>OFDC01000645.1_pt1 | contig 24037 bp, 23 predicted proteins | sample 1520941 | NCBI WGS metagenome assembly OFDC01 (sample SAMEA94258168, study PRJEB24077) | hot springs metagenome | biome: Aquatic biome; feature: Water | place: India | collected 2012-12-06 | depth 5 m | reverse complement strand
CCCGCCACGACGCACTGGACCTGCCTCCCCGTACTGGAGAGTCTGGGCGTGCGCCCGGTCACCGAGCGCTGGGTACGCCATGACCGGATCATCACCGCCGCCGGCGTTTCCGCCGGGATCGACATGGCGCTCGAACTGACCGCACTGCTCGCCGGTGAGCGCGCTGCTCGCGCGGCGCAACTGGCTATCGAGTATGACCCGCATCCGCCATTCGACAGCGGCGGGCATCTTGGCGCGTCCGATGATCTGAGGGCCGCGCTGTTCGACGGGACGATCGCGTTCGACCGCCAGTCCCGCGCGCGGCCGCCTATGCCGGATGTGTCCTGAGCCAATCCAGCAGCAGGGCATTCACCGCATCCGGCGCTTCGGCGTGGAGGAAATGCCCTGCCCCGGCAACGCGTTCGACCCTGAGGCCTGCGGGATAGTCGCGCGGCTGCATCGCAGCTTCGAAGATTGCAGGCGTAATGCAGCCGTCATCGGCGCCGCATAGCCCGAGCGTCGGCACGGCGATGGGCGCGGTGAAGAGGGCCGCAGTAGCCAATCCGGCCGGCGAGACCGCATCGAAGCCCTGCCGATAGTATTCAAGCGCGGCGCGCGCCGTACCCGGCTCGCGGAAGGCGCGCCGAACGGCAGCGAACTGCGCAGCGCCGTCCCACCCCGGCGACCAGCGCTGCCACAGTGCGGTAAGATAGGCGCCGTCTTCGGCCGTCACGCGGTCCTCGCAGCCCGGTTGAAGAAATTCGAGGATGTAAGCCGAGCGCGCCTGCTGCTCGGCGCTGGCCGCATAGGCCTCCCCGAAGCGCACCGGATGCGGCACTGCCAGCACCGTGAGCGAGGCGAAGCGATCCGGTGCGAGACCGACGGCGGCGTGGGCGATATTGGCGCCCCAATCGTGGCCCACGAGATGCGCGCGGGCGGCACCAAGCTGATCGAGCCAGGCTACCACATCCTCGGCCATGCGCACCGCGTGGTAGTCGCCGTCGGACGGCTGCGATCCCGGCTCATAGCCGCGTATGGTCGGAGCGACGGCACGGAAGCCTGCTTCGGCAAGGGCCGCGATCTGCGCCGCAAAAGTCTCAGGCGTATCGGGAAAACCGTGGAGAAGGAGAACAAGCGGCCCCTCCCCCGCCGCCAGTGCTGAAAAGCGCAAGCGGCCGTTCGCGAGTTCGATCCGTTCAGGGTTCACAGCCGCGCGTCGCTCCACGGGTCGATGACGATCTTGGCGTGACCTTCGGGATCGCCGAGCGCGGCGAAGGCTTCGGCGATGCCTTCGAGCCCGACCCTGCCGGTCACCAGCGGCCGCCAATCGAGCTTACCCTCTGCCACCGCCTGCAGCGCCGCGGCGAATTCCTCGGGCGTGTAGTAGAGCACGAACTGGAGGTTCAGCTCCTTGGCAATGGCGATCATCGGGCTGAAGCTGTCCTCGCCCTGCGGAATGCCCGCGACGACGATCTGCGAGCCATGCGGCGCGGCATTGATCGTTTGCGACAGCACGCCGCGCACGCCGGTGCAATCGAACACCAGCACCGGGCCGGCCGCTTCCAGCGCGGCGAACGGGCTCTGCTCGGCAGGATGCACGGCGCGACCGGCACCCATCGTCTCGGCCAGTTGGCGTCGGCGCTGCGAAAAGTCCGAAGCGACGATCCGGGTCACACCGCGCATCTTCAGCACGGCGATGATCGCAAGGCCGATCGGCCCGCAGCCGAGCACCACGCAGGGCAGATCGCTTGCGCCCAGCATCGACTTGGCGACGGCGTGGACGGCAATCCCCAGCGGCTCGACGAGCGCGGCGGCTTCGTCCGGCACGCCATCGGGCACTTTCAGCAGCAACGCCTCGGTACCGAGGAAGTGCTCGGCATAGGCGCCGTCCACCTCGACATTGGCGCCGATGGGCACTGGCGCGCCATCGCGCAGCAGGAACGGCACCGAAACCACCCGGTCGCCGACGTTCAGCACCTCGACGCAGCCCGGCCCGAAGCCGACGACCTCGCCGACGTACTCGTGCCCCAGCACCATGCCCTTGGACAGGTCCTGCCCCGGCGCACCCATCGAGCGGGCGAGCGCATCGATTTCCTCGGCATGGCTGAACTGGTGGAGGTCGGAACCGCAAATCCCGCAGAGCCGCGTCTTCAGCAGCACTTCACCCGGCCCAGGCACCGGCATCGGCCGGTCCTCGATTGCAAAGGCCTGCTGGCGCATGACGGCCGCGCGCATCTCAGGCCCCCGTCACGATCAGCTTGGAAATGTCGAGTCCCAGCGCCTCGCAATAGCCTTGGTAGAGCTCGAGCGCTGCGCGCGCGTCGATCACCGAGGTGATCTTGTTGTCAGGATCTAGATTGATGTTCGCACCGTAGATCGCGAACCAGGCGATGGTATCGCCTTCCTGATCCTCGGGCGTGCACAGCGTGTGGCGCGATCCTGCCGGTTCGAACAAGTATGATCCGGGCGCATTCACCGCGTGCGGAGTCTCGGCATAAAACCAGCGGCCCTGTAGCGTGACGGCGAAGACCATCCCAGTGTGGTAGTGCGTCGGCACCTTGTAACCCGCTGGAATCCGGGATTTCGAGATCCACAGCCCCTGCGCCAGATCGACATGAAGCAGTTGCAGGGCGCTGCCATCGCCCGCTTCCATCCATGGCAGTTCGCCGGCGCCGACATGGAGCGTTTCCTGCTCGGAATGCGTAGGGATGATCGGCCGTGCGACCATCTTCGCGACGAAGTCCGCAAGCGCGGGCGGGATTTCGATGGGGGTCTGTTCCATGGGTCAGGCTTTCGTCACGACAGGGCGAGCGCGGTATCCGAAAAATGGCGGCGCGCGGCTTCATACTGCTCGGGAAGATCGACCTTGGCCGGGTTGTACCACGGCATGTAGGTCGCCAGTACGCGCGGGAGGCCGCGGCGCAAGTAGTGCTTGTTGAAGGCCTTGCGCCGCGCCGCGATCTCGGGCGCGTTGTGCGCGGCAATCAGACCGGCATGCGGGGCGGCGATGACGTTGCGGAAGCGCTTCACCCAGCCGAGGTAGTGCTTCTGCGACCACAGGCTCTGCTTCATCCGGTAGAACCAGCTGCCGACAACGTGCTCATAGATGTCGAAGGCGACGCAGCGGTGCTCCAGTTCTTCCATCACGTGCCACTTGGCGAGCTGCGCCAGCGGGCTGTCGGTGCGGTCGTAGAGCCCGACTTCGAATTGCGCGCGCGACATGGCGCTGGTCATCGATTCAAAGCCCTCCGCATAGGCGAGCTTGAATTTCAGCGGTTTGTCACGCGTGAAGGCCTTGAGCTCGGCGTCGAGTTCTTCCTCGAGCGGCTTCAGCGCCGCGTAGCTGGGGTGGAGCGCCCGGATCAGGTCGTTGGCCCTGGCGTGCTGCTTGAAGTGCTCGCCCTCCTGCGCGCAGAAGCGCTTGAGGTCCTCGCGCAGCTGCGGGTCCGTCACATGCGGCAGGGCATCGCGCATCGTGCGGATCAGGAACGGCTCCAGATAGGGCAGCATCATCCATGCGCCGAGGAACATGAACGACATTTCCGGATCGTCCTTGACGAAGACCAGATCCATGTCCGCGCGGAAGGCGAAATCCATCCGCCGCACCGTCATCGCTTCCACTGTCGCCTCTCCACTCTCGTCGGGGTGATGGCGCGATACTAAACATCTGTTCAGTTTGTGCAAGTTGAAATCTGGGCTTCACAAACCCGCCCGGAAGGGAAGCGTCGACGTAGTAACTGAAGCACGGTCTAGGCTCGCCCATCCCCAGGAACGACTGAAGACGCGCGATCGCCTCTCGCTTGGCAGCGGGCGTCACCAACTTTTTGCAAGAAGATCCTTCAGAGCGGCGTTGTCGAGCATAGCCTCGGCCAGCAGCCGCTTCAGCTTGGCGTTCTCGTCTTCGAGTGCCCGCAGCCGCTTCGCGTCCGACACCTCCAGGCCGCCATACTTAGCCTTCCAGTTGTAGATCGTCGCTTCGGACACGCCGTGCCGCCGAGCCAGATCCGCGGTCTTCGCACCCGCCTCCGCTTCCTTCAGCACGCCAATGATCTGCTCTTCCGTGAACCTCGTTCGCTTCATCTGTACGTCCGTCCAATGGGCCGGACTCTAATCAAGCTTGTAGGAAAATTAGGGGTTCACCTCACGGATGCTCTTGCCCTACCGAAACAATCGAGATCTGAACCGCTGGCTCCTCGCCGATTTCGAGGAGCCAGCTTTTATGGGTCTGGGGAAAAGCCGCCGTTCATATTTGAAGCGTCTAAAGGCAGCTTGTTGCGCGTTCCACCATTCGGTAGCCATGCAGCTACCGATGATGTGCTGGCTGAAGCGCACAACTTGTTACATCGCTGTCACCGGCTTTCCCGGGTGCGAGCTTGCCCGGATACAAGCCTTTGAGGCCACTACCGTAGTCTTCCAATTGGTGCAAATGTGAAGCGTTCCAGACCGCACTATGCCTGCGGGCGTCTCTCTTTCGATCACGTGTCGATGTGCCCCCCGCCACTTCTCGTCAGAAGCTATACACAACCCCCACGCCACCTGAGGTTTGGTTGCGGCTACCCGCGGTCCGGACGACCGGACTCCTGCCGAAATCCCCGACCATGCGGCGGTAACCGGCATAGCCGAGTACGGACCAATGCTGGGAGAGGTTATAGCTTCCGGTAAGCGAGAAGCCGAGATCCTTGACCCCGCCCTTTGCGTTGAAGGCCTGAAGCCCGCTGGCGGCGGCACCTTCCGGAGAGACCGAAAAGTAGGTTCTTGCATATTTGTCGTCAGCGAAACGCAGCGACGTCTGCGCGCTCAACGTAAATCGGCTCGATACCGGCAGACGGTAGTCGATAGCGGCCTGGCCGAGCCAGCCTTTGTGAACGTTGCTGACATCGCGGGTCATCTGGATCGAGCCGCGCAGTTGATCGCCCTCGGTCAGGACCGAACTGGCGCGCACTGCGGCGAACGAGCCGATCTGGTAGGCATCGTCGATCCTGCCCAGCGCGCGGATCGCCAGCGTCTTCAGCTTTGCGCGACGGCCAAATGTCAGGTCGGCAACCGGACCAAGTTCGAATGATTTGCTGTCGAGAACGTTGAGCCGCGCAGTGACGCCTTCGATCGCGAGATAGCGATTGCCCCAGCGCACTTGCCCGGAAACCAGCGGGATCACGCGCTGCCTTTCCGCACCTTCGAACTCGGGGATCGTCGCGACACCGAGGGCGATCGTGCCCGAGACGTCGCTGTTTGGCGGCGATGAAACGTCTTGCGCATTTGCAATATCCGTACCGAGCATGAGGCTGGCAGTCACAGTAAAGCCAAAGAGGAAAGCTTTGGTCGGGGCATCGAAGGTCATTCGTTTTCTCCAGGACGGGCAAGCGGAATGGTCCGGTTCTGCCGCCGTCGAGGCAGGCCGGAGGTTGCGGGAAAGACGATGGAAGGCCGGCCCGGTCGGACCGGACGAAGTCACACGGAGCGGTGGCGGATCGCCAACCATCCCGTCGCAAGAAGCCACAGGCTTAGCCCGGCGAAGCCGGCGATGGTCATCGCAGCAAAAGGCTGACCGCCGATGCCGAGCACGATTGCCGGGCCCTCACCGGTGCCGATCGCGATGCAAAGCGCGGTGGCCGCGCCGAGTCCAGCGGTGCGCCGGGCTTCTTCCCGCCGCTGGATCTCGGCCATTTGGCCCACAAACAGCGCGGTCAGTAGCTGGCCGAGGTTTTCGCCTATGGCGACGCCGCCATAGGCATTGAGCAATGCCAGCTGCGCCTGCCCTGCAGGCGAGGCAGGTTCCGTAGCCAGTATCGGAACAACAAAGACCCACCGCGCAAGCCCGATAGCTTGGGCAAGCCCGGCAAGCACACCGGACAAGGCAGCGCCGAGTGCCATTGCCGGCATCGTCCGCAGCCGCCCCGGTGTAATCGCCAGCGCTGTCGCAATGGGGACCAGCGAAAGCGCTGCCAGCATGAAGCCGTACCATGCGGCGATGAGCGGAGGGCCCCCTGCGGCGAACCGCGTCAGGATTTCACCCTCCGGGCGATGCAGGATCTGCGGATACTCGAAGATCGAAGCCAGCACAGCATAAGGGATGTTGAAGCCGACCCCGAGAGCGATTGCAGCAAATCCGACGAGATGCCGCCCTCTCACTGCGCTGCTCCCGGCGCGCAGGCCATATCAGTTGCCGGCGAGCGGGGCGCCCACCAGTTTCCGATGGCCACTGCAAGTGACGAGACAAAATGCTGTAACCAGCGCGGGACGTCCGCAAGCACCATGTCGGTCTCAGCCATGACCATGGCGAAGCCGAAGGCAGCGCCCAGCCGGCCTTGCGTGCCGGCTACGGCTGCGTTGCCGATGCGATAGACAGCGCGCAGGAACTGCTCGAGCTCGGCGCCGGGATCCGCGGTCGTCACAAAGCAGGTCTCGGTATCGAGCGCATTGCGGAAGCCGTGGATCATGCCCGGCTTGATCACGATTGACTCGCCGGGTCGAAGCACTTGGCTGCGACCATGGCCCAGCAGGATCTCCAGCGCTCCGCTTTCCACTTGGAATGTCTCGGTCATGCCGTCATGGACGTGCAGGGGCGCCCCTTGCGCACGTCCAGCCAGAATGCCGCGGAAGATCAGGACATCAGCATCACCAAGCAGAGGCGATTGCAGAATGATCATGCGATCGCCGGTGGCCGCGTTTTCAATCCGGCGGGGAAGTGGTTCGGACATAGACGAGTTCCTTTATCACCGACTGGTGACACGGCATATGTCACCAGTCGGAGACTTTGGCAAGCGCTATTTGTCACCACACGGTGAAAATCGTTGCTCGGTGCGTTCCAAACCGATAGTCAGCACTGCGAAGGAGAACGAAAGTGGCCGATGTAGATGCCCATGATCGGGTGACAAGGGATCGCCCCAAGACCGAGCAGGGGATCATCGATGCGGCCAAGGCGGTGCTCGCCCAAGACGGTTTCACCGCTTTCGGGGTAAACGCCATCGCTCGGCGCGCCGGTTGCGACAAGCAGCTCATCTATCGCTATTTCGGAGGCCTCGATGGGCTCGTCGATGCAATTGCGCTCGATCTTGCGGCTCTGTTCAGCGAAGCGCTAGGCAATCGACAAGCCCCTGATTTTGGCACTTACCCTGCCCTTATAGAGCATTTGCTGCTTTCGCTGCTCGAAGCGTTCCGGCAATCAGACCTGCTGTTGCGTTTGGCGGCATGGGAGGTGTTTGACCCCACCCCCGTGACGATCCGCCTTTCAAATGTGCGAGGCGAGGCACTGGCCGCTTGGATCGAAGCACGGCGTGGCGGCCTGCAGCCCCCGCCCGGGATTGATGCCCCCGCCATCAATGCGACGCTGATTGCGGCAGTCCAGCATCTCGCACTTTCGGCACGGTCGGTGGGGTCGTTCGCAGGTGTCAGGTTGATGAGCGACCCAGATTGGGAGCGCATCAGCCGCGTGCTGCGAAATCTTGTGCGAACGTGCTATCCAAGTGATTGGGAATAGCTCCGGTTTGAGCTTCATCTTGCCCGTGATGCCATTGACGGCATGCACTGCAAAAAGCAGGCATCGATTAAGGCCGATGCAACCGACCGGCTTTGGTCGACCGACGCAAGCAGCGAACGCCGCATCGTGAGACAAGTACGAACCCGCTGGCGCGGGAGTGGTGCGTGCCTTGAGGTCAGCCCGCTGATCTGCGGTCTGGTCGAAGTTGAGGTCTGCGGCGAGTAGGCAGACGATCGAGGCTCCTTTCAACCAAGGAGTCGTACGATGACCAACGTTTTGTCCGATGCCCCCGCCAACTCGCTGCGGCAGCGCATGATCGAAGACATGAACATGCGCCGGTTCGCTCGGAAGACCCAGTTCGACTACGTGCGCCATGTGGCTCGCTTTGCCACTTATCTGGGCCGCCCTCCCGACACCGCGACTGTCGAGGATCTGCGCCAATTCCAGGTCGAACAGCGCGAGGCAGGCCTGGGCATCCCGACCTTCAACAGCATCGTTTCTGCCCTACGCTTCTTCTTCACGCACACGATTGACCGCCCTGACCTGTCCCGCAAGCTTCATACGGTCAAGAATCCTCGCGCCTTGCCCGTCGTCCTCAGCCGGGAGGAGGTGGCGCAGCTGCTTGGAGCCACCAACTGCCTCAAGCACAAGGCGGCACTGTCGGTCGCATATGGGGCTGGCCTGCGCGCCGCCGAGGTGACCATGCTCAAGGTCCGCGATGTCGACAGCAAGCGCATGCTCCTGCGGGTGGAGCGTGGCAAAGGCGGGCGCTATCGCAATGCCCTGCTGCCTGCCGATCTGCTGACCCTGCTGCGCGAATGGTGGACGGTCGGCCGACAGCAGGGTGTCATGCATGCCGATGGCTGGTTGTTTCCGGGGATGCATTACCTCAAGCCGCTCAGCACCAGGCAGCTTCACCGCATCGTTGTCGATGCCGCAGAGGCCGCCGGCATAAAGAAGCGGGTCGGCCCGCACACCCTGCGGCACAGCTTTGCCACGCACCTGCTGGAGGACGGCGTCGACATCCGGATCATCCAGGCCCTGCTTGGACATGCGAACCTCGAGACGACCGCCTTCTACACCACGGTGGCCACCCGGACGGTACGCGCGGTCATCAGCCCGTTGGACAGGTTGGCGACGACCTCGAAGGACGAGGTCGCACCAGACGGCTGAGCCGTTGCGCCCCTCACTCGAGGTGGCAGACATCTTCCGCGCCGCTGGCCCCGCATACCGGAATGCCCACGCCGGGCACCTGAGCCTCACCCAGCTCAAGGCCATGACGGCGATCGAGACCTGCCGCACCGCTGCCCTGGGCGGTCACGTCGAAGCCTGCGAGGACTGCGGGCACTGGCGGATCGCCTACAACAGTTGTCGCAACCGGAACTGTCCCAAGTGCCAAGGGGCAGCGGCCCGGACCTGGCTGGCTGCGCGGGAAGCCGATCTGCTGCCCGTCGGCTACTTCCATGTGGTCTTCACCCTGCCGACGCAGATCGCCGCCATCGCCTTCCAGAACAAGGTTTTGCTCTATGACCTGCTGTTCCGGGCAGCGTCGCAGGCGATGATGACGATCGCAGCCGATCCCAGGCATCTCGGTGCCAGAATCGGGATCACGGCCGTGCTCCATACATGGGGCTCGGCCCTGACCCATCACCCCCATGTTCACATGGTCGTGCCGGGCGGCGGCATAGCGCTGGACGGCTCGCGATGGATCTCGTCGCGCCCGGCCTTTCTGTTGCCCGTGCGGGTCTTGGGAGCGCTCTTCCGCCGCCTCTTCCTCTCGCAATTGATCCAGTTGCATCAGGCCAGCAAGCTTGCCTTCTTCGGATCACTTGCCGCGCTCGCGGACCGGCGTGCCTTCGGGCGGCACATCGGTCCTGTGCGCAAGAAGCGTTGGGTGGTCTATGCCAAAGCCCCGTTTGCCGGCCCCGAAGCCGTGCTGGCCTACCTGTCACGCTACACCCACCGCGTTGCCATCTCGAACCGGAGATTGATCCGCTTCGACGAGGCCGGCGTCACGCTGCGGTTCAAGGATTACCGCCGCGACGGGGCCGAACGTCAGCAGGTCATGACGCTGGCGACCGACGAGTTCATCCGTCGCTTCCTGATCCACGTCCTGCCGCGCGGCTTCCACCGAATCCGGCATTATGGTCTGCTCGCCAGTTCAACCCACAAGGATGCCATGGCGCTGGCCCGCAGACTGCTGGGCGTCGCTCCGCCGGCCGAGGAACCCGAACCCGACGAGCCTGCCGATCACCGCCCGCAATGCCCGTGTTGCGGTGGGCACATGGTCATTATCGAGACCTTCGAACGCTGGTGCCAACCGCGCGCACCGCCGAGCCGGTCGCAGCCAGCCGGAACACTGTGTCATGACCCGGCGTGACCTGCCTCACATCCATCCTGCTGAAGCAGCATGGCAGGAAACGACGGCGCATGCGTTGGCGGGGAACAGATCCCTTCCGTGCCGCAACGCACCGCGCCCCTACGGGCCGTTCAGCTTGGCCAACCAGCCAGAAATGCCGACCATCTGGTCCCCATGTGACGCGTCCCGTCAGCTCCGGCACCATATCTCCCAGGGCGCCGAACCTAAATCCCCATAGCGCAACGACTGCCAACCGCGGGTCGTACATGTCAGACTTTCGTACGCCTCACGGCGCCCGAAACCCTTCGACTTAGCTGCCATTCCGACGTGATCTGCCGAACGACGGGGTTTGGTCATAAGCCGACATGCTGGGTTGCCCAAGCAGGCTCACAAGATGACGTGGAAATAGGCGTTATCCGGCCTGTCTGCTTCCAGCTCTGAGACCGGATGAAGCTGCCGTTCGGCAGACATTCGCGAACGCAGAACTGGTATCCAGGGAAGCGTTCTACCAAATATTATCGGCAGTTTTAACGGAATTTCGTTGAAGGCTGTCCAAAAATGCCTATTGTCGGCAAAAAAGGCCCTATATGCTGCACCTGTTGAAGATCGAAAATTTTTACTCCATCCTGGAGCCGCAGTGCATTGATCTGCGCGTCGCAGCAAACGTGCCCGACACACCCGGTCGTTTCGCGCCGCTTTGGAAAGGTTCAATGGAACGTGCGCCGAAGGTGGTCGCGATCTTTGGTCCTAATGCCTCAGGCAAATCGACCGTGCTGCGCGCGCTCTCCTTCATCGCTTGGTTCGTGCGCGACAGCTTCAGTATCCAGCCCGATGCGCCGCTCCCGTTCGAGCGGTTCAACAATCGCCTCGGCCAGAGCCAGCCGGCCCGGCTGTCGCTGTCGCTCGCCGGGCTCGTCGATCCGACCGACACAAGCGAGGACGCGGCGCAATGCCGCTATAGCTATGAGATCGAACTCGGCGCGCCCAATGACCGTCCGGCGACTGTCCAACGGGAAGCGCTTTATTACTGGCCCGGTGGGCGAAAGGTGCGGCTCTTCGAGCGTGACGTTGAAGGCCAAGTCACCGCCGGCGCCGCTTTTGGCATCACCGGCTTCCGGCAAGCGCTCGAGAAGATCCTGCGTCCTAATGCGAGCGTCATTTCCACGCTGGCACAGCTCAAACATCCGTTCGCGACTTCTCTGTGGGAAGCGGCCCAGACGGTATTCTCGAACATCCTCATCGAGCGCAGCGAAGCGATCGAGGAGCAGGTTATCCGCGTCTATGCAAGCAATCCGCAGCTGGTCGAGGCGCTCAACCGCGAGATCGAGCGGATCGACCTTGGCATTCGGGCCATGCGCGTCGAACAGGGTGTCAACGGCCCGATCGCGCTCTTTACTCATGAGGGGCATGACGGGCCGATGCCGCTGGTTCTCGAGAGCCAAGGCACGCGGATGTTCCTGCGTCTCTACCCTGTATTGCTGCGCGCGCTGGAAACCGGCGGGATCGCGGTGATGGACGAACTCGACACCGCCATCCATCCGCTGATCCTTCCCGAGATCCTGCGCTGGTTCCACGACCCCAAGCGCAACCCGCATCATGCCCAGCTCTGGATGACCTGCCATAATGCCTCGCTGCTGGAAGAGCTGGTCAAGGAAGAGGTGATCTTCACCGAGAAAGGCCCGGACGGCCGCTCGGAGATTTTTGCGCTTGGCGACATCCAGGCGGTGCGGCGGGACGACAATTATTACCGCAAGTATCTTAGCGGCAGCTATGGCGCCGTCCCCAATATTGGATGAGGCGGCCGGTGAGAGGAAGGCGGGGCGCACGCCCCCAGCGAAAAAGGCTGTTCGTCGGCTGCGAGGGTGAGAGCGAGCGTGGCTATGCCGCGCTCCTCCAGCGCTACGCGGAGATTGACGACCTGCTCGTCCATATCGATCCGGTGCTCCTGCAACCGGGCGGCGGCGACCCCTGCGCGCTAGTCGAGCGGGCGCTCGCCCTGCTCACCCAGCGCGAGCGGCGGCATGGCGATCCCTATGCCGACAGCTTCGTGTTGCTCGACACCGACAAGCTCGGCCAAGCGCCGCAGCGCGATCAGCGCGCCCGCCAGATCGCCGAGCGGGCCGGGTTGACGCTGGTCTGGCAGGAACCCTGCCATGAAGCGATGCTGCTGCGTCACCTCAAGAACTGCACCAACCTGCAGCCGGGCACGACGCCGCTTGCCCTCCAGCAGCTGACCCAGCGCTGGCCCGCTTATGAGAAAGGCATGGCCGCGGTTCGGCTCGCCGAGCGGATCGACCTGGCGGGCGCGAGGCGCGTCGCGCAGAATGATGCCGCGCTCGCCGCGCTGCTCACCGCGATCGGCTTCGCCTGAGGGTCCGCGCCGATGGCCGACATAATCAATTCCCTAATCGGTCCGAGCGGAGACAAGTGGAATGCGTCCGAGCAGGATGCCAAGCGGCAGGCCATCGCCTCCTTGCGCGGCTATGCTTATCAGCTCCACCAGAGCCTGGCGGCATGGATCGCGCTTCCCAACGATGCGACGCTGCATCTGGAGATTTCCGAAGATTATGCCGAGATCGCACGCGATCCGGCGACCCTCGACGCGGTCCTGACGGCGACTCAGGTGAAGGACACCCGCGAATCCGGCAGCGTCACCCTTAACTCCGCCGACGTCAAAGACGCCGTCCGCAATTATTGGGCGCTGCGCGATGCCAATCCCGGCAAGGGGGTGCGCCTCGCCTTCCTCACAACCTCGCCGATCGGCCAGGAACGCGCCAATCCCCTCCACGATGGCGCAGGCCTCAACCTGTGGCATCGCGCTGCGCGATCGGGCTCGGTCGAAGCCATCAGACAGGCACTTCTCCAACGGTTCAACAGCGAGGACGATGAAAAGAGCGGTCTCGCCGCCTTCCTGCGCGACAGCGACGACGACGCGCTTCGCACAGGGCTCATCGCACCGATCCGCTGGATCGCCGGTGCACCGCCGATCGCGACGATCACTGCCGACAATCGTTCAGCGCTGGTTACGCTCGGCCAGCAATTTGGCGGCCTTCCCGATCTCTCGGCGCGTGCCGCCGACACGCTTCTGGCGACGATCCTCGATACAATCGTCAGCGGCGGTGACCGGCGCCTGCGCCGCGGCGATCTTTTGCTTGCGCTGCAGGAGGCGGTGTCGGTGCGCGTTCCTGCGCAGCAGGCGCTCGTCGGAGCCACCGTCGTACCACGCGGCCTCGACCTCGATGCAACGGGCGCCTGGCGGGATATCACTGCCTTGCCGCCGCGCTGCGCGCCGCGTGACGGCGCCATCAAGAACTTGCGCACTGCCCTCTCCCCTGCCGGCAGCGTGTGGGTTCACGGCGCGACCGGGCTCGGCAAATCGATGCTGGCCGAATTGGCCGCCCATGCCATCGGCGGGCGGTGGCGTGTCCTCGACCTGCGCGGGACGACCGGAGCAATCGCGCGCGAACGCCTTGTCGCCGCCAGGCTCACAATCCTCGCCGACCCGAACATCTCCGGCCTGATGATCGACGATCTCACGCCGGCGCACGAGCCGGACATCGAGGCAGCTCTGGCCGAATTGGCGCTCAGCCTCCAGCATCGCGGCCTGCCGATCATCGTTACCAGCAATCATCCGCCTGGACAGAGGCTCAAGCGCGCGCTCGACCTGCCCGAGGCCGGCATCCACGCGGCACCCGCCTTCGAGAGCGAGGACGCGGCTGCGCTTGTTGCGGCCTATGGCGGCGACCCGGCCAAATGGGGCTGGTTTGCACTACTGGTGGGCAGCGGCCACCCCCAGCTCGTCGATGCCGCGGTGGCCGGGCTCGCAAACGAAGGCTGGCCCGATGATGCGATGTCGCGCTGGGCCTCGGCAGGCATGAAGAACTCCGATGTCGAAGGCGAGCGCGAAACCGCCCGGCGGCGCCTGCTTGACGAGCTTCCGCCCGAGGATCTAACGTTGCTCGCGCGCCTCGTGCGGATCTTCGGAAACTTTGACCGCGCGCTCGGCGTCGCGGTTGGCGCCGTCGATCCCGGCCTCGCTTCGGCCGGCCTGTCGCTCGACCGGCTGACCGGCCATTGGGTCGAGCGGCTTTATCTGGGCCGGATGCGCTCGTCGCCACTGGTCGCCGGGCTCGATCAGGAGATGTTCGACGTCGAGGCGCTCAAAGCGCTCGACCTTGCGATCGTCGAGCACATCCTGACGCGCAAGTCGGTCGAGGCCGACCTGCTCGACACGGCTTTCTATCATGCCTGGCTCGCCGGCGATGAACGCTGGTTCAATTGGCTCGTGCAATGGATCATCCAGACCGACGACGACGATCGGCCCAAGCTCGCAAGTGTCATGCCGATGTTCCGCGAGGCGAAGAGCGATCCTGAATTCCTCGCGAAGTGGCCCTATCCCAAGATGCTGTTCCGCCTCGCGCAGCATCTTCTGAAAAGTGCGATCGGCAGTGATGCCGAGGTCGCCGTTTCGGCGCAGGCCCTTGTCCAACGGCTCGATGCTCTGGCGGTTGACGATGGGATCGAGGACCAGTCGCTCGTCGGCATCGTCCTCATGAAGCTGCTCTTTGATGCCTATGGCTATGGACGGATACCGGGCTGGTTCGATCACCTGCGCCGCTTCGCCCAGATCGTCGAGAATGAGGCCTCGTTCCGCGAGATCACGGAGCGGGTCATGGCGAGCAGCGAGGCTGATCCAACCGGCTATCTCTTCGTGGCGCACGCGGTACGACTGCCTGGCGTGCCGGAGCTGGCTTGCCTGTTCGAGGCGCTTGATGCGCTTCCGGCCGGCAAGCGGCAGGTCTGGCTCGACGCCATGAACGAACCGCCGGTCGCGCTCGGGATGATGATCGACAATGCCTGGCTTAAGGAAACGCAGCGCGAGAGCTTTTCGCCCCAGGCTACGGCGGACACCTTCAATCGCCTCGGCTTGCTGGCGCTCGACTGGAAAGCCGAGCGGCTCGCCGGACGCTGCTTTCGCGCTCAGGCGATCGTCCTCGACGAATATGTGAAGGACAAGGTTGCGGCCTATGCTGCGCTCGACACTGCAGCCGAGCGCCTTCCGGGCAATTATGACATCGAGCGCGAGCGCGGGAAGATCGCCTGGCGCAGCGACGACTATGCCGCCGCGGTCCGCATCCTGCGCGGGCTCGAAGCGCAATTTGCCGAGGTCGATGAACTCGATGCGGCCTTTGCCTTACGCGAAGCGGCGATCTCGGCTGCCGAGATCGGCGAGTCGCTCGAGGCGGCGCGGCTGTTCGACGAGGCCCAAGCCTATGCGCTCAAAGGGCGCGACGGCCAGTTGAGCCCGCTTTCGGTTGGCCTCGCCGCCGACGCGGCGGCGCAGAGGTTCGGCGCGGGCCACGAAGCCACCGCGGCGCGGGCGATGGCCGCCGTTCTTCACGATCTTGCGAACATCGATCCGGCCGAGCGGCCAACCGCGCACAGTGTCCATCTCTTCGTGAAGCATCTCATCCTCTGGATGCAGAACAAGCACGAGCCATTGCAAGTCGACGGCGAGGCGCCGCTCTATCCGCCCGGCGCTGCCAGCAATCCCGATCCCAAGGCGGAACTTGCAAGCCTACCTGCGATGCCGCTCGCCCCGGCGTGGATGCTCCTTGCCCGTATCGCTCTTCGCGCCGGCGTGCCGGCGGACGAAGTCATCGCCTGGCCGGGCCTCATCGAGGCGCGAGGGGACGCCAACCTCGATGCGATGGTCCGCTTCGATCTGCTCGACTATGCAATCGGCGCGGGCAATCTGGAGGATTTCAAGCGGTTCCTCGTGCCCGCGGTCGAAAGCTTCGTCTTCATGGACCGCGAGCGTGCCGCCGGCACCGAGTTCGATCCGCAATTCTTCCGCGCTGGGCTCATTCCGCCATTGTCGGCGGGTGCCCTTATGGAAGGCCGTCCCCGCGACTATCTGCGCGATGCCGGAATCGCCAAGGCAGTCGTCGCCATTGGTTCGCCCAAGGGCGGCTTGAACCGGCACCTTCCGGTTCATGGCGCGCTTCTAGTCGCGGCCGGCTACGATCCTCTTCCTGAGTGGGCCGGCATGGCCGGCGAGGATCCCGATGATCACCGCCAGATCGTCGCCCGCGCGATCGCGCAGGTCAGCGGGTCTGATGCGCTACGCATCGAGCAACTCTTTATTGCGCACATGCGGCTGCTCGAATGGGCTCGTCGCTCCAATCACCAAAAGGTCGCCCTGCCGGCGCTGGTTCGGCGAGTCCGGACTGACTGGACAAAGGTTATGGCCGAGCGCCGCGCGCTGCTGGTGATGCCGATGATCAACGCGCCCGCGATCGAAGCCGCGCTCGCGAGCGGCGGCGATGACGGCGCGTTCATCGCGCGCGTCCTGCTCGCGGCGGAGCCTGCCGTCTCGCTCAACCTGGCGGACGACATGCGCCAATTCTTGATCTCCGTGCGCGACGGCGGCTGACCAATGGCCCGGCCCTCGCCAACCCATTGGGCGCAGCCGGCAAAGCCCGACGAGCCATGTCCGTGCGGTGGGGGCGAGCCTTTCGCTGCCTGCTGTTTCCAGCCTGATCAGATGCCGCTCCTCAAGGTCGGCGCGATCCGCCCGACACCGCCGATCACGGGCCATGCCCATTCCAAATGCTATATGCGGTCGACCAATGATTGCTCGACCAAGATCTCGGGCGAGCATTATGTATCGGCGGCGGTCCTCGCCGAGTTCGGCAATCTACGGACCTCGGGCCTCCCCTGGTTCGGTCTCGGCGAGACGCAGGTCGGCATCAACGCGCTGACCTCGAACATTCTATGCACCCGGCACAACAGCGCGTTGTCTCCGCTCGACACCGAGGGGCGCCGCATGCTGGTCGCGATCCGCGACGGCATAAATCATGTCTGGAAGAAGTCGCTCTCGACCAAGACGCTGTTTCGGATCGTCTCCGGCGAAGCCTTCGAACTCTGGGGCCTCAAGACGCTGATGGGTCTGCTCGCCGCCAATGTCGCGCGGACCGACGGCGCATCGACCGCGAAAAATTTCACCATTCCCGAGGCATTGATCGTTGAGGCGCTAACCACGGGGTGCCTGCCGCCCGGCTATGGGCTCTATGTCGGTCATGAGAGCGACATGCTTCACGATACGGTAGGCTTCGCGCCGCTCACCCATATGGAAGATCAGCGGGTCGTGGGCCTGCGATGCACCTTCCTTGGTATCGTCATGAACTTCATTCTCGATCCCGGCGCTGCCAGTGGAATCGTCGCCGAGAAGGATCCGCATTTCCGGCCGGCGGTCATGGATTTCGACGGCGCCAAACGCACGGCCCGGCTAATTCTGACCCGAAGCGACCAGCGCCGCGACGGCCACCGGATCAGCTTTGCGATGCGGACAGTCCCGACGATTGCCAATGAGGCCGCAGAACTCAAGGATCGCTGGGCGCGCAAGGATTTCCAACGCCGATTGTGAACGCGGCCCGTTTGAATTGCCGCAAATTGCCCGTTGCGATCTCGAAGCTGTAGGTCTGAATTTCACGACATTGCCTCGGGTCAGTTTCAGCGAACCGATGACCGCTTTCGGACGAATGTAAGATATTCTCTTACATCCAATTTTAGGTCGCATTCTCGATCAGCCAGTCTGCGCAATCTGACCGGCGTCTTTCGGCGTGATCGGACATACCGAGCGGAGGATTGGAACGGCGTATTTTGGTCGTTTGCCGCCGCGCCGCGTGACAATGGTTCTCGATCGCTCTCGATGGACAGATTCCCCTGACGTTCGGGACTGATCCTGTCTTGGCCGCTGATAAGTGACACAACTGCCAGCTCATCGGTCACTCAGCATCGACGGGAATCGAACCATCAGGACGGATTTCCGAGAAAATCATGCCTCCACTGCCCATCGGCCGGAGGTTTGCGAACAGATTTGTGTCGCCGCCGTCCCCAATGCCCCCACTTTTTGTTTAGGATGCCCCCACAAATGCCCCTAGCACGAATGGATGCATCCGGACATTCAACGACCTGATAATATTGAGGAAAACTTCTCGCGTACAATGCAATAGTCGTGAAAATACTTCAACCAATACATTTTAATTATATGTTTTAAAAGGATAATACCTGGCGGACGGGAGGAAATCCAATTATGATCACAAAATCTTGTAATTATTGGATTTATCGGTAGTTTAACTTCACGATGCCCCACCAATGCCCCCAAGGATCGTGGATATTCTTGTCACCGTTTGGACAAACGTGGATTTGCAACGGATGACGTGAGCCCAGCGTTCCAGCAGCGGGGATTAGAGCCGGGCGGATTTTGATCGGACACCATTCTCTGGACCACCCCGGGTTAGGGTTTCCCGGCCAGGTTCACGGTGACGGGCTGTGTCACCGGGATTCATCACCGTGATCGGGGCTTGTTGCCGATGGCACCGTGCGGCCGATCCTCGGTGTAGTATCTGCGCCGTTCCTCCAACTTTTCGCGGGCGTCTGCAAGCGTCGGGAACCAGTGGGTGTTCAGGCACTCGGCCTGGAAGCGCCCACTAAAGGCTTCGACGTAAGCATTGTCCGTAGGCTTGCCGGGTCGGGAGAAGTCCAGCGTCACGCCGTTGGTTTAGGCCTATAAGTCCAGTCCCGGCGGTTGAACGCGGAGCCCGGGTCGACCCGGATCGTCCTTGCATAGCCAACCACGGCGAAGGTCGTCTCCAGGTTCTGTACATAGTCCTCACCTGTTTAGCTGAACCGCGGATCGAGCACCGCCGAGAACCGGGAGAACGTATTGACGACCGTCAGAGGGCGGATCTTCCGACCCGTCGCCAGCTGGTCATGGACAAAGTCGATGGCCCAAACATCATTCACGCGGGAGGCCGCGCAGCGGTCGGCCTTCCGGCAAATGTCGACCACGGGAACGCCGTCCGCACCCTGCTTCAGAATGAACGCCTTCTGGCGTCAGAAGACCTCGATGCTTTCATCGTCTTTCGCTCCTCCCAGCCAGGGAGATTACGGCGAAAAGCTCTAACTCAAAGCGATCCATTTTGTCGGTATCAGATCAAAAGCTGCGCACGGTGGATCGGGAGGCATACTTAGTTCACCTTAGAGTTCAGTGTCGGCTCGATGCTTGAACATACCGAGGACGGCTATGCCCTCCGCTGCACACAGTATCGACCGAACGTTTTGGGTCCGCAGTAAAAGGTGCTTTGCCCACAACCAACCGATTGGTGGATAACCTCCGTCAATCTACGGTCGCAGTGTCCAGCTTTCGCGTTCTGCGGCGGCTTCATCATCGGAATAGACCGGAGCCTGTTCGTCGAAATGCGTCCAGCCCGTGCTGCGATAGGCCTCACGCCGCCGGCCAAGTTCCACATGCTCGAAACGGTCGAGCACCGCTTCGACCGAGGCGGCCTGCTCGTCAGAGACGTTGATGCTGACGAGGGTGCCGCCGCGCCGCACGCCTTCGGCATAGACATCGGCCTCTTCCTCGCTGACGCCCGCATTGGTCAGCGCACCGACGATACCGCCGGCGCTGCCGCCGACGACGCCTCCCGCTGCGGCGCCAAGCGCTGCTGCCGCCAGCCATCCAGCCGCCACCACGGGGCCGAGTCCGGGGATGGCGATCAGGCCCAGCCCGGCCAGTACGCCGCCGCCCGCGCCGAGCAGGCCGCCCAGCGTTGCCCCTGCAGCGACGCCGGTGCCGGATGCCTCGGATGCCGTCATGTCGCGCGGTTCACGCACGGCAGCAGGCGCATCCTTTACACCCGATTGGTGCGACACCAGGCTGATGTCGCCTTGCGCTATCCCTGCGCGTTCCAGTTCGAGCACGGCCTGCTCGGCCCGCTCAAAGCTGTCGTAAAGTCGGGTCACGATCTTGCCCATGGAAATGTCCTTTTCTGAAGGGGCCCGAGCCTACTGCTCCGCGACGTTGCCCTTATAATCGAGCGCGACGTGGACGGGCTGGTCGTTCATCTTCGCGTCGGCGTGCCACAGCCCGTCGCCATCCAATTTGAGATGGCGGACATGGCGATACCCGGCCTTTTCGAGGCGGCGCATGGCCTGGGTTGCGGTGAAGGAATTGTGGCCCTTGGCAAGATCACCCCAGGTGATCGCGTCGGGGGATTTCACCGCAGGATTGGCCGGCGCGCTGTCGCTGGCGGCGGGGCGCTCTTGCGCTGCGCATGGCGCGGCTAGCGCGGTGGTCATGGCGAGCGCCGCAGCGCTGCAGATCATCGAGTTGAAGCTCATGGCAACTGTCTCCTCTGTTGCTGCAGGAGGAAGTGCGATGCCGTGGCAAAGGTTCCCGATGGGGGCGCCGTGCATTACAACAGTGCACAAGCCATGACCGACCAATCCTTCGATCTTGTCGCCGACGCCGAATGCCGCCTGCTTGTATTGGGCAGCTTTCCGGGCGTGCGCTCGCTACAGGCGCGGCGCTACTACGCCCACCCGCGCAACCAGTTCTGGCAGCTGATGTCGCCCGCCGCCGGGGTCGATCTCGTGCCGCTGGATTACGAAGCGCGGCTTGGGGCGCTCGTCGCGCGCGGGATCGGCTTGTGGGATGTGGCACAGACGGCCCGGCGCAAGGGAAGCCTCGATGCTGCGCTGCGCGCGGTGCAGGCCCGGAATCTCGCAGCGCTCCCGATGCGGTTGCCGAAGCTGCGGGCCATGGCCTTCAACGGCGCTGTGGCCTACCGGATCGGCATGCGCCAGATGGGCAGCCATCCTCCGGTCGCGCTGATCCCGCTGCCGTCGAGCAGCGCGGCGCATACGCGGCCGCTGGCCGCCAAGCTGACCGTATGGAGCCAGCTTGGCGGCTGGCTTCAGTCTTCGTCGCCCGAAGGTCCGAACATGCCTTCCTCGTCCTCGTCGCTGCGTTCGCCGCGATAGGCATCCATATCGATGCGGCCCGAATGGACCATATGATGCATGTGATCGACGAGATCCTGCACGTCGTCGCCCTCACCCGTCGCAGCGACCTTTTCGCTGTCCTCGAGAGCGAAATCGGCATCGCCGCCGCCTGACGAGGCAAGCGTCTGGCTCTGGCTCGCCTCGTCTTCCTGCGAGCGATTAATCGTCTCGGGCGGAAGGGGTTCGGTGCGCGGCGGGACCATTTCGGGCTCGATCGGTTCTTCGCGCGCAGGGTGATCGTCGGGATTGGGGATGGGGATTTCGGGTGGACCGGGCGGCGACTCGGGAATCGTGGCCATGGGATGACTCCTTCCCGGTGCGCAAAATCGCTCGTCCGGGACCAGCAAAACCGACGAATGCGAAGGGTGTTCCCAAACGTTGCAGGTTTGCGACCGGTTGCTGCCTGCTGGCGACCGCGTGCGGAACAAGCGCCAGACTGTGCTGTTCTCTTAGGTGTGAAGGCCAGCCCTTCACATCCGCATTCAGGAGAAACATCATGGGTTCGACAACGGATCGCATCGCCGGCGCGGCCAATTCGGCGCTCGGCAAGGCCAAGGAAGCCATTGGCAAGGAAACCGGTGACGCCTCGCTCGCCGCCAAAGGCGCTGCGCAGGACGTCAAGGGCAAAGCCCAGACCGCCATCGGCAAGGGCAAGGCCGCACTCGGGAAATGAACTGCACGCCGCGCGTGGACCAGCTTGCTTGCTTGCCACGCGCGGCCCCGATGGTCCCCCGGCCCCGATTTCCCCTGGCAAGGAGCATGCCATGAAGAAGCTGATCCAGACAATCATGGCCATCCCGATTGCCGAGCAGGTCGGGAAGGTTTTCGGACGCAAGTCGCTGCTTGGCACCGCTTCGGAAGTCGTGACCACCAAGCTCGTGTTGCGCTCGTTCGGCGCGATGCTGGCGCTCGGTGCCGTCGCAGGCGGCGTCAGCTGGTTTGCGGGACGGAACGGCAAAGCGGCGGATGGCACCGACGACGACCCCGCGTCCGGCGCCGCGAACGAAAGGCGTTCCAAAGGCAAATCGCGCAAGGCCGACAAGGCCTCCACAACGTGACCTGCCGTTATCCCCGATAGGAGCAGTGCCATGATCAGAACACTAACCTGCTGCGCGCTCGCCCTCAGCACCGCATTGGCAGCCCCTGCACTCCTCGCCGCGCAGACAGCTACCGGCAGCGGAACGACCGCCATGCCGACCGGCCCTGCGACATCCGACGGCTCTGCACCGAACGGTTCAATCCCTCCCGGTGATGAGCCTAAGCCCGGAAGCCAAATGCCGGCAAACCCGACTCCCGGCGCGCCGCCGAGTGCCGATCCGCTGCCGGGTAATCCACCTTCCGGCAATCCTGCCAATCCCGCACCGTCAACTCCGATGCCCGGGATGCCGGATTCGACCAGTCCGACGCCCGGCGCTCCGACCAACCCCGATCCGGGTCCCGGCACGACGATGCCAAGCGCGCCAACCACGGCCCCTGTCCCCGCTCAGCCGGCGCCCCTGGCCTCGCCTCCTCCGCCGCCGGAAGCGATGAACCGCAACTACCCGCCATGCATTGCTGCGGTGACGGACAGCTGCGTCCAGACATCCCGGCACCACCGGCCGAAGAAACATCGCTGACTCCTTTCCGCCCGGTGTCCGCGTCCAACGTGGGCAACGGGCGGTAACGGATTTCGCGAACATGCCCTTAGGGGCAAGTCACGGAATTTATTCCGATTCCGCATATGTTTGACCCTCTTAACCGCTATGGTCCGATCCGGTTGCAACGACTGGTGGGCAGATCACTGCATGAGCGGACCACGGGTCATGACAGGCACCCGGACCATCCTTCTTGTCGAAGATGAGGTCCTTACCCGATTACTGATGACCGACATCCTTCGGGATGAGGGCTACCATGTCATCGAGGCCGCGTGCGGCGACGAAGGCCGCGATCTTTTGCTATCGGGCGAAAGCGTCGATCTTGTGGTGACCGACGTCAACATGCCGGGCGATACCGACGGTATTGCACTCACAGCACTCGCCAAGGAAATGGCGCCCAAACGCCCGGTTGTCGTGGTCTCAAGCCACCTTCCCGCCGAAGCTGCACGACGCGCGGACGAGTTCATTCCGAAACCGTACCTGCCAGCGACATTCCTCGAGGTGGTGATCAACCTGATCGGGCCAGCGCGCTGACGGCGCCTGCGCGGGAACTTACCGCGCGGCCATGCGTTCCGCCTTGCAGCTTGGAACACCCAATCCACGGAGAGGATCGCATGGCTTCGCTCGGACAATCCAAGACGCGCGCCTCCCGCCCACAGGGCGCACCGCTCACAGACCGCCAATTTCACGCCCAGCTCACCGCCGCCATGCCGCACCTGCGCGCGTTTGCCCGTTCGCTATGCGGGTGCCGCGACATGGCAGACGACTTGTCGCAGGAAACTTTGCTCAAAGCCTGGGCCGCACGCGACCACTTCGTCGCCGGAACCAGCTTCAACGCCTGGACCTTCACGATCCTGCGCAACATCTATTTCGGCCAGCGTCGCCGCATGCGCTTCGTCGGCGATTACAACGAAGTCGAGGCTGAGCGCTTGCTCCATACGCCGCCCACGCAGACCGCGGGAATGGAAGCGATCGACGTGCTGCGCGCGCTCGCCCTCTTGCCGGCCGCGCAGCGCGAGGTGCTCATCCTCGCCGCGGTGGGCCAGGTGAGCTACGAGGAAATGGCCGGGATCTGCGGAGTGGCGATCGGCACGATCAAGAGCCGCATCGCCCGCGCGCGCTCGGCGCTTTCGGCCACCATCGAAAGCGGACAATTGCCCGATGCCCGCCACGACTTCGTCCTCAAGGGCGAAGTGCTCGATGCCTACCTCGCCATGCTGCGCGAAATCGCACCCGCGCATGTGATCGCGCGCCTCGCGAGCTGAATCCGCGCGGCTTGCAGGTATACGAAAAAGGGCTGGAGGATCACTCCAGCCCTTTTCCATTCCGGATCCTGGGGGGCTCAGAATCCGGCGTTCGGTCCGTAGGTGATCTCCACCCGGCGGTTCTGCAGTTCACGCACGCCCGGCGCGGTCGGCACGCGGGGATTGGCCATGCCATAGGCCTTGGTCGCGATTTGCGTGGCAGGGACGCCATGCGCGGTCAGGTACGACTGCACCGATGCATTGCGGCGGGCCGAGAGGTCGAGGTTGTAGCGCGCCGTACCGGAAAGGTCGGTGTAGCCATCGAGCTGGATCGGCACATTGGCGCAATTGCCATAAGCGGTTATCGCATTGTCGAGGATCGAGGCAGCCTCGGGCGTGACGTCCGCGCGGTCCCAATCGAAGAACACGATGTAGGGGCCCTTGTTGCAGACCGGCGCCGGCGGCGGCGGAGGGGGCGGCGGCGGGGGTG
>OFDC01000644.1_pt1 | contig 24043 bp, 19 predicted proteins | sample 1520941 | NCBI WGS metagenome assembly OFDC01 (sample SAMEA94258168, study PRJEB24077) | hot springs metagenome | biome: Aquatic biome; feature: Water | place: India | collected 2012-12-06 | depth 5 m | reverse complement strand
CATCAAACGCTAAATAAGAAAAGACTATGAAAAATATAAAATCACAAAGTAGAAGAGATTTTTTAAGGTCTTCAGCTCTTGCAGGGGGCGGATTGATGCTTAGTTTTAACTTGTTTGCGGACGGGCGGCGTTCCGCAGCAAAAGCTGCTGAGAAAGTTGCCGAATTGAACATTGCCGAACAATGGTCTGAATTGGCCGCATATATCAAAATCACGCCCGATAATGTTATCAAAATACTTGTTCCAAACCCAGAATTTGGGCAAAATGTAATGACTTCACTACCGATGATGGTGGCCGAAGAATTGGATTGTGATTGGAAAAATGTGGTGGTAGAAATGGGTACACACGATAACGTGAAGTACGGCCCTCAATTTACAGGTGGCAGTAATTCTGTGAGAATGTACTGGAAGCCCTTGAGAAATGCAGGTGCAGCGGCTCGTCAAATGCTCATCGAAGCGGCCGCTCAAACTTGGGGTGTTTCTGCAACTGAAATCACAACAAAAGAAGGTATTCTATCGCATTCAAGTGGAAAATCAGCAAAATATGGCGAAATGGCCGCAAAAGCTTCAACATTGACTGTTCCGAAAGATGTAAAATTGAAATCGCCAAAGGACTTTTCGATTGTTAGAAATTCAAAGAAAAACTCGGAAGGCTTAAAGGTAGTTACAGGAAAACCACTTTTCGGAATAGACTACAAGGTTGACGGAATGTTGATTGCCATGATACAACACCCACCGGCATTTGGCATGAAACTCAAATCTTTTGATGCCATTGCTGCTAAAAAAATGCCAGGTATCAAAGATATTTTTAGCTTCAAACTCTACGATGATGGATTTGAACAGGCAGGTTTCGATACCCGCACTTTTAATGAAATGATTGCCGTGGTAGGAAATTCTACATGGGAAGTGATGAACGCTCGTAAGAAGATAAACGCCCAATGGGAAGCAGCAGGCGATGTAAAAGATACCATGATGGGCAGAGGCGGAAAAACTGAAAAAGTAGTTCCAGGAAGATTAGAGACAACGAGTCAACAGATGGAAATGATGGCCGAATATGCCAAAAAGCCAGCTCAACAACTCAGAAAAGATGGCGACCCAGAGGCTGCCTTCAAAAATGCCGCTCAGATAATCGAACGTACATACAATGCTCCATTTTTGGCACATAACACAATGGAGCCAATGAACTTTTTCGCCCATGTACAAGATGATAAAGCCTTAGTGGCTGGGCCATTGCAAGCACCTGGTTGGGTAGAGCCTTCACTTGGAAAACTTTTAAATTTACCTGCCGATAAGATTGAAATTCAGATGACTCGCATGGGTGGCGGTTTTGGTCGTAGAGCGTATGGCTCGTATGTATATGAAGCGGCTCGTATTTCTCAAAAACTAAAAGCACCTGTAAAGTTGATTTATACCCGTGAGGACGATATGACCTACGGAATTTATCGTCCGATGTACACCGCAACTTATCGTGCGGCACTCGACGCCAACAAAAATCTGATAGGTTTTCATGTAAAAGGTGGAGGTATTCCCGAAAACCCAGTTCATGCCAATCGTTTCCCAGCAGGAGCAGTAGATAATTATCTGGCCGAAGGTTGGGAGATACCATCCAATATTACGATTGGTGCGTTTAGAGCTCCACGTTCAAATTTCAATGCTGCCGCTGAGCAATCTTTCTTAGATGAAGTGGCCGAAGCAATGGGCAAAGACCCAATCTCTTTCCGTCTTGATTTATTGAAGCGTGCCAAAGAAAATCCAGTTGGAAAAAACAACGATTACGATGCTGGTAGATATATCGGTGTTTTGGAATTATTAAAAGAAAAATCAGGTTGGGGGAAACCCGAAAATGCGGGCAAAAAACGTGGTGTAGCTGCTTATTTCTGCCACGCTTCGTATGCTGGTCACGTAGTAGATATGGTTATGCGAGATGGACAACCGTATGTTGAATCTGTCACGAGTGCAGTTGATTGTGGAGTAGTTGTAAACCCAGATGCTGCCCGAAATATGGTGCAAGGTGCAGTGGTTGACGGCATCGGACAGTCATTTTATGGAGCTTTAACGCACAAAGATGGTGCAGCTGAGCAAACAAACTTCCATAATTATCGCATGATTCGCCATAACGAAGCTCCACAAAAAATTGATGTACATTTCGTAGAAAACGACATCGACCCAACTGGTCTTGGTGAACCTCCATTTCCACCTGTATTCGGTGCGGTGGCCAATGCTTTGTTTAGAACTACTGGCAAACGTTATTATAATCAGCCGTTTACGGGTGAGCAACCAAATCAGAAAAATAGTTGATTTTTAAATGTTTTACGGTGCAAAGGTCGCCACGAATACACGAATCTTTTTTGTGCATTCGTGGCTTTTTTTGCTGAATATTAGACAAAGAGCATGATAAGCGTCAAAATAATTCCACCAAGTGCGAAGTAAATCCCCTTTTTAAAGATTTTAGTGCCTGGCAAAAACATCCAAAACGAAGAAATTACAAAAAAGAACAATGATACACCGAAAAACAGATTTAAATAAAAAAGCGGGTCATTAGTGGTAGCTTTGTGAAGGTGTTCCATTTTTCCTAAAATATAGGGCAATTCTTTTTTCTCGGCTCTCAATTCTCCAGTTTGACTATTGTACTGTCCGCCTTTAAAATACATAATTCCATTTTCTTCCTTATCAACATTCACTTTCATCTTTAAAATAGGGCTTAGTTGTTCGGCTTTGAGGTTGGGTTCAACCGTTTTCTCAATTTTTACAACATTTTTAAGAAAATCAGTATTTCTAAACACCATTATGATTCCGCTGATAGAATATACCGCCATGATTCCTGCAAGAAAAAAACCTAAATAGCGATGATATTCTCGCATAGTTTGATTGATTTGATTTGGTTTTGCCATTGTTTTTAAGTTTAATGGTTAAAAAAATAGATAAATGTATAATGAAAGAAAATTCCAAAATTAGGTTTTCAACTTTGTTTGGGCCATGTTGAGCCTAAACTTGTAATTAGGATTATTCAATATACAAATTAAGCAACTTTTAAATACTAAATTGGAAAAAAGAGTTAAACTCGAAAAATTCTGTGGTGAATCAAAAAAAGCTTTAACAGGATATTGGCATTAAGGAATAAAACACTCGTCCAAAAAGTATTATATTTTGGCATTATATCAATAGAAAATAGGATTGAGATTATATACTTTTGTTTAATCATTCAGACCTATTTCTAAAGTTATAAAATCTTTCACATGGCAGACCCTATTTTGATTCTTCTCGTAGGCGTTGTTATCGTTGTTGGCGGTATCATTGGCTTTAAGCTGCATCCATTTTTAGCACTTCTTTTGGCAGCCTTAGCGGTGGCATTACTTACTCCAACCGAATTTGTCCAGCAATATTTTGTGTCAAAAGGAATGTCGGAGGTCGAAGCTCTTAAAGCCGCTCACAAAAGTGTTGGAGAGAGGATAGGAGTAGAATTTGGTAATACTTGTGCAAAAATAGGCATTTTGATAGCAATGGCGGCCATCATCGGCAAAGCTATGCTTGATAGTGGTGCCGCCGAAAAAATTATCAGATCCATGCTCAAAATTACGGGTGAGAAAAATGCTCCAATTGGCTTTATATTGAGTAGTTTTTTCCTGACGATTCCTGTTTTTGTCGATACAGTAATTTTCTTGATGATGCCCCTCGCTAAAGCAATGGGAATGCGACTAAAGAAAAACTATCTGCTTTTGGCTCTTTCGGTAATTGCTGGAGCAGTGATGGCAAACTCTTATGTACCGCCTTCACCTGGGCCATTATATTTGGTAAGTGCCATGAATGTACCGATTGGACTAATGATGGTCTGCGGTTCGATTCTTGGCCTTTGCACCATCACAATTGGTTATCTGATAGCGGTTTACCTCAATCAAAAATTTGATATTCCTCTCCGTGACTCGCCCGATGCTCGTCTGGAAGATATCAAAGCTATTGCCGAAAAAGATGACAAAGAATTACCTTCTTTGGGTTGGGCTTTGTTGCCTGCGGTTTTTCCTTTGATTACGATTTGTATTCGTTCGGCGTTTGAAGCTTTCGTAAAAACCAAAGAACCACTGACCGATTCTGCCATTATCAATCAATTCATTGACATCGTTTTGTTTTTCGGCGATAAAAATATTGCTTTGTTGATAGGAGCAATTTTTGCTTTGTTGGTTCTGGCGAATCAGAAAAAAACGACCAAAGATAAGCTAACGGCATTCGTGCAAACTGCCCTGATGAGCGGCGGAGGAATTATTTTAATAACAGCCGCTGGAGGTGCTTTTGGTGGAATGTTGCAGCAGACAGGTATCAGTAGCCGCATTGCAGATTTGACAAAAGATTACCAGATGGCGTTGATTCCGTTGGCGTTTTTTATTACGATGGTTGTGCGTACGGCACAAGGCTCTGCAACAGTGGCTTTGATAACTGCTTCTGGAATTTTGGCAGGAATGGCACAAAACGCTAACTTAGGTTTTCACCCAGTTTATTTATGTTTGGCAATCGGAAGCGGAGCAAAGCTTATTCCGTGGATGAATGACGCAGGTTTTTGGATAATGTGTAAAACATCAAATCTAACCGAGCAAGAAGCCCTCAAAACCATTGCTCCCATGCAAAGTTTGATGGGGCTGGCTGGCGTAATTCTAACAATGATTGCCGCTTGGATTTTTCCGATGGTATAGATTTCTTAAAGAAAATGCAAAATATAGTTATAAAAACAACACCAAATGATAATGTAGCAATCGTAGCCAATCCGACAGGACTAAAACGAGGAGCAATCGTACTTGATGGAGTTGTTCTCGAAGAAGATATTCCGATGGGGCATAAAGTAGCCTTAAAATCTTTCGATAAAGGTGAAAAAATCATTCGTTATGGACAAGTAATTGGTTTTGCAAATAAAATTATTGAGAAAGGAAGTTGGGTAAACGAAAGCAATATTAATATGCCTCAACCGCCAAGGTTAGAAGATATTAGTTACATACAACCCACTATTTCGCAAACGGAACCTTTGAATGACTTTACCTTTCAAGGCTATAAAAACGTAGATGGCAGTGTAGGTACAAAAAATATACTGGGAATTACCACCAGCGTGCAGTGTGTTGCAGGAATTACAAATTTCATCGAAAATAAAATAAGAAAAGAATTGTTGCCACTTTATCCAAACGTCGATGATGTGGTAGCTTTTAATCATAGTTATGGTTGCGGCATTGCGATTGACGCACCAGCGGCAATTATTCCAATTCGTACCATTAAACACATTGCTCAAAACCCAAATTTTGGTGGAGAAATAATGATTATTGGTTTGGGTTGTGAGAAATTAAGACCTGAAAGATTAGCCCCCGAAGCGTCGGTCGCCCCCGCCACCGATGAGGGAGCCTCCGCTTCGATTCTTTATTTACAAGATGAACAATTTGAGGGTTTTTACGAAATGGTTGATGGAATTATGGAAATGGCTGAAAGGCATCTTCAAAAACTCAACCAACGCAAAAGAGAAACTTGTTCGGTGGCTGATTTGGTCGTAGGAATGCAATGCGGAGGAAGCGATGCTTTTTCGGGTTTGACAGGAAACCCAGTTTCTGGTTTTGCCGCTGATTTGATTGTGAAAGCTGGTGGAACTGTTTTTTTCTCGGAAGTTACCGAGGTGCGAGATGCTGTACATTTGCTTGTTCCTCGCTGTGAAAGTGAAGAAGTTGCCCAAAAACTCAAAGACGAAATGGCTTGGTATGATAATTATCTGAACCAAGGTAAAGCCGATAGAAGTGCCAACACAACCCCTGGCAACAAAGGTGGCGGATTGAGTAATATTGTAGAAAAAGCACTCGGTTCGGTCGTGAAATCAGGTACAAGTCTGATTGTAGATGTGATTTCACCGGGCGAAAAGATTCGTAAAAAAGGACTAAATTTTGTGGCAACGCCCGCCAGTGATTTTGTTTGCGGAACGCTCCAATTAGCAGCAGGAATGAATATGCACGTTTTCATTACGGGTCGTGGCACGCCTTACGGGCTAAACATGGTTCCTGTAATAAAAGTAAGTTCAAATACAAAACTCGCCAACCGTTGGCACGATTTGATTGATTTTGATGCTGGTCCAGTAGCTTTCGGGCAAAAGACTATTGAAGAAATGGGCTGGGAATTATTTCATTTAATTCTCGAAATTGCCAGCGGTAATAAAAAAGTAGCCACTGATAAATTGGGACTTTATAATGATTTGGTTTTGTTCAATCCAGGCCCGTTGACGTAATTATTCAAGCGACGGCATCGCTCTAAGCGATGCCGTCGCTAAAACTTTAAAATACACATGAAATTTCCAAAAATCAAAGAATTCCATATTACACCCATTGCGGTGATTGACCCTCCATTGCTCAATGCTGCTGGGCTTCATGCTCCTTATGCTTTACGTACGGTTGTTGAACTCGTAACTGAAGATGGCATTAGTGGCGTAAGCGAAATACCTGGCAATATTGAAATTGACAAGGCTCTTGAGAAAAGCCGACAATTCGTCATCGGTCAAGACCCATTTCAACTGAATCAAATTCGGGATATTCTGGCCGCAAACTTCGATTCGGAAGATACTATTAAAAGAGGCGATACTCCTTGGGACCAACGAACTTTGGTGCATATTTTTAGTTCGATTGAGGTGGCTTGTCTGGATATTGTTGGTAAAGTCATCAATCGTCCAGTGGTTGATTTATTGGGTGGCAAACGCCGTGACAGAGTGCCTTTTTCAGCGTATCTTTTTTATAAATATGAAGGTGCAGGTGGCGAATTAGAATTCGGAACTGACCCAAAAGCCACAGGTTGGGATGCGGCTCGTCAGGCAAGTGCTTTGAACCCAACTGAGATTGTCGCCCAAGCAAAAGCCATGTGCAAAGAGTTTGGTTTTCAGTCGATTAAGCTAAAAGGGGGCGTATTTGAGCCACGCCAAGAAGTTGATGCAATTTTTGCCTTACACGAAGCTTTTGGAAAAGATACGCCTTTAAGAATCGACCCAAATGCTCTTTGGACAGTAGAAACTTCTATCAAATATGGCAAAGAAATGGAAGGCATTATTGAGTATTTAGAAGACCCTTGCCGTGGACAAGAAAACATGGCTGCCGTAAGAAAAGCCTTGAAAACGCCATTGGCAACCAATATGTGTACGACTTCGTTTGAAGATATTCCGAGAAGCTACACGTTGGGTGCAGAAGATATTATTTTGTCGGACCACCATTTTTGGGGAGGCTTGCAAGATTCTATGAAACTGGCGGCAATTTGTCAGACTTTCGGACGTGATTTATCTATGCATTCTAATTCGCATTTGGGTATTTCGTTGGCGGCAATGGTGCATTTGGGTGCAGCCATTCCGAATTTTAAATATGCGTTGGATACTCATTATCCGTGGCAATCTGATGAAATTATTGTTGGTGGACGCATGAAGTTTGAAGAAGGAGCGGTAGCTGTTCCAACTGGCCCAGGTTTGGGCGTAGAACTCGACCGAGTTGCTTTGGCAAAACTCCACGAAAACTACAAAAAGTGTGGTCTAACCAAACGTAACGACGAAATAGAAATGCAAAAAGTACAACCAGATTGGAAATTTAAAGCAACGAGGTGGTAGGTTAGATATTGGTTTATTGGTTACTGGTAAACTGGTTACATTAATAACTATTGAATCAATAACTGACATACCAATACACCAGTAACCAATTTCCCAATAACAAGTAACCAAATAAAAAAATGGAACTATCAAAAATAAAATCATCGCTCGAAGATGGGCTTCTTTCTTTTCCAATTACTGATTTTGATGAAAACGGTGAATTTAATGCAGAAACCTTCGCTGACCGTGTAGAATGGTTTGTAGGTCATGATGTTTCATCGGTTTTTGTGGCAGGCGGAACGGGTGAGTTTTTTTCAATTACAGCGGCAGAATACGAGCAGATTGTAAATATTTCGGTCAAAGTTGTAGCCGAGCGAGTACCTGTTATCGCAAGTGCAGGAAGAAGCGTTGCCGAGGCAAAAACTTTCACTCAAATAGCCGAAAAAGCAGGTATTCATGCCATTTTGCTTTTTCCTCCGTATTTGACTGAATGTCCGCAAGATGGAGTATATGAATATGCCAAAGCTATCATGCAAAATACCTCATTACCAGTCATTTACTATAATCGTGGCAATGGTGTTTTATCAGCTGAATACATCAAAAAATTGGCTGATACTTGTCCAAATTTCATTGGTTTAAAAGATGGTACTGGTAATATGCAAGATTTGAACGATACTATTAAAACTGTCGGAAAACGTCTTTCGTATATCGGAGGAGTGCCAACGGCTGAAATAATTGCTGAGGCTTATCTTTCAATTGGTGTAAATACGTATTCGTCGGCAGCGTTTAATTTTGTGCCAGAATTGGCCAATAAATTTTATAAGGCTTTACGTGCGGGAGATAAAACGACGGTTGAAGAAATCACACAGAAGTTTTATATTCCTTTGGTCAGATTACGTAGTAAAAAGAATGGTTATGCCGTGAGTTTAATTAAAGCAGGTGCAAAATTAATCGGCAAAAGTGCGGGTGATGTGCGTCCTCCGCTCACAATGCCTACCGAAGCAGAAGTTGAGCAACTCAGACAGATTATTGAGCAAAGTAAGTGATTATTAGAATTCAGGAGTTGGGAGTGTGCTCATTACCAACTCCTGAGGTTTACTTTAAATATCATTCACTTTCTCGCCTTCCTTTTTCACTTTCAAGGCTTTTTTTGTGATTTTCAAATCTTTAAAATAACCGATTGTTCCAATATCAACGTATAATCCAACAAAGCCTTTTTTGCTGCTACCAAGCATTTTATCGACCACAAATGTCGAATATTTGGCATCATTGATAAACATTTCGGCAGTTTCACCATTTACCTCAATTCGCATTTTTATCCATTCGTTGAGCGAAACAGGTGCCGAACCTTCATACGAACCTGCTGGATATTTATCTCGCAATGTCTGAAATTTAAAATTCGGATATGAAAAATACTGAACTGTATGATTTCTAAGCCATTGATTTCCTACCCTTCCAACTTTCGGTCGTACATAAATAGATTCCCACGCCGAGTCATCTTCTTTTATTCTGAAATAAAGTCCAATAAATCCTGCAATACCAGGGTAAGGTGCTGGATTTTGTAATTGGCTATACATTTTTACTTCAATAGTACCATTTTCAAAATCGCTCAAATCAAGCAATCGTGCATAATGGCGGTCGTCAACGGTGTGTTCCAAGTTTTTTTCATCAAATGGAAATGCTTTCAAATCTCGTTCGATTTTCAAAACTTTATTACCTTGAAAATCAATCACAGAACCCGTAACATTGTGCAGTTCAAAGTTTTGTTTGTCAAACTTAATTTCTTGCCCAAAAGCAGAAAAAGTGCCGATTATTAATGTCAAAATGATGTGTTTTTTCATATTTTTGAAATTTTGGACATAAAAAAGCCACTAATCGGAACGCCGAACCGACACGAATTTAATTCGTCTCCATTCGTGTATTAGTGGCAATAAATTGAGAATATTAAAACTTAGAACAATTTCTCTTGCGGTGGTTTTGCTCCTGCCAAGCGAATATAAACTGTTGTTTGCCCACGGTGATGAGTTTGGTGTTCGAAGCATTTTGCCAGAGCCATTCCTTTTGTCATCTCGAAGCGTCCGAAAATTTTAGTGTTTTCTGCAAGCTGGGCAGGTGTCATGGTTTTGATGCTATTGATTACAAAATCGTAACCCGCCATCACCAATTTTGTCACGTTTTCTTTTGAAGTATCCGTCGTTTTTTCTGACTCACCCATACCTATTGGACTTTTTATACCCGTAGCTGCCGAAATAAAACCATAGTTGCCATCAGTAAAATGGAGCATTTGTTGGGCAAACGAACGCATCTCAGGCGTAGGTTTTAAGTCATATTTGTCGGCTGGCATGACATCTAAATATTCTTTGGTGTATGCTTTTGCACGTTCCCATTCTTTTACAATTTCTTCAACGGAACTTTGAGCATTTGAAACCACAGTAGTTCCTAAAACAATAAACAAAAATGCGATAATCTTTTTCATATATTTTTATTTGAATGAATGATGACACAAAGGTAGAAGGAATGAGCGAAGTTTACCCTTAAACTACATTAAGAAATTAGGACTTTTTGCTTAAATCTTTACGAATCTTGCTCAAAAACTCAGGCGTAATACCCATATATGATGCAATCTGCGTATTGGGCAATCGATTGGAAAGGTGTGGATATTGCTCCAAAAAACTCACATAACGCTGTTGTGCAGTTGAACTAAAGTTTTGTAAAACCCGATTTTGGAGTTCAACGTATTTGTTTTCGATAATAACTTTGAACGCAATGCTTAATTTGGGAATTTTACTATAAAGAGCATACAAATCTTGCTGTTCGATTTGTAAAATGATTGATGGTTCAATGGCTTCAATATAGAGTTTACTTGCTTTTTTTGCATAAAAACTGCCAATATCGGCAATCCAATCGTTTTCGGCGGCAAACTGAATGTTGTGTTCATCGCCTTTGTCGTCAATTCCGTACAGTCTAAAACAACCACTCACTACAAACGAATAATACTTACAAACTTCTCCTTCTTGTAAAATTTTTTGGCGGCGTTTGATGGACTGTTTTTTTACTTTATCCGCAATCAACGTCCATTCTTCGGCTGAAAAAGAAAAGTATTTTTGAAAATTTTGGAGTAATGCTTGCATCAAAAGGAAGGTTTTTGGTGCAAAAGTAATAAATAATCGGATAGTGCATATTTGTAGCCGTTTTTTGAATAGTAAAAAACATAGATTGATTTATACTTTTGCAAGAAATTTGATTTGTTTTATGGGTGAAAAAATAAGAAGAGTAGTAACTGGACACACCACCGAAGGAACGGCTATTTTTGCCTCTGATGAAACTTTTGAAACCATCGTGATTCCATCGGGGGATGCCGCTATGGCAACTATCTGGACAACCGCCACCGTTCCTGCCGATTGTAATGATGAAGTTGATGGTAGAAAAAGAGACGCAGGAACGACATTAAAAGGTGGCTCGGTGATTAGGGTAGTGGATATGCTACCCAATGCGTCATCGCCACTGCACCGTACAAATAGCATTGATTACGGAATTGTAATTTTTGGAAAAATTGAATTAGAGCTTGATAATCAAGCTTTTAAAGTTATCGAAGCGGGTGAAATAATTGTTCAACGAGGAACAATTCATAAATGGAGAAACCCAAGTGATAGTGAAATTTGTAGAATAGTTTTTGTCTTGACTGAAGCAAGACCTTACGAAGTGAATGGAGTAGCTTTGGAAGAATGCATGATACACTAAGACGATTTTGGATTTACGATTTTGGATGGCGGATTTTATCAACCAAAATTATTCAGTAAAATCCCTAATCAAAAATCAGAAATTCAAAATGAAAAGTTTATTCGATTTATCTGGAAAAACTGCCCTCATCACAGGCTCTACATCTGGCATGGGGAAAGCGATTGCTTATGCGATGGGCCTTCACGGTGCAAAAATTGTGGTTTCAAGCAATGATACGACTGGAGTAATAGAAACCGTAGAAGAATTTCGTGCAGAAAATATCGAAGCCATAGGGGTGGAGTGTGATATGAACAGTAAGGCCGATATTGATACCCTTTATCAGCAAGCTATTCAAACTTTCGGCAAGGTTGATATTCTCGTGAATTGCGTCGGATTCGCCCCAGTTGGTGGTTTTTTAGACATAAATCAAGAAAGTTTTGAGAAAACAATGGCTTTGAATCTGCAAGCGGCTATTTATCTCACGAAGTTGATACTTCCTCAAATGCAAGCTCAGAGAGATGGAGTAATCATATATTTGGCAAGTATTGCGGGTGTTCGGGGCAATAAAAACTTAGGACTTTATGGCGTTTCAAAAGCTGGATTAATTGAAATGGCTCGAAATCTTGCAGTAGAATTTGGTCCCGATAATATCAGAGTAAATACAATTTCGCCAGGTATGATAAACACGCCTTTTTCGGAATCTTTGATGAAAAACGAAGAATTTATGAAAAAACGATTGGCTCAAACGCCGCTACGTAGAGTAGGGAAAGTGGAAGAAATTGCGGGCGTAGCCGTGATGCTCGCTTCAAAAGCAGGCGGTTTCATTACAGGTCAAAATATTATTGTTGACGGTGGAACTACGATTAGTGATGGAAATTAGAAAATGTTACTTGAAGAATTTGTGTCAAAACTTATTATTCCGCCGCAAAAACCTCTTTTAAATCAATCTGAAAATCTGGAAAAATTACACTCGTCAGTATCTCATCATCCACATAAATATTAGCTGGACTGTAAACATCGGTATCGGTTAAATGAAACTGAAAAACATTTTCGTGTTCGGGGTCAAAAATGAGGTATTCTCTTACGCCCGATTCTTCGTAAAGAGCTTTTTTGAGTTTCATTTCTTTTGAAGAATTTCCAGGAGAAAGGATTTCAATGACAAGGTCAGGAGCTCCTAAGCAACCTTTATCATCTAATTTTTCGAGGTCGCAAATGATACAAATATCAGGCTGAACCACCGTGAAAATATCTTTATTTGCTTTTGCTGATTTGGTTTTATCATACAAACGAACATCAAAAGGTGCAGCATAGAATTTACAAGGATGACTTTTGAAGTAGTTATAAAAAATACCATTTATTTCCCTTGATATTCCTTGATGGCGGCGACTTGGGGCTGACATTTGTAGGATTTTTCCCTTAAAAAGCTCAACTGTTTGGTCGAATTTCCAAGTTAAATAATCGGCATAAGTATAAACGCCATTGACAATATCGAGTTGTGATAAGCTGGTGATTTCCATAATTAAAACAAAAATTTTAAACAAATATAATGAAAAGATTTGAAAACAAAGTAGCCATCGTAACGGGTGCAGCATCAGGAATTGGGCGTGCAACGGCTATCAAATTTGCTGAAGAAGGAGCAAGAGTTGTACTGGCAGATATTGGAGATTTTAGTGATATATTAAACGAATTTGAAAAATTCTTAATTCCTAATTCTCAATTCCTAATTCAAAAGTGCAATATCGGAGAGCGAGCCGATGTTGTGAATTTGATAAATACCACGGTTGAAACATTCGGGCATTTAGATTACGCCGTAAATTGTGCAGGAATTGCAGGAAAAGTCTCAAAACCCGTGCATGAGTACCCAGAAGAAGATTGGTTACAGCAAATTCAAATCAATCTGATTGGTACTTGGTATTGCGTAAAGTTTCAGTTAGAACAAATGATGAAACAAGGTGGCGGAAACATTGTTTGCGTTTCGTCGGCGGCAGGTTTGGTGGGTCAACCTGAAAACTCACCTTATGCCGCATCGAAGCACGGTGTAAATGGTTTGGTAAAATCGGCTGCTATCGAATATGCCACCAAGAATATTAGGATAAATGCCATTTGCCCGACTGCTATCGAGACACCAATGATAATGCACGGACGACGTAAGCTGGCCGAAAATCCTGAAGCTTTACAACAGGCCATTAATTTTCAACGCATGAAACGCATGGGGCATCCCGATGAAGTGGCCGATGTAGCTCTTTGGCTTTGTTCTGACCAGTCGAGTTTCATCACAGGGCATTGTATGGCCGTTGATGGTGGGGCTTTTGCTTGATACAAGACAGTGCAGGAGTCTATTTAACTAATATTTCTTTATTTTTGAAGGTAATTATTTCAACTCAACCTTAACGATGAAAAAACAAATACTACTGACAGCTATTTTTATGCTGTTTTTATGTCAAGTTTTTGCCCAGTTCAAACTACAAAAACTCCAAGTAAATTATCAAACTACGCCTTTGGGGACAGATTTATCTCAACCCCAATTTTCGTGGCAAATGACAAACACTACCAATAAACGTGGACAAGCTCAAATAGCTTATCAAATTGAAGTTACTGATGAGCAAAATCGTATTGTTTGGAATTCAAAAAGAGTTGAATCTGACCTTTCTCACGCCATTCAGTATCAAGGAGAAATCTTAAAACCAACCACTCGCTACCGTTGGAAACTAATGGTTTGGGATAATTTCAAGGCATTTTCTGTCAATAATTCGTGGTTTGAGACTGGTTTTCTGAATACAAAAATTGATGCGTGGTCAGGTGCTATGTGGATAGGAGGAGGGGCAGAAGATATGCCATTGTATTCGCATTATTTATCAGTCTTCAAACTTCAGTATGATATTCAATTGGATAAAAATAGCAACAAAGCAGCATTTTTGTTTGGAGCGAATGATAGCCGATTAATGAATAAAAGTTTGAATCTGATGGCAGTCGAACGCAAAAAAAATGAAAGTTATGTTTCGCTCGAATTAGACATTTCGTCACTCAGTGCTGATACTTCCAGCCGAGCTAAATTAAACATCTATCGAGTTGGTTATACAGCTGATGATAAAGTTGATAAGCCTTTCAAAACGCTGTCTATTCCTCAAAATATCATTAATAACGCCAATAAATTTGATAAACATAGCATTTATACCGAATGCAATTTCGATTTATTTGAGTTTTTTGTTGATGGTACTGATGATGCTCACAAACTAAAAGACCCTAATGCTCCGCCCGCTGGTCGTTTTGGCCCGAGAGGCATCAATCTAAATCCAGTTGGTAGCGGAAATAATTATATCAGTTTTCCGATGTTGGCTGATATTGGTTTCAAAACCGAGGCCAATCAAACAGCTTTGTTTTCAAATATTCAAATAAAAAATCTTCGTTATCCGAGTAATACTATTTTCTCCGAAAACCTCTTGGCTAATAAAAGTATTTTTGAAGGCATAACGATCGAAAATGGTGTTTATCGGCTTTCACCCAATACCTTTATAACAGCAAATCCAAGTCGAAATGCTACACCAATGCTCAGAAATGTGTTCAAAACCGAAGCAAAATCCATCAAAAAGGCACGTTTATACGTAACCGCACGAGGTATATATGAAGTGTATCTGAACGGACAACGCATTAGCAACGAATACTTCAATCCTGGACTTACGCAGTACAACAAAAACCACATGTATCAAACTTATGATGTAACGGCTTCACTAAAAAATGGACAAGCCAATGCCATTGGGGCTTGGTTGAGTGAAGGTTGGTGGTCTGGAAATATTACATATAGCGGCGAAAGCTGGAACTGGTTCGGCGACCGTCAAACGTTTCTGGCAAAAATGGTGATTTCCTATGCCGATGGATCAGAACAAATCATTACATCGAATGATAAAGATTGGAAAATTTTCACTGATGGACCAATCAGAGTTGGGTCATTTTTTCAGGGAGAAGTTTATGATGCCACCAAAGAAGACGCACTAAAAGGCTGGACAACAGCTACTTATGATGATAAATATTGGAAAAGAGCCGTAGAAGTTCCACTCGAAGGTACGGCCGTAATAGGCGATGTAAAATATTCTGGTCGATATTCGGCATCATTACCCTACAACGATTTCAAACTTGTTGGGCAAATGGGCGATAATGCCAGTATCGTAAAAACACTCAATGCGTTGAATGTCGAAGAAGTCCGTCCGAAAGTTTTTGTGTATGATATGGGGCAAAACATGGTAGGTTTTCCACAAATTAAAATAAAAAATGGCAAAAAAGGACAAGTGATTACAATGCGTTTTGCGGAAATAAAATACCCAAATTTGCCTGATTATAAAGGAAATGAAGGCATGGTGATGATGGAAAATATCAGAGCTGCCCTTACGCAAGACCAGTATATTCTGAAAGGTGGCGATGAGATAATTCAACCACGATTTACTTTTCATGGGTATCGTTATTTAGAAATTACAGGCGTTGAGCAAGCCATTCCTGTGGCTGATGTTAAAGGTTTAGTAATCAGTTCAATAACAGAGTTGGCTTCTTTCTACGAAACCAATAATGCACTCGTAAATAAACTTTGGCAAAACATCACGTGGTCGCTTCGCAGTAATTTCCTTTCGATTCCGACCGACACTCCCGCCAGAAATGAACGCATGGGTTGGAGTGGCGATATTTCGGTTTTCTCGAAAAGTGCCACTTACCTGACCGATGCAAACTTGTTTTTAAGAAGACACCTTTTGGCCATGCGAGATATTCAGCCTGATAGTGGTCGCTTTACTGATGTTGCTCCAGTTGGAGGTGGTTTTGGTGGAACACTTTGGGGAAGTGCAGGAATCGTGGTCGCTTGGGAAACGTATCGCCAATATGGTGATATTCAGTTACTCGGTGAGCATTATGATGCCATGAAAAAATACATCAATTTCTTGGAAACGAAAGTTGATAAATCAAACGGAATCTTAAACGAAGGGCCTCTGGGTGATTGGTTGAGTCCAGAAGGAAATAAAAACGATAATACGCTCTTTTGGATGGCCTATTTTGCTTACGATTTAGACATTATGAGCCAAATGGCGGCGGTTTTGGGTAAAACAGACGAGGCAAAAACCTTGAAAAACAGAAGTGAAGAAATAAAGAAAGCCTTTAACGAAATTTATGTTGACAAAGCTACGCACCGAACAGTAAAATCAGGCGTAAAAACGGGTTTTATGGGGCCACCAAATGCCCAAGAAGCAGCGGCAAAATCTGACAAAGGAGAGTTAATAGATACACAAGCATCGTATGCGATTCCGTTGGCTTTGGGAACTTTTAATGCCGAGAATAAAGCATTTGCGGTTAAATTTTTAAACGAAGCCATTGCTCGCAAAAATAAAGATGATAATGGCGTGGAACGCCCAGAAAACTCATTGATGACTGGTTTTATCGGAACTGCTTCAATCTCAGAAGCACTTTCAGAAAATGGTAGCAACGACTTAGCCTATAAATTGTTGGTCAATAAACAGTATCCATCTTGGCTATATTCGGTCGTTAACGGAGCAACTTCAATTTGGGAAAGACTTAATTCTTACACCGTAGAAAATGGTTTTGGTGGAAATAACTCAATGAATTCATTTAATCACTATTCATTTGGAGCGGTGGCTTCTTGGATGTATAATTATTCATTGGGTATTCAACGCCATCCACAAAAGACTGGTTTTAAGGAGTTTATCCTAAAACCAACGCCTGACCCAAGCGGACAAATCTCATTTGCCAAAGGTTATTATGATTCGATGTACGGACGTATTAGTAGCGAATGGAAAAATGAAGGTAGCAAAATAACTTATAAGTTTACTGTGCCTGCCAATACATCGGCAATATTATATCTACCTGCTAATAAGCAAATTACGGAATCTGGTAAAAGTGTAAAAATCGACAAAACTGAAGGTGATAAAGTATTGATTCGGCTGACTTCTGGGACTTATGTTTTTGAAGTAAAATAACTTTATTAAATCAACAAGAGAGGTGCAATTACGTAAATTGCACCTCTTTTTGTTTACGGATAACCTTTTTAATCAATACAGAAATAGCTAATATTGTTAATTATTTAGAAAAAAATGCTGAAACGAGCCATAAAATCGTATTATTTACACATCATTACTTGGACAACTTTATTTTTGTTGCCTTTTATTGGTTATCTATATGAACCCCAAAAGATAGCCGAAATTAATTATTATTTCGTAAAAACACATTTTGCCAATATTATTTTTTTAGCATCATTTTTTTATATAAATCTGCACTATATTGCCCCAAAATTCTTTTTCGAAAAGAATAGAATAAAATTTATCTTCTTGGTTTTTTTGATGTTGGGAGTTTATATTCTTTTTATGTTTATTACCATAAAATTAGATCCGAACAATCAATTTAAAGGAAGTAACGATAGGAATATTCTCTTTTTTAGACTTTTTTTTGGCCCAACAATTACTTATTCGTTGTGTATGCTTACCAGTACCATGATGTTTTTATACGACGAGCAAGCCCGCCAAAAAGAGTTCAACAAACTTATCGAAATTGAGAAAACTGCTGCTGAGCTAAATATGCTAAAATTACAGATTAGTCCACATTTTTTATTCAATACACTTAATAATATTCGTTGGTTGATTCGTAAAAAATCAGAGCAGTCGGAAGAGTCAGTAATGAAGCTTTCAGAGATTCTCCGATACATCATTTATGAAGTAGAAGGATCAAAAGTAGAATTTAGTCGAGAAATAGAACATTTACGTAACTTTATCGAACTCCAAATCTTACGCCTGCCGATTGAAGGAAATGTAGTTTTCAAAGTCGATGAAAACATCAAAAACTTTTTAATCGAGCCTCTTCTGTTTATTCATTTTGTCGAAAATGCCTTTAAATATGGCATTGATAGCAAAAATGCCCCAGATATTATTTTTGAATTTCAAAAGATTCCGACGGGCATAATTTTTCATTCAAGAAATAAAATCTTGCTACAAAAAACGAACATTCAAAATGAAGGTATTGGCCTAACAAACATCCAAAGACGCTTGGCACTACTTTATCCAGATAAACACGAATTGACAATTAATAGTGATGAAGAATATTTCGATGTAGTTTTAAGATTAGAGTTGGAAAATAATTAGAGATTGTATAAATGATAAAGAATTTATAGCGTAGGTTTTTCCTAAGTTTGAGGGAAACATAATTAGGTTAAAAGATGAAAATAAAGTGCATTTTAATCGACGACGAACCATTTGCGTTAAATATCTTAGAAGATGATTTATTGGACTTTAAGAATGTAGAAATTGTCGAAAAATTCAATAGCCCTGTCGATGTGCCTGATTTTCTGCAAAATCATGAAGTTGACCTCATTTTTTCTGATATTCAAATGCCCGAAATGCTTGGCACTCAGTTTATCCGACATCTACCAAATCCACCTTTGGTTATTTTCACAACGGCCTATCATCAATATGCTTTAGAGGGTTTTGAACTCAATGCAGTTGATTATCTGATGAAACCTATTAGGAAAGAACGCTTGGAAGCGGCACTCAAAAAAGTAGAAAATCAGTTAAAACTAAGAGATAAACTAAAAACAGAATCCGAAGAAAATTACATTTTGATAAATGTAGAATATCAAAAGGTTCAACTGTTTTTTGATGAAATAATTTATATCGAGGGCTTAAAAGACTATGTGAAAATTTATTTAGAAAACCGCATTCACCCTCTTCTAACTCGCAGTAATTTGCGTGGAATAGAAAGCAAATTGCCCAAAAAAGTTTTCGCTCGAATCCATAATTCTTTTATCATTAACAAACGAAAAATCACTTCTTTTCAGCATTCAAAAGTGTTTCTTTCAAAAGTAGAATTGCCCGTTGGCAAGACTTATGTTGAAAACATTTTGTAGAAACAAGGCCACTGACTTTTCACAGATATACACTTCATCTTCACAGATATACAAATCTTTGTTGCACCCGATTTTCCTTTTCAATTTTGAATCAAGTTTCAAAAAGAAACGATTCCAACATAAATTTTTATGAAAATGAAAAGGCTATTATCTGCTCTCGTAGCAGCACTCATCACACTTACAAGTTTTGCTCAAATGCCAACGGGTGGTCCACCAGCAGGAGCAAAAATGCCAGAAGGGAGATTATTCGGAAAAATAGTTGACGAGCAAGGAAAACCAGTAGAATTTGCATCAGTTGTTTTGCTCAAAACTACTTTCGACAACGCCACCAAACAAAACAAAGACGTAATGGTAAAAGCTCAGAGTTCGGAGCTTAACGGTGATTTTAGCTTCACAGAAGTACCAATTATGGCAAAATTAAAGCTTAAAATCAGCTCAGTGGGCTACAAAACCATAGAAATACCTGTGGCATTTGCCATGCCTAAGATGGAAGGTATGACACCGCCAAAAGCTGGCCAACAACCTGACCCTACCATGATTGCTAAAATGATGGCGGCTTTCGAGAAAGATTTAGGAAATATCAAAATCGAGAGCGATACAAAAGTTTTAGATGCCGTAACTGTAACTGCCCAAAAAGCTTTGCTCGAAATGGATATTGATAAAAAAATATTCAATGTAGAAAAAAACATAGTAACGGCAGGCGGAACAGGCGTTGATGTGATGCGAAATATTCCTTCGTTGCAAGTAGATATTGATGGCAACGTGAAACTTCGTAATGCCGCTCCAACGATTTTTATTGATGGTCGCCCTACAACGCTTTCGCTCGAACAAATTCCCGCTGATGTTATCGAAAAAGTAGAGGTAATCACCAATCCATCTGCCAAATATGATGCTTCAGGCAGCATGGCGGGAATTCTGAATATTGTCTTGAAAAAGAACAAAAAGAGCGGTTACAACGGAATGCTAAACATCGGTGCTGATAGTTTTGGAGGTACAAATGCAATGGGAAATTTTGGTATAAATCAAAAAAAATGGAATGTTACGCTCATGGGCATGAATATGCGTATGCGAAACAACACCGAAGGAAATAGTGAGCGTACGAGCAGCATTGGCGGCATCAACTCGAATGTGGTGCAAGGCATCGAAAGCAAAACCAAAGGCATGATGACATTTGGGCGTTTGAGTGTCGATTACAATATTTCAAACCGTACAATGTTATCGGTTGGAACTTTGCTGGCAGGTGGAAAATTTCGCCCATCGGAAGACATTCTAATTACTAATAAAACTTCGGACAGAACTACGGTAAGTAACCGCCTTTCGGAGTCTGAGCGTAGTTTCAAACCCAAAGGCTTACAGTTAGGCTTGCAGCACAAATTCCCGACATCAGGCGAAGAACTTACGATGGATTTCAATTATATGGGGGGCAAAAACGAAGGTTTGGGCATCTATACAACCAATTACTATAATGTTTCTAACTTAATTACAGGTACTCAAATTCAGAAAAATATTGCTTCTGGTGGAAATAAATCCATGACTTTTCAAACAGATTATACAAAACCATTTAAGAATGGAATTAATCTCGAAACGGGTATCAGAGCTCAAATCAATAATTTAGAAAACATCAATAATAACTCATTGAAGGCCGTAGGAACTGAGGAATATAGAAATATCACATCGGCATCGGCCAATTACGACAGCAAAAATAGTGTCTATGCGGCTTATCTTTCACTTTCGGGAAAAGCCAGTACGATGTTTTCGTATAAAGTTGGTTTGAGAGCCGAAAGCTCGGCGTATGAAGGAAAATTATTGAATACTGGCGAAAAGTTCACCAATAGTTACCCGATTAGTCTATTTCCATCGGTGTTTATTAGCAAAAGTTTATCAAAAACTGACCAAATTCAGTTGAGTGTTACTCGAAGAGTCAATCGCCCGAATTTTTTCCAACTAATTCCGTTCATTGATTTCAGCGATAGCCTGAATATTACTCGTGGAAATGCCAATCTTGTGCCTGAATTTACAACCTCTGGCGAGCTTTCATACAGCAAATCACAAGGTACTGGTACGTTCTTGGCATCGGCATATTATAAACATACCAATAACCTGATTACCAGGTATTTGAATCAAGAAGTAAACCCAATCAGTGGGAAACTTGATCTTATCAATACTTATATCAATGCCAATTCGAGCCTCAACTACGGAGCTGAATTTACTTACACCAACAAAGTACAAAAATGGTGGGATTTGACAGCTAATATCAATTTCTATAATTCAAAAATCAATACCGATAATATCGATAATGCTCCTACGGTAGCAGCACTTTGGACGGTTTTTGGTAAGTTGAATAATAATTTTAGTCTTCCTAAAAAATGGGTGATTCAGCTTTCTGCCGATTATCAAGGAAAAACCAATATGCCAGTAACTCAAAGTCAAGGATTTGGACCAATGAGCCAAGCACAAAGCTCATCGCAAGGGTATATCAAGCCTTTCTATGGAGTTGATTTGGCGGTCAAGAAAACATTCTTGAAAAACGATTTGGCTTCATTGACACTTTCGGTAAATGATATTTTCCGTACACGTATCAATACTCAAGTTTCGGCGGGCGAAGGTTTTTCACAAACCTATACTCGTTTATCAAATCCACAGATTATAAAGCTAAATTTATCTATTAGATTTGGTAAAATGGACATGAAAATGTTTAAGAAAAATAGTAACCCTTCTTCAATGGAAGGAATGCAAATGCAATAATTTATATTTACAATAACTCTTAATTTTAAACAACCAAAACAATGTTAAAGAAAACTTTCGCAACCGCATTTTTATTTTTTGCAATCACAATCGCATCATTCGCCCAAGACGTCAACGGAAAATGGGTTGGTAAAGTGATGGATCAATTTGATGTAGCCTATAACTTTAAAGCCGACGGTGAAAAATTGACGGGCACAACATCTGGCCCCGATGGAACCGAAATTGCCCTTAAAGATGGAAAAATAAAAGGTAATGACCTTGAGTTTACAATCAATATCATGGAAAACGATGTGAAAATTGCGGGTAAATTGGAAGGAGAAGTTATCAAACTTAAATTTAAGATTATGGATAACGACGTAGAGTTGGTTTTGAAGAAAGAGAAAAAGTGAGAAAGAATTAAAAATTAGAAATAAATTTAACTTCGTAAAACCGTAGCTTATAGTTACGGTTTTTATTTTGTACATAGATGTTTGACTGTGAAAAATAAATATTTAATCGAACATCTATTTGCAAACTTATCATTCTTAATAAATGTCAAATTTAGGTAGATGCTTCGCTATTAACAGTAGCTCATTGATGCTGTTCTTTGCTCATTTTTGCTCTTAGAAACTCGTTTTAATGAGTCCATCTATTAATAGGTTAAATAGTATATAATTTCAAAAAAGTATTATTTAAAGTTGATGAATAAAAACAATCTGTTCGTCTGAAAAACGCTTCTTCAAAATCCTCCAACAGATATATCGCAGCGTAAATACCAACTAACGCATGTTGAATCCTTCTTCAGAACAAGTAGAAAATATGAAAATACGCATATTTGAAGTATTTTTCATTTTGAAATTCTTATTTCACTCTCAATAAACTCTTAAGTTCTCTGATTTTGCATAGTATTCGCCGTAAAATGCTAAATAAATCTGCATTTGCTAAATTAATTTTGTAACATTAAATCTTAGATAATAACAATTATTGATATGGCAAAGAATCCTCATTTTCTTTCTCAAATGGCTCACGTAGAGGTATTGACTACTGACCTAAACAGATCTGTTGAATTCTTCAGAGACGTTGTTGGTATGGACGAAACTGGTCGTGAAGAATCGTCAGTTTACCTCCGAGCTTGGGGAGATTATTTTCATCATACATTAAAACTTACGCAAAGCGAGAAATCAGGTCTCGGACACATCGGCTGGCGTGCAGATAGCCCCGAAGCACTCGAAGAATGTGTAGTTTATTTAGAAAGCATCGGAGCAGGTCGTGGTTGGGTAGAAGGTGACTTAGGTCATGGGAAAGCTTATCGTTTTCAATCACCCGACGGACACACCCATGAAGTTTTTTGGGACGTAGTTTGGTTGCGTGAACAAGGTGAAAGAGGTAGTATTTATGCCGACCGCTATTCAAGTAACCGCATGAAGGGTGCAAATCCTCGCCGTTTCGACCACGTAACCTACATGGTTGCCAAAGGAAAATATGCTAACGAAAAAGAATTCTGGAAAAACATGGGCTTGAAAAACCCTGATGAAATCAGAATTTCGGACGATATGCCACCCATCGGAGGATTACACACCATCGGAAATCTTTCGCACGATATTGCGGTCTTTACCGACCCTAACATTGGCGAAAATGAAGGTGTTTTAAACCATATTTGTTGGAATGTTGACAGCCGTGAAGAAGTACTTTTAGCTCTTGATTATTTCATTGAAAAAGGTTACAAAAGTGTCATGGGGGCTCCAACTCGCCACAAGGCCGATGAAGGATTTTTCATTTACATCATCGACCCAGGTAGCGGTGTATTATTTGAATACTATGCTTGTGCCAGATTGGTATTTGCACCAGACCACCTCGATGTTCATTATCTAAAAGATAATCCGAACGATGCGTGGGGAAGTGCCAATCCATTTGCCGAAATGGCTAAAGGCAAAAAGTTAGGATTAACAGATGGGCAAGTAAAACCAGCAGACGTTTAGTTAATGATTAATGCTCAATGGTAAATAAAGAACTATCATTCATCGAGCATTTTCATTGAATAAATTTCATTAATCATTAACAATTTAACATTAACCATTCAAGAAATGTGGCATTATTTTCCTGGGCAGTATATGCCCTCATATCAAGTAAATAGAGCAT
>OFDC01000643.1_pt1 | contig 24106 bp, 17 predicted proteins | sample 1520941 | NCBI WGS metagenome assembly OFDC01 (sample SAMEA94258168, study PRJEB24077) | hot springs metagenome | biome: Aquatic biome; feature: Water | place: India | collected 2012-12-06 | depth 5 m | reverse complement strand
AGAAGGCGATGAAGGACGCGCTGCGCAATGATCGCGCGCGCATCCAGGTCGGCCGTATCTCGGGCTTCGGCCTCATGGAAATGAGCCGCCAGCGCCTGCGCACCGGCGTGCTCGAAGCGACGACCCGTGCCTGCCCGCACTGCGATGGCTCGGGCCTCGTGCGGACCGCCTCGTCGGCAGGTCTTTCGGCGCTGCGCATGATCGAGGACGAAGCGGCCAAGGGCAAGGGCACGATCATCTCGCTCTATGCCAGCCAGGAAGCAGCGATCTACGTGCTCAACGCCAAGCGCGCCGATCTTGCAGAGATCGAACACCGCTATGGCGTCTCGGTCGAGGTGATCCCCGAAGGCGAGAACGAAGGCGCCAAGATGCGCGTCGCCTCGCGCGGGCCCAAGCCGGAATTCGTCCCCCGCTTCGAACCGATCATCGAACCTGAAGAGGACGATCTGGTCGAAGAGGACTTCGATGACGAGGAAGAAGCCGATGAGCAGCCCCGCCAGCGCTCGCGCGATGGTGAGGAAGGTGACCGCGAAGGCCGCCGCAAGCGCCGCAAGCGCCGCCGGGGTCGCAACCGCGATCGCCGCGACGAGAACGGCGAGAGCGAAGGCTCGGCCGAAGAAGCTGACGATGCCGAAGGCGAAGAGGCTGAAGGCGGCGAAGCCGAAGGCACCGAAGGCGCTCGTACCGAGGAAGGCGATGATGGCAACGAGCGTGGTCCACGCAAGCGCCGCCGTCGCGGTCGTCGTCGGCGCGGTGGCCGTGAAAACGGCGAGGGCACTGGCGAACACGCTGAAGGCGATCAGGCCGAAGATGGTGCCGAGCAGGCCGAGCCTGCCGAAATCTCGGCAGACCCCGCCCCTACCGAGCCGGTCGTTGCCGAGCCGGTCGTCGCCGAACCGGTCGCAGCGCCAGTCGAGGCCGAAGCCGCTCCTGCCGCAGAAGCAGCACCGGCCAAGCCCAAGCGCACCCGCAAGAAGAAGGCTGACGTCGCAGTAGAAGCCGAAGCTGTCCCGGCAACCGAAGAAGCTCCCGTCGCTGCACCAGCAGTCGAGGAAGCCGCCGCACCTGCGCCGGAAAAGCCCAAGCGGACCCGCAAGAAGAAGGTTGAAGCCGCTCCCGAAGCGCCTGCACCTGAAGCTGAAGCTGCTCACTCCGAAGCCCCGGCAGCCGAAGCTGAAGTCCCGGCAGAAAAGCCCAAGCGCACCCGCCGCAAGAAGGCCGACGCTGTCGCCTCCGAAGCTGCTCCGGCCGAAACGGTCAGCGCCGAAGCTCCAGCCGCCGAAGACGCCGCATCCGAAGCGGAGGCAGGCGAACAGTCTGCACCGCGTCGCGGCTGGTGGCAGCGCACCTTCGGCGCCTGACAACAAGCCAAGGCCCCAAACCGAAAGGCCCCGCCAGTCTTGGCGGGGCCTTTTGCTATCGGCTAAGCGCACCACCTCCCGCTGTTGACCGGCCCTGTTGACCTCACGCTGTTGACCGGCGCTGTCGGCCCCGTCATGGTAACGCAAACAGCATTCGGGAGACGGACATGCGCAAAGGATTCCTGCACACGGCAGCAGCTGTCGGATTGGCCCTTGGACTGGGCTTGAGCGCGACGGCCCATGCCGCGCCGGTGCTGGATTGCCCGCTGGGGCGGCAGCCATTGTCGACGCAGTCCCCTTTGGGTGACGTCCTGGTCGTCCCGGCAGCGAAGGCCGTCGTCGAGGCGGCTTCCCCCGGCCTGTCCGACGCCATGATGCACCCCTTCAACGGCAACGCCCTGCCCCCCGGCTTCGAACGTATCGTCACGCCGCGCTCGGTCCTGAGCATGATCGGCAAAGGCGATACCGCGCTTGCCGCCCAGCTCGACAAGGACCTTGCCAAAGTGCGGCTGACCACGGCCGACGTCGCCGCCCGCTGCCGTACCTACGATCATGACCGTCCCGCCATCCCCGCAGACCTGCCTCGCCCGGCCATCCTCGTCTTCGGCAAGATCACCGGCTTTCGCGATTCTCCCTCGGTCAACGCTGCCGAGGCCGCGCTCAAGGGCATTGCCGCACGCCATGGCTGGGGCATCGTCTTCACCGACCGCGGCGGCGTGTTCAACGCAGACGACCTTGCCCGCTTCGATGCCGTGGTGTGGAACAACGTCAGCGGCGATGCCTTGACCTTGCCCCAGCGCGCTGCCTTCCGCCGCTATATCGAAAACGGCGGTGGCTACGCCGGCATCCACGGTTCGGGCGGCGATCCCCAGTTCTTCTGGGACTGGTATGCCGATACCCTGATCGGCGCGCGCTTCATCGGCCATCCCATGGCCCCGCAGTTCCAGCAGGCCCGCGTCGTCACGGAAGACCGTGCCCACCCGGCAGCCCATGCCCTGCCCGCCGAATGGCGCATGACCGAGGAATGGTATTCCTTCGATCGCAGCGTGCGTGCCCTGCCACGCACCCGCGTCCTCGCCTCGCTCGACGAAAGCACCTACAACCCGGGCGAAGGCTTCGGGCGCAAGATGGCCATGGGTGACCATCCCATCGCCTGGACCCGGTGCCTGGGCCGTGGCCGCAGTTTCTACACCGCCATCGGCCACCGGCCCGAAAACTACAGCCAGCCCGAAAGCCTGCAACTGCTCGATCAGGGTATCCTCTGGGCCATGGGACTCAGCACGGAAGGCTGCACCACAAAGTGAAACCCCCGGGCGCGGCCAATTGCGCCGCGCCGCTCCCTTTGCCAGTCTGTAGGGATAACAGACGGGGAAACGGGATGGGATTGAAAGCCGTTTGGGACGCGCACGTCGTTCCGCGCATGATCAAGTGTGCCTGTGCATCGCCGAACATCATGGAGCTTCGCGCCGGCGTCGTGCCCCGCGCGCAGGGCCGGGTGTTCGAGATCGGCTGCGGTGGCGGCCTCAACCAGCAGTTCTACGATCCCGCCCGGGTCACCGGATTTGCCGGAATCGACCCGTCAGGCAAACTGCTTGACTATGCGCGCGAGGCCGCCGCCCGCAAGGGCTGGCAGGCCGACATCCGCGAAGGCGTGGGCGAGGACATTCCCTTCGGTGACGAGACCTTCGACACCGCCGTCTGCACCTACACGCTCTGTTCGGTCGATGACCCGGCCAAGGTCCTGTCCGAATTGCGCCGCATCCTTAAGCCCGGCGGCACCCTGCTGTTCCTCGAACACGGCCTCAGCCCCGATGCCGCCGTGGCAACATGGCAGCGCCGGATCGAGCCGGTCTGGAAACCGCTGATGGGCGGCTGCCACCTCTCCCGCGCGGTCACCGCCCCGGTCCTGGCCGCCGGCTTCCAGCTGGAACACCCCGGCCACCAGTACATGCCCGGCATGCCGAAATGGGCGGCGTGGATGGAATGGGGCGCGGCGGTGAAGCTGCGCTGAAGCCCGCCCCAAGATCCTCCCTGTTCTCCCGCAGGGCAAATGGGAGGTGGCAGTTCGAAGGACTGACAGCGGCCTGAAAATCTCAATCCGCCGGATTATGCTTCGCCAGGAACATCTCGATGGCCGACAGCAACGCCAGGCGGTCCGGCTCGCGGGTGAAGTAGTGATCGGCCTTGGGCAGCGAGACGAATTCGATGTTCTTGCCCGCCGCCTTCATCTTGTTGAACATGGTCTGCGATTGCTCGTGATCGACAGTAAGATCCTTCTTGCCGTGGATCAGCAGCATCGGCACCTTGATCGCATTGATGCGGTTGATTGGTGAAACGGCCGGGAAATCCGGGGTCATCTTCTGCCATTGCTCACGGTAGCGCTTGCCAAATAGCAGATCGCCAAAATCGTTGACCTCGCGGCGCAGGTTGGCCACGCCCGCAATCGAAATCGAGCAGCGCCACAGATCCGGATCGCGCGCTGCGCCCCACATTGCCACGTAGCCGCCATAGCTTGCGCCAACCACGCATGCGCGCTTGGCATCCGCCAGTCCCTGCATCGATGCCCATGTCAGCGCATCGTTGACGTCGTCCTGCATGGCCAGGCCAAGCTGCCCCTCGCCCTTCATGAGGAAGGCCTCACCGTAGCCGGTCGATCCGCGAAAATTGGGCTGGATTACCAGATAGCCCCGGCTGGCGATGAACTGCGCCCAGTAATCCCAGTCCATCGTGTCCTGCGCCCAAGGCCCGCCATGCGGCATGATCACGACCGGAAGGGACCTCGCCTTGCGTCCCGGCGGGGTGGTCATGATCGCCTCGATCTCCAGCCCGTCGCGTGCCTTGTAATGCACCTTCTCCATCTTGCCGGCAGCAGTGCCGTTGGTCGCACTGTTGAGATTGGCAAAGAGGCGCAGGCTGCCGTCGTCCGTGTCGAAGTAATAGAGCCGTCCGGCCTCGTTGGGCTTGTCCACCCGCACCAGCATGCGCTTGCGGTCAGCCGAAAGAGATGTGATGCGTGCGCGCCTGCCGTTCAGGCTTTTCTCGAACGCCTTCTGCAACTCGTCGAGGGTCGGGTCCAGCCAGTGGAGCGGCTCGGCCGCGTCGCCGCCAAGATAGACGCCAAGCACATCGTTACCTGAATCGTCATAGCGCACGCCCTCGATGTCAACGCCGGCCTCGGCCTGATAGAGCGTCTGCACCACAGCTCCGCTGTCCCCGTCGATCTCGACCAGAGCATCGCGGTCATCGGTACCGGGGCGAATGACAAGCATCCTGTTCTGGCCAGCCCGTACCAGCAGTGGCACTTCCAGATCATCATAGGCCTGCCGATCCTTGCGTTCGAAGGCGCTACCCTTCTTCGCCCGGTAGAGCAGTGTCCGGGTGCCCTTGGTGCGGTCGTTCGAGATTGCGCCGCGCACCACTCCGGACGTATCGGCTATCCAGTCCAGCACCTCGGTGCGCGGCTTGGCTTCGGTGACATGTCGGCCATTGGTCACGTCGACCGAATAGACTGCGGGCCAGAAATCCTCGCCCATGTAGATCGAATTCTGCCCGGCAAGCAGGATGCGGGTCGATCCGTCGGTTGGCACCCACAGCACATCCGATGCATTCTGCCCGCCGAGGTCCCACAGCAGCTTGGTATACTTGTCGGTCTTGCGATTAAGAGCAACAACGCGCGAAATATAGGCCTTGTCGCCGCCGTCCAGCGGCCGGATCGCCGTGATCCGGATAAGCAGGTCGTCGTTGCCGACCCACTGTATCGAACTTACCTCAACGTCATCGGGAAGCGCAGCCTGGCTGACCTTGCTCGTGTCGAAGGGCGATAGCACGACGATCCGCTGGCTGCCATTGGCCGCAAATTGCCCGGCGACCCACATCCCGTCAGGCGAAAGCTTCGCCCCTTCCACAAACGGCAACTGGGCATAGGCAGATGCGGGAAGCGGCGCTGGCAGGGTCGCCGCAACCGGCTTGCTCACCTCTGCCTTCGCACCCTCTTGCCCGGCCTGGACAGTCTGTGCGTAAAGAGAATTGGCAGAAAGCAGCACCACCGCCATGGCCGTCGAAAGTATTCGCACGATTCTTCCCTGAATTGTGACCGATATTTCCCGGTTACACGCTAGAGATATCGGTCACTGGATCAAGTCCAACCTCGATCTTGTTCAGCACTTTCCTACACGGGGGCGAAATGGCATGATGTAAACATGTGCGTTTTCGATGCCTGCCTTTCCGTCCAAAACACCAGCTCCCCGGCGAAGGCGGGGGCGTGCCTCTGCCTTGCGCGGTTTCACATACGCGAACAAAACCTGAACATTGCGTCAGGAATTAGCCAAAATCACCTTTGTTCAAGCTTTCCTGAACTGTGTAAACCCCGTAAACCCCGCTTCGCATACATGAAGCGGCTCACCTCAACCTTTGGGCAGTTCAGAGCCTCTTGCCCCTCGCGCTGCAATCGCTAAGGACGACTCAGCAAGCCGCAAAGCACGCAACACAGGACAGAACGATGGCGACCTTCTCGCTCCCGAAGAACTCCACGATCACCGGCAAGGCCCGCCACCACGCGTCGGCCACCAACGGCAAGATCCGCAAGTTCAAGGTCTATCGTTACGATCCCGACAGCGGCGAAAACCCGCGTTACGACACGTTCGACATCGATCTCGACCAGTGCGGTCCGATGGTGCTCGATGCGCTGATCAAGATGAAGGGTGAACAGGACCCCACCCTCACCTTCCGCCGTTCCTGCCGCGAAGGCATCTGCGGTTCTTGCGCGATGAACATGAACGGTCGCAACGGCCTTGCCTGCACCACCGCGATCGAGGACCTCTCGGGCGAAATCCGCATCACCCCGCTGCCGCACATGGAAGTGATCAAGGACCTCGTCCCCGATTTCACCCATTTCTATGCGCAGTACGCTTCGATCCGTCCGTGGCTGCAGACTGTGTCGCCCACGCCTTCGGGCAAGGAGCGCCTGCAGTCGCCCGAACAGCGTGAAAAGCTCGACGGTCTTTACGAGTGCATCCTCTGCGCCTGCTGCAGCACCTCGTGCCCGAGCTACTGGTGGAACTCCGACAAGTTCCTCGGCCCCGCCATCCTGCTTCAGGCTTATCGCTGGCTGGCCGACAGCCGCGACGAGATGACGGGTGAGCGCCTGGATGAGCTGGAAGATCCCTTCCGTCTCTATCGCTGCCACACCATCATGAACTGCGCCAACGTCTGCCCGAAGGGTCTCTCGCCCGCGCGCGCGATCGCCGAAATCAAGAAGATGCAGGCCGAGCGTCTCGTCTGATCCGGTGAGTGCGCAAGCTTTCCGTTACGAACCGGCCGAGGATCACCCCGGCTGGTTCACCTGGAACCTGACCGACGAGACCCGCTTCAACGCCCAAACGATGGGCCGGATGCTGACGCGGATCGAGGAAGGCGCCGACGGCATCCGCCGCGCCCGCCTGCGCATGTTCCCGGAGCGCCGGCACTCCAACCTGCTCGATGCCGTCCACGGCGGCGTCACGCTCGCTCTCATGGACATCGCACTCTTCGCCGCCATGCGCACGCTCCTGTCTGGCGACGCTGCAGGCTCTGTCACCCTCGACCTGTCCAGCCAATTCATTGGCGCAGGCCAAATCGGCGAGCCTCTCGATGCGGTAACGGAAGTGCTGCGCGAAACCGGGCGCCTGGTGTTCTTGCGCGGTCTCGTCGTCCAGGGCGAGGACACCATCGCCGCCTACAACGGCACGATCCGCAAGCCGAGTCCGAAAAAGCCGATCGGACGATGACATCAGTCCTGTCCCGCTACCGCGAGCTGGTTGCCGCGGGTGAACTGCGGCCCGACCCTGAGCAGGCCGCCGCTGCGGCTCGGCTAGACGCGCTGCAGCAGGAATTGGAAACGCCGCCGCCCGCGCCCAGCCTGTTCGGCAAGCTCTTCGGTGCAAAGCCCGCGCCGCCGCCGCGCGGGGTATACATGTGGGGCGGCGTCGGCCGTGGCAAGTCCATGCTGATGGATCTGTTTCACGACAACCTGAACCTGCCTGCCAAGCGCCGTGCGCACTTTCACGAGTTCATGCTCGACGTCCACGCCCGCCTGCGCGAGGAGCGCAAGAAGGAAGGCGGCGATCCGATCCTGCCCGTGGCCGCGGCAATCGCTGCGGAAACGCGCGTGCTGTGCTTCGACGAGATGGTCGTCAACAACAGCGCCGACGCCATGATCATGAGCCGCCTGTTTACCGCGCTGATGGTCGAGGGCGGTGTAACAGTTGTCACCACCTCCAACCGCGCGCCGCAGGATCTCTACAAGAACGGTCTCAACCGCGAACACTTCCTGCCGTTCATTGCACTGATCGGGAGCAAGCTCGACGTGCTGACCCTGAACGGGCCTACGGACTACCGGCTCGAACGCATGAAGGGCGTCGGCACCTGGCACGTGCCGGTGGGTCCGGAATCGACGGCAAAGGTCCGCGAAGCATTCTTCCGGCTGACGGACTATCCGCCCGAGGACAGCGAGCATGTCCCGTCTTGCGACCTCGACGTCGGCGGCGGCCGCAAACTGCACGTACCGAAGAGCCTGAAGGGCGTCGGTGTGTTCAGTTTCAAGAAATTGTGCAGCGAAGCGCGTGGAGCGGCGGATTATCTGACAATCGCCCGCAACTTCCACACCGTGATCGTTGTTGCGATACCGCGTCTGGGCCCGGAACTGCGCAACGAGACAGCGCGCTTCATCACGTTCATCGACGCGCTTTACGAGCATAAGGTAAAGCTGATCGCCACGGCCGACGCCGAACCGGCGGAGCTTTACGACTGGGGCGGAAAGGGCGACGACGAAGGCCGGTTCATGTTCGATCGCACGGTCAGCCGCCTGATCGAAATGCAGAGCCAGGACTATTTGGCGCTAGGCCACGGCGAAGACTGAAGGGTCGGCAGCGTCAACCATTGACGCGCAGGCTGTTAACCACGAATCGGTTCAGACTTCGCGGTCGCTAAAATGAAACAGGCGCTGCCGCTTAGGCAGCGGGCAGCGCCTTTTCGTTTAACCCCTTGTTTTCAAAGAAAACCAGGGCCGAAATTACATTACTGGAACAGCCAGCGCAGGATTTCGATAACGGCGTTTACAGCGGACATTCGTGCCTCCATCCACGATTGGAGACACATGGTTAACACCGACTTGGATGGTTAACAACTTCTAAACGACACCAATTCGGCGCTGTCCCATTTTGAGAAGCCCCTGATAGAACTCTGGAAAAGCTTGCGGCCGACCAAGGAAGTAGCCCTGCCCCACGTCACACCCAAGATCGACAAGGGCGCGGTAGGTCGCTTCATCCTCGATTCCCTCTGCCACGACGGTTTGGCCAAGAGCATGCGCCAGACCAATGGTTGCGCTGATGATGCTGCGTTCGCGATCGTGAGTCAGCAGGCGCGAAACGAAGCGCCGATCAAGCTTGAGTTCGTCGCTCGGCAAGTCTGCAAGGTACGCGAGGCTCGCCTCACCGGTCCCGAAATCGTCAATCGAGAGGCGGAAGCCCATGGCCCGAAGTTGGGACAGATTCTGAACTGCGGCCGGACGATTGCGCACGCTCGACGTTTCTGTCACTTCGATCGTCAAAAGCCTGGCATCGATGTTTCGGCGACGGACTATCTCGACAAAGTTGGAGACAAGGGATGGCTTGTCCACCATCTGCGCCGACAGGTTGATGCTCATCTGAAAAGGCCGACCGGCTGCGTTCAAAGCCAGTGCAGCCGTGATCGCCTCGTCCACCACCCAGTAGGTCAGGGCATCAATTCGCCCGGCGCGCTCGGCTTGCAGTATGAACGCATCGGGCGCGATCGGACCACGGGTGGGGTGATTCCATCGAATCAGAGCCTCAGCACCGCAAGGGCTACCCAGTCGCATGTCCCACTGGCTCTGATAGGCGAGCCAGATTTCGCCGTTGCGCAGTCCCTCATCGATGCGGGCATGGAGCGAAAGCTCCCAACTCGCTTCGGCAAGCCGTTCCGCTTCGAACAGTTCCACAGAGCGGCCAGAACTCAGCGCGTCGTTCGCGCTCGCGAGGGCCGAATTAACGCGAGTCTGAGCATCCAGCCCTTCATTTCGATCGAGGCCAAAATGAATGTTGGTGTCAAACGTGTAGGTACCGATCTGCAGAGGCGCCGAAAAAAGCGCCCGCAAACCTTCAAGATGATTCAGCTGCATCTCGAGTGGACGCGCTTCCTCGGTCCACGCGAAATGACCACCTTCACCGTTGAAGATCGTGTCGATGCCCGAGCCGACTGACAATCTTCTCGCAATCTGGCGAGCGCATTCTCCATGAAGATCGCGGGGCAAGGTTGCGAGAATTTCCTCGTAGCGACCGATGACAGCGACGATGACGTCGCGTCCGACTTCGAAAGGCTGTGCGCTAAGCGCCAGAAGGTTGGGCAGGCCGGACGTGCTGGTATGCTGGACGCGGCGCACGCGCAATTGCCAGACGCGAGCACAGCCATAGATCACGAGCGACAAGAACGCTGCGCCAGTATCGACAGTGACACCGATAAGCTGGAGAGCCGGAGCAACTACGAACGGCGCCAGCGCTGCAAGAGCGTGCAGTGCGAACTTCGACTTGCGTGAACTTGCGCGAGATCCCGCTTTGATCAGCAACCATACGATGACCAGCAGCGGAAGTTGCCCGAGAGAAAGCGAGATGGGCTTGGCCAGCCCGGATGCCCCGGCGATATCGACGGCCAGAGGGTGAATGCGTCCCTTGCCGTAATAACCGATTGTCGGGACATTCTGGGACTGCGTAACCACGATCGTTCGGCCAGTCAGCAACCCAGGCGTGTAGGCACCACTGAGCAGCATCCTTTCGCCGACTTTCGGGATCGTGTCCGGCTCGACCAGAAAATCGGGTTCGAAAGTGTCCTGAAGCCCCGAGTATTTCCCAGCAAGGGATGCCGCAAACGTGGCGTATTCGCGTCCGGCGATATTCACCGAGTACGGAGACGACACGGCATAATCGATAAAGTTGCCGTTCCACACAGAGACAACAACTGGCGCCACGTCCGCCAGCGCCTTGGGAGGCATGCGCACATCGCGAAGCGTGAACTGGTGGCCGAGACCCCCGACCGTCTGACCACGCGCCACCAGGGAAACCCCTGATCCAAACGATCTGATTGTTTCAGCCAACAGCTGATCGCCGGCTGTATCGGTGCCGTACTTTACGGGTGCGTCGACATAGACCCGGTAAGGCATCTGGGGACGAACCTGCTCCAGAACCCTCGCAAGTCTGGATGTCGCGACCGTGTCGGAATCCGGGTGATCGCTATCACTCCCAAGCTCCACGATGACCGTGGAATTGTTGGCTTGGTGTTGGTTCAGCTTGTGCCGAACATTCCAGAACACGTGATCAATTGGCGTCAAAAAATCGGTAAGCGCCAGCAACGCCGGAATCAGCAGCGCAAGGTACAGGGGGGTGCGCAGTTTCTTCAGCATGGACCCACGGGCGTTGTTTCCACACCCGATTAGTCCGCAATGGTGAAGATCACCTTACCAAGCAAATAGACTTAATGGCCGATCAACCAAGGCGATCCAACGATTTCCGCAGCATGAGAAGCTGCCAGATCAATCGGCTGTGATCCGCCCGGCCCGCAATATGGGCTTCGGCAAGCGCGTCGATACGCGTGCTGTTGAACCAGCCCGTGGCAGCCAGCGAACCGCTGGCGGCAAGACCGCGCGCTTCTCCCGCCAGTGGGCCGCGCAGCCACTGCGCAATCGGCGTGACGAATCCCATCTTCGGGCGGAACAGGACATCCTGCGGCAGATAGCGACGCATGGTCTGCTTCATCAGCCACTTGCCCGTACTGCCCCGCACGCGCATCCGTTCGGGCAGCCGCGCGCCGAATTCTACAAGCCGGTGATCAAGCAGCGGTTCGCGCGCTTCCAGACTGACCGCCATGCTCGTGCGGTCGACCTTGGTCAGGATATCGCCGGGCATGTAGAACTTGAGGTCAGCATACTGGGCACGGTCCAGGCCAGAGCGGGCGGGAGCCTTGCGCATCAACTCCATCAACGGCTGTTCGGCCCGGTATTCGCCGCGCAGTGTCATGAAATCCGGGGTATACAGCGTGTCTCGCAAGTCTGCCGAGGTTACCGCAAGGGCACGCGCGTATCCTTCCTCACCGCTGCCGGCGAGGCTGAGCAGCGTCGTCCTTGCGCGAAGCGGACGCGGCGCCCAATCGGCCTTTGGCCACAAACGGCCCATGGTCCCGAACACCGGCTTTCGCAGCGCGGAGGGCAACAGGCCCCTCGCCTGTTCCTCGCGGTGCTGGAACGTCTGCCTGCGGTAACCGGCGAATGCCTCATCCGCACCGTCGCCTGAAAGGGCCACCGTGACATGCTCGCGCGCCAGCTCGCAGACCCGGAATGTCGGCAGCGCCGACGCATCGGCGAAAGGCTCGTCGAACATGGCAGCAAGGCGATCGACCAGCGAGAAATCCTCGGGCGAAACCGTGCGCTTCCAATGCTGGGTGCGATACTGCGCTGCGATGCGATCGGCATAGGCGGTTTCATCGAGCGCGGCGACATCGAAGCCAATCGAACATGTCTTGACCGGTGCCGTGCTTGCCTCGGCCATCAGCGCCACGACGCTCGAACTGTCGACCCCGCCCGAAAGGAATGCGCCCAAGGGCACGTCGGCGAGCATGCGCGACGTGACAGCCTCGCGCATATGGTGAAGGAGATGGGCTTCGAGGTCCTGCTGGCTGCCGGTGGCACGATCGGCAAAGGACACGTCCCACCACTGAACCGGCGGCGATGGCGGCGCATCGGCTCGAAGCAACTGGTAATGCCCTGCGGCCAGCTTCTGCACGCCCTTGAGGATCGAGCGGTGATCGGGGACATAGCCCCAGGCAAGGTAATCTTCGACAGCGAGCGGATCGATCTCGCGCCGCAGCGATGGATGTGCGAGCAGCGCCTTGAGTTCCGAACCGAAGATGACGGCGCCATCGGCCAGGCGCGCCGTGAACAGAGGTTTTACGCCGAAGCGGTCCCGCGCCAGCAAGGTGCTGCGCCGGCGCAAGTCGTGCAGCGCGAAGGCGAACATGCCATGAAGACGCGGGAGGCAATCGACGCCCCAATGCCGCCACGCCTGGAGGATGACCTCAGTATCGCCATCGGTGCGGAAGCTTGCGCCGAGCGCTGTCAGATCTGCGCGAAGTTCCCGGTAGTTGTAGATTTCGCCATTGAAGACGATGACCGCATCGCCTTCAGCGGCAAGCATCGGCTGGGGCGATCCGGCGAGGTCGATGATGGACAGGCGGCGATGGCCGAGGCCCACGCCCGGCGCCGTCCAGACGCCTTCGCCATCAGGCCCGCGGTGGGCAATGGCATCGCACATCCGCCGGACCCTTTCCGGGTCGACAGGCTTGAGCCCTTCGGTATGGATGATTCCGGCTATTCCGCACATGCGAACGTGACCTAGCGCCCTGTGGCCGTGCGGTCCATCCACGCTTCGAGCGGCCCGATCGTGGCAATGGCTGCGCGGAGGGAGGCTTCGGCAGGTGGCTGGCCGGGAACCCCGTCTTCCGCCGACAGGATCAGCGCGGCCGTGCTGCGAGTCCGCAGCAGCAGGCGATCGGCGATGTTGCCAAGCTTGAGGCGGGTGTTGCTGCCGGTGAACAGCGGACCCGAGCGATAGTAGGTCTCGGCAAGGCGATGCACCGGGCCTGCCGCCTGGATGCGCTCGGCATGGCCCCCGGCGAGCGGAACGGCGGACCTTTCCCACGCCCAACCGCTGTCGAGAGGAATTGCGCCCTGACCGAAGCCACCCGCCTCGCGGCCATCTGCCTGCGCTGCGTAGAGCGCGAACGAAATGTCTACGACATGGCCTGAACCATCGCGGAAGCGGCCGAGGAGGACGTGCGATGCGCCGGTGTGCAGCGGTTTCCACGGCGCCTGAGGTGAATAATCGATCTGCTGCCAGCCCGGGATCGGGGCAAACTCTATGCGCGCGGGCATTGTCGCCTCAAGCCGACCGGCCCATGCGCTCCACCCGGTGAAGATCAGCGCCAGAGCAGCAAGCGCCGCCAACGCTCTCTGCGGCCCGATCCGATACTGGGAAAGCGCGCTCAGCAGACGGTTGGCCTTGATGGCTTCGGCATCGATCATTCGGTCGTCGATCGCGCGATCAAAAAAGCGCCAGGCGATGACCATGACCATGACCATCACCAGCGCGAAGAAGATCCAGCCGTAGAAGATATGATCGAACCCGGCGGCAAATTCGATGCCGCGGTGTTCGGCGATGAAGATGGTGCCCCAGGCCCGCACCCCGTTCGCCAGGATCGGCATGACGATGCTCAGCGCCATGAAGGCGATGCGTCGGCTCCACGAAGCGAAGCAGACGTTGGCGACCAAGGCGCCATATGCGATCATCGCGATGAGGAATTTGACGCCCGAGCAGGCCTCGGCCACTTCGAAATAGCCGCCCGGCGTGGTGATGAACACGCCTTCGATGTGCGCCGGGACCTGGCTTGCGTCGAGCAGAGCCATTGTCATGTGTGCGGTGATCGTCTGCAGGTATGGGATCAACTCGTCGCCGGCCGGGACCAGAAAGAGAATGTAGGCGATCGGAAAAAGCAGGCCCGCGCAGACCCTCGGGCCGAGCAGCACCACAGCGCTCGCCTGCGCCATCAGGACGACGCCGAGCTGCGTGGCTAGTGACAAGCCCGCAAACGTCCCGAGCAGCCACAGGAACGCCGACCCTGCGAAGAAAACCAGACCGGGCCACCAGCCTTGGGGCTCAAGCTTCATCACCTCGCGCCAGCGCAGCGAGATCAGCCACGCGAGTATGAAGGGGATGAGGAGGACGTGATTGTAGGTCGAGCTGTCCCACCACTGCAGGAACATCTCGCGCCAGTCGGAAGCGAAGAGTGCGACGTTGCCGGCCCAGGCAATGGCAAGGCAAGCGAGCGCGCGCCGCCACGTTGCGGGCAGATTTGCCCACCTGCGCTGGAGCGGGGCGTTCAGGGTCAGATCAGGCTGCGACACGTGAACCCTCAGGCCCCGCAAGGCCGAGCAATCCAGCGAGCGGGGCGAGGACCCCTGCCCAGCCACACTTCTCCACGACGAAAGCGCGGGCGGACTGGCCGATGGTCCCGGCACGAACCTTGTCGTGAAGCAGGCTGAGCGCGGCCTTTGCCAAAGCGTCGGCACCATTGGCGACGACCAGTTCCTGCCCATCGCGCGCAGGGATTCCGGTAGCGGCTTCGGGCGTGGCCAGCACCGGGCGGGCCATGGCCATGGCTTCAAGGACCTTGTTCTGTACCCCGCGCGCGATGGTCAGCGGTGCAACGACGAGGTCGGCTCCGGCAAGCCACGGGCGCACATCGATGACTGCACCGGTCACGCGAGTGCCGTGAACGCCTTCAAGGGCGCGAACGGCGAGGGTCGGCGCGCGGCCTACAACATTGAAGCGGGCCTGCGGGAAGACCGCGCGGATCTGCGGCATGACTTCACGGGCGAACATTTCGACGGCGGCGACGTTGGGCGGGTAGTCCATCTGGCCGGTGAAGGTCAGCTGCGGCCCCTGCCCTTCAAGCTCGGGCGCCTTTGGCATACCTTCGGGATCGAAGAAATCGGTATCAATGCCGTTGCCCAGCGCGAGGACCGTTGGATCCGCACCTGGCGAAAGACGCTGGCGGAACAGCGCGGCTTCCTCGGGCGTCACCAGCAGGTTTGCACTGACACGGCGGGCAACATCGCTTTCGAAGCGGGACAGTAGCCGGGCTTCGCGAGAGTAGAGCAGGCCAAGCGGAAAGCGTGCCTGCTGCGCGTAGGCCTCGAATTTGGCCGAATCGACGTCAACGAAGTCCATCACGACGCGGCCCGGAAAGTCCGCAGGGACGTACTGCGCCATCTGGCTGGAAAAAACGTAGATCGCCGAGATCGGGCGGGCGGCAAGAACTGTCGCCACGTAAGCCGAAATGCGCTTGTCCGCGAAGGCCGTCAGGCTGACCGGCTTGTCCGACGCCAGCGCCTCAAGCGCAGCGATCTTCAGCGAGCGCGACCGCCGGACGAGGCAATAAGAAGCGGCGACGGTGGCAAGGTCCGGCTCGTGCCCCATGTCGCCCTCGTCATCGGCAAAGCACGCGACGTGAGCCGGTGCGAGGCCAGCAATGTGTCGCAGGACATGGCACGAGCGGATCTTGTCACCGCGATCGGGCGGAAACGGGATGCGATGGGCGAGGAACAGGACCTCGCTCATGCCAGGCCTTGCGCGATCAGCGGGCCGACACGATTGGCGAAGCCAAGTGGCAGCTTCTGCCACAATGCGATCTTGGCCTTGTAGCGCGGGCTGAGCGGGTTGACGTCACGCGGGGGCTGCCCGTCGGCTGTCCACGTCGCATAGGCCAGCGGTTCTGGCGTGAAGCCCCAGTTGCGCTTGAAGTGATAGGCGCCGGTATCGACCTTCGAGCGGCCGAAATCGAACCGGTCACACCCACGCGCGCGGGCGTGGTTCATCAGCGCGTAGTACATCACATCGTTGGCGCGCATCGTCCGCGCCGCGAAAGTGCCGCCGCCCCAATAGGGCATGACTGCGCCGCGATGATACAGGCTCAAGACCGAGGCAAGCGGCTGCCCTTCGTGAAGCACGGTCAGGATATCAGCCTCGTCAGCGAAAGCTTCCATGACCGCATCGAACAGGCGTTTCGGAAAGACCGGCGTACCGAGATTGCGCACAGACTCCGCGTAGACCGCGTAGTGCATGGCGCGGTCATCGGCGCTGTTACCCGTCCGGACTTCCATGCCGTGGCCAAGGCCGCGCCGGACTTCGGCGCGCTGCTTGCGCGGGATGGCGAGCAGTTGCGCTTCATCGTCGGAGGCGAGCGCGGTAACGAAGCCCGCGTGGCTGTCAGTCTTGACGTGCCAGCCGTCACCTTCCGGCAAAGGCCCCCCGCGAAGCTCCAGCGTCGGGCAATTCAGCCGTACTGCCAGTTCCTGCGCGGCGATGAACAGCGCCGGGCCGCTCTCGCCGACAACGCCGCCGCCGACACCAAAGCCGGTAGAGACCAGCGCGCGACCGAACAACGGCGAGTGGACTTCATGCATGGGCAGCACGGCGCGGATCGCTGCGTCCTGTTCCGAAATCAGGGTATGGGTGCGGTGACCGGTCGAACGCTCGACCGCGTCCAGCCATTCTGGCCGGTGAAACGCGGTGGTATCGGGATGGTCCGCGAGAAAGCGGGCGATGGCCGCACTGTCACCAGGATCGCCTAGGCGAACGACAGAACTTGAAGGAAAGAACGGCGCGTTCATGCCGCGCGGCTTTCCGGAATGCGCGCAGCTTCGCTGGCCGCAACCTCGTCCATCCGACCCCAGCGGAACTCTCGCACCAGTCGCGCCAACTTGGCGGCCATGACGTCGAGATTGGTATAGTGCCGCAGCTTCGACCTGAGCGGCGCAACCGGCGGACGCGGCTGATCCGGATCGATTTCCCAGGGGTGGAAATAGAACACGGCCGGGCGGCAATCGCGTTCGTTGACCTGCCGGACCGCCCACCGGGAAACGGCATAAGGCAACAGCCGGAAGAAACCGCCACCACCCGCCGCCATGCGACGGCCGGCGACTTCGGCAGTCGTGACCGGAATCTCGATCAGGTCAGCGCCTGCGACCGGACGGAAGGCAAAGCGCGGTGCCTCGCGCCAGCCATAGTGGTCATGCACGATCGGCGCGACCGAGGAGGAATAGACGTAGCCCTGCTCTGCCAGCACTTCATGCGCCCAGGGGGTGCGGGCATCAATGGAGAAACTCGGCGCGCGATAGCCAGTGACGCGCTGCCCGGTGGTGTCTTCCAGCACCTTGCGCGCGCGCTCGATATCGGCGGCAAAGGCATCGGGGCCCAGCGTGAAGACGCGGGCATGGTCCCAGCCATGGCTGGCAATTTCGTGCCCGGCGCCAGCAATCTGGCGCATCATCGCGGGATAGCGCTCGGCAATCCAGCCGAGGGTAAAGAATGTGCCCTTCACGCCCGCTTCGTCGAACAGCGCGAGGATCTGCTGGCAATTGCGCTCGACGCGGCAAGCGAGCCCGTCCCAGTCCTTGCGATCGATCACGGTTTCGAACGCGCCGACCTGGAACCAGTCCTCGACGTCGACCGAGAGTCCGTTGAGTACCCGGCCGTTCAGCACCCCGGACGACATTGCTCTACCCCTTGCAGCAACGCTCAAGCAGCGGCGCGATGGAAGTCTTCAGCTTCGATCCACTCGATCAGCATGGTCAGCGTATGGCGGATCGCCTGCTCCTGCTCGCTGGTGCGCGATTCGAGCGCGGCAATCGTGCGCTGCGCTTCGGCAAGCGCCGCCAGAACGCCTTCATCGCCGGGACGCGCTTCGAGAGCGGCAATACGGCGGTTGGCTTCTTCAAGCTGCGCGGCGAGATCGAAGTCCGGCAGTGGCGCGACCGGCGCGGCGCGCATGTCGGCCAGTTCGATGATCGCTTGCTGCAATTCGGCAATCTGTTCGTCACGCTCGGCCAAAGCCGCGCGCCACGCGCTTTCGTCGATGGCCGGCACGGCAACGACAGCAGCAGCAGCGGCAGGTTCAACCTGTGGCACTTCGGCCAAGGGAGCAGGTGTTACCGAGACTTGCGGCTTGGCGAATGCGCCATCGCCGGCAAGGTCTGCCAGCACGGCTTGCAGCATCGCCGCGTCGATATGATCGCGCTGTTCGACCGCGCCCATCAGCATCAGACGGTTGACGATCTGGTTGACCCGGCGGGGCACGCCACCGCTGGCCTTGGCAAGATCGGCATAGACGCGCGCATCGAACTGCGGACGCCCCTGCCAGCCGACCAGAGCAAGGCGATGCTCGACATAGCTGCCGACTTCGGCCGGCTCCATCGCGTCAAGATGATGCGAGGCGATGACGCGCTGGCGCAGTTGCTCGAGCTCGGGCGAGGTCTGGATCAGCGTGCGGAATTCGGGCTGGCCGAGCAGCAGGATCTGCAGCAGCGGGTGCGCGCCCAACTGGAAGTTGGAAAGCATGCGCAGCTCTTCGATCGCTTCGACCGAAAGGTTCTGCGATTCGTCGACCACCAGCAGGCAGCGACGGCCTTCCCGCGCTTCGTGATGCAGGAACGCCTCGATCTGTGCGAGGGCGGTGGCCTTGTCATGGCCGGCCACTTCCAGCCCGAAAGCGCGCGCGGCGACATGAATCAGTTCCTCGCCATCGAGCGCGGAAGTTACGATCTGGGCGGCGGTGAGTCGCTGGCGGTCAACCGTCGCCATGAGGTGCGCCGCGAGCGTCGATTTGCCCGCGCCGACCTCGCCGGTAATGACGATGAAGCCTTCCCCCTGGGCGAGGCCATAACCGAGGTAAGACAAGGCCTTACGGTGCGTTCCGCTCTCAAAATAGAAGCGCGGATCGGGCGTCAGCTGGAACGGACGGCCGGTAAGTCCATAAAATTCATCGTACATCGAAGCCGTCTCCGGGCATCAGAAGGAATAGCGCAGGCCAACAAGGCCCGATGCGATTACTTCGTCTTCAATCACTTTACGGTTAACACTGTCCAAACCGACCGCTGCGGTCGCCACGAGGCGGTCTGTCAGGTTGCGGAAGTAGGCAGCGTTGACGCCGACAGTGGTCACGTCACCGAGGCTTGACGCCCCCGATTGGAACCACGCGGCATAGGCCGACACGCCAAAGCTCGACCGGCGGTCGATCGGGCCGTTGAGCCCGGCGTCGACATAGAAGCTTTCGTCCACCACGCCGTTTGCAGCGCCAAGAACGGAGTCCTCACGCGCGATGTACTTCCGGCGGATGTAGCCTGCGCCTACCCCGGCCTGAAGGCGGCCGATGCGGTGGGCATAGGTGGCGTTCACGCCGCGCGCGCGGAACACCGAACTCGCGACCGAGGACAGCGCGTTGTTGACGCAGCCACCGGATTCGGAACCGATCGCGCAGCCGCTGATCTGGCCGTTGAACGGATCGCGGTTGACCTGGAAATCGGTCGGCAGATCACGCAGTGCACGGTTCACCTGCCCGCCGAAGCCCGAGACGTTGTCGTAAACCGCAACGGTCAGCGAACTGCGCACGTTCGGGTTGTAGGAAAAGCTGCCGTAGTAGGTCGTGCTGTCATAGCGGCGACCGACGAAAGCAGAGAGCGCGGTGCGGCGGCTCGGCCGCCACATCACGCCGGCATCCCAGGTAAAACCTTCAGTGTCGTAAGCCAGCTTGCGCGCTTGCGACTTGTCGGTGACATAGCGGCCATTGCTGCCGATGACCGGATCGCCATTGGCATCGCGCACTGCGTCACGGGCCGACACTTCGACGTCCTCGTAACCGACCGCCCCGATCAGTGCGAGTTCCATGGTGACGGGATATGTCACCTGCACCCCGGCGCGCATGTCGCGCACGCGCTGGTCGAGATTGGTGACGTCTTCCTGATAGTACGATCCGCTGGCGGTGATACCGACCGGCAGCACGGTGTCAGGTGCTACGCCTGCCGAGACTTGCGCGGACTGCGACACGGAATCGTCAAAGATGTCGGTCATTGCCTGCCCTGGCGCCAGCTGCAGCGCGTCCTTCTGCTGCACCTTGGTATAGCCGAGGATATAGGAGCCGGAGAGCGCGACATCGCCGACATGGGTCGAAACGGCGGGTCCGGCGTAGAGCGAGTAGACCTGGCTCACCGCGTCGTTGGCGGCGATCGGATTGAGCGTCGATGCGCCGCTGCCCTCGACGCGGGTACGGGCGGCAAGCCCGCCAGCTTCGACCGAGAGGGTGCGCGGGATCAGGTCATGCTTGACGCGAGCAAGGCCGGACAGCGTATCGCCATCGCGCACGCGATCGGTCTGCGAGATGCGCCGCTCATAGCGGACGGACACGGCGCCCTGGGTGCGGCGACCGTTGAGCGTCATGTCGACGCCGGCCGCGATGGTGCTGTAGGTCAGGACTTCGTCGCCGGGCGAGAGTTCCCACAGGACGTTCTGCGTCGCTTCGATATAGGGTGTGATCGTGGCGCGGGGGCCACCCCCGGCCCCGCGCGAGGTCAGGCCGCCACCCTTTCGCGGAGCATCGGCCTTGCCCGACGGCGCATCGCCATCGACACTCTCGTAATCGAGCGACTGCGCCTGAAGCGGGCCAGCCACGAGCATCGCTCCGGCCAGCGCGAGCAGGCGCACAGGAAGCCGCATCCGGGTCATTCCTTGTATCCGTAGTAAGTGCCGAAGCGGCGCCCGGTGGTCGAGAACCGGGTGCCGTTAAGCAGGAGCTTGATGTCATCGCAGGCCGAAAGCAGGCTCACCGCATCGCGCAGAGCGGCCTCGCCGGTCATATCGGCCCGCACCACCATGACGGTCTGCCCGACATGGTTGGCCAGAACGCTGGCAGGCGAAGCGGCCAGCACCGGCGGCGAATCGAAGATGACCACGCGGTTGGGGGCGTGGGCCGTCAGCCGGGCCAGCACATCCTCGGTCCGAGCCGACGCGAGGTACTCGGTGTCCGACCCCGTCGCATTGCCGGCAGGCAGGACGTAGAGCCCGGCGATGTCGGTGCCGATCACGCAGTCTTCCACGGCAATGTCCGGATCGGCCAGCGCGTCCATCAGGCCCTTCCCGCCCGGCAGGCCGAGAGTCGAGAGAACCGAAGGCTTGGCGAAGTCGGCATCGACCAGCAGGACTTCGGTGTCCTTCTCTGCCGCCATCGAGAGCGCGAGGTTGACCGCACAGAACGTCTTGCCCTCGCCCGGATGGGCCGACGCGACGAGGATGCGCTCGCCGTGCTCGACACGCTCGTCCGCAGCGGTGCGCAGCAGCTGGCGCTTCACGATGCGGAATTCCTCGAGCAGGCCAGTGACACCGCCCTCCGGTTCGATCAGGCACTGCTCGCGCAAATGCGCACGGTCGATCGCGTGGCGCTCCCCGGTGAAGGGGCGCACCGGCGGTTCGGACCTGACGACCGGTTCCGGCGTGACAGGCTCGGCCATCGGCTTGGCCACTGGCACGACCTTCGGCACCGGCGCAGGCGGCAGGTCCGGAACAACCGGGCGCGTCAGCGTGCGGAAATCGAACGTCCCCGAGGCGCGCTCGATCAGCGAGGGGCCGCTTGCCGGGAGAGGGATCTTGCTCTGATCGGTCATCGCATCTCTCCTCAGGCCACCATGCCACGCTTGAGCATCTCGACGCCGAGCAGGACGAAGAGGACGACGAACAGGCCCGCCACGCCGCCCGCCCAGTATTTCAGGCGCTTGGCGCGCTGGGCCCGCATATCGCGCGTGATCCCCTCGGAAATCGCGCCGAGCACGGGCAGGCCGGTGGCACGCTCAAGCTGGCCGGTGGTCGAATAGGCGGACTTGAGCTGGCCCAGCGCGAACGCGCCGCCACAGCCCGCACCAATGCCGACGATCAGCACAAGGAACAGCAGCAGCGGCCGGTCCGGCGCAGCAGGGCCACGAGGCATCGTCGGCGGATCGATCACCTCGAACTTCACAGCATCGCGCTCGGTCTCGACCTGGCCGCGCAGACGCAGCTGTTCACGGTCGCGCAGGAGCTTGTCGTACTGCTCCTTGAGCACATCGTAATCGCGGTTGATGCGCGCGGCTTCGGCAGCCACGGTCGGCTCGCTGTACTGCTGCGCGGTCAGTTGCGAGATTTCGGCCTGCAGCGATGCGCGGCGCGATTGGAGGGAGACGAGGCTGGCCTCGCGGTCGGCCTTGATCGATACCAGCGAGCTGTAGGCCGGGTTCGGCGCGCCGCCGCCACCGCCCTCGCCCGCCGCTGCCTTCTGCAGGTTGGCGATCTGCGCCTTGGCCGAAATCACGTCGGGGTGGCTGTCGGTCAGCCCCCGCGCGCGCATCGATCCAAGATCCGACATGGCCTGAGCCAGAGCGCCCTTGGCCCCGCCCGAAACCCCGGGAATGGCAATGGTCTGCGGCGTGCCCGAAAGCTGGCCATTGATCGAGGCCAGCGCGCTCTGCGCCGCAAGCAGGTTGGATTCGACATCGCGCATCTGGTTGCGCGCCGCTTCAAGCCGGGTGGTGAGCGAACCGGCACCGGGGATGAAGCCGGCGTTCTTCGATTCGAACTCGGTGCGCTTGAGCTCGGCTTCTTCCAGCGCCTTCTTACGGTCGGCCAGTTGCTGGTCCATGAAGGCCAGCGTGTCGGTCATTTCGCCACGACCGCCTGCAAGGTTCTCCTCGCGGAAGATGTCGATCATCTTCTGGACAACGTCCTGCGCGAGCTTGGCATTCTCCGCGTCGTTGCGGCCGCCACCACCCGCCGTGCCGGTAATCTCGAAAAGGTTGTCCTGCTGGCTGACCACCGTCACCTGCTTGCCGAGGCTCTCGACCGCAGACTGCATCTGCTTGTCGGTAGTGACCTTGTCGCCAAGCCGCGTGGCGCGCACCACCTTCTCGAGGTTGACCGCGCTGGTCAGGGTCTGGCGCACACGCTCGATATCGCGCTTGCGGTCACCACCGATGCCGATCTGGTCGGCCAGCACGTCATCGATCTGTACGAAGATGCGGGCCTTGGATTCATAGCTGTTGGGCACCATCGCCACAACCAGCCAGCCAAGCAGGCACACCGCCCAGGCAACTCCCAGCGCAATCCAGCGGCGATGCCAGATGCCGTGGAGCGCTATGCGCACTTCTTCGTAGATGCTGGTCATCGGGGCGCGCTCAGAACGTGCTCTCGGGGATGATGATCACGTCACCGGGCATCAGCAGCACGTTGGCCTTGGTATCGCCCTTGCGCAGCAGATCGCCGATGCGCACCGCATATTCCTTCTGCGCGCCCGACTGCTTGTCGAACCGCACCAGCCGCGCCTTGTTGCCGGCCGCGTATTCCGAAAGGCCGCCCACTGCGATCATCGCATCAAGCAGCGTCATGTTCGCGCGGAACGGGATCGAGGCCGGCTTTTCGGTGGCACCGACAATGCGCACCTGCTGGCTGAAGGTCCCGGCAAACTTGTTGACGATCACCGAGACGATCGGCTCCTGAATGTACTGCGAAAGCTGGAGCTTGATGTCCTCGGCGAGCATCGAGGGCGTCTTGCCCACTGCCGGCATGTCGGTGATCAGCGGCGTGGTGATGCGGCCATCGGGACGCACCTGCACCTTGGCGCCCAGTTCCGGGTTGCGCCAGACGAAGATCGTCAGATTATCGAGCGGGCCGATGATATATTCCTCGCCCGGCCCTTCCTGGGTCGCGACGAAGGATGCGGGGGGAAGCTGCGGCGCGGAGCTAGTCGAAGCGCAGCCCGACAGAGCCACCGCAGGCAGCGATGCACCGATCAGGAGCCTGGAAATCCGCTGGAAACGCATAAAATTCACCCCTTCATACCATCATAGCCGACGCGCGACCGGAAAAAATGATCGCGCGCAGGCCCATGGCTTCATCCTCGTCATGCCGGAAAAGGGTAAAGATAGGGTTAGGCCTGCTGTCGGACATGGATTAGCCAAGTAATAGTTCACGAGGACTTGGGTGGCCAAGAAAGGCCGCGGGACTCGCCGACGCGCCATAGGCACCGGCAAGGAAGATCGCGATGAAATCGCCGACGTCGACTGGTGGCAGCGCCACCTTTTCGCCCAGCCGGTCGATCGGCGTGCAGAGGCAGCCGACGACATTGACCGGTTGGGTGGTGGGTTCACGCCCGAACCGGTTGGCGACCGCCATCGGATAATTGCGGCGCACCACCGTGCCGAAATTGCCGCTGGCCGCCAGCTGATGATGCAGGCCGCCGTCCACGATGACGAAAGTTTCGCCCTGGCTCTGCTTCACGTCGACGACACGGGT
>OFDC01000642.1_pt1 | contig 24170 bp, 19 predicted proteins | sample 1520941 | NCBI WGS metagenome assembly OFDC01 (sample SAMEA94258168, study PRJEB24077) | hot springs metagenome | biome: Aquatic biome; feature: Water | place: India | collected 2012-12-06 | depth 5 m | reverse complement strand
CGAGCTGGGCCGGGGCATCCCGCTGTTCCGCGCCACCATGGACCGGTTCATCCGCGGCGAGCCGGAGGCGCTGCTGCTGGTGGAGTTCGCCGGCGAGGACCATGCGGAGGAGGTGGCGAACCTCGCCCGGCTGGTCGAGCTGATGGGCGACCTCGGCCTGCCCGGAGCGGTGGTCGAGGCCATCGACCCCGCCTTCCAGTCCGCCATCTGGGAGGTGCGCAAGGCCGGGCTGAACATCATGATGTCGATGCGGACGGAGGGGAAGCCGGTCTCCTTCATCGAGGATTGCGCGGTCCCGCTGGAGCATCTGGCCGACTACACCGAGCGGCTGACCGCGGTCTTCCGCAAGTATGGCACCGAGGGTACCTGGTACGCCCACGCGTCGGAAGGCTGCCTGCACGTGCGGCCCGTGCTGAACCTCAAGCAGGAGATGGAGGTGCGCAAGATGCGCGCCATCGCCGAGGAGGCCTTCGCGATGGTGCGGGAGTACAAGGGCTCCCACTCCGGCGAGCACGGCGACGGCCTCGTGCGGTCGGAGTTCCACGAGTCCATGTACGGTCCGCGCATCATCAACGCCTTCCGCGAGGTGAAGCGGGCCTTCGACCCGGCCGGGCTGATGAATCCCGGCAAGATCGTCGATCCACCGCGCATGGATGACCGCACCCTGCTGCGCTACAAGCCCGACTACGCCGCGGTGCCGGTGGAGACGGCGCTGGACTGGTCGGCGTGGCCGGGCGGTTTCCTCGGGGCCGCGGAGATGTGCAACAACAACGGCACCTGCCGGAAGTCCGACCCCAACGTGATGTGCCCGTCCTACCGCGCCACCAAGGACGAGATGCACGTCACCCGCGGACGCGCCAACACGCTGCGGCTGGCGCTCTCCGGACAGCTCGGCCCGGACGCGCTGGCGTCGGACGGGGTGCACGCGGCGCTGGACCTCTGCGTCTCCTGCAAGGGTTGCAAGCGCGAATGCCCGACCGGCGTCGACATGGCGCGCATGAAGATCGAGGTGAAGTCGGCGCGCCGCATGGCCAAGGGCCTGAGCTGGCGCGACCGGTTGATCGGCAGCACGCCGTCGATGGCGCCGTGGGCGCGACGTATGCCGTGGCTGTTCAACGCCGCCTGGTTCGTCCAGTCCTATCTCGGATTCGCCAAGCAGCGCCGGCTGCCGCAGTGGCGCCGCGACACGTTCCTTTCGACGACGGACGTGGACGACAGCGACGCAACGGTGGTGATCTTCGCCGATACGTTCTCGAACAATTTCGAACCCGAGATCCTGCATGCCGCCCGCCGGGTTTTGACCGCCGCGGGGCATCGCGTCGCCGTCGCCTGGCCCACGCTCGGCGCACCGGCCCTGTGCTGCGGCCGCACCTACCTGGCGACCGGCCAGGTAGAGGCGGCGAGGGGAGAGGCGTTGCGCACGCTGAACGCCTTGCGACCGTTCGCGCAGAAAGGTGTGCCGATCGTCGGGCTCGAGCCGTCCTGCCTGTTCACGCTGCGGGACGAGTTCCTGGCGCTGGGCCTCGGCGAGGACGCCGAAGACGTTGCCGCCCACGCCATGCTGTTCGAGGAGTTTCTGGCCCGCGAGCAGAGGGCCGGGCGCCTCACGCTCGACCTCAAGCCGCTCGCCGAAAACAAGGCCCTGCTTCACGGCCACTGCCACCAGAAGGCGTTCGGCGCCATGAGCGCCGTGCAGGAAGTGCTGTCGCTCGTCCCCGATCTCGCCGTCACGCCGATCGAATCGAGCTGCTGCGGCATGGCGGGAAGCTTCGGCTACGAGGCCGAACACTACGAAACCTCGATCGCCATGGCCGAACTGTCGCTGCTGCCGGCGGTCCGCAAGGCCGACGCCGAGACCATCGTCGTGGCCGACGGTACATCCTGCCGCCATCAGATCGCCGACGGGGCGGACCGTCAGGCGATACATGTGGCGCAGGTTCTCGAACGGGCGCTGGCCTGATTGCAGCGGCGGCGGCCGTGTGGCACGGTCCGCGGCTGATGAGAAACCCAAGAAATCCCTATTCCAGCGCCGAAATCGACCGTGCCAGCCATGAGCGCGAGGACGATGAACGGATGATCGAATTGGCCTCCTCGGGGGCCGCACGCTTCGTGCCGATCGACACCGAGAAGAACCTGGTGAAGACCGGCGGCAATCCGGAGGCCGTCTTTCTCCAAGGGATGATGGGCCGCGCCATTGCCAATTCGAGCGACGTCCAGATCTTCCTGGGCTACGTCGAGGGCACCCCGTACTTCGCTGTGGACGTCACTGGCAAGGACGTGCCGCTGAAGGATCTGGGCGAGTTCGTCGACCTGCGCCAGGTCGGGCCGCTGCTCTTCGCCCGCGAGGGCTCGATCCTCGCTTACGCCCGCGGCATGACCTACTGGCATCGCCGCCACCGCTATTGCGGCGTCTGCGGCGCCACCACCAAGGTGACGCGCGGCGGCCACGTGCGCATGTGCACCAACGAGAACTGCAAGACCGAGACCTTCCCGCGCACCGATCCCGCGGTGATCATGCTGGTGCATCACGGCGACAAGTGCCTGCTGGGCCGCGGCAAGCATTTCCCGCGCGGCATGCATTCGACGCTGGCGGGCTTCGTCGAGCCCGGTGAGAGCTTCGAGGACGCCGTGGCGCGCGAGGTCTACGAGGAAGTGAAGGTCAAGGTGAAGGACGTGATCTATCGTTCGTCCCAGCCCTGGCCGTTCCCGGCCTCGGTCATGATCGGCTTCCATGCCGAGGCCGAGTCGATGGACTTCAGCGTGAACGAATCCGAACTCGAAAGCGCGCGCTGGATGAGCCGCGAGGAATTGCGCACCGAGAACCTTCCCAAGGACGGTTCCTTCTTCATGCCGCGCCGCGATTCGATTGCCCGCCGCCTGATCGAGGAATGGTTGGGCCACGAGGCCGGACCTTCGATCAACGGCTGATCTATTCGAGGAATTCCATGACCGCCCAACTCTTCACCCCTGTCGAGCTCGGCGGCGTCACGCTGCCCAACCGCATCGTCGTTTCGCCGATGTGCCAGTATTCGGCCGTCGATGGCAGCGCCCAGCCCTGGCATCAGGTCCATTACGGCATGCTCGCGATGTCCGGTGCCGGCCTGCTTTGCCTCGAAGCGACGCACGTCGAGCGCGAGGGCCGTATCACACAGGGCTGTCTCGGCCTCTACAGCGACGAGAACGAGGCGGCGCTGAAGCCGGTCATCGACTGGGTGCGCGGCTGGATGCCGGGCGTGAAGCTCGGCGTGCAGCTCGCCCATGCCGGCCGCAAGGCCTCCGCACAGCGCCCTTGGAAGGGCGGCGGTCCGTTGACGCAGGCCGACGCGCCCGACCTCCCCTGGACGACCTGCGGTCCCTCGGCGCTGGCCTACGATCCGGCCGCCCGGTGGCATATCCCAGTGGCGCTGGACGCCGTTGGCCTGAAGCGCGTGAAGCAGGCCTTCGTCGAGGCCGCTGAGCGCAGCCTGCGGCTGGGCTTCGACGTGGTCGAACTGCATGGCGCCCACGGCTACCTGCTCAGCCAGTTCCTCTCGCCGCTCAGCAACCAGCGCAGCGACGAATACGGCGGCACCGCCGATAAGCGCCGGCGCTTCCCGCTCGAAGTATTCGAGGCCGTTCGCAGGGTGTGGCCGGCCGACAAGGCGCTGGGCATGCGGCTATCGGCCGTCGAATGGGTCGAGGGCGGCGTCACCATCGAGGATACGATCGAGACGGCGCGCCAGCTGAAGGCGCTCGGCTGCGACTTCGTCGACGTCAGCTCGGGTGGCAACGCGGCAGGACAGAAGATCACGCTGGGACCGGGCTATCACGTGCCGTTCTCGGCGCGGGTCCGCAGGGAAGCCGGCATCAAGACCTGGGCGGTCGGCCTCATCACCGAGCCCGAGCAGGCCGAGAAGATCATCGCGTCGGGCGAAGCTGACTGCACGGCGCATGCGCGCCCCTTCCTGCTCGACCCGCGCTGGGCATGGAATGCGGCGCGGGCGCTGGGTGTGGAAACCCCGCCCTTGCCGTTGCCCGCGGCACGGGCGACAACGATCCTGCCGTTTAAGCCCCAGAACGGCATGGCCAAGGCGGCGGAGTAGGGCTGTTGCATGTCGAGTGTTCTGCTGGCTGAAGACGAATTCCTGATCCGCGCCGTTCTGGTCGATTCCCTGGCGGACGTCGGCATCGAGTGTATCGAGGCGGCGACGGGCCAGGAGGCTCTCGATGTCGTCCGGAGCGACAAGCCGCTCGTGGCGGTCATCGTCGATATCGGCCTGCCCGACATGTCGGGCGAGAAGGTCATCGAAGCGGCCGCGCAGCACCGCCCGGACGTGCCGATCATCCGCTGCTCGGGCGCGTCGGCGCCGAGCAGCCTGCCGCCGGGTATCAAGATGCACTCGTTTCCCAAGCCCTACAGCGCGTCGGAGCTGTCGAACTTCGTGGCTTCCCTCGTCCGAAAGGGATAGTAGGCGCGCGTGCGGCGGCTTCTCAAACTCCAGACCTGGACTCTGCGCGGCACCACCGCGGCCGACGCCTCCTTCGTCCTTCTGGCCGCCACCGTCCTCGTGCCGCTGCTGCTCTTCGCCGGGGCAAGCTGGATGGCCTACGGAGAGACGCAGCGCCAGTATGAGGAGCGCGTCTCGCGGACACTCGACCTTCTGTATGTCGGCGCGCGGGCGACGTTCGAAACGCAGCAGCTCGTCGTCAGCAACGTGCTGGGTCTGATCGACGACCTCAACGACGGCGAAATCCGGCAGAACGAGGCCAGGCTGCACGAACAGCTCCAGCATCTCGTGCGAAAGCTGCCCCAGGTCGAGGACGTGTTCGTCCTCGACAAGGACGGGCTACCGCTCGTGGCGGCCAACGTCTTCCCCCTGCCGGCCAATGTGTCGGCGGCCGACAGGCCGTATTTCATCGCTCATCGCGACGGCAAGGAGACGCGCTACGTCAGTGAGACATTCCGCAGCCGGATCAAAGGCTCGGAGATATTCCAGTACAGCGAGCGACGGCAGAGGCCGGATGGGGGCTTCGACGGTGTCGTACTCGTGGCGATCCCGCCTGCCTATTTCGCCAAGCTGTTCGAACACGCGTCCGAGCCCGACGAATATACGACGTCGCTCATCCGCGCCGACGGCGAGTTGCTGGCACGCTTCCCGGCATACGCCGGAAGCACTACGCGCCTGGAGCCCGGTTCGACCTTCATGCGGGCGATCGCGGCGGATCGCGAGAGTGGCAGCTACAACACGCGAAGCGGAAGTTTCGACGGCGTCGCGCGGACGGTCGTCTATCGAAAGCTGCCCGATCTGCCGGTCTATGTCGCGGTAGGTGTTGCGAGGGACGCCGTAAGACAGGCCTGGCTGCACCGCATGGGCTCGCACCTGCTGTTCGGCCTGCCGGCCACGCTGGCGCTGTTTTCCCTCGCGCTGCTCGCGTCGCGGCGCGCGGCAAGCCAGGGCGAGACGCTCGAGCGGCTGCGCGAGGAGCAGATCAAGCGCACGGCGGCCGAGGAGAGCCTGCGCCAGTCGCAGAAAATGACAGCGGTCGGCCAGCTCACTGCCGGCATCGCGCACGACTTCAACAACCTGCTGACGGGAATTGGCGGGGCGATCGAGATGATCGGCCGGCGGGTGCAGCAGCCGACGCCGGAAGTGGTACGCTTTCTCGACCTCGCACGCACCGGCGTGGCCCGGGCCGCAACGCTCACCCAGCGCATGCTGGCTTTCTCGCGGCAACAGCCGTTGCAGATCGAGTCGATCGACCCCAACCGGCTGGTGACCGGGATGTCCGAGCTGCTTCGCCGCACGCTGGGCGAGACCGTCGAGATCGAGACCGTGTTGAGCGGTGGCCTGTGGCGGGCCAAGGCCGATCCCGCGCAACTGGAGGCGGCAATCCTCAATCTGGCGATCAATGCGCGTGACGCGATGCCGGGCGGGGGCACGCTCACGATCGAGACTGCGAACGCGCATCTCGACGATGCCTATGCGGCGGCCAATGTCGAGGTGACGCCCGGCCAGTTCGTGATGATCGCGGTATCCGACACCGGGACGGGCATGGACCAGCAGACCATCGCGCGGGCCTTCGAGCCGTTCTTCACCACCAAGGAGCGCGGGCAGGGGACCGGCCTCGGCCTCAGCATGACCTTCGGCTACGTGAAGCAGATCGGCGGTCACCTGAAGATCTACAGCGAGCTGGGGCATGGAACGACCGTCAAGCTGTACCTGCCGCGAGCGCACATGGAAGCAGGGGTCGCACCCGAGCCTGCGCCGGCCGTCAGCGTTGCGGCCGGCACCGGACCGATCGTGCTGGTCGTCGAGGACGACCCCGTGGTTCGGGACTTTGCCGTCGCCGCCTGCCGCGAATGCGGCTGTAGCGTCTACGAGGCCGGCGACGGTGAGCAGGCCCTTCGCCTGCTGGAACAGCATCGCGACATCCAGCTCCTCTTCACCGATGTCGGGTTGCCGGGCGGCATGAATGGCCGCCAGCTGGCCGGCACGGCGACGGCGCGGCGTCCCGATCTCAAGGTGCTCTACATGACCGGTTACACAGCCAACGCGATCGTGCATCACGGGGTCATCGATGCCGGGGTCAACTTCCTCGGCAAGCCGTTTTCGGTGGCCGCGCTGGCAGCCAAGATCAAGGGCATGGGCTTCTAGCGCCCGGCGCGTTATTTTCCGAGAGCCATGCCACCTGACGAGAACCTGTCCGGACGGACGTCGGATACAGAGCCGAACGCACCGGCGTCGGCTGCCGTCGCGTCCCAGCCGCCGTCGCCGCCGGCACCTGCTTCGCCGGCGGGATCGGCAAGGCCGGAAATCGAGACGAGCCGCCTTCATCGACTGCTCACGGTCGGGGGCACGATCCTGGCTCTGTTCATCCTCTACGAGGTATTCACCTCATTCGTCGCCTATACCGACGATGCCTATGTCCGCTCCGACCTCGTTGCGGTGGCGCCCCAGGTGACCGGTCAGATCATCGAGGTCCATGTCGTCGACAATCAGGAAGTCAAGATCGGCGACAAACTGTTCACGATCGACCCGGAGCCGTTCCAGCTCGTGGTCAATCAGTGGAAGGCCCAGATCGATCGTGCCTCGGCCCAGCTCAAGGTCGCACAGGAGGAACTGGCGGTAGCCCAGGCTGCCCTGCAGGTCTCGACTTCGAGCCATACCTACGCCGTCCAGGAACAGAGCCGGTTCTCCGATCTCGCCAAGCGCCAGTTCGCGCCCATCGCCGAACTCGACCGCGCCAACGACGTGCTGCGGCGATCCCAGGCCGAAATGACGATGTCCACCGTGGCCATCGCCAAGGCGCAGACCGACATCGGTGCCCATCAGGCCGCGCTGGAGCTCGCGCAGGCGCAACTTGCGTCAGCCCAGTGGAACCTCGATCGCACGGTCGTCCATGCGCCGAACAACGGGCCGATCACCAACCTCACGGTCCGCAAGGGCGACATGGCCACGATCAACGTGCCGATCATCGGCATCGTCGATGCCGATGCCTGGCGCATCATGGCGAACTACAAGCAGTACTACATTCGCGACTTCAAGGTCGGCGACACCGCCTGGGTCTGGCTCGACAGCGCACCGTGGCATTTCCACAAGGGCCGCATCACCGGCATCGCCCGCGGCTTCAGCCGCAACCCCGGCATCGACAAGCTCCTGCCCTATGTCGCGCCGACGACCGACTGGATTCGCCTGCAGCGCCGCATTCCGGTGACGATCGTGCTGGAGAACCTGCCGCCCGGCTACAAGCTCTACATGGGCGCCGACGCGCGCACCGTCATCTTCCCGTGATCCGCCTGGGCATCGCGCGCTACGGACGGGCCGTGGCGGAAGACTTCCGCGAGGGCGCTCGCCTTCTCGACCGCACGCTGACCGGGTTCTGGCGCGAGCTGGCCGACATCGGCACCCGACCTGCGCAGTCGCGCATGGGGCTCGTCGCGGCGGTCTCGGTGGTGCTCACGACGAGCGTGGCGCTGCTGATGCAGCTCGATGCGCCGTGGTGGGCCGCGATCAGCGGCTACATGTCCCTGATGTCGACCGGAGCGGCCTCGGCGCGTCGCGGCGTGCTGCGGCTCAGCGGCACGGTCGTGGGCGCCTTTCTGGGTTTCGTCATGGCGCGCTGGTTGCCCTACGACCAGGTCGCGCTCTGCCTGTTCCTGGGTGGCGCAACGATGGCTGGAGTCATCGCCGTGCAGGTCAGTCCACACGGGCTGGCCTGGCTCTTCATGGCCATCACGTCCAGCCTGGTGCTCCTGATGAGCCTGAACGAGCCGACCCTCGCCTTCCAGATCGCCTGCGACCGCACGATCGACGTGGCGGTCGGCGTGTCCTGCGCAATGGTGACCGCCAAGGTCCTGCAGGACTGGCACGCCGAACCGCCCCCGACGGCACCGGGCTGGCGACACCTGCTCGGCGCGCAGTGGCCTTCGGTGCTGCACGGGCTTCGGGCCGGCATTTCCGTGGTGACCGTGCTGATCGTCTGGACGCTGGTCGACCTGCCGGACGTCGGCGAAATGGCTGTCACGATCGCGGTCGTGATGGCGGCTCCCCTGATCGCCGACGGCGGCACCTCGACACGCCACCTCGTGGCGGAGAAATCCTTCCATCGCTTCATGGGATGCCTGCTGGGCGGCCTCGTGGCGCTGGCCTGCCTCGCCCTGCAGGTGGAATCGTTCTTCTGGTGGCTCGCCATGATCGGCGGCGTCGTATGGGTCGGCATGCACATCCAGATGGGGCGGCACGGCATTCCCTATGTCGGGACGCAGTTCGCATTCGTCTATGTCGTCACGATGGTGCAGGGATTGGCGCCGCCGGAGAGCATCATGCCGGGTGTCGACCGCTTTGCCGGCATCACCGGCGGTCTCGGCATATTGATGATCGTGTCGCTGCTGCTGTGGCCCAACGACCAGGAGCTGAAGAACGAGCTTCGCACCTGACGTATCTTGCGCGTTGCATGCCAAGTTCCGGGCGGACCTATGCGCTCCGGACGACCGCTTAATCCCCGCCTGCACTTGTTGGCGGGTCCGGGCAGGTTAAGTTGCCGGCGATGACTGCAACAGCACCCCCGCCGACAGACCGTATCCTGCGGGCGATCCTGTCGATCATTTTTTCGGTCCTGTGCTTTTCCGTCCTGAACGCCATGTCCAAGACGCTGAGCCAGACCTATCCGGTCATCGAGGTCATCTGGGGCCGCTACGTTTTCGCCTTCGTCTTCATGATGGTGATCTTCCTGCCGCGGGCCGGCCGGGCGCTGTTCCGCTGGCACAACGTGCCCAGCCAGATCGTGCGCGGCCTGCTGCTGTTCTTCTCCTCGTTCCTTTATTTCCACGGCATCGTCGACATGCCGCTGGCCTCCGCGGCCTCGATCTCCCTCACCAGCCCGCTGATCGTGACGGCGCTGTCCGCGAAGTTCCTGGGCGAGCCGGTTGGGCCGAAGCGCTGGGCGGCCGTCATGGTCGGCTTCGTGGGCGCCCTGATCGTGGTGCGGCCAGGTTCTGCCCACTTCGAGTGGCATTCGCTCTGGATCGTCGGCAGCACGATCTGCAGTTCGCTCTACCAGCTCTTCTCGCGCCGCTACGGCCAGGCGGAGCGGCCCGACGCCTCGGCGACCATGGCGACCATCGTCGGAACTGCGGCAGCCCTGCCGATGCTGCCGTTCGAATGGGTGACCCCCACCTTCGGCTGGCACTGGGTCCTGTTCGTCGGCATGGGAATCATGGCCGGTGTCGGCCATTACTTCCTGACCATCGCCTATAGCCAGGCGCCGGCGGCCGTGGTGGCGCCCTTCAACTACGTGCAGCTTCTGGGCGCGGCGGCGCTTGGCTATCTCGTGTTCGGCGACTTTCCCGACTTCTGGACCTGGATCGGTGCCGGCGTGATCATCTGCTCGGGTCTCTACCTCGGGCACATCGAACGGCAGAGGCACAAGGCACTGATCCGGAAATAGCTGGCATATCCCTTGCTTGGCGATCTGGTGACGAAGGAGAAGCCGACCATGGCCACCAGCCTGATCCGAAGCCGCGCCGCCATCACCGGGACCAGGGACCGGTTCACGTGGAACGAGATCAAGGACGGGGCCGTGCTGCAGGAGGACGGCATCATCGCCGCCGTCGGCACCTACGACGACCTGCATGCAAAGCATCCGACGGTGCCGGTGATCGGCACGGGCAAGGAGATCCTGCTGCCGGGCTTCGTGAACGGCCATCACCATGTCGGCCTGACACCGGTGCAGCTCGGCTCGCCCGACATGCCGCTGGAACTCTGGTTCATCACCCGCCTGGTGATCCGCAACCTCGACCTCTATCTCGACACGCTCTATTCGGCCTTCGAGATGATCGGCTCGGGTGTCACGACGGTGCAGCACATCCAGGGCTGGCTTCCCGGCACATTGCCCGAAGCCGAGACGCGCGCCGGCCAGACCATCAAGGCCTATGAGGATGTCGGCATGCGCGTCAGCTACTGCTACGCCGTGCGCGACCAGAACAGGCTCGTCTATCAGGCCGACGAGGAGTTCGTGCGCAGCCTGCCGCCGGAGCTGCGAGGGCCGATGCAGCGCTGGTTCGACCGTTTCAAGATGAGCCTCGACGACGCGATGGACATGTTCAGGTCGTTCCATTCGCAGCATCACAACAAGCGCCGCGTGAAGATCCAGCTCGCGCCGGCGAACCTGCACTGGTGCTCGGACGCGGCGCTGACGAAGCTCAGCGAGGCCTCGGCCAAGTACGATGTGCCGATGCACATGCACCTGCTCGAGACGGCCTACCAGAAGGAATATGCCTGGCGGCGCGGCAACTGCACGGCGCTGGAATACATCGACCGTTTCGGCATGGTGAACGAGCGGCTGACGCTGGGCCACGGCGTGTGGCTGAACGAGAAGGACATCGACCGGCTGGCCGAGGCCCGGGGCTGCGTCTGCCACAATTGCTCGTCCAATTTCCGCCTGCGCTCGGGCGTGGCGGCGCTCAATCACTTCGAGAAGAAGGGCATCAACACCGCGATCGGCCTCGACGAGGCCGGCATCAACGACGATCGCGACATGCTGCAGGAGCTGAGGCTGGTGCTGCGCGCGCACCGCGTGCCGGGCATGGTCGAGGCCGACGTGCCGACCATGGCGCAGGTGTTGCGCATGGCGACGGTCGGCGGCGCGAAGACGACGCCGTACGGCGACAGTGTCGGCACGCTGGAAGTCGGCAAGGCCGCCGACATGGTGCTGATCGACTGGGAGAGCGTCGCCTATCCCTATCTCGACGAGATGACGCCGACGCTCGATGCCGTGGTGCAGCGCGCCAAGCAGCAGGCCGTCACCATGACGATGTGCGACGGCGAAGTGATCTACAAGGACGGCACCTTCACCAAGGTCGACCGGACGGCGGCGCTGAGGGCGTTGCACGACGATCTCGGCAAGGCCCTGGCCGACGACGAGGTCGAACGCCGCAAACTCTCGGTCGCGTTGCTGCCGCACGCCCGCAGGTTCTACGAGAACTACATGGACCCCTCGAAGCACCAGCCGTTCTACAGCCCGAGCTCGCGGGTGTGAGAGCTCCTACGCGGTGAGCCGCGCGATGTAGAAGCCGTCGAGGCCGCCGCGGTCGGCCCACATGAAGGGCAGGGTGCGGACGTCGCCTCGGGGAGTGATGGCATCTTCGAGGCCGGGCAGTTCCGCTGGCGTGACGCGCACGCGCTTTACCTGCGGATTGCGAACGAGCACGCCGTTGATGCGCTCGATTCCCTCATCCTCCTGCAGCGAGCAGACCGCATAGACGAGGGTGCCGCCGGGCTTCAGCATGTCGAGCGCGCGCACCAGCAGGCGGTCCTGCGTGACGGTCAGCCGCGCGACATCCTCCTCGTCCTTCAGCCAGGCGATGTCGGGATGGCGGCGCAGGGTGCCGGTGCCGGAGCAGGGGGCGTCGAGCAGGATGGCGTCGAACTTTTCCTCGGGCGTCCACTTGCTGGCATCGGCCGTCACGAGATTGGCCGACAGGCCGGCGCGGGCGAGATTTTCGCCGAGGCGTGTCATGCGGCGGGCCGAGATGTCGACGGCGGTGACCTGAGCGCCGGTAGCGCAGAGCTGCATGGTCTTGCCACCGGGTGCGGCGCAGAGATCGGCAACGCGCTTGTCGGTGACGTCGCCCAGCAGTCGCACGGGCAGGGCGGCGGCGGCGTCCTGTACCCACCAGGTGCCCTCGGCGAAGCCAGGCAACTCGGCGATGTGGCCGCCGCCCTTGCGGCGGAGCGTACCGGTGGGCAGCTTCTCGGCCTCGAGCTGGACTGCCCAGTGGTCGGCATCCCGTCGCACGGTGAAGTCGAGCGGCGCCTCGACGAGGTGTGCGGACGCGATGGCACGCGTGGCATCCTCGCCATAGGCGTGGATCCAGCTCTCCCACAGCCAGCGCGGCGTATTGAGGCGGGCGGGATCGCGATCCGTCAGCAGGGCATCGCCATCCCGGGAGATGCGTCGCAGTACGGCGTTCACCAGCCCCTTGAGGTGATGCAGGCCGGCATCCTCGACCAGGCGCACCGAGGTATCGACGGCGGCGTGCGGCGGCGTTCCCAGGAACATCAGCTGGGCGGCACCCAGGCGCAGGACCTGGCGGCCGACGGCGTTGGCGCCCTCCAGCGGCTTGGTGATCAGGCCGGACAGCACGCCCTCGATCTCGCCCAGGTGACGCACGGTCGTGGCCAGCAGCAGGCGCACGAAGGCGCGGTCGCGCGGGTCGAGGGCGGTGAAGCCGCGATGCTGGCCCAGCGCGTCGTCGAGCGGCTGGCCCTTGTCGAGGCAGGCCATCAGCACATCGACTGCGGCGCGGCGGGAAGCGAGCGGGGTAACGTCCATCGTGCGGCGCTATAGCCGCCGCGCGCGCCGTTGTCATCGTCGCCCTGTCTCGGCAGTGTGCCGCCCGAAAGGATTTTCTGCATGAAGAGCGTGAGTTCCTACCTCGGCGACTGGTGGCGGCTGGTTCTCCCCTATTTCCGCTCCGAGGAGCGCTGGATCGCCATCGGCCTGCTGGTCGGCGCGATCGTGCTCACGCTGGCCGCGGTGACGGTCAATGTCGCCTTCAGCGAGTGGAACAGGCGCTTCTACGACAGCCTTCAGAACAAGGACGAAGCCGCCTTCTGGACCGAGATGATCAATTTCGGCTGGATCGCGGCGCTCGCCATCGCCTTCGGGGTGGCGCGGGGGCTGGTCAGCCCCTACCTGCGCCTGCGGTGGCGGCGGTGGCTGACCGGCCACTATCTGTCGCACTGGCTGGACGGCCGCGGCTATTACCGCATCGAGCTCGAGCGCAAGGTCGACAATGCCGACCAGCGCATCGCCGAGGATCTGCGGCTGCTGGGCTTCTACACGATGACGCTGCTGCTGGGTCTGATCAGCGCCGTGGCGACGTTGATTTCCTTCCTGTTCATCCTGTGGCAGCTCTCGGGACCGATCTCCCTGTCGTTCATCGGCCTCGATGTCGTAATCCCGGGCTACATGGTCTGGGCGGCGTTGATCTACGCTTTCCTCGGCACCTGGCTGGCCAACCTGGTGGGCAGGCGACTGATTCCACTCAACTTCCTGCAGCAGCGCTACGAGGCGAATTTCCGCTTTGGCCTGATGCGGGTGCGCGAGAATGCCGAGGGCATCGCGCTCTACCGCGGCGAGCCGCGCGAGAACGAGGTGCTGGAAGCCAAGTTCACCGACGTGTTCAACAATGCCTGGCGCGTGCTGGTGACCGAGATGCAGCTCGTCTTCTACCAGATCGGCTATGGCCAGCTCGCGATCATCTTCCCCTATATCGTGACGGCGCCGCGCTTCTTTGCCGGTGCGATCACGCTGGGCGTCGTCATGCAGACGGCCCAAGCGTTCGGCCAGGTCCAGACGGCGCTTTCCTTCTTCATCGACAACTACACCAACGTGGCCGAGCTGCGCGCCGTGATGGACCGCCTGAAGGGGCTGCAGGACGCTATCGAGGAGAAGCCGGCGGAGAACATCACCGTCGCCGCCGAGCCGGGACGGGCGGATGTCGGCACCAGCGGCCTCGACCTCGCGCTGCCCAACGGCCAGACCCTGCTCAAGGGTCTCGACCTCGTGCTGCCGAAGGGCAGCTCGACCCTGATCACCGGGACGAGCGGCTCCGGCAAGAGCACGCTGTTCCGCGCGATGGCGGGAATCTGGCCCTTCGGCCGCGGGCGGGTCCTGATTCCGGCAGGGGCGCGTGTGCTATTCCTGCCGCAGAAGCCCTACATTCCGATCGCGACCCTGCGCGATGCCGTGAAGTATCCGGACGAAAACTCCACCGCGACCGATGCCGACATCGTGAGCGCGCTGGAGGCGGCACGGCTGGGGCATCTGGCGAGCCGTCTCGACGAGGAGGCGCACTGGAGCAACACCCTGTCCGGCGGCGAACAGCAGAGGCTGGCGATCGCACGGGCATTGGTGTTCAAGCCCGACTGGCTGTTCCTCGACGAGGCCACGGCCTCGCTCGACGAGGCCAACGAGGCTGCCGTCTATGGCGTGCTGAAGGAGCGCCTGCCGGGGACGACGATGATCTCGATCGGCCATCGGCCGTCGTTGCGGCAATGGCACGCGCAGCGGCTCGAACTCAAGCGGGCGCCGGGCGAGACGGGGAGCCTAAACGTCGTAACCTGACGAACGCTCGATGGTGAGGCCGGGCACGCGCGCCAGGGCGTCGACGGCCGCCTCGATCGCCCGTGACTTCCAGGCGTCACGTGCCCACCAGGGGCCGACGTCGATCGTCTCGCAGCCGCCGCCGCGTGCGGGCTCGATGCTGGCGACCTTTACGAGCGAAGTGCCGGGCCGCCCAAGCACGACGGTCACGGCGCGGGTCGAGAGGTGCCAGCGCAGACCCGAGGCGTCGCTCCACAGGGCGAACTCCCTTTCACCCAGCTTCCCGGCGATCGGTTCGGGCGTGTCGAGCAGGTCGGGCTCGTGCAGGCAGCGGTTGGCGATGCGATGGGGATCGTGTTCATTGCCTGTCCGCACGTCGTAAGCGACGGTGAACGTCTCGATTTTTCCTGGTGATTGCGCATCGCACGCGACGGCCTCGTTGGCCGCCTGCCAATCCGCCAGCCAGGGGGCGGCCGCGGCATCGAGGTCGCCCCATCCTAGATAGAGAGCTCCGAGGCTGTCGCCGAACTCCGTCGCGCGCGGTGCGCCGTAGATCGAGAGGCCGACCGAAATCCCGTCGTGGGTCGTCCAGGTGGCGTAGAGGACGACATGGTCGGGGGAGCTTGCATAGGGAGAAAGCTCGTCGCGCTCGATCGCGTTGGGAGCACCGAGGCGAATCACGAGCCGGGCGAACACGTCCTTGGCCGCTGCGGCGCCGGCGGCCAGTTGATAGGTGACGTTCAGGATCGGGCGGTCGGGCTGGGATGCCGCGATCTCCGCCGAGAGCGTGGTGAAGCCAAGCGCCGCTGCGCACCGCAGCGTGCGGCTGCTGTAACCCTTGTCTTCGATATCGGGGACGACCGCATCGAAGCGCGTCCCCCAGGGGAAGAAGCCGGCCTCGCCGAGGAAAAAGCCCGTTGCCGTGTCGTCCATGGGCTGAGACTAGCGGAAAACCGGAATTGCCTTCTGAGACAGGTGTCTTGCCTTATAGGAAAGTCAGCGCTAACCTTTCCGCCATGGACAAGATCGCCCGCACCACCCGCGACATCGGGCTCCGCCTGCGCGCGGCGCGCACCGGCGCCGGGCTTACCCTGGCCCATGTCGCAAGCCGTGCCGGCGTCTCGGAAGGGTTCCTGTCGAAGCTCGAACGCGGGCAGGCCGCGGCCTCAATCGCCAACCTGATCCAGCTTGCCGAGGTCCTGGGGCTCGGCCTGCACGAGCTGTTTCCCAACGAAGGCGCACCGGCCATGACGCGGGTCGCCGTGCATCGCGCCGACAGCGGCAATCTCGAGGCGGTCGCCGCCACCGGCTATCGCTGGCGGCATCTCGGCGGCGGCGCGCCGCTCGACCGGATGGAGGTGTTCCACCTCGTCTTCCCGCGGGCCAAGGGCATGGAGGCGATGGTGTCCCATCCCGGCCAGGAGCACTGCTACGTGCTGTCCGGAGAGGTGCTGTTCCATGTCGGCGACGCCCAATATCGGCTGAAGGCCGGCGACGGCATCCTGATCGATTCTCAGCAGCCGCATCGCGCCGAGAATGCCGGGCGCGGGCAGGCGCAGGTCCTGATGTCGGTGGCACGCCCGGCCGATGCGGCCGGCGTGCCCGACTGGTGGCATCTCTCGGCACTCAAGAAGGAGGAAAGCAAGCCATGAGCAAGCACGTTCCCGACACGGCGGCGGCCAATGCGGCGCTCGGTACGACACGCGAGGCTTCGCGTCGCGACCACAAACCCTACCAGGTGCGCCATCTCGACGAGATCGAGTGGGAGACGATCCGCTGGCCGGCGAGACCGGCAAGATGCTGTTCCATCCCCGGCCGGAGGACCCGACGCAGCCGAACGCCGGTATCCTGCGGCTGGAGCCGGGTGCTTATCATCCGGAGCACTATCACGGCTTCGCGCAGGTCTGGCTGGTGCTGAAGGGTGACTTCGTGATCGACGGCCGCACCTGCACGCCGGGCACGATGCTCTATCACCCCGATCCGCATTTCGAGGGCGAGTTCAGGACCGAGACCGGCGGCGAGATCCTGATCGTGCAGTATCCCGGCCCGACGACCGGCGAACGCCCGATCTATGCCGGCCGTTTCAACATGGACACGCGCAAGTCGGTGGCCGAGGAGCGGGTCGACCTTTAAGGGGCGGTGCGCGGTGCAGGCTTCCAGGAGCGGAGGAGCAGCCAGCCGCCGAGACCGAAGCCCAGCACGCCACCCAGCGGCAGGCCGACGGCGACGCCACCCATCGCGGCCGAGCCCTCGAACGAGCCGCCGATCGCGGTGAAGAGGAGGCCGAGCCCCATGGCCATCACGCCGGCGCCAATACAGGCGCCGACGAGGGCGGCCAACAGGGCGACCAGCCAGCGGATCAGCGCAGGCTCGCGTTGATTTTGTCGAGTGCCGCGGTGCCCGGGCAGAGTTCCGGGGCGTTCAGCGTGTTCAGCGGCACGTCGACCGTATTGAGGTTGGCGTGCAGGTCGCTCGGCACGGGATCGACGTAGAGCAGGCCGGTCACGACCTCGCCGGCATGCATGCCTTCCTGGATGCGCTTCATCGCCGAGACCTTGTCGGACGGGTCGTAATCCTCGCCGAGCTTGCGCAGGCGCAGCAGGGAGCCGTCGTGCTGCTGCACGGTCGTCATCGTGCCGGGATCGTAGGAGGTGGTGATCTCCTCGCGGCCCTCGATGAAGTCGATGCGGTTCAGCGCCTCGTTATGCTCGCGCACATAGTCGTAGCTCTTGGTCGAGCCGGCGTGGTTGTTGAAGGCCACGCAGGGGCTGATGACGTCGAGGAAGGCTGCGCCCTTGTGCGCCATAGCAGCCTTGATGAGCGGCACGAGCTGGTGCTTGTCGCCCGAGAAGGAGCGGCCGACGAAGGTGGCGCCCATCAGGATGGCGAGCGACACCATGTCGATCGAGGAGTCGGGGTTGGAGACGCCCTTCTTGCTGATCGAGCCCTTGTCGGCGGTAGCCGAGAACTGGCCCTTGGTAAGGCCGTACACGCCGTTGTTCATGACGATGTAGGTCATGTTCACGCCGCGACGCATGACGTGGGCGAACTGGCCGAGGCCGATCGAGGCGGAGTCGCCGTCGCCGGACACGCCCATGTAGATCAGGTCGCGGTTGGCGAGGTTGGCGCCGGTCATCACCGACGGCATGCGGCCGTGCACGGTGTTGAAGCCGTGGCTGGCGCCCACGAAGTAGGTCGGCGACTTGGACGAGCAGCCGATGCCCGAGAGCTTGGCGACCTGGTGCGGCAGGATGTCGAGCTCGTAGCAGGCCTGGATGATCGCGGCGCTGATCGAATCGTGGCCGCAGCCGGCGCAGAGCGTCGAGACGGCGCCTTCGTAGTCGCGGCGGGTGTAGCCGGCCTTGTTCTTGACCAGCGAGGGATGATGGAGGCGGGGCTTGGCGATGTAGGTCATGACGCGGCCTTGTCGAACGAGACAACCTTGAACTGACCGAGCTTCTTGGCGATGTCGGTCGCGATGAAGCGCGCCGTGATCGGCGTGCCGTCATAGTGCAGGACGGGGACCAGCTTGCGGGCGTCGAGCGTGTACTCGCCCATCAGCATGATGCGCAGCTGGCCGTCGCGGTTCTGCTCCACGATGAACACGCGGTCGTGCTCGTGGATGAAATCCTCGACGCTCTGCGCGAACGGGAAGGACCGCACGCGCAGCGCATTGACGTGATGCCCCTCGGCCTCGAGATGGTCGAGCGCCTCGTCCATCGCCGGGCTGGTCGAGCCGAAATAGATCACGCCGAAGCGGGTCGGCTTGGGCGAGGAATAGCGCAGCGGCTGCGGCGCGATCTTCTTCGCGGTCTCCCACTTCTTCTGCAGCCGCTCCATGTTGCGCACATAGACCGGCCCTTCCTCCGAATAGCGCGCGTACTCGTCTTTGGTCGTGCCGCGCGTGAAGTAGGAGCCCTTCGTGGGGTGGGTGCCGGGATAGGTGCGGTACGGGATGCCGTCGCCGTCGACGTCGAGGTAGCGGCCGAAATTCTTGCCCGCCTCCAGATCCTCGGCGGTCATCACCTTGCCGCGGTCGAGGTTGCGGTTCTCGTCCCAGGCGAACGGCTTGCACAGGCGATGGTTCATGCCGATGTCGAGATCGGTCATGACGAAGATCGGCGTCTGCAGCCGGTCCGCCAGATCGAGCGCGTCGGCGGTGAACTCGAAGCACTCGCGCGGATCCTCGGGGAACAGCAGCACGTGCTTGGTGTCGCCGTTGGAGGCATAGGCGCAGCCCAGCAGGTCCGACTGCTGCGTGCGCGTCGGCATGCCGGTCGACGGACCGCCGCGCTGCACGTTCACCAGCACCGCCGGGACTTCGGCGAAGTAGGCGAGGCCGATGAACTCGGTCATCAGCGAGATGCCCGGGCCCGATGTCGCGGTGAAGGAGCGCGCGCCGTTCCAGGCGGCGCCGATCACCATGCCGATCGAGGCCAGCTCGTCTTCGGCCTGGACGATCGCGTACTTGGCCTTGCCGGTCTCCTTGTCGTGGCGGAGCTTCTTGCAATGAGCCTGGAAGGCCTCGGCCAGGGACGACGAGGGCGTGATCGGATACCAGGCGCAGACCGTGGCGCCGCCATAGACGGCGCCGAGCGCGGCGGCGCTGTTGCCTTCGACGAAGATGCGGTCGCCGACATTGTCGGCATGCCGCACCTTGATCTTCACCAGGTCGGGATCGACATGCTGCTTCACCCAGTCACGGCCGAGGTTCATCGCCTTGACGTTGGAATCGATCAGCTTTTCCTTGCCCTTGAACTGTTCGCTGAACAGCCGCTGGATCTGCTTCTCGTCGATGTCGAGCAGAACCGAGAGCGCGCCGACATAGATGATGTTCTTGAAGAGCTGGCGCTGGCGCGCGTCGGTGTAGGTGGCGTTGGTGATCGCCGTCAGCGGCACGCCGATCACGTTGATGTCCTCGCGGAACATCGACGCCGGCATCGGCTTGGTCGAATCGTAGAACAGGTAACCGCCCGGCGTGATCTCCTTCACGTCCTCGGCCCAGGTCTGCGGGTTCATGGCGACCATCATGTCGACGCCGCCGCGGCGGCCGAGATAACCCTTCTCGGTGACGCGGACCTCGTACCAGGTCGGCAGGCCCTGGATATTGGAGGGGAAGATGTTGCGCGGGCTGACGGGCACGCCCATGCGCAGGATCGACCGGGCGAAGAGTTCGTTGGCCGAGGCCGATCCGGATCCGTTGACGTTCGCGAACTTGACGACGAAGTCGTTAACGGCGGCTATTGCTTGCGGCATGCTTGCTCCGCGTGTGTCATTTCGATGTAGTACTTGCGCATGTCCCATGCGCCGGTCGGGCAACGTTCGGCGCACAGCCCGCAATGCAGGCAGACGTCCTCGTCCTTGACCATGACGCGCTTCGTCTTGAGGTCGCCGCCGATGTAGAGGTCCTGCGTCGGGTTAAGCGCCGGCGCCATGAGGCGCGTCCGCAATTCCTTTTCCTCGCCGTTCTCGGTGAAGGTGATGCAGTCCATCGGGCAGATGTCGACGCAGGCGTCGCATTCGATGCAGAGCTGGCCGCTGAACACCGTCTGGACGTCGCAGTTCAGGCAGCGCTGCGCCTCCTTGAAGGCGAGCTGCGGATCGAAGCCCAGCTCGACCTCGGCCATGATGTCCTTCAGCGCTTCCTGCTTGGGGCGATGCGGGACTTTAAGGCGATGGTCGATGGTGGGCGCGTTGTCGTAGCTCCACTCGTGGATGCCCATCTTCTGGCTGGCGACGTTGACGCCGGGGGCGGGACGCTCCTCGGGGTTCTCGCCGATCAGCATCTTGTGGATCGAGGTCGCCGCCTCGTGGCCGTGCGCGGCCGCCCAGATGATGTTCTTCGGGCCGAACGCCGCGTCGCCACCGAAGAACACCTTCGGATGCGTGCTGCCGAAGGTCTTTTCGTTGAGTTGGGGCAGGCCCCACTTGTCGAACTCGATGCCGGCGTCCTTCTCGATCCACGGGAAGGCGTTCTCCTGGCCGATGGCCACCAGCACGTCGTCGCACTCGTGGAATTCGTCGGGCTCGCCTGACGGGACCAGCGAGCGGCGGCCCTTGTCGTCGTACTTCGCGACCACCTTCTCGAACAGCACGCCCTTGATCTGGCCGCCCTCGTGGCGGACTTCCTTCGGCACGAGCATGTTGAGGATGGGAATGTCCTCGCCGATCGCGTCTTCCTTCTCCCAGGGCGACGCCTTCATCTCCTCGAAGCCGGAGCGGACGATCACCTTCACGTCGTCGCCGCCGAGACGGCGGGCGGTGCGGCAGCAGTCCATCGCGGTATTGCCGCCACCCAACACGATCACGCGCTTGCCGACCTTGGTGATGTGGCCGAACGAAACGGACGACAGCCAGTCGAGGCCGATATGGATGTTGGCGGCGGCTTCCTTGCGGCCGGGCACGGCGAGGTCGCGGCCGCGCGGCGCGCCGGAGCCCACGAACACCGCGTCGTAGCCTTCGGCCAGCACGGCCTTCAGCGAATCGACGCGCTGGTGGCGGAACTCGACGTTGCCGATGCCGGTGATGTAGCCGACTTCCTCGTCGATGACCGATTCGGGCAGGCGGAAGTGCGGGATTTGCGTGCGGATGAAGCCGCCGAGCTTCGGGTCCTGGTCGTAGATGACGATTTCATAGCCCAGCACCGCGAGATCGCGTGCGACGGTGAGCGAGGAGGGGCCGCCGCCGATGCAGGCCACACGTTTGCCGTTCTTCTCCGGCGCCTTGGGCATCTTGGAATTGATGTCGTCGTCGTCCTTGTAGTCGGCGGCGACGCGCTTCAGGCGGCAGATCGCGACCGGTTCCTTCTTGCCTTTGACAAGCGTCTCGTCCTCGACGCGACTGCGCCGGCACGCCGGCTCGCAGGGACGGTCGCAGGTCCGGCCCAGGATTCCCGGGAAGACGTTGGATTTCCAGTTGATCATGTACGCGTCGGAATAGCGTCCGTGCGCGATCAGCCTGATGTACTCGGGGACTGGCGTGTGGGCGGGACACGCCCACTGGCAATCGACGACCTTATGGAAGTAGTCGGGATTGGCGATATCTGTCGGCTTCAACATAAACTCCAGGCGGCGGCGGGAGCGCAGACACTCAGGTAAATGACAATTTAGATTACTCTAAAAGGGGCGCGCATTGGGGGATTATTACCGTCCAGCGTCAAGGGCTAACCGCTTGCAACAACGTGCAAATCCCCTCACAACACACAGGGTCTTAGCGTGACGCTCAACGGGTGGGTCGGTAGGCGCTGGGAGACACGCCGGACGCCCTGCGGAACATCGCACTGAAGGCACTCACGCTGTCGTAGCCAAGATCGAGCGCGACGTCGGTGACGGCCTGGCCACCGCTGAGACGTCCCATCGCTTCGAGCACGCGCGCCTGCTGCCGCCACGCACCGAAGGTCAGGCCCGTTTCCGTCACGAACAGCCGGGCGAGGGTGCGAGGGCTTGCATTCGCCCATCCCGCCCAGTGTTCGAGCGTCCGCTGGTCGCCGGGCGCCGCCAGCAGCGCCGAGCAAAGTCGCTGCAGCCGCTTGTCGCGCGGCATCGGGAGATGAAGGGGCAGCGACGGCTCGTGGTGCAGTTCGTCGAGGATCAGCGCCTCGACGTGTCCCGCAGCGCCGCTTTCGTCGTAATGCACCGGCATCTCGGTCGCGCGCACGATCAGTTCGCGCAGCAGGGGAGAGATGTGCAGTACGCGGCAGACCTCGGGCATGCCTTCGGCCGCGTCCTGCCGCAGGTAGAGGGTGCGCATCGTCACGTCGCCCGACATCACGATGGAATGGCGGACGCCGGGCGGCATCCACAGGGCGCGCTGCGGCGGCACCACCCACACGGCTTCCTCCGTGGAAATGCGCATCGTGCCGGCGGTGGCATAGATCAGCTGGGCGCGCCGATGCCGGTGCGGCGCGATCTCGAACCCGTCGGCGAAGTCCTTGGGCATCGCCGCGACCGCGCGCGGGACGACCTGGTAGTCCTCGGGATTCGTCGAACGCAGAGGAGCCTGGCCAATTTGCGACATTAGTTGGCAATCTAGCGCAAGACAGACAGGGGGGCCATCTCTAGTCTGACGGCTCTGGAGGAACGAACAAGATGAGCCACGGAAGTCCCACCTCTATCCTGCTCAACATCGGCCACGCCATGGATCACTGGATCCTGGTGGTCTTCGCCTACTCCTGGGGCGTCATCGCCGGAGTGTGGGGCGTGGAGTGGACCGAACTCACGCCGTTCAACTACGGCGCGCTCTTCATGTTCGGCGCCGGCTCGATCGTGAGCGGCCGCCTGGGCGACCATTGGGGCCGCTGGATCATGATGGTGATCTTCTTCGTCGGCATGGGCGTCTCGGCCCTCATCATCGCGCTCTGCACCAACAAGTGGCAGATCGGCGCGGCGCTGACCCTGATGGGCGCCTTCGCCTCGATCTATCATCCGGTCGGCATCCCGATGCTGGTCCAGAAGGCGAAGAACCCCGGCTTCACGATCGGCGTGAACGGCCTGGCCGGCAACATGGGCATCGCCATCGCCGCCGGCCTCTCCGTCTACATCGCCCAGCGTTTCGGCTGGCAGGCGGCGTTCATCATCCCGGGCGTCATCTGCCTGATCTGCGCGGTCGCCTTCGTCCTGCTGGTGCCGCGCGAGGAAGAGGCGCCGGCCAAGCGCAAGGCAAAGATGCTCGACCTGCCGCCGTCGGTCATGGCGCGCGTGTTCGCCATCATGACCTTCACCGCGGTGACCGGCAGCATCATCTTCAACTTCACGACCAACGGAAACGGCGAGTTGCTGGCCAATCGCGCCAGGAACATCGCGCAGGATCCGGCGATGCTGGCGACGATGCTGTTCGTCATCTTCTCGCTGGCCTCGCTGGCGCAACTCGTGGTCGGCAAGCTGATCGACCGCTATCCGCTGAAGAACATCTACCTGCCCATCGTGCTGCTGCAGGTGCCGCTGTTCCTGATCGCCTCGCAGGTCGAGGGCTGGGCGCTGTTCCTGACGGCCATTGCCTTCATGCTGCTGGTGTTCGGCGCCATCCCGTTCACCGACGCGATGATCGTGCGCTACATCGACGACCGCATGCGCAGCCGCGTCACCGGCGTCCGCCTGGCGATCGGCTTCGGCGTCAGCTCCTTCGTCGTCGCGCTGATCGGGCCGCTGGTGAAGGACGCGGGCTTCCCCGTCCTGCTGTCGGTTCTGGCGGGCGTTGCCTTCTGCTCCTTCCTGGCTCTGTCGATGCTGCCCAGCGAGAAGGACGTGCACACCATTGCGGCGGCGCCCAAGCCCGCCGAATAACCCGCTTCGCCTGACGAACGACGGCCGCGCCTGGATTGCGCGGCCGTCGCGCGTTTGCGATCCTGCAGTCCAAGAAACAGATCACGGGTAGGATCATGCTCAAGAGACGTACTGTGCTGGCGGGCACCGCCGGCTGGACCATCATTGGCGCCTCCGCGGTGCGGGCGCAGGCCTGGCCCAGCCAGCCGATCAGGCTGGTGGTCCCCTATGTCGCCGGCGGTTCGACCGACACGGCCGCGCGCATCGTCGCGGAGAAGCTGACCGGGCTGCTCGGCCAGCAGGTGATCGTCGAGAACAAGG
>OFDC01000641.1_pt1 | contig 24187 bp, 24 predicted proteins | sample 1520941 | NCBI WGS metagenome assembly OFDC01 (sample SAMEA94258168, study PRJEB24077) | hot springs metagenome | biome: Aquatic biome; feature: Water | place: India | collected 2012-12-06 | depth 5 m | reverse complement strand
CCACCACAGTGTAAGCGTAGGGTCGCCCTCAGTCGCTCAGCGGACATACGGTCTTGCTGCTCGACCGTCTTCACTGCGACAAAGCGCATCGTCGGCCTGGTGATCGCTTCGCAGATCGCTTCGGCATCCGCTGCATCAGTCTTCCCGCGCTTCACGTATGGCTTAACATAGGCTGGCGGCATCAGGCGCACCGTGTGGCCGATCGCGATTAGCTCGCGCGCCCAGTGATGTGCCGATGCGCAGGCTTCCATGCCGATCAGGCAAGGGGGCAACTCGCCGAGAACTGGATCACCTCGGAGCGGCGAAGCTTGCGCCGGATTAGCACTGCGCCATTTGCCGCAATGGCGTGCACCTGGAATACATTCTTCGCCAGATCCAATCCGACGGTCACAACCTCCTGCTCCATGGAACGACTCCTAGACGTGGACCTACAACGACCACATCATTACACACCTACGTTGGTGCAGAGGTCGTCCACGACATAACGTCACCGGCGCCCGAGCAGCACTGCCGTCGCTGGCGCGAAGCGAGACCCCGTTGGGGCGCTGGTTGACAGGAATGATCGAACGAGGCGTCCACCGCAATGCCATCGTCGTCGCGCTTGCAAACGAGCTGGCACGGATCGCATGGGCCGCCCTCCGCAAGGACGCGACATTCGAACGCGGCTACCCAGTCGCGGCATAACAGGATCGAGACCGCACGCATCTGCGTGCATCGGCCAACGAAGTTTGCAGGAAGGATCGTGAAGATGGCCTGACAGTCGATCGGCGTCTGGAAAGCCCGAGCAAAAAAATGGCACTTGCTGCCGGTGTCTTTATTGTGACTCCAGACGAGCGGATGCCCATCTTGGTCATGGGGTCACCCATGAGACCGCATACGTTGACGCAGACTGATCAGAGCAATTCAAAATCCCCCTTGCAGACGGGGCGGGCCATACGTTCTTTTGCGCGTCATGCCCCGACACACGAAGAAACGATGCGGTCCGGCGACGGAGACGATCAAACCGATCTCGGTCAGGCCCGAGCGCAATTCCTCAAGCGAGATGTCCTTGCGTGCCTCCCAGATGGCAAGGATGTCTGCTGCATGCTCTTCTACCCGGCGCGAGTGCATATCGCCGCCATGTGGCTTCGGGGCAAAGTCGCCAGTCTCGCGTCGCTGTGCCTGTCAGCGGATCGCCGTCGATGCAGCAACGCCAAAACGAGCAGCTGCAGCACGGCAGCTCAATCCATTGTCAATCGCCGCCAAAGGTCGGGAACGCAAATCCATCGAAAAGGTGTGAGCCATCCATGCCGGCCTCCTTCACCAGCACGAGTTCTGAATCAGAAATCACGCCTGCCGGGAATCCCGCATCGATTCAAAACGGTCGAAAACCGCTCTAATCTTGGATATTGAAGTACGAGACAGTCTCTGTATCACCCCAGATGGAACAGGTACCAGTTCCGTTCACCCAAACCTGCTTTTTTGCCGCCCAGGCTGACAGGAGAACCGCAACTGCCGCCTGACCAGCCGGGGTGCTGGCGTCAATTGCCCAGCGGCCCGGGTTACTCTGCCCGCACGTCGGAATACCTGTTCGATTTGATGAGGGTGCGCTGAAAAGAACAGCTCCGATCGACGTGCCATAAACTCCTGATAACGGGGCAAAACCATTCGTATTGCTTGCGACTGCCGGAGATGCGCTCAAAGCTACGAGCAACGATGACGCAAAAAGGCATGTAAAAAGTTTAGTTGGCTCACGCATCTGACTGCCTTCTAGCTGAGTTGAACAAGAGATCGTCAAAAAACTAACCTTGGGCCATAAAAACCAAAGCGAAAATTAAAAACAAACACGGGGTGGGTGCGCAAGGTGCACTCAGAAATAAATATCAAAAACTACGTCACAAAAGCCGATACAAAACCAGCGTCATAATTTTAAAAATAATACCACTCAATTTTAAAGTTTGTAATATTGCATGCCCCACTGTTTTCATAAAATGCGCGAATATTGCGCTGCATTGCTTTTGCGGTAAGGATCATCGAAGCATATCCGTTTTCTTCATCCGAAGTCGCTGAAGCGCTAAAACTGAGTGAACCCTGAGCGCATGTAGAGCCCGTAAAAAAGGTGGTGAGGTTCGATCCCACGTACTGTTGAACAAGTCATGTGGTTGGTGGCGCACTGATCAATGTATCTGCTCAGCAAGCGTGGGGAGTCGATGCCGCTAAGGGAGCAGATTGATATTCTCACAACGTTCATGTGACGCCTATGCGCTGATTCGCGCTCAATCCGCGGCCACGCTCCTTCTTAAAAATGAAAATCAGTTGGCAGTTTGGACGCCCGCTGCTGTTTCACTGTCGCCCCAAAGGGCGCAGTTGCCGCTCCCACTTACGTAAACAGGCATGCGCTGCGCCTGAGCAGTTAGAACGAGGGACAAGATCGCCTGCCCCGCTAGCGTGCTTGTGTCAATGACCCACCGAGTCGCGGTCGCGCATGCTGGTCTAGAAGTTCTCGCACCACTTTGCTCGAAGTAAGCGCGCGAATCTGTCGTTACGAGCACTTGTGCAACATAACCACCGCTTGACTGGCTAGCCATCGCAAGAGTCGGAAAAAAGATCATTCCGGATGCACATGTGGCGCCGATCCATCGGTACACCATTTTGCGCGCTTCTACCAATAGGCCTTGCGGCTGAATGTATGCTTCAATGTGCATCTGGCTTCTCCCCTGATTGCCGGAATTGATATCAAGGCCATGGTCTCCGAATGTCGTCAACGGAGTCAACGTCTCAAATTACTGATTTGATAGGTTTTATTAGTCGTAATCCCATCAATGAAAATGCGCACGCGCCCAAACCTCGCTTCAAAAATGCCGCTGGTCTTGCGCTTTGTCCATATGACGCTTTGAGAATGGAGCAAACTCTCGTGCACGCCAAATGCTAAAAGATCAAAATTGGCTTGCGATTTGGTCGCGCTGCTTCATCCTCCATGTCGGAATGCTTTTACGTAACGCTCGCGCAAGATCTAGAAGGTTCGTGACATGAGAACAGGTATCATGAGAGGATTGCCAAGGGCAGCGGCTTGGATATCAGTTGCACTGGCATCGGCGGTGCTTGCAGCCACCTGCAAAGCGCAGGAGACCACTACCTATACATATGATGCCAGGGGTAGAGTGACTGGTGTCACCCGGAGTGGTGGTCCGGTGTCCGGCGCAACCACAACGTATACATACGATAAAACCGACAATCGCAGCAATGTGACTGTAGTCAGCTCGCCGAATGGCAGCGGTTCCGGAGGAGGCAACGGAGCTACCGCTACAACACTGACTCTTGTTGTAGTGCCTTTGAATGGCTTCACGCTAATCGCGTTCCCGCAATGAAAGTTCGAATTGGTATAAATCGCGGAACACGGAACGCATGGTTGCAGAGATTAATCTTGTATCGCGGAATTGCGCTATGACGAATCTAAATAACTTGCTGCATTTTTTGCGAAATGTAATCAAATTACGTCGATTTTGGAGTCAAAATTGGTGCGGTATTTGTCTGCGTGCATTCATCGGTGTATTTTTACTGATCTTGCCTCTGCAAGCGCGGGCGCAGGCAGGGGCAGTTGGTCCCATACCTCCTGTTCTCGTGCCTGACAGCAACGGTGTAGATCTGCGCGGCGGAGCGGTGACCCGTTACGCATTTGAGCTAAGTATTGGTGCGGCCGATGCGCCGGCCATTTCTGTGGTCATGGGGCGTGCCGGGCCGGGTGCTAAAACGGGAACTCCATTAGGCGGAAATGTTACAAGTATTCGGTGTACGCTTTCGACAGCCTCAAATTGTAATAATTGGAAGAAAGCCAATTTTGGCGGAGTAGTGAAGTGGTACTACACGGCCGCGCCATTTAGTACACCATGGACAACCCCGGATGGTGAAACACTTACGCGCGCGAATGGAATCTACACCTTGACCCTAAAAGACGGTACAGTCCTTTCTTACGACACAGCCGTCACCATTCCGGGTAACATTGATTCGAGCGAAATTGTGGAAGCGCTACTGATGTCTGCGAAATTCCCCGATGGGACTACGATAACAAATAGCTACAGCGCCGATCGGAGTAGTGGTCTTGCCATTAGCAATCATGGCTACGCCGTCTTGAATCTGAGAAATGCGGCTGGTGCATATGAGACGACACTTATCAATCGTAGTGTTGTCACTTGTACGTCAATTACTAATTGCAATATTGGTTCAAACAAATTTCCAAAAGCAATCCAGACTGGAATTTTTCCTGACTCGAACGGTCAATTGACCGACTCGTTGGGAAAAAATTATCTAGGGTCTGTGGCAACAATAAACCAATCATTAATTCGGTTCAGGATGACAGATCCTACGGGGCGTTATTTTGAGTATGAAAAAACATATTTTTCGAATCTATTCTACGGAATTACATCATTTAATGATGGTGGATTGAATTCGTCATACACCTATAGCTTCATTCCGGGATCCGGCAATGCCGTGACTGCGCCACAGGTTGCGTCGACTACGGTTAACTACCCAAATGGAGATTTATACAGGTATAGATATGAACTTTCGAATGTTGCCGGTGGGAGTGATTATTTGTTTGTCGGCTATGGGGCAGCGTCTGAGACGAAAGTGGCATTTCTCAATGACAATTGCTATCCGAGCTCATGTCTGGGTTCGACAATGTTCTACAGGCAGGACCCTGAGTCGAACCTTCAACAGGCGTCCTATGACAATCGGCGCAATCTTATTCGGTCTGACTGGACGCCGAAGGCGGGGTCTCCGCTGACGCCAATCAGTGCGACCGCTTCATACGAAGGAGGTTGCAGCAATCCTGTCACTTGTAATCTGGTGAACTACACGATTGACGGCCGGGGAAACCGGACCGACTACACTTATGACCCACAGCACGGAGGGAAGATAACTGAAACTGCTCCTCCTGATGCGGCGGGCCGCAGAGCAAAAACGACGTATAGTTATAGTCAAGTTTCGGCTCGATATCTTAATTCGGCGGGGCAACTGGTATCCGATACCCCAGTCTGGAAAATAACTGCGATATCGAGATGTTCCACGCAAGAGAATTGTGCTGGCTCTAATGATGAGATTAAAACAGTATTTACCTACAATGATAACCTTTTGCCAATAACCGAGACAACAACTGCGAACGGTGGTTCTCTAGTTAAGTCTGTTATTCGAAGCTACGATTCTGTAGGTAACGTTGTCGCGATAGATGGCCCACTTCCGGGAAATGCAGATACCGTGCGCTTCCAGTATGATGCGATGCGGCGTCGCGTGGCTGAAATAGGATCGGACCCAGATGGCTCTGGTCCTTTAGGCGTCCTGGTCAAGAAAATAGTGTACGATGACGCGGGGCGCCCGTTGCAGGAGCTGTATGGCTATGCTGTAGATCAGACTGACGCGGCGGTAACCGCGATGACTGTCGCTCGAACAGTCTCATTCACATACGATACACGTGGCCGAAAGGTCCGCGAGGTTGAGGCGTCGGCTGGGGTCGTTTCCCGGGTCACTGATTACAGCTACGATTTGCGAAACCGACTGTTGTGCACTGCTGTTCGGATGAACCCGCTGGTCTGGGCAACGATCACTGACGCCTGCACGCTGGGGACGGCGGGGACGCAGGGCCCGGATCGTATCACGAAGAACGTGTACGATGTGGCGGGCCAGCTGACCCAGGTCCGCAAGGCTGTGGGTACGGCGGACGAGGCGGCCTATGCGACGTACAGCTACACGCCCAATGGCAAGCAGGAGTACGTGATCGACGCTGCGGGCAACCGCGCGAAGATGGAGTACGATGGCTTTGACCGGCTCCAGAAGTGGATATTTCCTTCGAAGACGCTGCCGTCGGCCTACAACCCGGCCAGCCAGGCCACCGCGCTTGCCACGGCAGGGACGCTCAACACGGCGGACTACGAGCAGTACGCCTATGATGCCAACGGCAACCGGACGAGCCTGCGCAAGCGCGATGGCTCTGTTCTGGGGTACACCTACGACAACCTGAACCGAGTGACGCTGAAGACGGTGCCTGCCCGCGCGGGGCTTGCGGCGACGCACACGCGCAGCGTCTACTACGGCTACGACCTGCGCGGGCTGCAGCTCTACGCGCGCTTCGACAGCGCCACAGGCGAGGGGGTTACCAACGCCTTCGACGGGCTGGGCCGGCAGACAAGCACCTCGGTCACGATGGACGGGGTGACGAGAACGGTCTCCTACCTCTACGATGCCAACAGCAACCGGACCCGCGTGACGTTCCCCGACGGGAACTATGCGACTTATGGCTACGACGGGCTCGACCGGCCGAACCTGATCCAGCGCTCGGGCACGGCGACGATCGCGGCCTATAGCTATGACGCGGCAGGGCGCCGCAACGGCTTCAACAACAACGCGGTGGCGGCCTCGGCCACGCTCAAGACGAGCTACGGCTATGACGGGATCAACCGGCTGACCTCGCTCGCCAACACGCTCACCGGCGATGCCGCCTCGAGCAACACCTATGGCTTCGCCTACAACCCGGCGAGCCAGATCACCACGCTGAGCAAGAGCAACACCGCCTTCTCGTTTGCAGGGACCTACAACGTCAACCGCGCCTATGCGGTGAACGGGCTCAACCAGTACACCTCGGCCGGGCCCGCCAGCTTCACCTATGATGCCAACGGCAACCTTACCGGCGATGGCTCGGCGACGTTCCTCTACGATATCGAGAACCGGCTGGTGACCGCCGGCGGGAGCCGCTCTGCGACGCTGCGCTATGATCCCTTGGGGCGGCTCTACGAGGCGACGAGCCCGACCACGGGCACGACGCGCTTCCTCTATGGCGGGGACGAGCTGCTGGCCGAGTACGACACCGCCGGCACGCTGCTGCGCCGCTATGTGCACGGCGCTGACGGCAAGGCGGACGATCCGCTCGCCTGGTACGAAGGCAGTGCCTATGGCGCTACCAACGAGCGCTTCCTGCGGCCCGACTGGCAGGGCAGCATCGGCCTCGTCACCGCCAACAGCGGCGCCAATGTCCTCGCCATCAACACCTACGACGAGTACGGCATTCCCGGCCCGACCAACACCGGCCGCTTCCAGTACACCGGCCAGGCCTGGATGCCCGAGCTCGGCATGTACTACTACAAGGCCCGCATCTACTCACCCACCCTCGGAAGATTCCTCCAGACCGATCCCATCGGATACAAGGATCAGATCAACCTATATGCATACGTCGGGAATGATCCGGTAAACCACACCGACCCTACTGGTCTGAGGTGCGATGCAGGCGGGACTATCTGTACGTCGGATGTTCCCCCAGCCACGCCTACCACGACTGTCCAAAATACGCCGACGATGGACAAGGCCATGCACGACAATGCGGGTCAGGTGCGGGTGAGTTCTTCGGCAACCAGTGAAAAGATTGGTTTCCTCAATGGCGACAAGAACGGGACGATAACTTACCGCAATCCAACAGACGCCAGGACGGGCAGCACCTCTACTCAGGACAATGCGAGGGCAACCAAACAACCTGGAGATGTTGCGGTCATCCACGGCCATATACCCGGACAATCACAAGGGATGCAGGATGATCCGCAGCGGGGTCGATCACTTGGCGACTCGCAACCTCTTACCAAGGGCTTGACCAACGGGACCGTCCTGGGAAACCGGCTCGGTGTTCACGAGGTCGTCAACGGCACGCTTCAGTTCCGTATGATCGATGGCACAATGACCTCGCAAGAGCGTCGAGATATGCAACGAAATCTCAACGACGAGCAGAGGATTTTCCCATGATCGGCCCTAAATCAGGCTTGGCGATTTTGCTGGCCTCGCTGGGCCTTTTGGTAAGCTGCTCGGGGGCCAAGATGTCTTCTGCATCGCAGGCTTCCAGACCGCTGCTACCTAGCGAACTCACTGCCAATCCGGAGGCATTTGACGGCAAGCATGTCGATGTTCGCGGCTATGTCGTCATCGGGCCGGAAAGCCGGAACATTTTCGATTCAAAGACGGGCTCGTTGGACCGCCACGGTGCGTGTCTGGGGCTCGCTGGCGCCAACACTATGTTCAGCGAGTTCCACCGCCGCCAAACTCAGAGGCTTTCTGGCATTTTCCGGCGAAGAATTTGCGGACCCAATGATGTATGCCTTTATTGGTGCGGTGAGTCCGGAATCGAGCTCGACGCGGGCAGCACCCCCTAATGCTGAACCTTGCCAGGGTACTCTTCTAGGGTGGACGGACGGTCTTGGAGCGGAAACAAGGTAAAGGCATAGCATCAAGTTTCCGTTAAGTCATTGTCTGCACATCGAAATTTGACGAGACAAGCGGCACTGCCGGGGAGACTGGGAGTGACGTTTTCGTATCAAGACATTGATCTTGTGGGGAGAATGCCGGCACAGAGCGTCTCGCGGGTAGAAGCACGGCCGCTCGGCCGCCTCGACCCCGCTGCGCGCCATCGGGCCGCAGCTGCGCCGCAGGGGTTGACCCGCCCGCCCGTTCGCGCTGGTGGCTTGGCGTGGGATCGCTGCCGCGATTCTTGACGCAGGGCATCGGCGATTCCAACCGGAGCGGCTCCGCAAACCCGGCGATCCGGTTCAGGCTCTTTGGCTGGACCGTGACGCGGAAGTGAGTGACTGCCCGGCACACCGTACGCGAGGGCTCGCTGGGGTACATGGCTGATGTTGTGAGGAAAAGCGGCGTTTTGGGGTGATGGCAGCATCTCCGTCACTTTTGACGTGGTGACGGGCAAACGACGGGTTGGGCGACCAACCGGTTGCAATACTTGGCGTTCTTGCGCGGCCTCGCATCCGTTGAACTGACTTGCTCCCGGTGATGGTCGGTGGTTGTGTTGATCCTGATAGAGCGGCATAAGGCTCCGCCAAGGGGCGCGGTGGCGTGCCGTCCCCGATGGTGCTGCAGTGCTGCCCGCGCCCCCGGCCTGCGCCGGGACAGGCTGCGTGTGAGCGGCTGAGAGAAGATCAGGCGGGTGCGGCCTCCTGTCCTGCTGGCGTGGCGTGCTGGGCAAGCACGGTATCAAGCATGTCGCTGACGAACTTCTGGCGGGCCTTGGGCAGCTTGGCGATGGCGTCGAGCTGCTGTTCGAGGCGCGAGACTGGCCCACTCTGCATTCGTGCCGGCGGTGATCGAGGATGCCGCGCCATCGGAGCCGCCCTTCGGATCGGTTGCGGAACCAGAAGCGGCGATCGTGCTGGAACTGGCCGATGGTCGGCGGCTGCGGATTTCAGCATCGGCCCCGCCAGCGCTTGCGGCCGCCGCGTTGAGGGCGATGCGATGATCCCATCGGGCGCGCGGGTGTGGATTGCGATGGGCCATACCGATATGCGGCGCGGCATGCAGAGCCTTGCAGCCCAGGTGCAACAGCACTTCTTCAAGGATCCGTTCGCGGGCGATCTGTGGGTCTTCCGCGGCCGTTCAGGATCACTAGTGAAGATCATCTGGCACGATGGGATTGGTATGTCGCTCTACGCCAAGCGGCTCGAGAAGGGGCGGTTCGTGTGGCCCTCGGCGAAGGACGGCATGGTCTCGCTGACCACTGCGCAGCTGGCTTGCCTGCTCGAGGGGATCGACTGGCGCAACCCGCAGTACAGCTGGCGGCCGCAGAGCGCCGGATAGGCGCAAAGTCGCGCATTTGCGGCTTGATCTGCAGGGCTGGCAGTGATTCACTCCTCCCATGGAAGCCGCCGTTCCACCCTTTCCGGACGATGTTGACGTCCTCAAGGTGTTGCTGGCTTCAGCGCTGCAGAAGATCGATCAGATCGAGGCCAACGCCCGGGCCAGGGAGAACGCCACCGCAGCGCTGATCGCCCATCTCAAACTGCAGAACGCCAAGCTGCGGCGCGAGCAATATGGCGCGAGCGCCGAACGCACTGAGCGGCTGCTCGCCCAGGACGAACTGGAGCTCGAAGACCTCGAAGCCGATGCTGCCGACGACGAGCGTGCCACCGAAGCAGCGGCGGCGAAGACTGCAACCATTGCGGCCTTCGAGCGGCGTAAGCCGGCCAGGAAGCCGCCGCCGGACCATCTCCCGCGCGAGCGCGTCGTCATTCCCGCGCCGTGCGCCTGCCTGGCCTGCGGCAGCGACCGGCTGTCGAAGCTGGGCGAGGACGTGACCGAGACGCTCGAGGTGATCCCGCGCCAGTGGAAGGTCATCCAGACGGTGCGGGAGAAGTTCGCCTGCCGGGAGTGCGAGAAGATCACCCAGCCACCGGCACTGTTCCACGTCACCCCGCGCGGGATGTTCGGCCCCGGCCTTTCTGGCCATGCTGCTGTTCGACAAGTACGGCCAACATCAGCCACTGCACCGTCAGGCCGAACGCTTCGCCAGCGAAGGTGTGGCGCTCAGCGTCTCGACCCTGGCCGATCAGATTGGTGCCACCTGTGAGGCGCTAATGCCGATCTTCCGCCTGATCGAGGGACACACCTTTGCCGCCGAGCGGCTCCACGGCGATGATACGACCGTGCCAGTCAGGGCCAAGGGCAAGACCATCACCGGCCGATTGTGGAACTACGTTCGCGATGACCGGCCCTTCGGCACCGCTGATCCCCCGTCTGTGATCTTCCGCTACTCGCGCGACCGGCGCGGCGATCATCCCAAGTGCCATCTGGCGGAATGGTCCGGCATCCTGCAGGCCGACGCCTACGCCGGCTACAACGAACTCTATGCGCCGAACCGCGAGCCGGGGCCGATCCTCGAGGCGGGCTGCTTTGCCCATGCGAGGAGGAAGTTCTTCGAGCTTGCCGATATCGAGGGTGCCGCGCGCAGGAAGAGCCGCGGCGAGAAGCCCGGCATGGTCTATCCGATCGCGCTCGAGGCCGTGCAGAAGCTCGACGCCCTGTTCGCGATCGAGCGCGAGATCAATGGCCGTAGCCCGGACGAGCGCCTTGGCGTCCGCCAGGAACTCAGCGCCCCGCTGATGGCCGAGCTCCATGACTGGCTGAACACACAGCTCAGCCGGATCTCCCGCAACCATGACCTGGCCAAGGCGATCAACTACATGTTGCGGCGCTGGGACGCCTTCATCCGGTTCCTCGCCGACGGCCGGGTCTGCCTGTCAAACAATTCTGCCGAACGGGCCCTGCGATGCGTGCCTCTCGGACGAAAGTCGTGGCTGTTTTGCGGCTCCGATCGCGGCGGGCAGCGCGCGGCCGTCGCCTACTCGCTGATTCAGACCTGCCGACTGAACGACGTTGATCCCCAGGCCTGGCTCGCCGATGTTCTGGCCCGCATCGCCGACCATTCGGTCAGCCGACTCGACCAACTCCTGCCGTGGAACTGGCGATCCGCAGCGTTGAAGCCTGAGCCGCGATCCCATAGCATGCAGCCATGCAACATGGCCCTGAACCCGAACTGATCGAGTCTCCACTCAGCTGGCAGATCACTCAAGACGGTGTGTCGCTGACTATCAACATCGTACGAATAGCGACCGAGCCAGGTTGGTCTCTCGAAGTCGTGAATCCGAGCGGCACCTCGATTGTCTGGGACGATCCATTCCCCACCGACAAGCAGGCCGACGCAGCGTTCCGTCACGCCCTCGCTGAAGAGGGCATCCAGGCCTTTCTCGATCGCTGACAACTACCGGCTGCTGCCACAGGCGACACCGCCGCGGTGCTCACCGGATGGATACGCACCGCCGCTATACACGCAGGATCAACTTTCGCGAGGGATGGCGCGGTCATCTGTTTCAGGGGCGCTTTGCCAGCTATCCCATGGATGACGTCCACCTGATGGCGGCGGTCCGCTACGTCGAGAACAACCCGGTCGCTGCCGGGATGGTGGCGTAGGCGCAGGACTGGGCGTGGTCGAGCACGAAAAGGCAGTGCCTATGGCGCAACCCACGATCGCTTCCTGCGGCCCGACCGGCAGGTCAGCATCGCAAAACACTCCGACCCACTCCGAGAATCAGGTTGGTGGTGATGATGACATTGGTGCGCTCATAGATGACGTGCTCCGCAGTACGGAGCAGACCCTTCGGATCCCATCGCGCCGTTCCAGTTGTACAACCAGATCAACGGATTTGCAGACATATCGCAGTGTATCCTCCCAGGAGAGGCCGATATTTGCTTGGAGTACGAGCAAAGTAAGCTGATCCAATGCACGCTCGGGTGAATCGGCGTGTATGGTGCTTAGCGATCCCGGATGCCCGGTATTGATTGCGCGCAGAAATGTCAGTGCTTCCGTGCCGCGCATCTCACCCAGGATTATGCGGTCCGGCCGCATTCGCAGTGCCCCAACCAGTAGATCCTCGACGCCGACTTTGGCCTCGCCAAGGGTCCCGCGAGGCGCAATGAGGCCAACTGCATTGTCGTGAACCAGCTTCAGTTCCGGCGTGTCTTCGATAAAGATCAGGCGCTCATCCGACGGAATTTCCCGGATAAGTGCATTGAGGAACGTTGTCTTCCCCGATGAGGTACCGCCCGAGATAAGAATGTTCTTCTTCTCTTTCACCGCCTCGCGGAGAAGTTCCTTGGCGGTGGCGTCGCCTCGCTCGAAGCGAAAGTCCGTTCGCGAACCCGTCAGCTGGGACGGGAACCTGATGTCATCCAAAGCGCCTCCCGCCTCGTAGTCATCAAGGCCAAGGTCCGTCTTGACATGTTTGCGGATTGAAAAGGCAATTTCGCCGCGTGTTGCCGGCGGCATAACGATCTGTACCCGCTCACCCGTCGGCAGACTTCCGGACAGCAGCGGATTTTCTCTATTGATCCCCTGTGCGTTGATAGCGGCGACCTGTCGCGCTAGGCGCTGCAGCAAAGGACCGGTCAGCTCGGGTATTTCGATCCGGCTTGGCGATGAGCCAAGACGCTCTATCCAGATCTCGCCGGGACGATTGATAAAAATGTCCGTTGTGTCGGGACGCGCGAGGTACTGCGCAAGTGGAGCCAGGCAGCTCTCAAGATAGACCGACATGACGTCGTTCGCCGTCACTGTCCAGCCAGAGTAAAATCGAGATCCCGCGCGACAAAGACGGACACGCTCGCACCCTGACGCACGGTCACTGTCGGCGGTATCTTCTCGGCACCATTGGCGATGAGCCCTTGGGTGCTGCCAGGAAGAGCCAGAATGTATGTATCCCGTGAAAGCCGACGGGTGGCCAGTTGTACCCCGATATCTAGCGTGGATTGCAGGATGGATCCCGCAAAGCGCTCAAAAAAATGCGTGTTGACCTTCCCACCAATTCCGGCACGGCCCAGCGGATCCGCTGACGGTGAATCGAGGTTTATCAGCACGCCGTCAGGGCGCATCAGCCGTTGCCATTGAATCAGCGCGCGCCTCTGACCAGCAGCCAGATCAGACTTGTATTCGCCGATGAGCCGGCTTCCGCGTGGGACCAACACTTGGCTGCCGTCAAAGCCGGTTACGTCGCGCGAAATAACCGCACGGGCAAAGCCCGGCCGGGACGAATCCAAGGCTGTCTCGAGGACGGCTTGCATGACTGTGCCCTTGGGCACTGTCGTGGCGGGATTGGTAAAACGAGTCGCGACAACGCGTTCCTTCGCTTTTTCCTGTTCATTGAGCAAATCGGCTGCGGTCGTCGGTCGGGCGCTCGGTGAGCTTGTACCCGGCGGCGGGAAGGGCGCGGCCCGCGGATAATCGGGGAGCGAACCGAGTCCTGCTGGCGCATCGCTCTGTCTCGGCAGCTGGCGCGCCTTACCGTTGTTAAGCTCTGGGCCACGCGAGCTTGTCGGCAACAATTGTGGCACGCTCTGAGGTTGAGCGAACTTCGGTGGCAGAAACCGAGCGTCTGGATTGTATCTGACCTTGGCTGACGGGTCAGCAGGAACATCAAGATCTGGCGCCGCCGATATCTGGGCCCCATCTTTGGTCGGCCGGCTGATCGAAGAAACTTGACCACTCGCCCGGCGGTTTTCAAGGGTCTGAAACAGCATCACGCCGGCTACCATCAGGGCGCCGCCAAACATCCAGACTCCCAGGTTGCTCTTTGTAGAAGCAACCAGCGGGCGGACGTCTGACGAGGCATCGCATTGATTGATCTGGTCCGTCATTTGCGTCGTCTCTTCTCAATCCGGATAGCGTGAGCCTCGATGCGATCAATGCGGAAGACGAGGCGCGAGTAGACCCGGTCAAGCGTGAACAGATCATCACGCATATAGCCGTTCACCATTTCCTCGCGGCCCAGCCGGTCGATTGCGAAGACGGCAGGCAGAGGCTGATCATGCCCCCACTCGATGTAGGTTTTCTGTCCATCATCCGTGATCCCGACGGGGCGCAATTCCCGGTTGCCGGTGAGCCGATACTCGCCTCGTCGTGCCCTTTCAGGCGGAGCCACCTCGGCGGCCGAGGTCGTCGCAAGATAGGTCAGGCTTATCCCGTAGGGCGCCCTCGTTACAGGCACCGGCGTCAGGACAAAGTTGTAGACCCGCGCTTCCGTTAACACCGACAATGTCGACGAAGTCGCGCCAGCCTGTGCATGGATTGTCAACTCATTGGCCGACTGCCCTGTTGTGATCTGGAATTGCGATGGCTCTGCGGTGCTGACCGACTGAATGTGCTCTTCGCGCGAGAGCGTCACCGTCAGATCGCCGCCGCGGGCAACCGTCAGGCGCATCGGCTCGATATCAGAATAATTGAGCTCGAGGAACTTGGGATCGCTTGCACTCGCACGCGGCTCAACCTGCGCCAAGACCGGAAAGGCGAACAACAAAAAAGGTAGGGCTGCGGATCTCATGGGGCTGCGCGTGTTCGGTCTTCTGGCGGGGCTTGCAGCCGGGGATCGGCGAGACGCCGACCGGTTGCCGTCAAGGCGCGATCTGGTTGTACCTGCGTAGGTGGAACCGGAAATTCGGCGTCGAGGCGATAGCGCAGGACCTGAAAGCCGAGCGGGTTGACCAGACGATCTGCTACAGACATCGCCGCGGAACTGAACCGGTACCGTATCACAGCAGACCACAGCTGCGGTTCTTGCCCTTGTCCGCCCGCATCGGTGCGGGTCGTCGCAAAACGAACCAGCGCAGTATCACCGTTGAGCGACGTAATTCCACGGATCTGGACCTCAACAAGCGCCTGGCGGGGCAGGTATGATAGCGGACTGGCAGGATTGCTTGCCTGCATGCCCTGAATATAGCGCGTTCTGGCTTCCCCGGTAGACCACAATGCTACCTTGCGGTAATCGTCGCGTACGCTGTCAACATCAAAGCCTTCTCTGGCGATCACGTACTGCGCGAGGAAGGACCTCGTGAGGGCAGTGTCCGGCGCAATGCTGTGTTGGTCGAGCGGCCTAAGCGCCTCGACATACCCCGTCTGGCGATCGACCAACAGGGTGTATGGCACTGCCGTCTTAAGCGGAGCAAGCGCTACGAGCGCAATCGCTTCAAAAATCGCGACGATGGTGGCCACCCCGGCGCAGCTCCACGCAAGACGCTGCCTGAATGCTTGCGACTGCGCCAAATCTCGCGACCAAGTGTCGGCGTCACGATAATACTCATCAAGCTTCGGATCTGAGCTTCCTGTCACGCAGTCCGATCCCTCTTCATATTTGCGCTGCTTGTCCTGCGGCGGCTGCGGCGAAACTCGTCACCCAGTAAAGTGACTTTCCTCGTGCGCAGTTGCGAACCTGACGCGGCCCGCGCAGTCTCATTTTCCGACGCCGTGCTGCTTCTAACGACCTCGCGGTCGGATCGCTCTCTCGTTTCGTGGCGACGGATCGATGCGGCTATGCTGTCAGACACGGACGCCGCGTGCGATTGCTGGTCAGACGCCTCTGCCAAACGCGGCTGGCGATGCACTTCGCGCCCGAGGAAGCTACTTTGCATGAGTTGCTTTGTTTTAGTTGCGCCAGACCACGCAATTTCAAAGAAACTCAACCGCGCAACAATGAATAGTGCACCGGCTGTCAGGATGGCAAAAGCTGATGTCAGTACAAGCAGTTCGATCGGGGCAGATGGTGCCAAAGCATTCGCTTCGCGGAGAGCCGTGACGTCAGAGATCCACGGCAACAGCATTGCAAGCTCGGCACCTTTCAATACGAAGATTGCGACACTGCCAAGCGCGCAAAAGGCCAGACCCCGAAGCCAGCCAGTGAAAATCCCGAGCGTTCCCGAAAACAGGGCAAAGCCCGCCATGACCGGGGCTAGCGCGAGCAGAAGGCCCGCCATAAGACGAATAATGGCAAACGAGCCCAGCGTGCTCGCGAGGAAAATCGTCCTTCCCAATCCGAGTGCAAGGCTATCGGACAGCGCAACGCCGCTCGCCTGGTCGCCAAGGTCAGCCCCGGCGGAGATCCCGCCCGTCAGACGACCGGAGCCGTAGATGGTTACCACGACGATGCCATCATCAGCATTCTGCAATTGACCAATCAGATTGCTCTTGCTGCTGACCAGTCCGGCCGCAGAGCCGACAGTACCTGCAATCTCGACCGGGCCGTCGAGGACCAGATCGTAGCCCAGAACACGCCAGGCTGGCCAGCTTGTGGCGAGAAGCAGGACAAATCCGATCCGAACGACCCCGCCCACAGTGTCTCGGCCTCCGGGCGTGGGCCCGAACATAAGACGGATGCCGAACAGCGCGATAAAAAGAGTGACCAGACCGGTCAGCGCCAGTGCAGCCGGGGAATCAGGTGCCGACAACGCACCGAAACCATAGCTGCCAATATTGCGCGCATGGCAGTCGATGCTTCCAAGTGCGGTCGACAAGAACCGCGTTCCGGTCATGAGCGTCGGGCAGGCCATTTCAGGCTCGCTCCAGAAGCGTCGACATCCAGTTCTCCGGCTCCGGTCCCGTGCTTTTGACCAGCTCGTCAAAGATGCGGACCGTCGATTCACGGCCGGACAGGATTGTGAGCATATCCTTCTCGCCTGTGAGATTTATCCTCGCCACCACGCTCTGGTTCCCGTGCCTGATCAGGAAGCAATGCGAGTTGTCCGGCATGGTGCGAACCAGTTCGAATTCATGCGGGCTGAGGCCGAACCCGTCGATGTAATCTTGAGCGCGGGCTTTGGGATTGATCATGAAAATCTGTGTAGCCGCCTGCTCGATGATCGCGCTTGCTATGCGGCTTCCCAGCGCATCCTCTGCACTTTGCGTTGCAAAGCCGACAATGCCATTGCGCTTTCTGATTGTTTTTTCCCAATCCTTTATGCGCCGCACAAACACATCGTCATCCAGCGCCTTCCACCCCTCGTCGACCACGATGATCGATGGCGTGCCGTCAAGTCGCTCCTCGACACGGTGAAACAGGTAAAGCAGGGTTGGCGATCGAGTGGCAGGGTCATCGAGAATCGCAGTCATGTCGAAGCCTACGGTCAGGTGCGACAGGTCCGTCAGATCAGCTTCGTTATCGAACAGCCAGGCTCGCTCTCCATCGCCCCACCACGGGGCTAGTCTTGCGTAGAGATCGTCCGCACGCGGACGATCATGCCCACGAAAGAGCTCGACGAGATAGCGAAGCCGCCTGCGCGACTTCGGCTGGGCAAAGTTTGCATCGAGTGCATCACGGATTACCGGCAACTCAGCCAGATCGATCCCGCCGGCCAGCATGCCAAGCCATTCGATCAGGAACTCGCGATTGGCAGGCTCATCCGCAATCTGAAGGGGATTGAGCCCGGAGGGTGTGCCAGGACGCAAACGATCGTAGCTCCCGCCTACCGCTCGTATGAAAAGTTCTGCGCCCCGGTCCTTGTCGAAGAAAACGATACGTGGGTCGAACTTGCGCGCCTGCGCCAGGAGAAAATTGAGGACAACCGTCTTACCCGAGCCCGATGGGCCAATGATCGTGAAGTTGCCGAGATCATTCTGATGAAAGTTGAAGAAGTATGGCCCTGCAGCCGTGGTCTCAAACAGGGTCACCGCATCGCCCCAATGATTGTTTTGCGCCTGTCCAACCGGAAAATTATGCAGACTGGCCAGCCCGGCGAAGTTGCGGCTGGATACAAGGCCGCGCCGGGCAATATAGCGGAAATTACCCGGGAACTGTGCCCAGAACGCGGGTTCAAGCGCAATATCTTCGCGAACCGCTACAATCCCGAGATCGGCAAGCGTAGCGGTCACTTCGGCCACGTTGCTGTCAATCGCCTGCAAGCTTTCACCATGCACCACTATCGTTGTGTGGTGCTCTCCGAAGCTGGCCCGTCCGGCCGCCACATTGTCCTTCGCGATTGCCAGCTCGTCGCGCAGCGAAAGAGCCTCGTCCTCGGTAGATCGCATGCGGCGCAGTGCCAGGTTCATTCGACCAAGCGCCGCTCCTCTGTCCACAAAGGCAAAGGATTGGCTCACCGTCATCTCGAACGGCGTGCGGTAAAGTTCGTCGAACATGCCCGGCATTGTCTGTGCCGGATAGTCCTTGATTGAGACGACCGCACCGAACTGGCGCGGTGAACTGCCTGCCGGAGCAAGCTCAAACGCATTGTCGCCGAAACTGATGCGCCGGGTCGGCAAGTAGTGTCCAATATCACTGCGTGGCAGAAGCACCGGACGCATCTGCGCATTGAGAATCCAGGAGAGAAACTCGAGCGGCTCTGAGCGTAAGCCCTCTGGCGTGCCATGGACCGACAGCCTGCGGGGTGTGTAACCGGCCAAGGAGGCCATTACCGCATCGACAGCCGCATCGAGAGACTGCCGCTCCAACGCAAGCCGTGCTTGGTGATCTGTCTCGCTACGCCGGAGCACCTGGCCCAAGCGCTCGAACCAGCCCACCCTGTTCTGAAGAGGGCGCCGGACAATCGTCAGGAAGAGCTCGTTTACAAACATCTGCCGCTGCGACAACTTCGCATGCCAGCGCGCATTGACGTCGCTAGAAAAGGCATCACCAAAGTGAGCTTCAAGCGATGTCTCAGCCTTTCGCCTGACAACGTGATGCCAGATTGCAAACCGCGACGAGCCGATCGATCGCAACAGCGAATCGCGCAATTCGGATCGATAGTTGAGCTCGGCACTATCGGCAGTTTCAAACAATAAGCCGTCGAGCTTGACGATCTGCATCAGCAGACCATCGCGTGTAACTATGGTGGTGTCGTCATAATGCCGTGCATAAGGCAAGTGGCGGCCCGCAGCGGTTTCATATGCGAAGGAGGGTCGTTGTCGTGTCACGGGCAATACGAATTGCAGCCCCACCAGGCGTGAGTCTTCGTTCTGGGACAACGGCTTACGCGGGCTGTCCAGAGGTCGAAGAAACGCGGTTCCCTGATGCAGAAGCCAACTCCGACGACATGCACGACCAACGCAATCCCGATAATCCACACAGACTTGAAAATCAGGAAGAGCTCGGCTGCAAGAATGCCGTTGGCGACAACATAGTTGTAGGTGACACCTGCCAACATTTGCGGCCGCGTGAGAGCCAGGAAAACGCTATCCCGTTGTAGCATGTCAGCGGCCTTTCTTATCCGCCTGCAGCCGCAGAACGAATTCCGGCAACGATGCTGGCAGCACCAAACAGGATGAAACAACCCAGAATCACGGTGGCGCCGTAGCGCCAGTTTATCCTGCCGGTCAGCATCATGAAGCCAACGGCGGCGACAGCGATGACAGCAACCACAGTCGCGACCGTACCCAGCAGGGTACCCTGCAGCCAATTGACCGCACCGATGATCACACCCGATCCTTCTGGATCGGCGGGAACCTGCGCAAAAGCCTGCGTCGCACTAGAGATGCTGAAGACCGAGGCAAGAATCTTCGAAGGTCTGGCGGAGCGGTTTATCACGGTATAAGCCTATGCGGATGACCAATGGACATTGAGTTGCACATTTTGACTGACTTCTCAAAGCGAAATAGGACCAATTCGCAATCTGCGCTCGTTTGCGTTGAGTCTTCCTCGGTGGAGTGCGGGAACGCTGCGCCTGTGTGAAATCCGCTTGGAACGGATTGCGATCGGAAGAGGAGGGGAGTGGGGATGACCAATGACTATGCCATGGCGGTAGCTTTGACTTCGCCTTTCCTCACCGCGTTTGACTGGTTGCGCGACGCCCTTCTCGGCACTTTCTCGACCAGCCTTGCTATCATCGCGGTCGGGTTCGTGGGATTGCGAACGGTGACTGGCCATATGTCTCCGGTATTGGTGATCCGTGTCTTAGCCGGATGTTTCGTGCTTTTCGGATCCCCGACTATCGCATCAGGCCTAATTGCGGCTGCCAAGGATGGGTATCACGCGCACGCCCCAGACCCCCTTGAATCGCCGAAGCCGCCTTCATTGCCGCGACCTGACCAAGTCGATCCCTATGCAGGTGCGTCTGCTCAGCACATGTGACCTTGCACCAAGTTTATACGCTGCGCTTGACTCCAAGAACTACAGCACGGCGAGTAAGAAAACTTTTGGCGATGAGGACATTACTGCTTCGCTAAAAGTTAAAGTTAAGCTAAAAGTAATTCACCATTGCGCTGAATTTCTGAGCAATAAAAACCCCAAATTTTGAAACATGTCCAAAAATCAAATCAATATTTCTAAAATGGCATGGAATAATGGATCGCTTTTTATTTCATGGCAAGCTATTTATTGGCGAAAAAAATTAAAATCCAATATGGACGAGTGTGATTGGAGGGATTGACTCGGCGTCGCTCGCTGATCAGATTGACAGCATCCAGGGTCCATGCGTCCAATGTGACCGCGGGTTGGAATGTAGGCTTATAAGCCGCATTTAGAAATCGCGATCTTTCTTCGGCTGTGTCAATCTCGGGGGTATCTATGGCGAACGTTTGCGGCGACTTGTTGCTCATCGCGGAGCTGGGATTTTCCTCAATCAAGAAAGTCATTGTTTTCAGCGCGATAGTTGTTGCTGCGGTGGCTACAGGCGTGGCCCCAGCTCATGCGTCCGAGCAGGCTGGCACCGTAACGAAGGTGGCATTTGCCGGAGGCCGCTTTCTCTTCTGGGTCGGCGGCGCAAGAACGGGCACTCGACCGGCTTGTGATTGCTGCGGGCGATGGGAGATGGCCATATCTGACGCAAGTTCCCAAGCTAGAATGTCGGTGATTTTGACTGCTTACGCGCAAGGTAAGGCGATTTTTGTACAAGGCTATTCTGCGCCTGTCTACGTAGCAGGATCAAATGATACCGAATCCGTGTATTTATTTTGAGACGCAATGAAGTCATTTACATGACTATAAAGCTTATCTCGATGTGGGAACATGCTCGGAAATCGTTTCAATTGGTGAATATTTGAATATCCTTCGAATCGTCGTGCAAATAATTGCCTCAGAAAATTTTTCAGTTCTCCAAAAATCAACGAGTGGCTTTGATGCTTGACACTAAACTTTAGTTGTGTGCGCCAAAGGATATAACGATATGTCGAAACGAGGAAGTTTTGTTGAACTTGTCGGTGCGGTATTTGTGACGGTCATTGTCACTGTGCCTGTCATGGCGCTTGGTCAGGAGACGACTAGCTACATCTACGACGCTAGAGGGCGGGTTGTCACGGTCAAGCGCACCGGTGGGCCAGTCGCCGGCGCAACGACAGCCTATTCGTACGACAAGGCGGATAATCGCAAGAATGTAACGGTCACGGCTTCGCCAAAGGGGACACAGACCGACACGGGTGGAGGTGCAACCGCGAAACCATAGAAGGTGTGGGCATCGCTCATGGCTTCACCGTAATCGCGTATCCTCAGTGAGGTAATCGTGCGTGAGATCGCGATACAGTGCAAGAGCACGGCGTATGCAGTGTGATCAAGAGTGCGGCAAGTTTGATCGGATCGAAATTGATTCTTCCATGGGGGCGCTAGATGTCCAGACTCGGGAAAATACTCATAGGTTTCTTGGCAACTTCGACAGCTCCTTGCGTGTTTGCTCAAGAAACTCGGTTAGTAACACCTCAAGATCCCCCAGCATATCGTCAAGTCGACCCCAACGGGATTGATCTAGCTTCCGGTCAGTATACAAAGGCGCAGCAGTCCATATCCATCGGTGACCCAAAATTGGGTGGAATGGTCTACTCGATGAATTTTATCGGTTGGGTAAATGGTCCAAGCCAGCTCCCGGATCCTAATTCATCAGGCACGTCGCCGCCATCGCCTCGCACCGCGACATCATTCCCAATGAACGACAACCTTCAGTCCTATCTTCAGCTGGGCGGGCCTACACCAGGCGGTATCAATGTCGGACCGGGAGGTGGGCCTGGTTCACCCCCATACATGTGCAAGGCGATTGTGGGGCAAAGCACAGCGGTCTTCAGCTCATTCCAGACCGTCAATTGCTTGTATGGCAATGCACTCATTACGCCAACCTATGCAACCATGGCAAACTTGGCGCAGACCGGCGGAACGATGCCGACGATCACATTGCGAGATGGCTCAGTCGCTACGTTCTCTGGTGGCAAGAAGACAGTTTGCCCGATCGGTGGCGGAGTCTGGCAATGCTCGTCGACCGAGCTCACGGGATGGGTCTGGCTGACGAAAATCGTCAAACCTACCGGGGAAATCCTCACCTATCACTACAATCCCAGCGTCGATACCCCGGGTGTGGTCATGCCAAAGCTGGTCGCAGTTACAAGTAGCTTGGGTGTGGCTGTTAAGTATAATTACAGTGGGACCGGTGGAAGTGCTAGTGTTCCCTGGAACAAGGGTGGTGGATCTATATATAAGGTTGTTGCCTTCAATTCTGCGGCTGAATATTGCGATGTTGCTGGATTGGGATGTGTCTTTACAAATAGTTGGCCATCAATGTCATTCAGCCAGGCGGGGGATGCGTCTGGAGATCATGTATCTGTTACAGACTCTTTGGGGAATAGCACCTTATATACGACGGTCTACGAGGCAGGTTATTCAGCTATAGATTTTTTGTCAGCCTCCGTTAGGTCAGCGATGGGGAAAACGGATTCAATTGTATTTGACACTGCGTATGATTTTAAGAATATTAATAATTGCTGGAAGGTAATAACAGTCAATCTTTTTCCTCAAGGGTCTGTTGTCTATAAGGTAAAGATGACAAATTTTTGTGAATCACAAAGAGTGATTTCACTATCGGATGGTCAGCAGTCTTGGAGCTATTCGTATAGCTTTCCAGGATTTTCAGATGCTGGCGGAATCGCTGCAATAACCGATGTAAGTTCGACAAATTTCCCCACGGTGACCACGCGAACCAATCCAGACGGATCAAGTGTCAGCGCAAAGAGCGAGTGGAGCAGTGGTCAGCTTGTGTCATTCATCGATGAGATTGGCCGGACGACCACAGTGGGCGTCAATGGGCCCCCGTACCAGATCATTGCGGGCCAGATCAATTCGATCCAGCATCCGGTTGGAGACGGCGAGACCTATACATACGACGATCGAGGCAACCTTCTGACTACTACTGTACTGAGTGTTCCCGATGCCGCAGGCAATCGTTCCAGTTTGACAACCACGTACACTTACGCTGCTAGCTGCACGAACATGGTCACCTGCAATCTTCCGTTGACAAAGGTTGACCCGAAAAACGGCCAAACTGACTATACCTATGACTCTGTCCATGGTGGGATACTGACGGAGACAATGCCAGCGGGGGCTGATGGCGTGAGGCCACAGAAACGCTATTCCTACAGTCAGCTATCCGCCAAATCATTAAACTCCTCCGGGCAACTCGTTGCAAATCCGCCAGTCTGGCGTCTCACTCGAATTTCCGAGTGTGTTACGGCGACCGCAGCCAATCCGGCGTCGTGCGTAGGAACGACAGCGGAGCGGGTCGAGACTTTGGCGTACAATCACAATAACCTGTGGCTGACCTCACGGACAGTTGCTCTGGGCAATGGAACAAACAGCTTGACTACGTCGTTCACCTACGATGCCGTGGGAAACGTCATCTCGGTTACCGATCCCAAGGGCAACACGAGCTACACGACTTATGATGGATTGCGCCGCAAGGTGTTTGAGATTGGTGCCTTGCCGGGCGACGGAAATCCTCGACCAATGACACGCCATTTGTACGATGCAGATGGCAATGAGGTTCGAACCGAGGTTGGCACTGGCCTTCAGACCAATGGTTCTGATTTCACAATGCTTCGGCATAAGGAAATGACCTTCGATCCGACGACCGGCTTGCTTACAAAGGTCCTGGAGGTGGTGCCATGACGCTGCGGCTTGATCGAAAGGCGTGGATCGTGATGTTGTCCGCAGCTGGAGCATTTTTCAGCGTTTCTACGGATCGCGCATCAGCGCAGGCGGTCACATCGGTTGTGCAGTACTCCTATGACACGAACAAGCGCCTGCAATGCACTGCGGTTCGAATGAACCCGGCGGTATATGGCGCACTGCCTGCGAGTGCCTGCACGCTGGGGACGGCGGGGACGCAGGGC
>OFDC01000640.1_pt1 | contig 24192 bp, 21 predicted proteins | sample 1520941 | NCBI WGS metagenome assembly OFDC01 (sample SAMEA94258168, study PRJEB24077) | hot springs metagenome | biome: Aquatic biome; feature: Water | place: India | collected 2012-12-06 | depth 5 m | reverse complement strand
GCCAAGGCCAAGGCGATCCGCGAATCTGCGCTGTTCTACACGCGCCAGCGCACGCAGGACCTGCTGACGCAGATGGCGGTGACGGTGCAGGGCTATCTCGCGCTCGATCTGGTCAAGAAGAACAACGTCGAACTGGTCAAGGGCGTGGACCGCGCCAGCACGACCACAGTGGCGGCACTGCGCACGGCGGTGACCGTGGCGCAGGCGATGACCAATCAGCGGCTGGTGCTGCAGCAGATCACCGCGCTCAACACCACGACCGCGAACATGATCGACAGTACCGGCAAGCTGCTGCGCGAACAGACCGGCAAGATCCACGAGATGGCCGCGTCGAGCACGATCCCGCTGGAGACGCTGCAGCGCGCCTTCCAGAACATCTACGACACGATGGACACGATCGACACCTTCAAGCTCAAGGCTCTCGATGCGATGAAGCAGACGGTGACCACGCTGTCGGGCGAGGTCGAGAAGTCGAAGGGGTACATCGCGCGGGCGGAAGGCGCAGCGCAGGCCAAGCTGGCAGGCCCCGAAACCTCGCCGCTCCTGACGCTCGAGGGCTGAGCAGCGCATGGCCAATTCCTCGGCTCATGACAGCGACCGTATCCTTGCCGAAGCGCGCTCCTCGCTGGTGCGACAGCAGGCGGGCGGGCGGCGCAGCATCGGCAAACGCTCCGCTGAACTGAAGCGACAGCATTTCGGCAAGAAGGCCGCACGCATGGCGATGTCGGTCGGCGTACTGCTGGTGGGCGCGATGGTTGCGGGGATGATCCTCGACGGCATCGGCATTCTCGGTGTGATGGTGCTGGGCTTGGCGATCGTCGCTGCGCTGGCATTCTTCGCGAAGTATCCGAAGATGAAGGTCCCTGATCTGTCGGCGCTCAACACCGGCGATGTGCGGACGATGGTCGGGCGGACCGAACTGTGGCTCGAGGCTCAGCGGCCCGCGCTGCCCGCACCTGCGGTGCAACTGGTGGACCAGATCGGCGTGCAGCTCGATGGCCTTGGAGTCCAGCTCGAAGGCATCGATCCGGCCGAACCTGCCGCCGTCGAGGTGCGCAAGCTGGTGGGCGAGCATCTGCCGGGCATGGTCGAAAGCTGGCGCAAGATTCCGCCCCATTTGCGGCGCGAAGAGCGCGGCGGGCGAAATGCCGATCAGCAGCTTGCCGATGGTCTTGGCAAGATATCCAAGGAAATCGACGAGATCACCCGGCAGCTGGCGGCGGGCGATCTCGATGCGCTCGCCGTGCGCGGGCGCTATCTGGACTATCGCTACGGGGAAGGTCTAGAGGCGGCGCCCCAGCTCGAAGCTCCGAAGGTCAACTGATGCGCATCGCCATTCCCCACTCGCTCGACCGTGACGAAGCGCGCCGGCGGCTGCGCGAGAAGGCGGCGCAGGCAGCGGCCAAGGCTGACGGCATGGCAGAGGTGAAGACCACCTTCACCGACGACGACCACATGGTGATGACCGTCAGCGCGATGGGCTACACGCTCGATTGCGGGGTGGAACTGGCCGAAAAGGAACTGGTGGTCGAGGTCGACATCCCCGCCAGCCTCGGTTTTGCCAAGCGCATGATCGAAGGCGTGATCCGCGAGAAGAGCGGCAAGCTGCTGACGTGAAGCCGGGGGCGCAGCCATCAAGGCCGCGCCCCTGTTCAATCAGGCCTTTTCCAGTTGCGGGCGGTTGGCGACGAGGTTGTCGACCACGCTGGGATCGGCCAGCGTCGAGGTGTCGCCAAGATTGGACATGTCATTCTCGCCGATCTTGCGCAGGATGCGGCGCATGATCTTGCCCGAGCGGGTCTTGGGCAGGCCGGGGGCGAACTGGATCACGTCGGGCGTGGCGATCGGGCCGATCTCGTGGCGGACCCACTGGATCAGCTCCTTGCGCAGGGCCTCATCCGGCTCGACCTCGGCATTGCAGGTGACGAAGGCATAGATGCCTTGGCCCTTGATGTCGTGCGGCATGCCGACGACGGCAGCTTCGGCAACCTTGGCGTGGGCGACCAGCGCGCTTTCGATCTCGGCCGTGCCCATGCGGTGGCCCGAGACGTTGATCACGTCATCGATGCGGCCGGTGATCCAGTAGTAGCCATCCTCGTCGCGGCGGCAGCCGTCGCCGGTGAAATAAAGGCCCTTGAACGTGCTGAAATAGGTCTGGAAGAAGCGTTCGTGATCGCCCCAGACCGTACGCATCTGGCCCGGCCAGCTATCGGTGATGACAAGGCAGCCGTCGGTCGCGCCTTCAAGGAAATTGCCATCGTTGTCGACCAACGCCGGCTTCACGCCGAAGAACGGACGGCTGGCCGAGCCGGGCTTGAGCGGCGTGGCGCCGGGCAGGGGCGTGATCATCGCCGCGCCGGTTTCGGTCTGCCACCAGGTGTCGACGATCGGGCAGCGGCTGTCGCCCACGACCTTGTGATACCATTCCCACGCCTCGGGATTGATCGGCTCGCCCACCGAGCCCAACAGGCGCAGCGATTGGCGGCTGGTCTGCTTCACCCATTCATCGCCTTCGCGCATCAGGGCGCGCAGGGCGGTGGGGGCGCCGTAGAAGATCTCGACCTGGAACTTGTCGACCACCTGCCAGAAGCGGCTGGGATCGGGGAAGTTGGGCACGCCTTCGAACATCACCGTGGTCGCACCGTTGGCGAGCGGTCCGTAGACGACATAGGAGTGGCCGGTGACCCAGCCGATATCCGCTGCGCACCAGTAGATCTGGCCGGGCCGGTAATCGAACACGTACTGGTGGGTCATCGAGGCCCAGACCGAGTAGCCGCCAGTGGTGTGCAGCACGCCCTTGGGCTTGCCCGTGGAGCCGGACGTGTAGAGGATGAACAGCGGATCTTCCGCGTTCATTTCCTCAGGCGTGCAGTCGGCACTTTGCGCGGCAACGCCCGTGGCCCAGTCAACGTCGCGGCCCTCGACCATCGGCACGTCGGCACCGGTGTGGCGCAGCACGATCACGCTGTCGACGCCGGGGCACTGCTTGAGCGCTTCGTCGACGTTGGCCTTGAGCGGGACCTTCTTGCCGCCGCGCAGGCCTTCGTCGGCGGTGAGAACGATGCGGCTGTCGCAGTCGACGATGCGGCCGGCAAGAGCGTCGGGGCTGAAACCGGCAAAGACGATCGAGTGGATCGCCCCGATGCGGGCGCAGGCAAGCATGGCGACGGCGGCTTCGGGCACCATCGGCAGGTAGATCGTCACGCGCTCGCCGCGCTTGACACCTTGCGCCTTGAGCAGGTTGGCAAAGCGGCAGACCTGTTCGTGCAGTTGGCGGTAGGTGATTTCGCGGTGGGGCGTGGTCGGGCTGTCCGGCTCCCACAGGATGGCAATCTGGTCGCCGCGCGCTTCCAGATGGCGGTCAAGGCAGTTGGCCGAGAGGTTGAGCGTGCCGTCCTCGAACCAGCGGATGCCGAAATCGGCCTCATGATACGAGGTATTCTTCACCTTGGTGAAAGGCTTGATCCAGTCGAGCCGCTTGCCGTGTTCCGCCCAGAAGGCTTCGGGATCTTCGACCGACTGGCGGTACATCTCGAAGTAGCCCGCTTCATCGACAAGGGCGTTCTCGGCCCATTCTGCAGGGACCGGATAGACTGCTTCGCCCATGTTCAAACCCTCCTCGAAACTTTCTCTTGCCCGCGTGTGTAACCTGTGTCGGCCGCTGGGGCTTTTGGACAATAGTCGTAGATATCCGCCGACTCCGCCGAAGCGGCAAGCCGCTCCGTAAGCCCTTGGCAGCACGATGTTGCGATTGGCAAGCGCTTGACGCAATAGCAGCAAATGCAAACCTTTGCCGACTACCACGCGCACGTCTATTTCGATCCTGCAGAGGCGGATGAAGCCGGCGAGCTGTGCATGAGAATGCGCGACGAGCTTGGCGTTGCGATGGGGCGCGTGCACGCCCGCCCGGTTGGGCCGCATCCGCGTGGGTCGTGCCAGATGACGATCCCGGCAGAGCGAATCGGTGCTGCCATCCCCTGGATGATGGAAAATCGCGGACACTTCACGATCTTCTGCCACGGCAACAGCGGCAATGACCTGGACGATCACACCCGCCATGTCATGTGGTTGGGCGATAGCGAGGCCCTGAACCTTGCTCAATTCGGATCAATTCAGTCAAAAATGTAAATCAGCAACATTTTGTCGCATTGCCGCCCGTCGCGCGCAAAACGGTGCCTTCAGCTAGAGAACATGTCGATCTGCGGGGGCGAACGGATCGGGCAGGCGCAAACAGAGCGCCAAACCGCCGCTTTTCCCCAGCAAACGTCACCATAGTGCCTGTTCTTCAACCTTGGCACCACGGGCGTCGCTGCTATCGTGCACCGTGTTGCTGCAACCGCGCCGGAGCTTTATGCAATCTCCATCAATCGTACTTGTGGAAGACGACGGGCCGCTGCGGACGCTGACCGCGCGTGCCTTGCGGGAAAACGGCTACAATGTCCGCACTGCTGCCACTGGCGCAGAAATGTGGGTGGCACTGGAAAGCGAGCCGGCCGATCTGGTCGTGCTCGACATCATGTTGCCGGGAACGAGCGGGATCGAGCTGTTCCGTCGCCTGCGCAAGCAAAGCGACGTGCCGATCATCTTCGTCTCGGCTCGCGGCAGCGAGGAGGATCGCGTCCTCGGGCTTGAACTCGGCGCGGACGATTATCTGCCCAAGCCATTCAGCACGCGCGAACTGGTGGCCCGGATCGGCGCGGTACTGCGTCGCGGGGCCAACGCCGTCACCGATACCGCTGGCGATACGGGCAGCCGCAGCGGCGACATCCATTTTGACGGCTGGTCCGTGTCGATGGCCCGGCGCGAACTGCATTCGCCCAGCGGCGCGATGGTGGACCTGACGGGGGCTGAGTTTGATCTGCTGGCCACTTTCATCGGCCAGCCCCAGCGCGTGCTCGGGCGTGAGCGCCTCATCGAACTTTCGCGCACCCGCTTGGGCGACAGTTCGGATCGCAGCGTCGACGTGCTGGTCAGCAGGTTGCGCCGCAAGCTTTCCGCGGCTGGAGGCAATGCTCCGATCGTAACGGTTCGCGGCGTGGGCTACATGTTCAAGGCCGAAGTGCAGCGCGCCTGATGCTGTCGCGCCGCTTTGGCCTGCCCGAGCGGCTTCTGGCGATCCTGCTGCTTGTCGCGTTGGTCGATTTTGCGGCCAATACCCTGTTGTTCGATCGTGCCAGCCAGTTCGCGTTGCGCGAAGACGACGCCGCGCGCGTTGCCGAGAATCTGATCATCGCCACCCGCGCGATCGAGCGCGCGCCGGTTACTGAACGCAGGCAAGTTGCCAAGGACCTCAGCTCGGCGCGGTTCGCGCTTGATTGGCAGCCGTCCGGCAATCGTCCGGGCGGGTCGATCCAGCTGTCGCGCCTGCGCCAACAGATCATAGAAGACGCCCCCGAACTTGGCCGGGCCGACCTGCAACTGCATCTCAAGCCGGTGGCCGTTGCCGGCAACATCACTGGATCGCTCACCCTGCCTGACCGCAGTATCGTGCAGTTCCAGACTTACGCCAGCGATGCCTGGACGCTCAATGCCGGGCGCATCCTCACGCTGATGATGCCGACCCTTGCGCTGGTCCTGCTTGCCTGGGTGCTGTTCCGGGCAACACTGGCGCCGCTGCGGACCCTGGTCCGGGCGTCGAAGACCGTCGGTTCGGGACCGCCGCAACTGCTGTCCGAACAGGGCACCGCCGAAGTGCGCGACCTCATCCATGCCTTCAACGAGATGCAGCAGCGCGTCTATGAATCCATGACCAACCGCACGCAGTCCATGCTGGCGATCGGGCATGATCTGCGCACCCCGCTCTCGCGAATGCAACTGCGCGTCGAAAGCCTCGATCTCGACGAGGAAACGCGCGAGGGCATGAGCGCTGACCTCGGCGAGATGCGGCACATGCTTGAATCGCTGCAGGCCTTCGTCGAATCCGGCGGGAGCCGCCTGCCAGCCGAACGCATCGATGTGGCGGTGATGGCGCAGACGCTGGTGGATACCGCTGCCGACAATGGCGCCGATGCCACCTTCCACGGTCTCGAAAGCCTCGAGATCATGGCGCGCCCCGTCTCGGTGCGCCGTGCTCTTTCCAATCTGATCGAGAATGCGCTGCATTACGCGGGCAGCGTGCGGGTTACCGTGCAGCGCGTCGACGGCGCGGCCGAGCTCCAGTTCGACGACGATGGCCCCGGCATCCCGGCCGAGCGCATCGACGATGTTCTGCAGCCATTCGTCCGGCTGGACACTGCGCGCGCCCGCGATACGCCGGGCATGGGGCTTGGCCTCGCCATCGTGCGGCGGGCAATCCAGCTGGATAATGGCACCTTGCTACTGCGCAATCGGCCCACTGGGGGCCTCCGCGTCACGGTCCGTTTCCCGTTGGCGACGAACTGAAAGGTTGCGAAACAGTTCGTTACACACCCGCGCTCATGCGGAAAGATGCGGCACATACTTTGACTAGTTTCCGGGCGACCTCAGTCGGTTGTCGAGTCTAGTGAAAGGTCCAGCACCGTGAACGAGCTTATCGGCCGCGTCTTCAGCTTCGAAAAGACCATCTTCCCCGACAGCCGCGAACTGTTCGGCAAGCTTGTCAGCGAGGGACAGTCACCCAAGGCGCTGATGATTTCGTGCGCGGATTCCCGCATCGTTCCCGAGCAGATCATGCAGGCCCAACCCGGCGAGCTGTTCGTCTGCCGCAACGCCGGAAACATGGTTCCTCCCTACGCCACCATGAACGGCGGCGTGACCTCGACCGTAGAATACGCCGTCATGGCGCTGGGCGTGCGGGACATCATCGTTTGCGGCCATTCAGATTGTGGCGCGATGAAGGCGCTCTCCGCGCCGGCGCTGCCTGAAGGCATGCCGAACGTGGTCGCCTGGCTGCGCCATGGCGCGGCGGCGGAAAGCGTGGTCTCCAGCTGCTCGCCCCACCTAGGCACTGACGAGCGCGTCCGCGCGGTCAGCCTGCAGAACGTGATTGTTCAGCTTGACCACCTCCGCACGCATCCTTCGGTGGCGACAGCCATCGCAAAGGGTGAAATGTCGCTGCATGGCTGGTTCGTCGACATCAGCGCCGGCATGGTGCTTGGTCTCGACGGCGAGACCGGTGAGTTCGTGCCGCTGCGCGAAGACAAGCCGCTGCCAGTGGCGCTTCCAGCCCGCTCGCGCCGCGTCCTCGACGCCTGGATCGCCGAGGCCGCAGAATGACAGCCGCGACTGCCGACGGCGCCGGTGGCGGGATTTCCCGCTACTTCGTCCGCGATTTCACCGCGTCTATCGTGGTGTTCCTTGTTGCCATGCCCTTGTGCATGGGCATCGCCATTGCGTCGGGCGTGCCGCCTGAGAAGGGACTTGTTACCGGGATCATCGGCGGGATCGTCGTTGGCCTGCTCGCCGGTTCGCCGCTGCAGGTAAGCGGTCCGGCCGCCGGCCTTGCGGTAATCGTCTTCGAGTTCGTCCGTGATAACGGCCTATCTGCTCTCGGACCGGTGCTGGTGCTGGCCGGTGCCCTGCAACTTCTTGCGGGCGTCGCCAAGCTGGGCGGCGTGTTCCGCGCAATCTCGCCTGCAGTGGTCCACGGCATGTTGGCCGGGATCGGCGCCCTGATCGTCATCGGGCAGTTCCATATCCTGTTCGATGCCAAGCCGCTCTCCAACGGTATCGACAATCTTGCCATGATGCCCGCGCGCGTGCTTGGCCTGACGCCGTTCGATCTGCGGTCGACCGAGCTTGCGCTCATGCTCGGCCTGCTCACCATCGGCACGATGCTGGCGTGGGAAAAGCTCAAGCCGGCAAGGCTTGGACTCGTGCCGGGCGCGCTGCTTGGCGTGCTGGCGGCGACGGGCGTGGCCTGGGGCTTCGGGCTTGACGTGGCGCGCATTGCCGTTCCGGATTCGATCGGCGCTGCTTTTGCGCTGCCCGGCGGTGATTTCCTCACCCCGTTGACCAACGGCTCGCTGATCGTTTCAGCCATTGCCATCGCCTTCATCGCCAGCGCCGAAACCCTGCTTTCGGCCGCAGCGGTTGACCGCATGCATGATGGCGTGCGGACCGACTACAACAAGGAGCTGCGGGCGCAGGGCGTCGGCAACCTGCTGTGCGGCGTGGTCAACGCGCTGCCGATGACAGGCGTGATCGTGCGCAGCTCGGCCAACGTGCAGGCGGGCGCGATGACTCGCACGTCTGCGGTGCTGCACGGGGTGTGGATTCTCGGCTTCGTGGCCCTGCTGCCGTTCATCCTGCGCGAAGTTCCTATGGCGGCGCTGGGCGGGGTTCTGGTGGTCACCGGATGGAAGCTGGTCAGTCTCAAGCAGGTTCGTCGCCTGTTCGAGGCGCATGGCTTCATGCCCGCGTTGATCTGGGTCGCGACCTTTACGCTCGTGGTGACGACCGACCTGCTCACCGGTGTGCTGGTGGGTCTGGCCCTGTCTGCGCTCGAGCTTGTTCCGCACCTGCGAAACCTGCGCTTCCGTGTCGGCGAGCAGACCGTGGGCGAAACCGTGCGCCTTGAACTGGAAGGTGCGGCCACGTTCCTGGGGCTGACGCGGCTGACCAACGCTCTCGAGCAGGTCCCGGTTGCCAAGCCCGTTCACGTCGACCTCGACCGTGTCCATGCGATGGACCACACCACGGCCGAGATGCTGACGGAGTGGCTGGCACGGCGCAAGCAGCGGGGGGATGCGGTGACCGTCTCTGGCCCCGCGCCCCTGCTGAAGACGCTGGCACACGCCTGAAACCCCGCTCGATTCAGAGCGTTGGGATCAAGACGCGCGCGACGGCCCACCCCCTCTTGTTGCGCGCCAGATGGCAAGAGTCGGCAGAAATTGCCGGCTCTTGCCATTTGACGGAAGAATCTATCTTGCAGTGCAGCAAAACGGCGTGTAATACTTTTGGCTCTGCAGTGACGTCGCTCCGTCTTTGAGAAGCGCTCGCACGGCAGACGCAAGTGGAACGTGATAACCTATCCAGGGAGCGTTCCGTATGAAGACCCGTCTCGCCGCAGCCGTGGCACCTGTCGCCCTCGCACTTTTTGCGACTCCGGCTTTCGCGCAGGAAGAAACCCCCGCCATCACCGTTTCGGGCAGCGCAGCTCTCGTTTCGGACTACCGTTTCCGCGGCGTTTCGATGACCGACAAGGAAATGGCAGTTCAAGCCGGCGTCACCGTGGCGCATGAAAGCGGCTTCTATGTCGGCACCTGGGGTTCGAACCTCGCCGGCTGGGGCACCTTCGCCGGTTCCAACATGGAACTCGACATCATCGGCGGCTACAAGACCGAGATCAGCGGCGTGACGGTCGATGTCGGCCTGACCTGGTACATGTATCCGGGCGGCCTCGACAACACCGACTTCGCCGAGCCTTATGTCAAGGTGTCGAGCGCCGTCGGTCCGGCCAACGTCCTCGTTGGCGTGGCTTATGCTCCCAAGCAGGAAGCGCTTGGCCAGTGGTACAACTCGGGCGCTTCGGCTGCCACCGGCGTCTACGACAATCCCGGTGCCAAGGCTGACAACGTCTATGTCTGGACCGACCTTTCGGCCGGCATCCCCGACACCGGCCTGACGGTCAAGGGCCACATCGGCTACACCAACGGTGGCAACAAGGGCCTTGGCCCTCAAGGCACCTCGGTTTCGCCGACCGGTGACTATGTCGACTGGCTGGTCGGTGCCGATTACACCCTCGGCAACGTCACGCTCGGCGTGGCCTATGTCGATACCGACCTTAACCCGACCGACTTCAACTACCTGACGCCGAACTTCTCCTCGACCAAGGATGGTTCGTCGATCGCCGGTTCGCGCGTGGTCGTTTCGGCTACTGTCGCCTTCTGATCGGGGCGGCCCCTGGCCGCTATCTGACGATAATTGACGAAAGCCCTTCTCTCCGATGCGGAGGGGAGGGCTTTTTCTTTACGGCGCGCACCGCACTCCCAGCAGTGCTTACCCATTCCGTCCGACCCTGCCGGTGGGCGTGAAAATTGTTATGGCATATACCAAATGGTTCATGCGCCGCGGACCAGCGAGGCCTAGCCATAGCCCGAGGATGACCGGTGCGAGTCGTCCGCCAGGGAGACAGTTCACGATGACTCTTGCCATTCGTCTGACCGCAGCCGCGCTGTCCGGGTTGCTGGCCTTGCCGATGCCGGTTCAGGCCCAGCAACAATTGCCCGCGCAACTGCAATCCGGCCCTGCTTCGGACGTGCCGGTGGCAACGCAGGTGATGCGCTGGCGCATGAACGACGCCGATGTGAACAGCTTTGCCTTCCGCAACATGGATCAGTTGTTCACCACGCGCACGATCGCGCATTCCGGGTCACCGTGGGCCTTGCCCAAGGTCGAGCGCCCGATGGATTTCACTTACGCATTCGGCGGCAAGACCTGGACCGCCGAGCAGGCGCTCGAGCGCACTTACACCAACGCTCTCCTGATCATGAAGGACGGGCGGATCGTCACCGAAATCTATCGCAACGGCTCGAACGAGCGCACGCGCTTCATGGGCTGGTCGATGACCAAGTCGCTGACCTCGACCCTTGTCGGCGCGGCGCTTGCCGATGGGCTGATCGGCTCGCTGGATGATCAGATCGTGCGCTACCTGCCCGAACTGAAAGGCAGCGGCTACGATGGTGTGAGCATCCGCCAGATCCTGCAGATGCGCTCCGGCGTCGACTACGAGGAGCGCTACGACTTCGCCAATCCCGGCATCGCGGCGAGCAACCATATCAACGCGCTCGTCAAGAACGTTGCGCGCTTTGCCGATGTCGCCCGTACCATCAAGCGCAAGTCGAAGCCCGGTGAAGTCTTCGCCTACAAGACCATCGACACCGCCGTGCTCGGCTGGTTGATCGAACGGGTCAGCGGTGGTTCGGTGGCGGCCTTCACCGCGCGCAAGCTGTGGGAGCCGCTCGGCACCGAGGCCGATGGCTTCTACATCATGGATGGCCAGCCCGGCACAGGACGCGAATTCAGCGGCGCAGGCTTCAACGCCACGCTGCGCGATTGGGCGCGCTTTGGGCAGATGATGCTGAATGGCGGGATGGCCAACGGCAAGCGCGTTGTCAGCGAGGAGTGGGTCAAGGTGGCCCAAGCTCCGGCTGGTCCCGAGGACGGACCGGAAGGCGGTTATGGCTACCAGTGGTGGACCATGGCCAATTCGCCCGCCTATTCGGCAATCGGACTGCAGGGTCAGTACGTCTACGTAGATCCCGCCAGCCGGACCGTGGTGGTCAAGCTGAGCTACTTCCCGCCCATGGAAGGCAGCGTCGGACAGGAAACCATGGCCTTCCTTGCCGCCGCCTCTGCATGGAAGCCGGCACCGTAAGCAATAACAAGAGGGAGGATACCATGAAGACTCAGTATCTACTGGGCTGCGCGATGACGCTTGCCCTTGTCACCCAGCCGGGCACCGCGTTTGCACAAGCGGCGCAGGATACGGCCAGCGCATCGGAGGAAGCGAGCGAGGGCGTTGGCGAGATCATCGTCACGGCGCAACGTCGCAAGGAAAAGCTCCAGGACGTCGCCGTCTCCGCAACCGCCTTCGATGCCAGTGCGCTGGCCGACAAGGCGGTGACCAATCTGGCAGACCTGCAGAATGCCAGCCCTGCGCTGTCCATTTCCGATGGTGGCATCACCCAGTCGATCAACATTCGCGGCATCGGCCTTGCCAGCAATTCGCCAAGCGTGACGGCAGGTGTCGCAACTTATGTCGACGGCCTGTTCCAGCCACCGATCGTGCAGGCCAACAGCTTCTACGACCTTGCCAGTGTCGAAGTGCTGCGCGGGCCGCAGGGGACGCTGGTCGGTTCCAACTCCACCGGCGGCGCAATCTTCATCAACACGCAGAACCCGCTGCTGGATGAAGGCCTTGGCGGCTATGCCGTGTTCGGTGCCGGCAATTACAACTCGGTCCAGTCCGAAGGTGCAGTGAACCTGCCGGTGTCCGATACCTTCGGCTTCCGCGCCGCAGGCTTCTATCGCAACCGCGACAGCTTCTACACCAGCGTCGGCCCCGTATCCAACCAGGCCGGCAGGCTGCGCGAAGGCGGTGGACGCCTGACCGCGATGTGGAAGCCGGGATCGTTCCAGGCCGTTGCCAAGGTCTCGTTCAACGATCGTGATTCGGGCGGTTATGCCTATCGCCCGATCCTCGGTACGCCCTACGACGCGTTCCGCGTGGGCGATATCCGCACGATCAGCTTCGATACGCCTGTGGCAGAGCGGCAGAAGGCGTTCCAGGCCAGCCTCGAACTTCGCCAGGAACTGGCCAGCGGCATCACCCTGCGTTCGGTCACCGGCTATCAGCACAAGCGCATCAAGGCCCTGAACGACCTGGATGCCTCGGCGGGACCGGGCGGCATTGCCGAAGACTACTTCGCGGGCGAAAAGGTCTACACGCAGGAATTCAACATCATCTCGCCGACCGAGGGCCGGTTCGACTGGATTCTTGGGGGGTACTTCCAGCGCAACGACATTGCGATCCGCATCCTGCAGGACCAGCAGGGCTTCCGCACCGACATCATCGGCGGCAACCAGCGCACCACCACCGGCCTCTTCGCGCAGGGCAACTACGAGATCGTCCCTGGTCTCGAAGCCCAGCTTGGCGCGCGGTATTCCACCTACAAGGCCACTGGCGAGGGCGACGTGAAGATCGGCAGGGGCATCCCCGACTTCCCGCCAAACGGGCTTTCGGTTGCATCGCTGGCTGGCAGCCACAAGGACTCGCTGGCCACCGGCAAGTTCGCGCTCAACTGGAAGGTCGATGCCGACAACCTGCTCTATGCGCTCGTCGCACGCGGGTACAAGCCGGGCGGCTTCAACTCGCCCACCTCGAACTTCGATCCGGAGCGCGTGATCAGCTATGAAGCAGGGTGGAAATCCGCCTTCCTGCGCAACCGAATCCGCACCCAGGTCAGCGCCTTCTACAACAAGTACGCCAACTTCCAGTTCAACGTGGTCGAACCCACCACCGGCTTTGCCGGCGTCGAGAACATCTCGACCGTCGAGATCAAGGGTGTTGAGGCGCAGGTGCAAGGGCGCTTCGGCGGCTTCGGCTTCGATGCCAACGTGGCCTATGTGGACTCGGACCTGGCCAGCGTCACCTTCGTCAACACCCGGACGTTCGGCGGCGCAGCCCTTGGCCCTCAATGCGCGACCGGTGCGCCATCCAACCCCCCGGTCTGCTTTGACTACACGCCGTTCATCCAGACCACCGGCGGCGGCCCCAACCTCTATGCGCCGCGCTGGACGTGGGGTGGCGGCGTAGAATACGAGATTCCGCTCGGCGGGGAGATGTCGCTTACGCCGCGGGTGAACTATGCCTATGTCGGTGAGCAGTTCACCTACATCGGCTATTCGCCGCTGTCGGACCGCCTTAATCCGCGCGGCCTGCTTTCGGCAATCGTGACGCTCAGGATCAACGATAGGCTGAAGCTCGAGGCCTGGGGCACGAACCTGACGAACAAGGACTATATCACCGGCCAGCTGAACTCGAACGAGTTCTACGGCGCACCGCGGGAGTACGGGGTCAAGCTGAACGTCACCTTCTGACGCGCAGAGGTCGGAGCGGAAGGACCGTTCCGGCCTCTCACAACCTGGCAAGAGACTGGCAGACCTGCCGCACCAGATCGGCCTGTCTGCCAACGCCCGCCTTGGCCAGCGCGCTCTTGAGCTGCATGCGCGCGGTGCCCTCGGCAATGCCGCGATGCGATGCGTAGTCCTTGACCGTCATCCCCCCGACAAGGTGCGCGGTCAGGGTCGCTTCGGCCATTGTCAGCCCGAACAGGCTGGCCACTTCGGCTGCATCGATTCGGGGAGCCGTGCCGGGCGAGCACAGCGCCAGCAAGGCAAGGTTGCGTCCCCATTTGCGCTTGTCTGCCGCATCGCGGCGCAGCACGCGCAAGTGCAGGACTTCGGCTGGCTGCTCACCTGGCACGCGGCAGGTATCGCCCAGCGTTCCCCCAATCGCGGCGCGGACAACGCCGGTGGCTTCGCTCGCGCCAAACCGCAATCTGCCGCGCACCTGGGTGACCTGTGGCAAGGCATCGATAAGCGCCTCGGCAGCAGCGTTCATCCAGTGGATGCCGAGATCCGTGTCGCAGGCGACCAGCGCCAGACTGGTGGAGTCCATGAAGGCCTCGGCAACCGAGAGGCGCGCCTCGTATCCTGCCATGCTCGTCACCAGTCTGGAGACCTGCCGGAAATGCGGCAGCAGCAGGTTGAGGAAGTGCAGGTCTTCCTCGGTCATGTCGCGCCCGTCGCCAGCGTGGCGATGAAAGATCAGCGTCGTATGTTCGCCCGGCACGGTCTTGCAGCCGAGCCAGAACCCTGCGCCAAGACCGCAGCCCGCAAGGCCGCGCCTGAGAGCCTCCCGATCGCTTGCCGTCAGGGCAATGCTGCGCTGGTCGCTCTCGATCTCGTCCTGCCCGCGTGGTTCGGTGTCGCGGCGAAACCGCGGGTTGAGGGGCGAATTGGCCCAGGTGTCGTGCGTCTTGGCTTCCTGGGTAGACCAGGTGTCACGCAGGCTGGTGACCGGCACCAGATCTTCCCCGTCGGTTACCAGCCGCTGGAACACCGCGCTTGCCACGCCCAGCCGCAATTTGATCGCGTCGAGGACCTCGGTCCAGCGAGCATCCTCGCCGACCGCGCCGTACATGGCCGCAACGAGATCGTTGTCGCTCACCCTCGGCTCGCACTCCTCTTCGCGCTGCCCATCGTTCTCCGTTTCAGGGCATGCCGTGGCTTTAACCGAGTTTGCGGTCCGGCGATACCGTTTCGGCTAAGTGGTCTGTCGCGCCATGCCGCTGCGTCACGATGGCGCATCAGGCTGCCGCTCCGGCGCTGCAGACGCGAAGGCGGCAAGCTTCATGCATTCGCTCTCGATCGCGGCAATCCGCCCCAAGTCGAACCTCGCGCCAAAGCGGCGTGCATTGCCCAGTTGCGGCACCAGCACCACGTCGGCCAGCGTAAGCTGATCGCCAAAGCAGTAGGGACCATCGAAGTCCGCGATAAGCGCGGCAAAGGCATTCAGTCCGCTTTCGATAACCTCGGCTGCCCAGGCATTGGTCTCGCTTTCGTCCAGTCCACGCCGCCGCAGCATCTTGAGCACCTTCAGGTTCTGCACCGGGTGGATGTCGCAGGCGATGACTTGCGCCGCGGCACGAACCTTGGCGCGCTCCAGCGGCGTTGCCGGCAGCAGCGGGGGCTGGGGATGCAGCTCGTCCAGATATTCGCAGATCGCAAGGCTCTGGGTGAGGACGTCGCTCCCGGTGACCAGCGCAGGCACGAACCCTTGCGGATTGAGCGCGACGTAGTCCGGCGCCTTCTGCTCGCCCGCCCGCAAGTCGTGCACTACGCCCCGCCATTCGAGCCCCTTGAGGCCAAGCGCGATGCGTACGCGCCACGTCGCCGTAGAGCGCCAGAAACCATGCAGGATCAATGGGTCAGTCATGAGTCGTCCACCAGTCATGCCGGTGGTATCGCCCAAGACCAAGCTAGATGCCATCCCGGGGCCAACCACCCGGACGACCAGCAAGGAGCTGTCAGTCTAAAGCGAAACGTTCTCTGCTGACAAAGAGCCCCCAGAGACAGCCAGAGTTCAGGATGCGAGGGATTGCCACTCGGCAAGAGCTGCCGAGCGTCGCTGCTTGAAGGTCTGTCGATCGACGAGGTGGCGTTCTTGAGAAAAGTGGTTGTGGAGGGAGGCGTGAACCGAGGCGAACTTCTGTAACGCCTTCATCTGCCTGAAACGGAGCTTGGCACGCTCTCGTCGTCGGAAGGGCAGGTGGCTGTTCTCGACCCGATTGTTCGCCCACCTCCCGATCTCCTGTTTGTCTTCGCAACCGAGCTCGGTCATCGCTGCACGATAGGAGCGCAGACCATCGGTGGTGATCCGCTGAGGAGATCCGTGGCGCTTCAGGGCCTTGCGCATGAAGGTGAGGGCGGCCGCCTTGTCCCGAGTGCGGGTGACGTAGCTTTCCAGCACTTCGCCTTCCTGGTCCACCGCGCGCCAGAGGTAGACCATCTCGCCATTCAGCTTCACGTACATTTCGTCGAGGTGCCAACGCCAATGCCGGAAACCGCGCATGCGGTTCACCCGCTGCCGCCGGATGTCGGCTGCGAACATTGGTCCGAAACGGTTCCACCACAGCCGCACCGTCTCGTGGCAGACATCGATCCCCCGCTCGAAGAGCAGGTCTTCCACGTTGCGCAATGACAGCGGGAACCGCACATACAACATCACGGCGAGCCGGATGATCTCCGGCGAGGAGTTGAAGTAGCGGAATGGACTGTGAGGTTTGCGTGGCCTTGGCATCAGCTCAAGTTAGCGAAGGCAGTGCCCAGCTCCAACGGGTGCGTTAGCTTTGACAGGGCCGTCAGAACGGAACCAGTTTCCGTTCTCCGCTGCAGGCATTGTGCAGGGACTGCGCCGATTCTCTGCGGCAGTTCCGTTTCATGGTTCCGATCTGCAGAAAAAAGTCGCACGAATCCGCGCACTTGCCGCCCAAAGGCGGCCTTTCAGAGAAAAGTTTGTCTGAAATGAGTGGCGGAGACGGAGGGATTCGAACCCTCGGTACCGGATTTACCAGTACGACGGTTTAGCAAACCGTTGGTTTCAGCCACTCACCCACGTCTCCGGATCGCAGCGGCGAGGGCGCGCTATAACGAGGGTTGTGGGGGGCGGCAAGGGGCTGTCGGGCAAAAATCCGGCCAAATCGAAAATCATCCCGGGAAGGCGGTTCGCCGCGTTTTGGACTCGGCTCATCGCCGGTTCATTGTCGTGGCGTCAGCCTTGGATTCTGCATGAAGGGCAGGGGTGCGCGAATGCGCGCGAAGATCGGGACGGACGGGAATCATGATCACATTGTCGAAAGCGCGCACCTTGGTAACCGGCCTTGCCGCTTGCCTTGCGCTCACCACCAGCGCCGCTTTCGCGCAGGTCCAGACCGTCGATCCCAACGCCGTGATCGACGGTGACCTGGCGCCACAGTCCAATCCGCCTGTCCCGGCGCAAGGCCCTGCGGCAACGCCCGCCGGTGCCGAGGCCGGGTCGCTCCCTGCGCTCCCGGCCGATGCCCCGCCGCCCGCCTCGGCACCCTATCAAACCCCGGCACCGGCCACACTGCCGCCTGCGCCCGCAGCGGCAACGCCTCAATCGGCAACCAGCAACACCTACAAGGACGATGATCTGATCGGTGCCGCCGAGGGCGTGTTCGGCAAGGGCGCTGCAGGCCTTGCCGATCTGATCAAGGACCTGCTCAAGAAGCAGGGTGAGCCCAACGCCTACATCAAAGGCCGCGAAGCCGGCGGCGCGCTGGTCGTCGGCCTGCGCTATGGCTCCGGCACGCTCCACCACAAGGTCGAGGGCGAGCGCCCGGTCTACTGGACCGGCCCGTCGATCGGCTTCGATGCCGGCGCCAACGCCGCCAGCACCTTCGTGCTGGTCTACAACCTGTTCGACAGCGAGGAGCTCTACAAGCGTTTCCCGGCGGGCGAGGGGCAGGCCTATCTCGTCGGCGGTTTCCACGTCAGCTATCTGCGCAAGGGCGATACCGTGCTGATTCCCGTCCGTTCGGGAGCAGGGCTGCGCCTTGGCATCAACGGCGGTTACATGAAGTTCTCGCGCAAGCAGAACTGGTTCCCGTTCTGACGGTTTCGCGCAATATCGCTGCAAATTACCCCCCGCATACCTTATAATTGAAATGTAGGGTTGCCCCCGAGGCCTTCCGGCGGCATGGAGCCGCCGCAATTTGCTCCCCGCAAAGGAAGGCCTCATGCTCGAAAATCTTGCCGCCCAGCCCGCCGACGCACTTCTGGCGCTGATCAAGCTCCACAATGCCGATCCGCGCGCTGACAAGATTGACCTCGGCGTGGGCGTCTACCGCACGTCCGAGGGCGACACGCCGGTGTTCAAGGCGATCAAGGCCGCTGAAGCCAGATTGCTCGAGACGCAGGATTCCAAGGCCTACCTCGGCCCCGAAGGCGACATGGGCTTCGTCCACGCGCTGATCCCCTACGTCTTCGGCAAGGACTTCGACCGTTCGAAGGTCGAGGGCATGCAGGCTCCTGGCGGCACTGGTGCCGTGCGTCTCGCCATCGAGGTGGCCAAACGTTCGGGCGTCAAGCGCGTATGGATGGGCACGCCGTCGTGGCCCAACCACGCCCAGATCATCGCAGCCGTGGGTGTCGAACTGAAGACCTTCAGCCACATGACGGCCGACGGCTTTGCCGATCTTGACGCGCTCAAGGCTGCCCTTGCACAGGCCGAGCCCGGCGATGCCGTCCTTTTGCACGGCTGCTGCCACAACCCGACCGGCGTCGACTACACCGAAGCCCAGTGGGACGAGATCGCGCCGCTGCTGGTCGAGCGCAAGGTCCTGCCGATCCTCGACCTTGCCTACCAGGGCCTCGGCGCTGGCATGGAGGCCGACGCCTATGGCCTGCGCAAGGTTCTCTCGGTCGCCCCCGAAGCACTCGTCGCCTATTCGTGCGACAAGAACTTCGGCCTCTACCGCGACCGCGTCGGCGCGTTCTATGCGGTGACCTCCGATGCCACCGCGCTCGCCAATGCCATGGCCAATGGCGCGACGATCGCCCGCGCTTCGTGGTCGATGCCGCCCGATCACGGTGCGGCTGCCGTCCGCCTGATCCTCGCCGATGAAAGCCTCACCGCGATGTGGCTGACCGAGCTTGACGAGATGCGCGATCGCATGCGCTGGGTCCGTGATCGCCTTGCTGCCGCGCAGCAGGTCGGCCCGATCAGCATGGCGCCATTGGGCGTGCAGAACGGCCTGTTCTCGATGCTGCCGCTGGGCAGCGAACAGATCCTCGCCATCCGCGAGAAGCACGGCGTCTACATGGCGGGTTCGGGCCGCATCAACATTGCCGGCCTCACCACGGGCAACATCGACAAGTTCGTCGAGGCCCTGCGCGACGTCGCCTGAAGACAGCGCGAAACCAACGAGAAAGGGCGGGACCTGACGGCTCCGCCCTTTTCGTTTGCGTTCAGAAATCCGCCGCCCGTGATTGCCGCCGCGCCTCGGCAAAGCTGTCGGCGCGGAACTTCTCGAAGGCCACGCGCCGGTCATAGCCGGGGTCTTTCGGGTAGTCCTGATACTCGGCGATGATCTCGTCGAAGATCTCGCGCACTTCTTGCCTGTGGTCAGGGTGCGAGAAGATGTGCAGGCGATTGGCCTTCATCGCCTCGATCACGCGCGCGCCGATCACGTCGGGCTCCATGCCGAATTCGTGCAGCCCCTGCAGCCGCTCCACCGCAGTCGGGTCGACCGGCTTCATCGCGCCTTTCAGCGCATCGGGCCGCACGTCATCGCTTGCATAGATGTAGCTTTTCACCAGGCCGGGGCAGAGCACGGAGACGCCGATCTGATACTTCAGCAGCGAATAGTGCAGCGACTCCGAAAGGCCGCGCACCGCGAACTTGGTGGTATTGTAGATGCCCGGGCTGCCCGCCGCGAGGAAGGCTGCCATCGACGCCGTGTTGACGACGTGGCCGCCCTTCTGCTCGCCCGCTTTCACGCGCTCCACCATGCGCGGCACGAAGGTCATCACCCCGTTGATCACGCCGTGCAGATTTACGCCCAGCAGCCAGTCCCAATCGTCGTAGGAGGACTCCTCGATCGGCTGGAACAGGTTCACGCCCGCGTTGTTGCACAGGATCGAAACCGGCCCGAACCTGGCCTCGACCTCGTCCGCCGCCGCCTTGAAGTCATCGCGGCTGGCAACATCGAGCTGCACGCCCATCACTTCCCGGTTGTCTAGGCTGGCCAGTGCCTTGTCGATCGAATCCTGCCGGATGTCGGCAATGGCGACCTTGCACCCCTCGTTCAGCAGCTGGCGCACCAGCCCGATGCCCACGCCGTTCGCGCCCCCGGTGACAAAGGCGGTGCGTCCTGCAAAATCCTTCATGCGCCGCGAGCCTCCTTCAGCTTGTTCTGCCGCGCAATCTCCTCGGTGATCGCGGGGTTGCGGAACAGCATGGCGAAGGTCTGCTTGTATTCCGGGTTCTCGGGCAGGTGGGTCTGCACGGCGGCAGTGGTGGCAAGGCCGCGCTCTTCCACGCCGGTCAGGAATTCGGAGTGGGTGAGGATGTAGAGCTCGTCATTGAGGATGCCCTCCAGCACCCGCTGCCCGACCTGCTCCTTGGTCTGGTAGAGATGCATGAAATTGCCACCCGATGCGCGGCGCTTGTCCGCCTCGGCATAGCCGGTGTCGGCCAGATCGGCAGGTCGGGTCTTGGCGGCATCGGCGATGTTCGATTGCACCGCGCCGGGGCAAAAGGCGCTGCAGATCACGCCGCGCGGTTCCAGTTCGGGCCGCATGCACTCCATCATCGAAGTGACAGCCGCCTTGCCCGACGAATAGATCGTGGTCATGCCCACCGGCACCAGCGCGCTCATCGATGCGGTGCAGACGATGTGGCCGCCTTCGCCATGGGCGAGAATACGCGGCAGCATCGTGACAATGCCGTTGATCGTGCCACCGACGTTCACGCCCATGACCCAGTCCCAGTCGGCAAAGGTCGCCAGCTCCGTCGGCCCGACCACGGCAACGCCTGCATTGTTCACCAGGATGTGGATCTTGCCGAACTTCGCCTCGACCGCATCGGCGACCTCGGCGAACTGCTCGCGATTGGTCACGTCCAGCTTCAGCGCCAGCACGCGCTCTCCGCCATCGAGTTCCGCCACGGCGGCATCGAGATGATCCTGCCGGATGTCGGCGATGGTCACGTTCATGCCCGCGCCCAGCAGCGCCTTGGCGATGCCGAGGCCGATGCCGCTGGCGCCGCCCGTCACGAATGCTGTCTTGCCCGGCAGATTCTGCATCAGATCCTCTCCATCCATTGGCGCCCCCGACCCTCGGCAGAGGGCGGGGAATCATTTTTCACCTTGTGTATTCACCAGAGCGGAATTGTATGCAAGACTAACAATATCACCGCTTCGAAAAGGTCCACGAAAGGGCTGCTGCGGCGAGAGAGGAGAGCACATGTCAGGTGTCGCAGTTACGGCAGTTCCCGAAGGCGGCGTTCAGCATGAACGTGCCGAGCATCCGGCAAGCGCAGCCTACTGGGCCCTGTTCGTCATCGTCCTGGCGACGTTCCTGACGTTCTTCGATGCGATCACTTTCGGCATGCTGGCCGAGCGGATCAAGCACGATTTCGGCCTCACCGATTCGCAGCTCGGGTTCCTCGCTGGGCCCGCCAGCATCATCTGCTACCTGTTCGTCGGCATCCCGTTGGCGCGCCTCGCTGACATCTACCCGCGCAAGTACGTGCTGGGGGCAGGGGCCGCGCTGGTCGGCGTGATCATCTCGGCAGGCGGTCTTGCCCAGAGCTTCGGCCAGTTCGTCGGCAGCCGCGTGTTCCTCGCTGCGGGTGGCTCCGCCCACGCGCCCGCGTCCTATTCGCTGCTGGCAGACGCTTTCCCGCCCAAGAAGCTGACGCGCGCCTTCGCCCTGCTGCAGTTCGGCTTCATCGGCGGCACCACCCTCGGCCCGCTGATCGGCGGCATGCTGGTGATGATGACCGCGCCCTGGGAGGCAACCCACCTCGGCCCGCTGAAGATCCTCGGCTGGCAGTGGATCCTGATCTTCATGGGTATCCCCTCGCTGCTGGTCGGCCTGCTGTTCCTCACGATCAAGGAACCGCCGCGCATGGCCCCGGCAGCTGATGCACCGACCGTTCCTGCCAATGCCACCTTCGGTCGCAAGATCCTGACCTTCATGGGGCTGGATGCCTTCCGCGCGATCAACGCCAAGCCCCGCGTTTATTATCCGCTGTTCGGTGCGCTAGCACTGAGCGCGGTCGAGACTTTCGGCCTGCAGTTCTGGCGCGTGCCTTTCATGATCCGCACCTTCGGCTGGAACGAAGGGCAGATCGGTGCAGCACTCGGCATCACGGTGCTGATCGCCTCGCTGTCGGGCCTGCTGCTCGGCGGCATCTTCGTCGAATGGCTGGCCAAGCGCTACAAGGACGCCAACGTCCGCGCCGCCACCTGCTGCGCTGCCGGGGTTACCGTCTGCACGATCACCGCCATCCTGATGCCCACGGCCTGGGGATCGCTGATCATGTTCGGCCTTTCGGGCATGTTCGGCATTGCGGGCGCCGTGCCGCAGAACGCTGCTGTCCAGCGCGTCGCCCCCAACGACATGCGCGGGCAGGTCACCGCCTTCTACCTGTTCATGTTCACCTTCTTCGGCGCGATGGGCAGCTACGTCGTCGGCAAGGTGCAGGACGGTCTGATCGGCGATCCCGCCCAGCTGTGGAAGGCGCTGCTGATCACCGCCAGCGTGCTCATGCCGCTCGCCACGTTCCTGATGTTCAAGGCCATCCGTCCCTATCGCGAGGAAGTTGAACGGCTTGAGGCTATGGGGCGTTGACAGGACTCGCGCTGCCCGTCAGATTGTTAGTAAGACTTACAAAATAGATGCCAAAACATAAGGGAGTTGGACGTGTCCGATAATAGCCAGATTGCCGCGCTCGAAAGCCGCCTTGCCGATCTCGAAAAGCGCCTGACGGTGCGCGAGGACGAACTGGACATCCGCAAGCTGCAGCACCTCTACGGCTACCTGATCGACAAGTGCATGTATAACGAGACGGTCGACCTGTTCACCGACGATGGCGAGGTGCGCTTCTTCGGCGGCGTGTGGAAGGGCAAAGAGGGCGTCCGCCGTCTCTATGTCGAACGCTTCCAGAAGCGCTTCACCTATGGCAACAACGGCCCGATCGATGGCTTCCTGCTCGATCACCCGCAGCTGCAGGACATCATCAACATCCAGCCCGATGGCGTCACCGCACTGGGCCGCGCCCGTTCGATGATGCAGGCCGGCCGCCACAAGGACTACGAAGGCGATGCCCCGCATCTCAAGGCGCGCCAGTGGTGGGAAGGCGGCATCTACGAGAACACCTACAAGAAGGTGGACGGCGTGTGGCGGATGCATATCCTCAATTACATGCCGATCTGGCACGCCGATTTCGAACATGGCTGGGCCAACACCCCGCACGAATACGTGCCGTTCCCCAAGGTCACCTATCCCACCGACCCGACCGGCCCGGACGAGTTGATCACCGACCACTGGCTGTGGCCGACCCACAAGCTCAACGCCTTCCACATGAAGCACCCTGTCACGGGTGAGGAAATGGTCGCACAGCGTTGGCAGGGCGACATCGACCGCGAGAACGCGCGGGCGTAAAAGCTTGCGGGCAGGGGCCCCTTCCTCCCGGCTCCTGCCCGCAAACCATGGAACAGACATGACCCAGTATCCTTCGCTCCACATGATCATCGATGGCCAGCGCGTGCAGGGCGAAGGCCGCCGCACCCACACCGTCGTCAACCCCGCCACTGGCGAAACCATCGGCGAACTGCCGCTGGCCGAAGCCGCCGATCTCGATCGCGCGCTGGAAGTTGCCGCCAAGGGTTTCCGCATCTGGCGTGAAAGCACGCCGCAGCAGCGCGCCGCCGTTCTGCAGGGCGCGGCCCGCCTGATGCTGGAGCGGCAGGAAGACCTCGCCCGCATCGCCACTATGGAAGAGGGCAAGACCCTGCCCGAGGCGCGCATCGAAGTCCTGATGAACGTCGGCCTGTTCAATTTCTATGCGGGCGAAGTCTTCCGCCTCTATGGCCGCACGCTCGTCCGCCCCGCCGGGCAGCGCAGCACGATCACCCACGAACCGGTCGGCCCGGTCGCTGCGTTCGCTCCCTGGAACTTCCCGCTCGGCAATCCCGGGCGCAAGCTCGGCGCGCCCATTGCCGCTGGCTGCTCGGTCATCCTCAAGGCAGCGGAAGAAACGCCCGCTTCCGCGCTCGGCGTCCTCCAGTGCCTGCTCGACGCTGGCCTGCCCAAGGAAGTGGCGCAGGCCGTGTTCGGTGTGCCCGATGAAGTCAGCCGCCACCTGCTCGGCTCGCCGGTGATCCGCAAGCTGTCGTTCACCGGCTCGACCGTCGTCGGCAAGCACCTCATGCGCCTCGCTGCCGACAACATGCTGCGCACCACGATGGAGCTCGGCGGCCACGGTCCGGTCCTGATCTTCGGCGATGCCGATGTCGACCGCGCCCTCGATACGATGGCCGCGTCCAAGTACCGCAACGCAGGGCAAGTCTGCGTCAGCCCCACGCGCTTCATTGTGGAAGAGAACGTCTTCGAACGCTTCCGCGATGGCTTTGCCGAGCGTGTCGGCCGCATCAAGGTCGGCAACGGCCTTGAGGA
>OFDC01000639.1_pt1 | contig 24282 bp, 18 predicted proteins | sample 1520941 | NCBI WGS metagenome assembly OFDC01 (sample SAMEA94258168, study PRJEB24077) | hot springs metagenome | biome: Aquatic biome; feature: Water | place: India | collected 2012-12-06 | depth 5 m | reverse complement strand
GCCGACGACATTGGCCCCCTCGTCGCAGACGATCGACCCGCCGATCGGCGCATAGCCCGAGGACAGGCCCTTGGCGATGGTCATGATATGCGGCTTGATCCCGAAGGTCTCGGACCCGAACCAGTTACCCGTCCGCCCGAACCCGGTGATCACCTCGTCCGCGATCAGCAGGATCCCGTACTTGTCGCAGATCCGCTGGATTTCCGGCCAGTAGGTCTTCGGCGGAATGATCACGCCCCCCGCGCCCTGCACCGGCTCGCCGATGAAGGCCGCCACGTTCTGCGGCCCCAGTTCCAGGATCTTCTCCTCCAGCTGCCGCGCCCGGGCCAGGCCGAACTCGTCCTCGGACATGTCCCCGCCTTCGCCCCACCAGTAGGGCTGGTCGATATGCTCGATCCCGTCGATCTTGCCGCCATGCGCGTGGATCGGCTTCATCCCGCCAAGCGAGCCGCCGCCCATAGTGGACCCGTGATACCCGTTCCACCGCGCGATGATCGTCTTGCGCCAGGGCATGCCCTTCACGTCCCAATACCGCCGCACCAGACGGATATTGGTATCGTTCGCTTCCGACCCCGACCCCGCGAAGAAGACGTGGTTCAGATCACCGGGGGCAAGCTTCGCGATCTCTGCCGCCAGCGCAATGGCCGGGACGTGCGTCGTCTGGAAGAAGGTGTTGTAATAGGCCAACTCCTCCATCTGCCGCGCCGCGACCTGGGCCAGTTCCTTGCGGCCATAGCCGATGTTCACGCACCAAAGTCCGGCCATCCCGTCGATGATCCGATGCCCCTCGCTGTCGGTCAGCCAGACGCCCTCGCCCCGCGTGATGACCCGCGCGCCCTTGGCCGCCAGACCCGCCTTGTCGGTGAAGGGATGGAAATGGTGCGCCGCGTCCAGGCGCTGCAACTCGGCCGTCGGCAGGTGGTTGGTGATCATGTTCATCGGGGAACCCTCGCGGAATCAGCAGGGCCGGATGCCCCGTCTTGTCCGCAGGATATGATCAAACGCGCCACCGTTCAAGAAATTTGATCAAATTCTGAAACCAGTCCGCAAAGGCCTTCATCTTTGCGCAAATATCCCCGCCGGAGGCACTCCCGAGGAGGAGGCGAAGCCCGACGACGAGACAAAAGCCTCGCGCGTCAGCGCTCAATTTGAACACCGTCAGTGACCCTCGGCCAGCGCCTGCCGGACGTGATCCACGCCCTGCTGGATGTCCTCCATGATGGCCCGCGCAAGCGCCTTCGCATCCCCCGCCCGCATCGCTGCCAGCGCCTCGCGGTGGAGGTCCGGCGCGGCCTCACGGCCATAGCGGTCGATCACGGCCCTAAGCGACGGCCCGGCCCGCAACCACAGCGACCGCGCGAGGTCCAGCAGCACGGGGGCTTCCGCCGCCTCATACAGCGCAAAGTGGAACGCATGGTTCGCGGCCAGATAGTCGGGCAGGTTCCCCACCGCGATGGCCCGGTTCACCGCGCCGTCGATGGCCTCCAGCCGGTCGATCTGCGCGCCCGTCAGCTTCGGCGCGGCAAGTTCCGCCAGCTTCGGCTCGATCGCCAGGCGCGCGAAGGCGACCTGCTCCAGAAGCTCCGCCGACAATTCCGGCACCGCCACCCGGCGGTTCCCCTGCGGCAACAGCGCCCCCTCGGCCGTCAGCCGCCGGATCGCCTCGCGCACCGGGGTCATCCCTGCGTCCAGTTCGGCAATCAGCCCCTGGATCGTCACCGGCGCGCCGGGAGCGAGATGCCCATACAGGATCATGTCGCGCAGCCGCGCGTAGGTGACCTCGTGACTGGGGATCTTGCGGGCGTCAGTGTCCATCGGGGCTCCCTTCACTTCGCCCCTTTATGACCGCATCCGCCCGGCAATCAAGAGTTGATCAAATCCTCAAAGCACTTTGGGCGCGTACCTGAACCGGGTCACATCGGCTGTCCAGCCCTGCCCCGTCAGGTCATGCGCGACGACGCCGACGAAGGCCCCGGTGAAGGAGGCATGCTCGCCACGTCCGCCCTCGTCCGACACCACGGATGCATCGAGCTCCGGTCCCACCGCCACCCCGTTGACGCTGAACCGCTGCACCGCCCGGTCCACGCTGACGCCCAGCGTCACCTTGCCCTCGGCCACCGGGAACCGCCCGTGGAAGGTCAGAGCCTCACCCGGCCAGTCGCCCAGACACGATACCAACGTCACCACGCGCTCCCCGCCCTCGCGCGTGACCAAAGCCGCATGAAACTTGTGCCGGTTGTAATAGGTGATCAGCCCCGCAGCACGCTGCCAGTTGGGCGGGTCGGCCAGCACGTCACACTCGGCTTCATAGCTGGGTTCATCCTGCCGCCGCGCCACGAGGGACTGCTCGAACCACGACCCCAGGCTCTCCCGCCCGATCAGCCGTAGGGCACTCCCCGTCATCCGGAAAATCCGCTCCGGCTCCGGCGTCCGCAGCCACTGGAAGTCCTTCGGCAGCGCCGAGCCAGTGAAATCATACTCCACCGGCCCCGGCACGACCCGCTCCACCGGCAGATCGACCTCCGTCGGCGGCAGCATCCCGCCGTCCTTCAGCCAAAGCCACCCGTCGCGCCAGACGACCTCGGCCAGCCCGGTCTCTCGCCCCGTAGCACAGAACAGCCCACGCGGACCCTTTTGTGGCCGCCCGCACAGATACGAATGCCAGAACCGCCCGTCATGCCCCTCGACATATTGCCCATGCCCCATCCGCTGGACCCTATTCTCCGGGCTGAACCGCGCCGTGATCACGTGCTTTTGCGGATGAGTTTCATACGGCCCCCGGATGTCCCGCGACCGCGCCAGCGTCACCGCATGGTCATAGCCCGTCCCACCCTCGGCCGTCGTCAGGTAGTAATACCCGTCGTGCCAGAAGAGATGCGGCGCCTCGGTCAGCCCGAGGTCGGTGCCGAGATAGATCGTCGTCACCTCGCCCAGAAGACCCTTCTCCGGATGCCATTGCTGCAACTCGATCCCATCGAACAGGTCATTGGCCGGGTTCAGGCCAGTCCCCTTCCCCCGATGGTTCCACCGCATGTTGACGAACCACTTCCGCCCATCCCGGTCATGGAACAAGGACGGATCGAAGCCCGAGGAATTCACATAGGTCGGGTCCGACCACTCACCATCCACGCTCGCGCAGGTGACGATGTAGTTGTGCGCGTCCTTGAACGCCCCATCCAGCCGCTTGACGTCGGTGTAGACCAGCCAGAACTTCCCGTCCGCGTAAGACAGGCACGGTGCCCAGATGCCGCAGCTGTCCGGGTTCCCGCGCATGTCCAACTGGCTCGCCCGCCGCAAAGGCCGCGCGACCAGCTTCCAGTTCACCAGATCCCGGCTGTGGTGGATCTGCACCCCCGGATACCATTCGAAGGTCGAGGTCGCGATGTAGTAATCCTCACCCACCCGACAGAAAGACGGGTCGGCATTGAAGCCGCGGATCACGGGGTTTTCCAGCATCATCAACCTCTTGTCATGGATGCGGGCGGAGGGATCCCTCAATCCCTCCGCCCACGCGGCCGACCCGACAGGGAGGTGCCGGGGCCCGGCCAACCCTCAGCGCAGCAGCGCCCGCGCCTCTTCCGGCGTCAGCACGGCGGGTCGCGTGCAGGTGGTGGTCAGCGTGACAAAGCCCCCCGTCTCGCCCGAGGTCAGGCAGGCGGTCATCACGTCCACCCCGTGCAGCGTCCGCTCCAGCGAACAGCGCGCATCGCGCCCGCCCTGCAGCGCCGCCACCATGTCGGCCAGGCCCGCGGTGCGGTAGTTCGCCAGATCGCGGCCGTTGTGGTGCTGGTTGACAACCCCGAACGGGTGATCCCAGGGCTCCACCGTCGTCAGCGTGCCCGCCTTGTCCGCCACCTCGACCGTCCCGCCGAAGAAGTTCGGATCGGGGACGTAGAGCGTCCCTTCGGTCCCGTAGAACTCGAAGTGGTTGCGCTTGTGGTGCCAGACGTCCCAGCTGGTCGTCAGGTTCACCACCGCGCCGTTGTGGAACTCCAAGAGCGCATGGATGTTCGTGGGCGTCTTGACCGGGATCGCCTGCCCCGCCCGGGCGCCCGAGCCGATGGTCCGCGTCGGCGTCGCCGAGGAGGTGATCGCCCCCACCCGCTTCACCGGCCCCAGGAAGTTGATCAGGTTCGCCACGTAATACGGCCCCAGGTCCAGCATCGGCCCCGCGCCCGGCAGGAAGAAGAATTCCGGGTTCGGATGCCAGCCTTCCGGCCCGTGGTTCTGCACGCAAGCGACCGCCGTGGTGATCGTGCCGATCCGCCCCTCATCCAGGATCGCCCGCGCCTGCTGATGCGCCCCGCCCAGGAAGGTGTCCGGCGCGCAGCCCACGGCAAGGCCCTTCGACGCCGCCAGATCGCGCAGGGTCTTCCCCTCTTCCAGCGTCAGCACCAGCGGCTTTTCCGAATAGGCGTGCTTCCCCGCCTCCAGGATGCGCTTCGTCACCGCATAATGCGCGTCCGGGATGGTCAGGTTGATGACCACGTCCACGTCCTTGTTCGCCAGAAGGTCATCCACCGACTGCGCCTTGACGTTGAACTCTTCGGCCCGCGCCTTCGCGGCCTCCATGTTCACGTCGGCGACGGCCCGGACCTCCAGCCCTTTGAACAGGGGCGCCAGCCGCAGATAGGCGCTGGAGATGTTGCCCGCCCCGATGATCCCGATACCAAGATTTGCCATTTTTCCTATTCCTCAGAAGGCTTTGGCCGAAGCGATGGAGCGGGTTGCAAACCGTGCGTCATCCTTCGGGTTGTCGTGTTCCACGACGAAGTGCTTGACCCCGATCTTCCGCAGCGCGGCCATGATCGACTTCCAGTCGACCGTGCCGTGGCCCACGTCCGACCAGCCGTCCTCGTCCTTGTTCTCCCCGGCCGGGGCGATGTCCTTGACGTGCGCCGCCGTGATCCGGTCCTTGTACTTCTCGATCCAGGCCAGCGGATCGGCACCACCGCGGATCACCCAGGCCACGTCCATCTCCCATTCCAGGTCCGGCCCGCCCTCGAAGATGCGGTCCTGCGGCATGGACCCATCGGCCAGCGCCTTGAACTCGAAATCATGGTTGTGCCAGCCGAAGCCATAACCCGCCGCCTTGTAGGGCGCCCCCGCCTTCTGCAGCCGCGCGCCGAACGCCTTCCACCCCGCCGCATCCGTGGGCCGGTCGTCGGGCATGACGTAGGGGCAATAGAGCCGCTCCATCTTCAGCGCCTTGGCGATGCCCAGCACCTTCTCGACATCCGTTTCCAGCTGCGCCAGGCCAAAGTGCCCGGTCGGCATCGTCAACCCGGTGGCCTTCAGCCCCTCCGCCGTCGCCGCCACTGCCGCGTCATCGGCATACAGCGCACCGTAGCCCTCGACCGCCGTGTAGCCCGCCTTCGACACCATCTCGAAGGTCCGCGACATGGGCGGGAAGTTGCGCGAGGAATAAAGCTGATAGCTGAACATCGGGTATCCTTTCGTCAGCCGCCGTAAGTGGCGGAATGGAGATCTCTCAGGGTGAAAGCGGGCACCGCCGAGGGGTCCTCGGGGGTGAAGGTTATCGTCGTGGGGTAGCCCGGGAACATGGTCACGGCGTTCGTGGAGAAGCGGCCGGGAACTTCAGATTCCACTGCAACAAACGGCGCGAGTGCCTTGACCTGCAACGTCAATTTCCAGACATCCCCATCGCGCTTGATGTCCGCCGTCAGGCCCGAGGGCTGGAGGTCGTAAGCCTTCCAAGGCTTCGGCGCATGGACGTCCCCACCCTGCGCGTCGCCCGACCAGAGGAAGGCCAGAACCTCATCCGCCCGCAGCGCATCGGCGGCCACGGTCAGCACCGGCAAAGCCGCATCCGGGGACACCGTGACCGTGGCCTTGCCCAGCTCCCGCGTCGCCCCATCCATCGCCGCCGCACTGGCCGTGACCGTGATCGTCACCGCTTCGGGCCGGTCATTCACCGCGCGAAGCTCGATCCCGTCCTCCTTCGGCACCGCTGTCACCATCACTGGCGCATAGAACCGCGCGGCCATGTGATGCAGCAGCTTCCAGTTCCCGCCATGATCGAGGCTCGCCCAGGAACAGACCGGCCAGGTGTCGTTCAGCTGCCAGTAGAGCGTCCCCTGGCAATGCGGCTTCAGGCTCCGCCAATGCGTGACCGCCGTCTTGATCGCCAACCCCTGCTGGACCTGGGACAAGTAAACGAAGTTCGGAAAGTCCACCGGGAAGCGGAAATAGCGGAACATCGTCTCGGCGATCCGCGCATTCCCGCCCGGGTTCTTCTGGTGGCTCTCCATCACCGGGGCGGCGATGTTCCAGTCCGCCTCGTCGGCAAAGCGCCGGATCGCCGACAGCGACGGATATGACTGGAAGCCGAATTCCGAACAGAACCTAGGGCTTACGTCCCGATAGTGATCGAAGTCGCGGCCCTCGTGCCACACCGACCAGAAGTGCATGTCGCCCGAGGAATCGTCATGCCAGGCATCCCCGAACGCCATCGGCCCGGGTGAAGGCGACGACGGCCACCAGTTCGTTCCCGGCAGCACCGAATGCAGCGCGGCCTCCACCGTACGGTTCAGCCGGTCGTAGTTCACCAGATAGCGGTCCCGGTCCTTGCGGCTTTCCGGGAACCAGGTCAGCGCCCCGATCAGCTCGTTGTCGCCGCACCAGAGCGCGATGCAGGCGTGGTGGCTGATCCGGGACACGACATCCCGCACCTCGGCATCCACCTCGGCCAGGAATTCGGGGGTGGAGGGGTACAGATGGCAGGCGAACATGAAGTCCTGCCAGACCATCAGCCCCAACTCGTCGCAGAGGTCATAGAACCAGTCCGGCTCATACCGACCGCCGCCCCAGATGCGCAGCATGTTCATGTTGGCATCCACGGCGGACTGCAGCAGCCCCCGCACGCCCTCGACCGTGATCCGCCCGAACAGGGCATCCGCCGGGATCCAGTTCGCGCCCTTGGCGAAGACCGCCCGACCGTTGACCCACACGCCAAAGGACCGCCCCGCCGCGTCGGGTTCCGACACCAGCTTCATATCCCGCAGGCCGATCCGCCTGACCACCCGCGCCCCGTCGCCGGTCAAGACGAGGTCATGCAGCACCTGCGCGCCCTGTCCTGCGGGCCACCACAGCACCGGGTTGGGAATGACCAGCGACAGCTCAGCCACACCGTCCAGCACGGGCGCGGTTTGTGTGATACCACAAAGGCTTGCCGTCACATCCTCAGATGTCGCATGAACCTTCAGCCGCACCTCGACACGGCCCGCCGAGTGCACCTGATCCACCAGCACATCGCCGATCCGTGGCCCCACGGGTTCCAGCCGCACGCATCCCGAGACCCCGAAGATCCCCAGCGCGATGTTCCAGTCCCAGCCGAAATCGCACTGCTGTTTCCGCAGCATGTTGTTGTAGGCAATCGCCCCGTTCACCTGCTGATATGGGATCGGAAACGGCATCCGCGCCGCCCGCGCCAGGGCCTCGCGGACCGGAGAGCGGAAGTGGATCTCCACCGCATTCTCCCCCGCGCGCAAGGCCGACGACACATCCACCCGCCAGCGCCGATGCACGTTGGCCGCCGACAGGACAGTGACCCCGTTCAGCCGCACCTCGGCCACGGTGTCCAGCCCCTCGACCACCAGTTCCGCCGCACTTCCGTCGTGCGAAAACACCCGCCGCGCTACCCAGTCGCGTTCACTGACCCAGCGGCAGTCATACTCGTTCCGGCCCCAGTAGGGCTCCGGGATCACCCCCGCCTTCGCCAGGGCCGAGACTCCGTCCCCCGGCAGGTCGAAGGCAATGACATGGGCGCCGCTTTCATCCGAAAGCGTCCAGCACCCCGCCAGATCGAGCATGTCTTAGATCCTTTGCTCCGTCTTCGCGTCAAAGAGCGAGGCCTTGGGAATATCGAGCCCCAGATGCACCTTCGTCCCCGCCGGGAGCCGCCCTTCGACCGGCACCCGCACGCTCATGTTCGCCCCTTCGGCCTTCAGCCACAAAAGGCTGTCCGCCCCCAGGTGTTCGTCAATTTCGACCTCGGCCGGGATCGACGGACCCGCCACCGGCGAGGTTGACACCGTGATATGCTCGGGCCTGACGCCCAGGATCGCGTCGTCCCGCTCCAGCACCGCCCCGCCCTCATAGCCCGCAAGGCTGATCTTCGTGGACCCGAACTGGAAGGCCTTGCCCCCATCGACCGTCCGCCCCTTCAGGAAGTTCATCGACGGGCTACCCAGGAACCCCGCCACGAACAGGTTCGACGGGCGGTTGTAGATCTCCAGCGGCGCGGCCAGTTGCTGGATCACCCCGCCCTTCATCACCGCGATGCGGTCGGCGAGCGTCAGCGCCTCGATCTGGTCGTGCGTCACATAGACCATCGTGTTGCCCAGCGCGTTGTGCAGGCGCTTGATCTCGACCCGCAGCTCGCTCCGCAGCTTCGCGTCCAGGTTCGACAAGGGTTCGTCGAACAGGAACACGTCCACATCCCGCACCAGCGCGCGGCCGATGGCCACCCGCTGACGCTGGCCACCCGACAGGGCCGCGGGCTTGCGGTCCAGAAGCGGCTGGATCTGCAGGATCTCCGCCGCCCGGGCGATCCGCTTGTCGATCTCGGCTTGCGGCACCTTCGCGTTCTTGAGCCCAAACGACAGGTTCCCCCGCACCGTCATTTGCGGGTACAGCGCATAGGACTGGAACACCATCCCGATGCCCCGATCGCTCGGTTCCGACCAGGTGACGTTCTTCCCCTTGATCCAGATCTGCCCGTCGGTGATGTCCAACAGCCCCGCCAGGCAGTTCAGCAGCGTCGACTTCCCGCAGCCCGAGGGCCCGAGGAGCACGACAAATTCCCCCTCCGCCACGTCGAGGTTCATGTTCTTCAGAACCGAAACCGAACCGAAGTTCAGCGTCAGGTCCTTGACTTCAATCGAATTTCCCATGTGTCAGCCTTTCACGGCACCAGCGGCGATACCGCGCACGAAGAGTTTGCCAGAGACGAAGTAGACAACCAGCGGCACCAGCCCGGTCAGCACCGTGGCGGCCATGTTGACGTTGTATTCCTTCACCCCCTGGACCGAGTTGACGATGTTGTTCAGCTGCACCGTCATCGGGTAGAGGTCGGGCTTGGTGAAGACCACGCCGAACAGGAAGTCGTTCCAGATCCCCGTCACCTGCAGGATCAGCGCGACGACGAAGATCGGCAGCGACATCGGCAGCATGATGCGGAAGTAGATGCCCCAGAACCCGGCCCCGTCGACGCGGGCGGCCTTGAACAGCTCTTCCGGAATCGAACTGAAGTAGTTCCGGAACAGAAGCGTCAGGATCGGCATCCCGAAGATCGTGTGCACGATGATCAGGCCCCAGAGCGTGCCGTAGATCCCCGCCTCACGCAGCAGGATCACGATGGGATAAAGCATGATCTGGTAGGGGATGAAGGATCCGAAGATCAGGATGGTGAAGAAGATGTCCGATCCCTTGAAGCGCCAATTGATCAGCGCGTAGCCGTTCACCGAGGCAATGGCGATCGACACGATCACCGAAGGCACCGTGATCAGGACCGAATTCCAGAACCCGCGCGAAAGCCCGTCGCAGTTCAGGCCTGTGCATGCCTCGGCCCAGGCCTTGACCCAGGGCTGGAAGGTCACCTCGACCGGCGGGGCGAAGATGTTGCCCAGGCGGACCTCGGGCATCCCCTTCAGGCTGGTCATGACCATCACATACAGCGGCAGCAGGTAGTAGACGCAGACCACGATCAGGATGCCGTACAGCATGATGTTGCGCGGGCTGAGCGTCTTTTTCGGCTTGGCGCCGCGCGGGCCGGTCATGGCCGAACTCATCGAAACGTCAGCCATGCTTCTTCCCTCCGAATTCCAGGTAAGCCCAGGGGATCAGCACGATCAGCACCGACAGAAGCATCATCGTGGACGCGGCAAAGCCCTGCCCCAGGTTCTGCGCCTGGAACATGTAGTCGTAGACATACATCGCCGGGACCTGGGACGCGTTACCCCCAGGGCCACCGCTGGTCATGGCAACCACCAGGTCGTAAAGCCGGATGATGCCGGATGCGACGATCACCAGCGTGGTGATGAAAACGGGGCGCATCATCGGGATGACGACCAGGATGTAGGTCTTCCAGGTCGGGATGCCGTCGACGCGGGCGGCCTTCCAGATATCCTCATCAATGCCGCGCAGACCTGCCAGCATCAGGCACATGACGAACCCCGTCCCCTGCCAGAGGCCCGCGATCAGAAGGCCGTAAAGCACCGTGTCCGGGTTGTTCAGCGGGTCGAAGGTAAAGCCCGTCCAACCCCAGCTCTGCACGACGCCCTGGATGCCGAACTGCGGGTTCAGGATCCACTGCCAGACAAGGCCCGTCACGATGAAGGACAGCGCGAAGGGATAAAGCATGATGGTCCGGAACGTGTCCTCGTAGCGGATCTTCTGGTCCATCAGCACCGCCAGGACAAAGCCCATCACGATGGTGAAGACCAGCGACATCACGCCGTAGAACAGAAGGTTCTCGATCGACACCAGCCAGCGGCTGTTTGACCACAGACGCTCATATTGGTCGAGGCCGGTGAAATTCGTCTTCGGCAGCAGTTTCGAGTTGGTGAAGGAATAGACGACGGTCCAGATCGTCCCGCCGACAAAGACCACCAGCGCCGTTGCGATCATCGGGATCGCTGCGATCTTGGCGCTGATGTTCCGGGACCAGCGCGCGCGCGGGCGCGCCTCTGTCCCCTGGCGGCCAATCGCCGCCTCGGTGGTAGATGCCATCGGTTCCCTCCCAACCGTCGGTGTGAATAGGGGCCGCCCGTTCTGCGGACGGCCCCCGGTCGCTAGGCAGGGATCAGAGACCCGACTTCAGGATTTCCACCCACTTGGTGTGGGCTTCCTCGGCCGGCATGTCCGACTTCCAGAACTCGACCATCAGGTCTTCCGCCTGCTTCTGGACGTCCGGCGACCAGACCATGTCGCCCGACGGCACGATGTTGCCGCCAGCCAGCAGTTCCAGACCCTTCTTCATGCAGTCGTTGGCCGCCGACAGGTCGACGTCACCGCGGATCGGCAGCGAGCCCTTCTTCAGGTTGAAGGCAACCTGCACTTCCGGGCTGACGAGGAGAGCCGCCAGGCGCTTCTGCGCGGCTTCCTTCTCGGGGTCGTCCAGTTTCGGGAAGTAGAAGGCGTCGCCACCGGTCGACAGGTAGGCGTTCAGGCCCAGGCCCGGCAGGCAGGTGTAGTCGGTGCCCGCAACCTTGTTCGCGACCTGGAATTCACCCTGCGCCCAGTCGCCCATGATCTGCCCGGCCGCTTCGCCGGTGATCACCAGGTTGGTGGCCTGGTTCCAGTCCTGCACCGTCGACTTGGCGGCCAGTTTCCGGGCCTCGGCAGCCGCGGCGAAGACCTTGGCGTATTCCGGCCCGGCTGCCACGTCCATGTTCTTGTCGACGTTCACGGCCTTCCAGGCGTCAAGCCCGGCCACCGCGATCTGCATCGCGCCGAAGGCAAGGTTCGACTGCCAGGGCTGGTTGCCCAGCGCCAGCGGGATCTTGCCAGCGGCTTCCACCTGAGGGGCGGTCGCCACGAACTCGTCCCAGTTGGTCGGAACCGGCAGGCCCAGATCCGTGTAGACCTTGTTGTTCAGCCACAGCCATTCGGGCGAGTGGATGTTCACCGGGGCGCAGTAGATCTTGCCGTCGACGGTGCAGGCGTCCAGAAGGCTCGGCGGATAGACGATCTCTTTCCAGTTGTTGGCTTCCGCCACGTCGGTCAGGTCAAGCATCAGCCCGGCCTCGACCAGTTCCAGCGCCTGCTGGCCGTGGTTGAACTGCGTGGCACCCATCGGGTCGCCGCCGGTGATGCGCGAAATCATGATCGGACGCGCGGTGCCACCGCCACCAGCGATCGCGCCGTCGACCCACTTGTCGCCCGACGCGTCGAACGCCTTGGCGAGTTCCGCCACAGCGGCCGCTTCCCCGCCGGACGTCCACCAATGGGTGACCTCCAGCTCGGTTGCCATGGCGGGCATCGCCACGGACATCGCCAGAAGCGCCGTCATCTTCGAAAGTTTCATACCGTTCCTCCCGGTTTCTAAAACGTTACAGAAATAGCCTATAACGTTATAGTTTTGCCGATCAACACATCTTTTCGCTTGTTTGCGCCCCGCACAGAAGTTTTCATGGCGGGATGATCCGCGCCGATCCGGGTGGATTTCAAGGGGTAAGACGGGCACATGCCGCACTGCCGAAACCGCGCCAAACGCCTTGCAGGACGGACGCTTCCAGCGCCCGACCCGACGCGTCTTGCTGCGCGTGCGAACCTGCCCCGGCGCTGCGAATCACCGGGCGGGATTCGGTGTGGGCTGTCCCGGCAACCGGTAGAGAACGGAGGCGGACATGGTTTCGCTCCCTGATCCGCCGGTCGCTGATTCGGATGGCGCGCGTCCGACACTGAAGACCATCGCCGCCGCCACGGGCCTTGCCATCGCCACCGTGTCCCGCGCGCTGAAAGATGCCCCCGACATAGGCGAGGACACCAAGCGCCGCGTCCGCGAAACTGCCGCCCAGCTCGGCTATCGCCCGAACCGCGCGGGTGTGCGCCTGCGCACGGGCAAGACCAACGTCATCGCTTTGGTCCTGTCGACCGAGACCGACGTGATGAACCACACCTCGCGGCTGATCTATTCGATCGCCAACGCGCTGCGCGGCACCGCCTACCACATGGTCGTGATGCCCTTCTTTCCCGACCAGGACCCGATGGAGCCGATCCGCTATCTTGTCGAAACCGAAAGCGCTGACGGGATCATCCTGAACCAGACCAAGCCTGACGACCCCCGCGTCCGCTACATGCACGACCATGGCTTTCCCTTTGCTGCGCATGGCCGGACCTCGATGGGCATCGATCATGCCTTCTTCGACTTCGACAACGAGGCCTATGGTCGCCTTGGTGCCCGGACCCTTGCGGAGCGCGGACGCACGCGGCTCCTCATCATCCCGCCGCCGCGCTCGCACATGTACGCCCGCCACATGACGTTCGGCTTCTCGGACGAGGCCGCCTTGCTGGGCGTGCCCTTCGAAGTCGCGGCGAATGTCACCTCGGACAGCGGGGGCGAGGCGGTCGAAGCCGCCGTCGCCGCCCGCTTTGCCCTGCCAAGCCCGCCGGACGGACTTCTCGTCGGCTCGACCACCGCCGCGATGGCCGCCATTGCGGGCGGCGAGGCGTCGGGTCGCCTTCTTGGGCGTGACTTCGACGTGGTCGCCAAGGAAGCCATCGCCGTCCTGCGCCGGTTCCGGAAAGAGATCCTGATCGTGCGCGAGGATGTGGGCCGTGCTGGCGAGTTTCTGGCCCGCGCTCTGGTGGCGGAAATCGACAAACGCGACTGGACGGCCCGGCAGGGTCTGGAGGTTCCGGTCAAGGTGGAATGCGGCCGCTAAGGCCACAAATGGGAGGACGACATGAAAACGATCAAGGGCCCGGCCCTCTTCCTTGCGCAGTTCGCGGGCGACACAGCCCCCTTCAATTCCTGGGGTGAGATCACCAAATGGGCCGCGGATTGCGGCTATGTGGGTGTGCAGGTTCCGTCCTGGGACGGCCGGCTGTTCGACCTGGAAAAAGCCGCCACATCAAAGGCCTATTGCGATGAGTTCAAGGGAATTGCGAACTCTGCCGGACTTCAGGTGACCGAGCTTTCGACCCACCTGCAAGGCCAGCTCGTTGCCGTCCACCCCGCCTATGACACCCAGTTCGACGGCTTTGCCGCCCCGTCCGTCCGCGGCAATCCGAAGGCCCGCGCCGAATGGGCGGCGGATCAGGTGAAAAAGGCCCTCACGGCATCCAGGAACCTCGGCCTGACTGCCCACGCCACTTTCTCCGGTGCCCTCGCCTGGCCCTACCTCTACCCCTGGCCGCAGCGCCCCGCAGGCCTGGTCGAGGAAGCCTTCGACGAGCTTGCCCGCCGCTGGACGCCCCTCCTGAACCACGCCGAAGACTGTGGCGTCGATGTCTGTTACGAAATCCACCCCGGCGAAGACCTGCACGATGGCGTGACCTTCGAGATGTTTCTCGACCGCGTGAAGGGGCACAAACGCGCCAACATGCTTTACGACCCCTCGCACTACGTCCTGCAACACCTTGATTACCTTGACCATATCGACATCTACCACGACCGGATCAAGATGTTCCACGTCAAGGACGCCGAGCTGAACCCCACCGGCCGCCAGGGCGTCTACGGCGGCTTCCAAAGCTGGGTCAACCGCGCCGGACGCTTCCGGTCTCCCGGAGACGGGCAGGTCGATTTCGGCGGCATCTTCTCCAAGCTCACCCAGTACGGCTATGACGGCTGGGCCGTGGTCGAATGGGAATGCTGCCTGAAACACCCCGAAGACGGCGCGCGCGAAGGGGCGGCCTTCGTTGACGCACATATCATCCGCGTGACAGAAAAAGCCTTCGACGATTTCGCCGACGCCGGCACCGACCGCGCCGCCAACCGCCGCATGCTTGGACTGGAGTAATCCCATGATCGACGCCGCCCACACCGCACGGCCCCCACGCCTCCGCCTCGGCATGGTCGGCGGCGGACGCGACGCCTTCATCGGCGCCGTCCACCGCATCGCCGCGCGGATTGACGATCAATATGAACTGGTTGCAGGCGCTTTCTCATCCAATCCGGAAAAAGCGCTCGCCTCCGCGCAAGACCTCGGTGTCCCCCGCGCCTACACCTCCTTCGCCGAAATGGCTGCCAAGGAAGCCCGCCGCAAGGACGGCATCGACGCCGTTGCCATCGTGACCCCGAACCACATGCACGCCCCCGTGGCGATGCAGTTCCTGAAACGTGGCATCCACGTCATCTGCGACAAGCCGCTGACCGCGACACTGCCCGAGGCGAAGAAACTGGCAAAAGCCGCCGAGGCCAGTGGCGTCGTCTTCGCGCTGACCCACAACTACACCGGCTATCCGATGATCCGGCAGGCCAAGGCGATGATCGCCAACGGCGAGCTTGGCGATCTGCGCCTGGTGAACGTCGAATACGTCCAGGACTGGCTCACCGAGCCCCTGGAAGGCACCGGCCAGAAACAGGCCGACTGGCGCACCGACCCCGCCCGCTCGGGGGCTGGAGGCTCCACCGGCGACATCGGCACCCATGCGTTCAACCTGGCGAACTTCGTCACCGGCCTGACCCTCGACACCCTCGCCGCCGACCTCACCGCCTTCGTCCCGGGCCGCCGCGTCGATGACAACGGCCATGTCCTCATGCGATATCATGGCGGTGCGCGAGGGATGCTCTGGTGCAGCCAGGTCGCCCCCGGCAATGAAAACGGGCTTCGCCTGCGCGTCTACGGCACCAAGGGCGGGCTTGAATGGGCGCAAGAGGACCCGAACTACCTCTGGTTCACCCCCTTCGGGAAGGAAAAGCGCAAGATCACCCGCGGCGGCGCAGGCTCCGGCCCCGACGCCGCCCGCGTGACCCGCATCCCCCCTGGCCACCCCGAGGGCTACCTCGAAGGCTTCGCCAACATCTACACCGAAGCCGCCCGCGCCATCCGCGCCGCAAAGACCGGCACCATGGTCCCCGAAGGCACCACCTTCCCCGGCCTCAGGGAAGGCCTGGAAGGCGTGGCCTTCGTGGATGCCTGCGTCCGCTCCTCAGCCCGCAACGGCGCATGGGTCAGCCTGAACCTCTAAGGTCTTTCCCTTCCCCAAATATCCCGCAGGAGCTCCGGGGTCGGACCAAGAGCAAGACATTGATAACCTGGCGCAAAAGTAGGGTGGGCGACACGCCCACCGCCTTTACCCGCGCAGCCGTGCCCGCTCGCGCTGCAGCCACAACACCGTCAGCAACAACGGCGCGTTGCCGATCTCGCCCGAGGCCATCACCTCAATCAGCCGGTCAAAGGACAAAAGGTGCCCCTTGATGTCCTCACCCTCCGCCTCGGCCCCGAACACCCCGGCCACGCCATCCGGCAGGTCGCAGAGCGCCACGTAGGAGTACAGGTACTCCGCCACCGCCCCCGGCGTCGGGTAGTACTCCGCAACCTTCTCCAGTCGCCCGAGTACCAGCCCCGCCTCCTCCACCGCCTCGCGCCGCGCCGCGTCCTCGGGCGTCTCCCCGGGATCAATCCGGCCCGCGATGGCCTCAAGCTGCCAGGGCAAGGGATCGCCCCGCCCGAAGGGACCCATGCGGAATTGCTCGATCAGCAGCACCCGGTCCCGCACCGGGTCATAGGGCAGGACGGTGACCGCATCGCCGACCACAAAGACCTCGCGGGTCAGCCGTGCGCTCAGGCTCCCGTCGAACCGCTGGTGCCGCAGATGGTACACGTCCACCGAAAAGAACCCGGCATGGGCCGGATTGGGGGCAGGCGCCAGAACCTCTCCCCCGCCCTGACGCAACCCCCGCCCCGCCGCTTCCGTCGCCCGCAACCGGCTGGCAGCCTCGACCTTGATCGACGACAGCCTTCCGGCAACCGTCTTTGCGGCCAGCTTGCCAAATGACTGCATGACCAGCTGCGTCAGCATAAGGGTCTCGGCGTCGGGCCGCACCGGTTCCTTGCCCATGACGGCATGAAAATACGCCAGTCGCGCGGGTTCGTCCGCCGGGTCGCGACCCAGAACCGCCGCCTTCACGGCGGCTGGCCAATCCTCTGGCGCCGAGGTCACGCTATTTCCAGCGCCGTCCGGCGTTTTCCGTCAGCAGCCCGCCGATGATGCCGCCCAGAAGGATCGTGCCGAACACCCCCAGCGACAACAGCGCCTCGGACCGCTTGGCCATGGTCTGGAACACGTCCAGGATCGCATCCAGCGCCCCATCGTAACGCAGCTTGACCGAGTTATCGAGCATCTCGCGCAGCGCCAGGAAAAACAGCGCCACCACGGCAAGCACCACCGCCGTCTTGATGCCCGCCCCCGCCGCCTCGACATAGCCCTTGCCGACCGAAGGCCCCATCACCATCCAGCCGACGATCGCGCCCACCACGGCCGCACCTTCGCGGATCGGCCCGGCCGCCGAGGCATCCGGCATGTTGACCGAATAATAGTTCGCCAGAACCCAGCCCACGACCGCGAAACAGATCGCGGCCACCAGCTTGGCCCCCGTCGGCATTGCACTCGCCATTCCCTCAGCCCTCAGCCCGGACGCGTCACCGTGATCTGCGTCACGTCGCAGTTTCCACCCTGGAAGGCTCCCGCGCAAGAGGCGAGGTAGAAGTCCCACATCCGCTTGAAGCGCTCGTCGAAGCCAAGCTTCCTGACCTCGCCCCAGCGGTCGTTGAAGGTCTCGTGCCAGCGACGCAGGGTCAGGCTGTAGCTCTCGCCGAACTCGATCGACCCCTTGACCCGCAAACCCGCCTTTTCCACCTCGGCCCGCAACACGGACGGCGCGGGCAGCATGCCGCCCGGGAAGATGTACTTCTGGATGAAGTCCACCCCCTTGCGATAGAGATGCCAGCGCACATCGGCGATGGTGATGATCTGCAGCGTCGCATTGCGCCCGGGCTTCAGCCGGTCGCGCAAGCTGTCGAAATAGACCGGCCAGTAGCGCTCGCCCACCGCCTCGAACATCTCGATGCTTGCAATTCCGTCGTAGGACCCGCGCTCGTCGCGGTAGTCCTGCAGCTTGATCTCCACCCGGTCCGACAGCCCCGCCTTCGCGATCCGCTCGACCGCATAGTCGTGCTGCGCCTGGCTGATCGTCAGGCCGGTGACCCGCAGGCCCCGCTCCTTCGCGGCATATTCCGCGAACCCGCCCCAGCCGCAGCCGATCTCCAGCACATGCTCGCCGTCCCGGACGCCGATCTGATCGACCATGGTCGCATATTTCCGGCGCTGAGCCGTCTCCAGGCTTTCCTGCGGGTTCTGGAACAGCGCCGAGGAATAGGTCATCGTCTCGTCCAGCCACAGCCGGTAGAACTCGTTGCCCAGGTCATAATGGTACTGGATGTTCTTCTTCGCCTGGCGTTTCGAGTTCGACTGCAGCCAGAACCGCATCCGCTCATAGGCGCGCAAGAGGCTCATGCCGGGATAGCTGTCGCCGACCACATTGTTCGCCGGGCGCTGGATCAGGTCCAGAAAGGCCTGCAGGTCCGGTGTCGTCCACCAGCCGTCCAGATAGGCGTCGCAAAAACCAAGGTCCCCCTCGCGCACCAGACGCGCGAACAGGTCGGCATTCTCGATCCGGATCTCGGCCGCGATCCCCGGAGCCTTGCCCTCGATCCGGAACCGGCGGCCATCGGGCAGGACAAAGTCAAGCCGTCCCTCGCCCAGCCGCCCAGCGGTTTCAAAGGCAGTGGCAAAGTAGCGCGGCAAGTCGGCCTGCCCCTTCACCGTCGTCAACACGTCCATCGGCCCACCCCCCGGGTCGTCGTTGGTAACACTTTCACCAAAGGCGATGCGTTGCTCAAGCATTTCGTGCCCCATATGCCGCAAGGGCAGCCGCGCGGCCCTCGGCCAGGTCGACCACGGGCTTCGGATAGGGCTGGTCCGGCCTCAGCGCCCAGGATCTTGGCACCGCGTCGAAATAGGCCAGCGCCTCCGGACCCGGAGCCTTCGACAATTCGGCAATGAACCGACGCCGGTACCGCGCGTCCGCGTCGAACTTCTCGGCCTGTCCCGCCGGATTGAACACCCGGAAATAGGGCGCCGCGTCGGGCCCCGATCCCGCAACCCATTGCCAGCCCATCGCATTCGCCGCCGGATCCCAGTCGGTCAGGCAGTCCGCGAACCAATCCGCCCCCAGCTTCCAATGGGTCAGAAGATGCTTCGTCAGGTAACTCCCCGCGATCATCCGCGCCCGGTTGTGCATCGTCCCCGTCACATACATCTCGCGCATCGCCGCATCGACAAAGGGCTCGCCCGTCATGCCCCGCCGCCAGCGTTCCGCCTCGGGGCTGTTCCCCCGCCAGGGGAATGTGTCCCACTCCGGCTTCCAGTTGCCGCTGGTGATCTGCGGCGTGTGGTGCATCAGATGGTAACTGAACTCGCGCCACGCCAGTTCCCGCAGGAAGCTTTCCGCCCCCGCGCGCCCCTCGTCCCTGGCCCGCAACCCCGCATGCCAGACCTCGCGGATGCCGATCTCGCCGTAGGTCAGGTTCTCGGACAGCCGCGAGGTGCCAGCGACCCCCGGAAAATCCCGCATCCCGGCGTAATTCGCGACCGGCCCCGCCAGGAACGACGAAAGCTTCGCCCGGGCCGCCGCCTCGCCCACCGCCTGATACGGCAGCACGACCGCGGCCCCCCGGTGCATCGCCGCCCCCAGGCGCCAATCCTCCAGCCGATCACTGGCAGGCTGGCGGTCCACCCCGTGCAGAGCCTTCGGCGCTGGCTCGGGTGCCGCTACCCCCATCCCGCGCGTGGCTTTCCAGTAGGGCGTGAACACCCGGTAGAACCCGCCCTGCCCGGTCTGAACTTCCCAGGGCTCGTGCAGCAGATGCCCGGCAAAGGACCGCGCCTCGACGCCCTCCCCCTTCAGCGCCGCCTTGGCCGCAGTATCCCTCGCGACCGAGGCCGGATCATACAGCCGCGACCACCAGACCCCGCCCGCGCCCGTCTCCGCCACCAACGCCCGCAGCACCTCCAGCGCCGGCCCCCGCCGCAGCACCAGCCGCGCGCCCAGCCCCTCCAGCGCCTGGGCGAAGGCCGCGACCGCCAACCCCAGCCGCCACTTCGGAGCAGCCCCGATCGCCTCGGTCTCCGGGTCCAGGATGAAGACCGGCAGCAAGGGCCGCCCGCTCGCGACTGCGGCGGCAAGCATCGGCTGGTCTGCCAACCGCAGGTCGCGGCGGACCCACAGGATCAACGGTGTCTCGGACATTCCCCGGCCTTCCCAATCCAGGACAATACGCCCGGGCAAGGCGACCGGATCACTCTAACCCTTTCATCTTTGTGAAAATATCCTCCGGGGGCTTGGGGGTGGAAAACCCCCAACACCGTCCCTTGCGCGTCCTTCACGCGCAAGGGACAAACGCAAAGACTTGCGCGGCAGCGCTCCGCCAAACGGCCCTCAAAGCACCCGGTCCAGCGCCGCGATCAGCCGCTGCACCTCTTCGGCCGAGGTATAGTGCACCGCCGACATCCGCAGCACGCCCTTGTCCCGGTCGATCCCCAGGGCCTCCAGCGGCCGCACCGCGTAGAAATCCCCCGCCCAGCAGGCGATCCCGTTCCGACCCAGTTCCTCGCTGACCGGTTCGGCCGCCCGGTCCAGCTCCACCGCTACCGTCGGGGCCCGCCGGTCGGCCGACCGCGGCCCCAGAAGCCGTACATCGTTCCGCTGCCCCAGATAATCGAGCAAAGGCTGGATCACCGCCACCTCCTGACGGCGCATCAGGTCATGCACCCCCCGGTTCCGCGCCGCCGGGTCTCCACCGATCCCGTGGCGTTCCGCCAAAGCGTCGATGTAGTCCGCCATCCCCGCACAGGCGGCGATCTGCGCATGGTCCGGCCCCGCCGGCGTGTGCCGCTTGTACAGCACCCCATGGTTGAAGAAATGCGCCTGCCCCGGCAGCTCCATCCCGAAAGTCTCGCGCAGGACCATGATCCCCTGATGCGGGCCATAGGTCTTGTAGGCCGAGAACAGATACACATCGCAGCCCAGCGCCGCCACGTCCGGGAACCCGTGCGGCGCATAGCTGACCCCGTCGACCACCGTCCGCGCCCCCGCCGCCCTGGCAATCGCGCAGATGGCCGCCACATCGTTGATCTCGGCAATCACGTTGGAACAATGCGGGAAGCAGACGAGCCGCACCTTCCCATCCGCCAAGGCCGCATCCAGCGTCTCCAGGTCCAGGGACCCGGTCGCCGGATCAAGCTTCCACTCCCGGACCTCGATCCCGTCCTCGGCCAGACGCCGCCAGACGCCCGAGTTCGCCTCGTGGTCCTGGTTCGTCACGACTACCGCGCCGCCCGTCCCGGCCAGCCATTTCCGCACCGCCTGCGCCAGCACATAGGTGTTCGCGCTGGTCGAGGGTCCGAACGACACTTCCTCGCGCGCGACCCCCATCATCGCCGCCAGCCGCGTCCGCGCTTCGTCCATCTCGGCCCCGCCCGCCTGTGCCCCCGGATAGGGCCCATAAGGCTGCACCTTCCGGTCGCGGTAGAACCGGGTCAGGCGGTCCACCACCTGCACGCAAGGATAGCTCCCTCCCGCATTCTCGAAGAACGCATGGCTGGACAGGACCGGCGACTGAAACGCCGGGAACTGCGAACGGACAAAGTCTAGATCAAGCGCCACCTGACGGCTCCTCTTTGGGGCCGCAAGACCGGTTCCCGCACGCGAAAGGCGGGGTGGGTCCCGGTCCGCGGCAGGTCTTCCAGCCAGACCCGGGGATGTCTCTCCCGGGCCAGAGCCGGGGCGTTCCCGGCATCGTTCGGAAGGCTAGCCGCCCGCCCCGCCTGGCGCAACCCCGTTGGCCAGACACCCGCACCCGCCGCACAATGCGCCATCCGACCCGACGTCACCCGAAATTGTGCCGGAATCTTCGGCATCCGCCACGGAATCCCGCAAATTCCCCTTGTCCTTTTTCCCCGACCCCACCACTTTTCCCCACATGGGCGGGCCGAGGGGGTCTCGTCTTTACACCACAAAAGAACATCCGGCGGCCGTCGGTGTCGCCTGCATGTCACGCAGAGGAGCAACCATGTCCCGACTTTCCCTGATCAGCGCCGCTTCCGTCCTGGCGCTTTCCGTCGCGGCCCAGGCCGCCGACCCTGACCTCACCGTCCTTGACTGGGCCGGGTGGGAGATCGACGGCATGCTGCAGCCCTACGTCGACAAGAACGGCCAGAAGCCGACCTACGTCTTCTTCGCCGATGACGACGAGGCGTTCCAGAAGATGTCCTCGGGCTTCTCCGCCGACGTGGTCCACCCCTGCGCCGCAGCGGTTCCCCGCTACATGGACGCCGGCCTGATCGAGCCGTGGGACACCTCGAAGATCCCCGAGTTCGCCAATATCCCGGCCCGCATGGTCGAACCCTTCACCAATGACCAGGGCGTCTGGTTCATCCCGACCGACTATGCCTACACCGCCATCGCCTACAACGCCGAGACGGTTCCGGCCGAAGACGTGGCCTCGGTCCAGGTCTTCACGTCCGAGAAATACGCCGGCCGCATCTCGATGCCCGACAACACCGACGACGTCTGGTCGCTGGCCTTCATGGCCACCGGCGTCACCTCCTGGGACAACGTGACGGACGAACAGTTCACCGCCGCTGCCGACTGGCTCCGGAAGGTGCACCCGAATGTCCGCGCCTACTGGTCCGACCCTTCGGAGCTGTCGCAGCTGATGGCCTCGGGCGAGGTTCAGGTCGCCTGGTCCTGGAACGACCCCGTCGCGATCCTGCAAAGCGAAAATTTCCCCGTGGGCTTCAATCGCGCCGCCGCCGAAGGGGCCGCGACCTGGTACTGCGGCTTCGTGAACGTCAAGGATTCCGCCGGGTCCGAGGACAAGGTCTACGACCACATCAACTCGCTTCTCTCGCGTTCCTCGGCCCAGCCCCTGCTGGACGCGATCGGCTACGCGCTGGCCAACGACGCCGCGATGGCCGAAATCCCGGCCGAAGCACTGGCCGCCGCCTACGTCGACCCGGTGACCACGCCCCTCTTCGTGCAATCGCCCCCCACGACCGAACTTCGCGACCGCATGATCGAGGAATTCGAGCTGATCAAGTCGGGCTTCTGATCTTTGACGCGACGGCAGCCCGGGCTACAATCCGGGCCGCCGTTACCAGTCTACTTCCGGCTCATTGCCGCCCCGTTCCCGACCTTCGACAATTCCGCAAAGGACGGTAGTTGCCCCGAAACAACCAGATCGTGCAACAGACGATCCTCGACGGTCGCCAGCGCGTCGACAGAAGCGAAGCGGGCTTCCATTTCGGTCATATCGACCTTTTTGTAGAACACGTCCCCGCGCTTCAACTTCACATTTTTCCAGAAATCCTGGCTTTGGATGGCATAGTGATTCAATTGGAGTGACTCATTCTCGACAATCATCCGCGACCGTCGGACCCGACGGACATCATGCACGCGAATGGTCTTGGCGCGAACCGGGACATAGGTTCTGAAGATGCATTTTGTGTAGCGGTTCAGTTCTGACTGGCGCATCACAAACCCAGTACGCAAACTCTCGGGTTGTTTTATATGCCCAGAGCTGCCGAACTGCATCCAATTTCCGACAAGCACATCGGCATCCGGGTAGCGCTCTAGCAGATTGGGAATCGGCTCCCCCGACTTGCAGAACCAGAACTCATCCAGGTCCGCAATTGCAAGCCAGTCAAATCGCTCTGCGATACGGAAATGCTTGAATGCACTCCAGTAATGTTGAACCTGACGCTGCTGCTCGGGGTACTGGACCAGTTCAACACGACCGGTCTTCACCCAGTCCAATGCTTTAGCAACCGTATCGTCAGTGCTCCCATTATCGATCAGAAAAATGGTCTTCGCCCCGACGGACAAGTAATGCTCTACCCACTCGTCGATACTCAGGGACTCATTCTTCATGATACCCAGAACTGCCAGGCAGTCTGGTCGCCGAACCAGTTTACGGCGGCGAATCTCAGTCCAGAGCCAACCTTTATGCAGGCGTCGCAATCTATTGGCTTCGCTTGCCTTTGCGATCAGCGTCGACAAATATCTCAATTCCAAGAATTCCTGTAGTTTCCTCGTTTTGGCTGACTCGACTTACGATTCAGCGCCGATCCTTCCGTAAACGATGAAAGGTGCGGCTACAAGACAAGGTTCAAAACCAGGCTTCAAGTCTCTCCTGTGATAACGGTCCGAAAGTCCACCGGCGGAAGCGCTTGCATGAGCAACAGTGGAAAAACCCGGTCGGCATTCCGTACCAAATAATCCAGCTGCGCGTCAAGCTTCGGGCGCGGTGGCACGTCGCTTGACACGCCGCAAAGAGCGCAGCTTCTCGGTCGACATCCCGGCAACCTTTGCCCGTCAGTTCGGACAAGGCCCGCGGGTGTCCACAACCCTTGCACCGGCCTGAAGGCGAACTCGTCCCCCACTCCTGCGCCAGCGCGATCGCATCGACGATCCGTTTCACCGGCAGACGCGCGCCACGGTTCAGGTGACCCAGCACCGCTTCGTCCTTCGCCTGGTACAGGCAGAGACACAGCCCTTCGGCAGGCAGAAAGGTCGATCCCAGATAATGCACCAGGTCGCCTTCCTCGCGCGTGCTGAAATCCGGCACATCCCAGTCCAGACCGACGAGGCGCAGCAGGCTCTCCACGAACCCGGTCGTTTGCCGCAACGCCATCCCGAACAGGACCTTCATCGTCAGGCAGGTCTGAACGGCGGCGTCGGTGTAGACGGGC
>OFDC01000638.1_pt1 | contig 24305 bp, 21 predicted proteins | sample 1520941 | NCBI WGS metagenome assembly OFDC01 (sample SAMEA94258168, study PRJEB24077) | hot springs metagenome | biome: Aquatic biome; feature: Water | place: India | collected 2012-12-06 | depth 5 m | reverse complement strand
CCATGGCTGGCCGCAGGTGGAGCGAAGCGGAACCGGAGGGCAGCCATGGCGGTGTCGCCGCTTCCGGGGCTGGCGGGCGATAGCCGAGCGAGCTGTGCGGCCGGACGGTGTTGTAGTGTCTGCGCCAGGCTTCGATCAGGATTTTCGCCTCGGCCAGGGTGTAGAAGATCTCCCCGTTCAAGAGCTCGTCGCGCATCGAGCCGTTGAAGCTCTCGCAGTAGCCGTTCTCCCATGGGCTGCCTGGCGTGATGTAGAGCGTCTTAACTCCGATTTTCGCCAGCCATTCTTGCACGGCATTGGCGATAAATTCGGAGCCGTTATCTGACCGTATATGCGCCGGCGGGCCCCGGGTGACGAACAACTCGGCAAGGGCCGCCAGCACATCTTCGCTGCGTAAGCGTCGCGCTACCGGCAAGGCCAGGCACTCCCGGCTGGCCTCATCGATGATCGACAGGATACGGAACTTGCGGCCGTCGTGGGTTCGACCTTCAACAAAGTCATAGGACCAGACGTGACCGGGATACTCGGGTCGCAGGCGGATACACGATCCGTCGTTGAGCCAGAGCCGGGAGCGTTTGGGCTGCTTGTGCGGCACCTTGAGTCCTTCACGTCGCCAGATCCGTTCCACCCGTTTGCGGTTCACATGCCAGCCGGCATCGCGCAGCAAGGCCGTCACCCGGCGATAGCCATAGCGACCATATTGTCTGGCCAAGGCGATGATGTCCTCAGTCAGAGCGGCTTCGTCATCTGCCCCACGCGGCACCTTGCGCTGTGTTGATCGATGTTGCCCGAGCACGCGGCACACCCGCCGCTCAGACACCGGCATCATGGCCCTGATATGATCGATACAGCGCCTGCGGCGCGCGGGGCTCAGAAGTTTCCCCTGGACGCTTCCTGCAAGATCAGCTTGTCCAGCATCAGGTCGGATACCGCCCGCCGCAGCCGGGCATTTTCCTTCTCCAGTGCCTTCATACGCCGGGCCTGGTCCATCTTCAGGCCGCCATACTCCTTGCGCCAGCGATAATAGCTCTGCTCCGTGACACCGATCCGGCGGCACGCATCTGTCACCGTGCCGCCCTGCGCCAGCACGATCTCCGCTTCACGCAGCTTGCCGATGATCTCTTCCGGCTTGTGCTTCCTCGACATTCCATTCCTCCTTCGTGGCCATTCCTAAAATAGAAATTGGGCCACTCAGAAGGGGGCAGATCATGTGTATCGGGAGCGTAAAGTTGTAGGCATACAACGGTTTCGGGCCGCAGGGGGTTCGATCAGAACAGGGGCGCAACCCATTACTACGAGTTTTCCAAGGGGGTTAACAAGGAACGGGAACGCCAAGCGAGTGTCGCTGCGGTGCGCCGCCTGCGTCCTCGCCCTGGCGGTCACGGCCTGCGCGGTTCCGCGTGATGCCCCTCCCGCCATGGCCAGCGCGCAGGCCATCCCGGCCCAATGGGTTCTGGCTGAGCCCAGCGGGGCCGAGGTGCCGCTGGATCGCTACTGGCTTTTGCTGAACGATCCGCTGGTCGAGGAATTTGTCGCCCGCGCGCAGGCGGAAAACCTCGATCTGGCACAGGCCGTCACCCGTCTGCGTGCGGCGCGCGCGGGGCTGCGACAGGCGCGAGCGGACCGGGTGCCGACCATCACTGGCAGCAGCGGCGCGCGCAAGGATTTCGGCGATTTCGCCAGCGATGATATAGCGCTTTCGCTCGGCGCGGATGCATCGTGGGAGGTCGATCTGTTCGGGCGGATCGACGCCTCGATCGATGCCGCCCGCAATGATGTGCGCAGCGCTGGCTATTCGCTTGGCGATCTGGAGCGGGTGATTGTGGCGCAGGTGGCGAGCCAGACCGTAACCGCGCGCTCGCTCGCCGCGCAGCTCGCGATTGCGCGCGATACGCTCGCCAATCAGGATGACAATCTCCAGATTGCGCGCTGGCGCAATCAGGCGGGGCTGGTTGACAGCCTCGATGTCGAGCAGGCGCGTACCCAGCGGGCGCAGACCGCTGCGAGCATCCCGCAGCTTGAAAGCAATCTCACAGCTGTGGCCAATGCGATTTCGACCTTAATCGGCGAGCCGCCGGGCCGGGTCTACCGCGCCCTGACCGAGGCGCCGCGCGCCGTGCCTGTCCCGCCTGCGGACGTGGCGCTCGATGCGCCCGCCGACATGCTGCGCCGCCGCCCGGATGTGAGCGCCGCCGAAGCGCGCCTCGCTGCCGAACTCGACCGGGTCGGAGTCGCACGCACGCAGCTTTATCCGCTGACCCGGCTGACCGGCACGATCGGCACCAGCGCGGTCGACGTCGGCAATCTGTTCGACATCATCACCGGCAATATCTTTGCCAGCATCTCGCAGCTGATTTTCGATGGCGGGCGAGTGCGGGGGCAGATTGAGGGCGCTCAGGCGGCGGCCGATGGCTCGCTGGCGGCGTGGCGGCAGAGCATTCTGACGGCGCTGGAGGAGGTTGAATCCGCGGCGGTCGATCTCGAAACCAGCGGCACGCGGGTCACCGCGCTGGCCGAAGCGAGCGACGGGGCGCAGAACGCGGCCATCCTCGCGCGCAGCCAGTATCAGGCCGGGCTGATCGACTTTCAGACCTTGCTGGTGACCGAAAGCCAGTTGCTCAACACCCGCACCGCCGAGGTCAATGCTCAAGGCGCGCGGGCGCTTGCCTTCATTGCCCTTGTGCGAGCGATGGGGGGTGGATGGTCCGTGCCGGAAGGCGCGGGACTTGATGATATTGCGGCGAAGGGGCCAACCCAGTGAACGACACGAGCATTCCAGCGGAACAGCCGAGCGTGGAAGAATTTCTCGGCACCAAGCCGCGCCCGCGTTGGCGGCGGTGGATGAAGTATTGGCTGCCCGGTCTCGGGGTGGTTCTGCTGATCCTTCTGATCGCGCAGTGCACCGCCGAGCCGCCAAAGCCCGATTACATCACCGAGCCAGCGGTGCAGGAATCGCTTGATCTCTCGGTGACCGCGACTGGCAACTTGCGCCCCACCAATCAGGTCGAAGTGGGCGCGGAAGTCACCGGGCCGCTCGATTCCGTGCTGGTCGATGTCAACGACCGGGTGACCAAGGGGCAGGTAATCGCGGTGATCAACACCGAAATCATCGACCAGCAGATTGCGCAGTCGCGCGCCAACCTCAACGCCGCGCGCGCGGCGCTGGGGCAGGCGCAGGCGACGCTGGATATCGACATTGTGCAGCTCAAGCGGTTGGAGGAAGTCCAGCGCCTGTCAGGCGGGCGAGTGCCCTCATCGATCGAGGTCGAGCGGGCCGAGGCTGCAGTCGAGCGCGACCGTGCAGCTGTCGGCTCGGCGCGGGCGAATATCGAGGCAGCAGAAGCGTCACTGAAGGGCAACCTCACCACCCGCACCCGCGCGGTGATCCGCGCCCCGGTCGATGGCGTGGTTCTCGCACGCCGGGTCGAGCCGGGCCAGACCGTGGTGGCCAGCTTCAACACGGTGACGCTGTTTGTGATCGCCGAGGACCTGTCGCAGATGCAGCTGCGGGTTTCGGTTGACGAGGCCGATGTCGGCCAGGTCAAGCCGGGGCAAAAGGCGACCTTCACGGTCGACGCCTATCCCGGCCGCCGCTTCCCCGCGACGCTCGAACGGGTCGATCTCGCATCGAGCAGCACGACGCAGGCTGCGGCTAGCGGCGGCGGTGGCGGCGCGGCGGCGGCAGGCGGATCGGTGGTCAGCTACGAAGCGCGGCTGACCGTGGCAAACCCTGATGGCCTGCTGCGCCCCGGCATGACCGCGACTGCGACCATCGCTACCCAGAACACCGGCAAGGCCTTGCTGGTGCCCAATGCCGCATTGCGTTTCCGCCCTGACGCCAAGGAGGAAGGCGGCGGCGGGGTGTTCCAGCCGCAAATCGGGCTGGAGGATGGCAAGCAGCAGGCCAGCATTGGCGAGGGCAGCCGCCAGCAGGTGCAGGTGTTGCAGGCCGATGGCAGCCTCAAGGCGGTCGAAGTGATTACCGGTCGCAGTGACGGGCGGCGCACGGTTGTCACGTCCAAGGCGCTGAAGCCGGGGATGAAGGTCGTCACCGGGATCAAGGCGGCGGCGAAGTGACGGGCGAACCGCTCATCCAGCTGGAAGGGATCACCAAGACCTTCGGCAACGGGGCGGCGGCGTTTCAGGCGCTGAAGGGCGTCGACCTCACCATCGAACGCGGCGAGTTTGTGGCGATCATGGGGCCTTCGGGCTCGGGCAAGTCGACCACCATGAACATCCTCGGCTGCCTCGACGTGCCCACCGGGGGCGTGTTCCGGTTCCGCGGGGTCGAGGTTCAGAAGCTCGACCGCGATCAGCGCAGCTTGCTCCGGCGGCGCTATCTCGGTTTCGTTTTTCAGGGCTTCAACCTTTTGGCGCGTACCACCGCGCTGGAGAATGTCGAATTGCCCTTGCTCTATCGCGGCGAGAACAAGGTTCAGCGGCGCGACGCCGCGATGCGCGCGCTCGACCAGGTGGGGCTGGTGCCCTGGGCCGATCACACTCCGGCCGAGCTGTCCGGTGGTCAGCAGCAGCGAGTCGCCATCGCCCGCGCGCTGGTGACTGAACCCGATGTGCTGCTCGCGGATGAGCCCACCGGCAATCTTGATAGCGAACGATCGGTCGAGATCATGGAACTGCTACGCCGCCTCAATGCGCAAGGCATCACGATCCTGATGGTGACCCATGAGGAAGAAATGGCGGCCTATGCCAAAACCATCGTACGCTTCCGCGACGGGCTGGTCGAGCGGGTCGAGCGCGGCGCACTGGCGGAAGAAGGCACCCCGGCCTGATGCTCGGCACGACGATCCTCCTCGCTCTGCGCGAAATCCGGCGCCACATCATGCGCTCGATCCTGACGACTCTCGGGATCATCATCGGTGTGGCGGCGGTGGTGACGATGGTAACGCTCGGCAACGGCGTCACCGCCTCGGTGCAGGAAGAGGTCTCCTCGCTCGGGGCGAGCAATTTCATCATCTTCCCGGTGCGCACCACGCGCGGCACGGTCCGCCCGTTTGACGAGGCCGATGTGATCGCGGTCGAACAGCAGATCGCCGGGGTCAAGATCGCGGCGGGCGGTGTCGGCGCAACTGCGACCGCGTTCTACAACGGGCAGGACTGGGACACGCGGGTCGAAGGGGGCACCAATCCGCTGCTCGAAGCGCAGACCATCAAGATCGCGGAAGGTCGCGCCTTCACCCGCGATGAAGAGGAAGCGGGCAAGAATGCTTGCCTGATCGGGCTCAAGGTGCGCGATGCGATCTTCCCGGTCGGCACCAGCCCTGTCGGCGCACGCATGCGGCTCGACGATATCTCATGCCAGGTGATCGGGGTGATGGAGGAACGTGGTCAGGGCGGTGGGCAGGATGATGACGATGTGGTCTACATGCCGCTCAAGACGGTGCAGCGGCGGTTCCGGGGCAACGACAATCTCGATTACTTCGTGGTCAAGTACGATACCGCCTATGCCGCCTCGGCGATCCAGGATTCGCTGGTCGATCTGCTGCGCGAACGTCGCCTGCTGCAAGGAGAAGAACCGAACGATTTCAATATTATCGACACGGCGCAGATCAATCAGGCCTTGGGCGCAGTGACCGGAACGCTGACCGTGATGGTGGCGGTGATCGCTTCGATCAGCCTTTTGGTGGGCGGGATCGGGATCATGAACATCATGCTGGTCTCGGTCACCGAGCGCACCCGCGAGATTGGCATCCGCCTCGCCATCGGCGCGTTGGCGCGCGAGGTGCGTTTGCAGTTCCTGACCGAGGCGGTGGTGCTGTGTGCGCTAGGCGGGCTGGTCGGGATTGCGCTCGGCTTTGGCGCCTCGATCGGGCTCGCCGCGCTGATCGAAGTGCCCTTTGTGTTTGATCCGGTGATCAACCTCATCAGCTTCCTGTTTGCCGCTGGCATGGGGATCGTGTTCGGATACTACCCTGCCAGCCGCGCCTCCAAGCTCGACCCGATCGACGCGCTGCGGCACGAATAGGGCGCGGAGCGCGGCGGCGGCCTCGTATTCAGACGAGGAACCGCCGCAGCGCTATCTGCGCGCCGGATCGCGGCCCCGCTTGCCTTATACCGGCATGCGAGGCGCGATATCCAAACCCCCGGATAATCACGGAAAAATGCCGCAACCAGCTTCGCCAAATGGTCCCTGACGCCGCATGAACGTGGCGGGAGCTGATGGGCCTCTGGTGGCAACCTGCAATTTTGCTTGCGGGAAAGACCGCAAACTGCAGATTATCCTGTAAGTCAGCGAAGGGTTTTCTACTCTTCAGACGTTCAGGGTCTGACAGGGGGTAATTGCATGCAACTTTCGGTTGATGACGCTGTTGGTACACGGCCCGGCGAAACGAAGGACGCGCAAGGGCCGTCGCTGCCTGAGCACAAGGCGGCCGTGGTCCCTATCGCACCCGAGAAGCGCGCGCTTCATAACCCCGGCGCCCGGTCCTCAGCCGTCAGCACACTCGCACTCGCGGTCGCGGCTTGCGGCGGCGGGGGGACAAGCAGCAGCGGGGGCGGCAGCACCGCAGGCACGGGCACGCCGGTAGCGACAGTGCGCAGGCCGCAGACCGATGCCGAAGCGGCGCGGTTCCTGCTGCAAGCCTCGCTGTCTGCGTCAACTGCGGCGATCGCCGAAGTGCGCAGCGAAGGGTTTGGCCCATGGCTCGATCGGCAGTTCGCCGCCCCCAACAGCCAGAACGCCCGCACCTTCCTGGCCGATCGCGGCTATGACCGGGTTGATGCCAACCGCTACTATAACGGCACGATCACCGGCGATTACATGATCTGGTCCCAGCTGCTTTCAGGCGACAATCCGGTGCGCAAGCGGATTGCCTTGGCGCTGTCGGAATTCTTCGTGGTGTCGCTGTCAGGGATTAGCGTGACGTGGCGCGGCCCAGCGATTGGCGAGTATTGGGATGTCCTCAATCGCAACGCCTTCGGCAGTTTTCGCGATCTGTTGCAGGACATTACCCTGAACCCGGCGATGGGCGTATTTCTCAACACCCGCGGCAACCGCGCCGCCGATGGCCGCGGCCGGGTGCCGGACGAGAATTACGCCCGCGAGGTGATGCAGCTGTTCACCATCGGGCTGTTCGAACTCAATCCCGATGGCACCAACCGGTTGGTGAACGGCAATCCGGTCGAATCCTACACCAGCGAAGACGTGACGGGGCTGGCGAGGGTCTTCACCGGCTATGATTTTGATCAGGCTGGTCTTGCCTTCACGAACGAGGTGGTCGGAACAGGCCGGGTTCCCGATCCCGATTATGTCCGCCGTCCGATGACCGCTGATCCGACCCGCTGGGTCCCGGCACGTACCACCGGGTTTCATTCGACCGAGGCCAAGACCTTCCTCGGCCTCACCATCCCGGCCGGGACTGGCGCGGCCGAAAGCTTGCGGCTTGCGCTCGACCGGCTCTTCAACCATCCCAACGTGGGGCCGTTCTTTGCCAAGCAGATGATCCAGCGGCTGGTGACGAGCAATCCCTCCCCGGCCTATGTTGGCCGGGTTTCGGCGATCTTTGCCAATAACGGGCAGGGTCAGCGCGGCGATCTTCGCGCCGTGTTCAAGGCGATCCTCACGGACAACGAGGCGCTCGATCCGGCCAATGTGACCAACCCCAATTTCGGCAAGCTGCGCGAGCCAGTGCTGCGCTTTGTGCAATTGGCGCGGACCTTTGGGGCGCGGTCGAACAGCGGCAACTGGCAGGTCGGCGATCTCAGCGATCCGGCAACCTCGCTCGGGCAAAGCCCGCTGCGCTCGCCATCGGTGTTCAATTTTTTCCGCCCCGGGTACTTCCCTGCCAACACCGAAATCGCCAACCGCGGCCTGCTTGCGCCCGAATTCCAGCTGGTCAACGAGACCTCGGTGGCCGGCTACGTCAATTTCCTCGAACGCGCGATCACCGGAGCGCGGGCACCGGTGGCCGATGTTGTGCTCGATTTTTCGGCTGAAACGGCAATTGCGCAGGACAGTGCTGCTCTGCTTGACCGGCTCGACCTGCTGCTGACCGGCCGCCAACTCAGCCAGAGCGTGCGCGACACAGTCCGCAGCGCGATGGAGGATGTCGCGGTGACCGCCAGCTCGACAAACGCCGACCGGCTGCGGCGGGTGCAGATCGGGGTCACACTGATCCTCGCATCGACCGATTATCTGGTCCAGAAATAAGCCCCAGGGGGAGGCGCAAATGTTCATCGGCAAGAGCATCGAAATCGAGCGGCGTGCGTTTCTGAAGCGCTCGGCACAACTGGCGATGATGGGCGGCGCTGCGTCCTATGCGCTGGATCTGGCGGGACTGGCCGAGGCGGCGGCCTTCAGCAATGCCGGGGGATACAAGGCGCTGGTCTGCGTGTTCCTTTATGGCGGCAACGATTACGCCAACACGTTGATCCCCGTCGATGCGGCGAATTACGCGCGCTATGCCGCCATCCGGGGCACCGCCGGTTCGGAAGCAGCCTCCGGCATTGCGCTGGCGCGCAGTGCTCTGGCGAACACCGTGCTTGCCACCCCGACCGACCAGCGCTTGACGGACGACATTACCTACGCGCTGGCGCCGACCATGCCGCGCCTGAAGACCCTGTTCGACCAAAAGGCGATGGCCCCGCTGCTGAATGTCGGCCCGCTGATTGTTCCGCTGACCCGCGCGCAATACGACGCAGGCAACGTGCCGCGTCCGGCCAAGCTGTTTTCGCACAATGACCAGCAATCGACGTGGCAGAGCTCGCAGCCTGAAGGTTCGCGGACGGGCTGGGGCGGGCGCATGGCCGATCTGGCGCTGACATCGAACACTAACGCCATGTTCACCGCGATCAATGCCACCGGCAACGCGGTGTTTCTGAGCGGCCAGACCGCCGTTCCCTATCAGGTCTCCCCCGCCGGTGCGACGCTGTACAACCCGCTCCAGACCGGCCGGCTGTTCAATTCGACAGTGGCCTCTCAGGCGCTCAGCACCGTTTTGCGCAGCGGTTCGGGCAATGTGCTGGCGGCCGACTATGCGCGCTTCAATGATCGCTCGATCCAGTATGGCGCCTTCGTCAATGATGCGCTGCGCAGTTCGACCCTCAACACCAGCTTCGGCACTGGCAATCGGCTTGCCGACCAGCTCAGGGTGGTCGCGCAGCTAATCGCGGCGCGTGGGCGGCTCGGGGTGACGCGGCAGGTGTTCCTCGTCTCGCTCGGCGGGTTCGACAATCACGATGGCTTGATCGGCACGCATGACGGTCTGCTCGGCCAAGTCGATTTCGCTATCGACGCCTTTTACCGGGCGACGGTCGAGCTGGGGGTGGCGGACAATGTCACTACCTTCACCGCCTCCGACTTCGGCCGCACGCTCTCGTCCAACGGCGACGGCTCCGACCACGGTTGGGGCGCGCATCACTTTATCGTCGGCGGCGGCGTGCGCGGCGGGCGCTTCTATGGCCGCGCGCCGCAGGTTTCCTTGACCAGCGCCGATCAGGTCGGTCAGGGGCGTCTGCTGCCGACCACCTCGGTTGACGAGCTTTCCTCGACGCTGGGCCTGTGGTTCGGGGTTGCGCCATCGGAGTTGCCATCGGTCGCGCCCAATATCGGCCGTTTTGCCTCGCCCGACCTTGGCTTCATGAAGCCAGCATCGGCGGCGGTCGCAGCCTCGCGTTAGGGGCGCTGTTGTCCCCCCCCCTCGTGCCCATGTTTACCGGGTGATGAAGGATCTGGCAGGGCATTACCCCGCCAGCCGCCGCGCCGGGCCTGCGCTGCTTGCGGCCGGGCTGGAGCGGATCATGAAGCCCATGCTCGAGCGCAAGGGCTGGTAAGCGGGACAGAGCAAACAGGAATGGGCTGAGCGAAACCGATCGGCGGCAAGGAGCAAAGGTGGCCCGAGTTCTCGCGCGTTTCTCCTCCCTGCCGCTTGCCAAATTATCAGTGATGAGCGCTGCCGTGGCCGACGCTGCAATCGCACTTGCTTTCGCCGGACCTTTGCCCGTTCGCCATTCGCCTTCAAGTGCACAGGAAAGCGGCATAGGGCCCGCTTGGCGACCGTCTGCATGGTGGGCGGTAACGGGCTCGAACCGCTGACCCTCTCGGTGTAAACGAGATGCTCTACCAACTGAGCTAACCGCCCCACGGCGCGTGGTGGCGTGCTCTTTACCGCGCCGTGCGGCAAATGCAATTGCCCAGTGGCGCTTGGGTGACACGCTGGGTAGGACGGTGGGCATGACGGTTCCTCGCATCCTCGTTCTTGGCACTGGCGGCACGATTGCCGGAGCGGGCGCGAACGCCACGAGCGCGGCCTATCGTCCAGGCGGGCTTGCCTTATCGGCGCTGATCGGAAATCTGGAGGCGCTCGGGCTGCCAGCAGAGCTGGTCCCGCACGACATCGCCCGCATAGGTTCGCAGGATATCGGCTGGGCCGAATGGCAGGCGCTTCACGCGGCTTGTCTCGGGGCGATGGACGATCCTGCGATCAACGGGGTCATTATCACCCATGGCACCGACACCGCCGAGGAAACCGCCTTCCTGCTCGACCTGACATTGGCCACCACCAAGCCCATCGTGCTGGTCGGCGCGATGCGGCCGGCGGACGCGGTGGGGGCCGATGGAATGCGCAATTTCGTCAATGCGGTGCGGGTGGTGTGCGATCCAGCGGCGGCAGGGCGCGGGGTGATGCTGGTGATGGGCGATGCGGTGCTGGCGGCGCGCGATGCCCGCAAAGCCGCCACCTCCAGCATCGATGCCTTCCGCAGTTTTCCGCGCGGGCCGCTCGCGCGGGTGACGCCTTCGGGCCTCGACTGGTTCGGCCCGCCGCACCGGGCGGGAGCTGCTGCCCGCTACCCATTCCCCGAAGCACTGCCCCGCGTGGCAATCCTTACCGCAGGGGCGGGGATGGACGAACAGCCGGTCAAGGCGCTGCTTGGCATCGGGTGCGTGGGGCTCGTGCTTGCCGGGATGGGGCAGGGCAATGCGCCGGCGAGCGTGATCGCGGCGCTGGCCGAGGCGGCGGCATCAGGCGTGCCGGTGGCGAGATCGACGCGCGTCGATGAGGGCATCGTCGACCGCAATGTCGAAGTGGATGACGACGCGCTGGGACTGGTGGCGGCGAGGGCGCTCGGCCCGGCCAAGGCGCGGATGCTGCTGATGGTGCTGATCGCGAACGGGGTTACCGATGCGGCGGCGGTGCAGGCGGCGTTTGATGGCTGAGGAGGTGGCGGCTTTGCCGCTAGTTCAGCGAACATCGGACATTGTCGAAGCAACGATGTTCCTGCCGCTCGGCACGCTCGACTTGCCCGAAAGACTTGGTACAACAACGCCATGCGATTTGCACGACCGATGTCGCCGAAATGCCTCTTCATAGCTTGGGTATTGGGCTGGGCGACGGCGGTCTACCTTCCGAGCCTCGTGATTGCGCTTCTATCGCTCTCGCCGCTTGAACCCAGCGGAAACCTGTTTGTGGATGCCTTTGAGGTTGCGGACGAGGTTTCGCCAGCAGCGAAGCTGACCTACGCGATCCTCTTTGGTGTCCTCGTGATGATAGCACGTGCGGGAGGCGCACGAGGTGGGCTTTCGATCAATATCCTAATCGGTGTGGTAAGTATGGCGCTTGTTGTAGCCCTGCTTCCTGAATACTGGTCGCGCGGTTTCGGCATCGGACTGAATGGAATACGGTTCGACCCGCTCCCGACTGCCATTTATCTGATCGGCGGTTTCGCCAGCGGTGTCGTTTTCTCGCTCTCTGAAGCTAGATGCTTGTCGCGCAGCCAAACAGCTGAACGCCATCAAACATTAGTTGATTGACTGCAGCAGCAGCAAGTCACCCACTTTCGGTCATTCGCGTATTGCATTGGGATCGCTGAAAGTGGCCGTTCGGTTTTTTGCTCTAAACGTCTCCTACCCCGTCGCCCCGGACTTGATCCGGGGCTCGGCTTCTTCGGTCAGCGCCTGAACTGAGGAAGCCTAACCCCGTGTCAAACACGGGGCGACAGCGTAGGGTGTCGGACGAAACCCCTCACCCCCAGGGCGTGACCAGATACTTCTCGCCGGTTTTCATCTGGCGGTAATCGAGCAGCGCGTCCTTCTCCAGCATCCCCTCCAGCGTTACTTTCGCCTTGTAATGCGAGGCAAAGGTGGTGGTGAGGTTCTGCTGCACCCGCTGGCGCATCCGCACCACGGTCTCCATCCCGGCGCGGGCGAGGAAGGGGGTCAGCAGCCACCCGGCGATGCTCCATTGCAGGCCATAGGACGGCGTCAGGATCGTGTTCGACAGATCGAGGCGGCCGTAGATGTACATCTTCTTCTGCTGGTTCGAACCATAGCGCGAAAACTCGCCCATCTGGCTCGATGCGACCTGCTCCATCGCCTTGAGCACGCTGTCCGAGGCTTGCCCGCCGCCGATCGGGTCGAACCCGAGGTAAGCGCCGGTCTCGGCAATCGCGGCGCGCAGGTCGGCCATGTAGGTGGGGGCAGAGCTATCGACCACATAGGTCGCGCCCTGCGCCTTCAGCATGGCGACATGCTCGGGCTTGCGCACGATGTTGACGAGCTTCATCCCGTCCTCGATGCAGATCCGATTGAGCATCTGGCCGAGGTTGGATGCCGCGGCGAGGTGGACGATGGCGGAATGGCCCTCCATCCGCGCGGTCTCGACGAAGCCCAGTGCGGTCATCGGGTTGACGAAGCTGGATGCGCCAACCTCGGACGAATGATCGCCCAGCGGCAGGCACATCATCGCATCGGCGATGGCGTATTGGGAAAAGGCGGTGCCGGGAACGCAGGCGACCCGCTGGCCCATCAGCGCCTTGGCCATGTCGCTGTCCCCGGTGGCGATCACCGTGCCTGCGCCCTCGTTGCCCGCCGGCAGGCGCTGGCCGTGGCGGCCCTTCTGGCCCGAGAGGAACGGCTCGGGCATCTGGGCGACGACCTTGCCGGGGGTGTATTGGGCATTCTTGAAATCGGCTGCGCTGGTGAGGATCGCGAGGTCACTGGGGTTGATCGGCGCGGCCTCCATCTTGACCAGCACCTGATTGCCGGTGGGTGCGGGGAAGGTGCTCTCCGCCACCTCCAGCGTCAGCGCGCCATCGGCGGTGAGGGTGGTGAAGAGCTGTTTTCCGGTGGTGGTCATTGGGGTTCCTCTCAATGCGATGTGAAATGCGATTGCTGGCGACCTAGGCCGAGGGCGTGCCTGTTACAAGCGCCGAGCACCCACCCCAACCCCTCCCTCAAGGGAGGGGCAGCGAGACTTGCAAGCTTGCTTGCTAGTCGCAGCGGGGTGGGTGTTCCGCGTCAGCGATCAGAATAGGTCGCCTCAACAAAATACAGCCCATGCGGGGGGGCATTCAGCCCAAGCGCGCCGCGGTCGCGCGCGGCGAGCGCCTCGGCAATCCGCGCCTCGGGCCACGTGCCTGCGCCGACCAGCTTCAGGCACCCCACCATCGAGCGCACCTGATGGTGCAGGAACGAGCGCGCGGCGGCGTGGATGTGGATTTCCTCGCCGTGCTGTTCGACATCGAGCAGGTCCAAGGACTTGACCGGATCGGCGGCCTGGCAATGGACCGAGCGGAAGGTGGTGAAGTCGTGCCGCCCCACCAGCTCCTGCGCTGCTCGGTGCATCGCGTCTGCATCAAGCGGCTGGGCGACATGCCACGCGCGGTCGCGCTGCAGGGTCAGGGGCGCGCGGCGGTTGATGATGCGGTAAAGGTAACGCCTCCCCGTGCAGGAAAAGCGTGCATGCCAATCATCAGGCACGACTTCGCAGGCGGTCACTGCGATCGGATCGGGCCTGAGGTGGGCGTTCAGGGCCTCCATCAGCCGGAAGGGATCGAAGGGCTTTTCGATGTCCACGTGCGAGCGCATCGCGAGGGCATGGACCCCGGCATCGGTGCGCCCGGCAGAGTGGAGCACAGCCTGTTCTCCGGTGATCCGGTGCAGCGCGTCCTCAATCGATTGCTGCACGCTCGGCCCGTGGCTCTGGCGTTGCAGCCCGAAGAAGGGCGTGCCGTCGAATTCGAGGGTGAGGGCGAAGCGGGTCATGCTCGATCTCCGTCATTCGAGCGAAAGCTGGCACCTAGGGCTGCACGCGCAGTGCTTGCCGCTCTGGGCCCCAGCTTTCGCTGGGGTGACGAAGAAGGGTTGGTTTTCACGAAAGCACCGTCCCTGCCGCCACTGCCCGCCCGCGCAAGAACTCCGCGCGCTCCAGCACCGGCTTGCCCGCGCGCTGGAGCAGCAACGGCCGGATCGCGCCGCTCCCGCAAGCGATGGTGAAGTCGTCGTCCAGCACTGTGCCCGGAACATCTGAACTCGCGCCGCTGGCATCGACCACCTCGGCGAGCAGCAGCTTCACCCGTTCCCCCTCCAATTCGAACCATGCGCCGGGGAAGGGCGCCAGCCCGCGCACGCTGCGCTCGATCACGTCGGCGGGCGCGGACCAATCGATCTTGGCCTCGGCCTTGTCGATCTTGGGGGCGTAGATGGCTTGCGCGTCGTCCTGCACCTCGGGCGGGAAAGATGTGAGGTCCGCCAGCACCTCCACCATCGCTCCCGCGCCCACTTCGCCCAGCTCCGTGAACAAGTCGCCGGTTGTCTTGCGCCCCACCGGCACCGCGACCTTATGCAGCATTGGCCCTGTATCGAGCCCCGCCTCCATCTGCATGATCGTGACGCCGGTCTCGGTATCGCCCGCCATCACCGCGCGGTGGATTGGCGCGGCCCCGCGCCAGCGCGGCAGCAGGCTGGCGTGGATATTGAGGCAGCCATGCGCGGGCGCATCGAGCACCGGCTGCGGCAGGATCAGGCCATAGGCCGCCACCACCGCGACATCGGCGTGCAAGGCGGCGAAATCGGCCTGCGCCTCGGCATTGCGCAAGGACACGGGCGAACGCACCGGCAGCCCCAATCCTTCGGCCGCAATCTGCACCGGCGAGGGCATCAGTTTCTTCCCCCGTCCCGCCGGTCGCGGCGGCTGGGTGTAGACGCAGGCGATCTCGTGCCCCGCCGCTTGCAGCGCGCGCAGGGCAGGAACCGCGAATTCGGGCGTTCCCATGAAGATGATGCGCATGTGTCCGCCACTCCGTTCGTGCTGAGCTTGTCGAAGCACTGCACTTTCTTCTAGCGCGGCCCTTAAAGAGAAGTGCAGCCCTTCGACAAGCTCAGGGCGAACGGATAGAGGAAAACCATGGCTTCACAGGAAATCGAAGCGCTCAGCGCCGCGCTCGCCCGCCTGCCGGGCCTGGGGCCGCGTTCCGCGCGGCGGGCGGTGTTGTGGCTGGTCAAGCACCGCGAATCGGCGCTGCCCGCGCTGCTCGAGGCGCTGCACGGTGTGGCCGAGACGCTGGTCGAGTGCGACACCTGCGGCAATGTCGACACCGCCAACCCCTGCGGCATCTGCACCGACCCGCGCCGCGATGCACGCGCGCTCTGCGTGGTCGAGGAAGTCTCCGATGTCTGGGCGCTGGACCGCGCGCGGCTCTTCCCCGGGCGCTTTCATGTGCTCGGCGGGCGGCTGTCTGCGCTTGACGGGGTGGGACCAGAGGACCTCAACATCGCAGCGCTGCTCGCCCGCGTGGAAGCGGGCGGGATCGACGAGGTGGTGCTCGCCATGAACGCCACATTGGAAGGCCAAACCACCGCGCATTACCTCGCCGAGCGGCTCGAGGCCTTCCCGCTCAGGGTCACCCAGCTCGCCCACGGCCTGCCGGTGGGCGGCGAGCTTGACTATCTGGATGAGGGCACGCTGGCCCAGGCCCTGCGCGCGCGGCGGCCTGTCGGGTGATCCGATCACCCTGATCGGAGCATCGCGCTTGCGCAAGGCGCGGGGCCACCCTATTTTGCGCCGCATGGCTATCCGCGAAATCCTTGAAGTGCCGGACCCCCGGCTGAAGACCATCTCGACCCCGGTCGAACCGCATGAGTTCGGCGACGATCTGCGCGCGCTCGTCGAAGACATGTTCGAGACGATGTACGACGCCCCCGGCATCGGCCTCGCCGCGATTCAGGTCGGCGTGCCCAAGCGGGTGCTGGTGATCGACCTCCAGCCCGAAGACCCGGATGCGCCGCCGGTCGAGTGCTCGCATGACGGCCACAAGCACACCCACCCCGCGACCAAGAAGGAACCGCGGGTGTTCATCAACCCGGTGATCCTCGATCCCGCGGATGAGCTGTCGACCTATCAGGAAGGCTGCCTCTCGGTCCCCGAGATCTATGCCGACGTCGATCGCCCGGCGACCTGCCGCGTGCGCTATCAGGACCTGGATGGCAACACCCACGAGGAAGCGCTCGAAGGCCTGCTGGCAACTTGCCTGCAGCACGAGATGGACCACCTCGAAGGCATCCTCTTCATCGACCACCTCAGCCGCCTGAAGCGCGCGATGGTGCTGAAGAAGCTCGAGAAGATCAGGCGCGCGGCGTAATCTGTTTTTCGAACCCGCCTCCGCGGGTTCGTCCTCGCCGCGTTTCGTGGTGCGCACGAGCGGCTGCGGGCGCGCGGTCGTGCTTGCGGTTCGTGGTGCGAACCGAAAATGCCCCTCCATCGTCACCCCGGGCTTGACCCGGGGCTAGGCTTTCTTGGGAATAGTCGCCCGACGCCTCTGGCGTTCTCTATACGTTCCGTGTAGGATGTCGTCATGGACGCATCGATTCTCCCGCTTCTCGCCCTAATTCTCGGTGTCGCTTTCGGCGGGGGCGTGGGCTGGTTCCTCGCCTCGCGCCCGCTCGCTGACTTGCGCGCGCGGCTGGCGGCGGCTGACAGCGCGGCTGCGGAGCAGGCGGGCGAATTCAAGCGCGCCGTCGCTGAACTGGGCGAGGCGCGGATCGAGGTTGCCGCGCTGGGTGAACGCGCCGCGCGGGCCGATGGGCTTGCTGCGCGGCTCGATACCGCCCGCGAGGAAAACGCCCGCTTCCGCGCCGAGCGGGCGGCCTTCGAGGAACAGAAGCGCCTGCTCGAGGAATCGCGCTCTAACCTCCTCAAGGAGTTCGAGAACACCGGTGCCGCCGTGTTGAACCGCGCGCAGGAGGCCTTCCTCAAGCGCGCTGAGGAGCGGCTTGGCCACTCCGAAAAAGCGAGCGAGGAGAAGCTGAAGGCGCTGCTTGCCCCCGTGGGGGACCGGCTCAAGAGCTACGAGGATCAGGTCAAGGCGCTCGAGGAAAAGCGCGTCGATGCCTTCGGCCAGCTCGCCGGCGTGATCGAGGAAATGCGCAAGGGCCAAGACGAGGTGAAGCGCGAGGCGCAGCGGCTCGGCAATTCATTGACCAACGCCCCCAAGGCGCGCGGGCGCTGGGGGGAGCGGGCGCTCCAAAACGTGCTCGAACAATGCGGGCTGGCCGAACACACTGATTTCCATCTCGAACAGTCGATGGACACCGCCGAGGGGCGCTTGCGGCCCGATGCGATCGTCAATGTGCCGGGGCAGAAGAAGCTGGTGATTGACGCCAAGGTGTCGCTCAACGCCTATCAGGCCGCGTTCGAGGCCGATGACGAAGGCGAGCGCAAGCGGCACCTTGACCTCCACGCCAAGTCGATGCGCAATCATGTGCAGACACTGGGGTCCAAGAGCTACCAGAGCCAATTCGACGACGCGCCCGATTATGTGGTGATGTTCGTCCCCGGCGAGCATTTCGTCGCCGCAGCGCTCGAACATGATCCCGAGCTGTGGGACTTCGCCTTCCGCAACAAGGTCCTGCTGGCGACCCCGACCAACCTCGTCGCGATTGCCCGCACGGTCGCGCAGGTGTGGCGGCAGGACAAGATGGCGAGCGAGGCCGCCGAAATTGGCCGGATGGGAGCGGAATTGTACGACCGCCTCGCCACCGCCGCGGAGCATCTCAAGCGCGTTGGCGGCGGGCTGGAGAGTGCGGTCAACAATTACAACAAATTTGTCGGCAGCTTTGAGCGCAATGTGCTGTCCTCAGGGCGGCGCCTCGCAGAAAAGGGTGTCGAGATCGGCAAGCGCGCGATCGAGGATGTGCCGCTGGTGGAGAGCGCGCCCCGCTACAATGCGGCCGATGGTGATGCTGTAGAGGATGAACTGCCCGCACTGGAAAGCCGCAAGGATGCTGCGGAGTAGTTACTTCTCAAAGGTGGCCAGCACCTCATAAGCCAGCACCGCGCCCGCCACGGCAGCATTGAGCGAATCCGCGCGGCCGCGCATCGGCATGGTCACCCGCAGGTCGCAGGCTGCTTCATACTCCTCCGGCAGGCCCTGCGATTCGTTGCCGACGAGGATGAAACACGGCGCGGCATAGGGGGCTCCGCGGTAGGGCACTGCATCGCGCAAGCTCGCCGCGACCAGCTGGCCCGCCCCGCCGCGCAGCCACGGCAAGAACTCCTCCCACCGCGCCTGCGCGAGGTCCACGGTGAACACCGCCCCCATGCTCGCGCGCACCGCCTCGGCGCTGAAGGGATCGGCGCAATCGTCGATCAGGATGAGCCCGCCCGCGCCCACCGCGTCGCAAGTGCGCAGCATCGTGCCGAGATTGCCGGGATCGCGCAGGGCTTGTGCCACCAGCCAGATTGGCGCGCTCTCCCGGTCGAGCGCCGCGAGGCCCGTATCCCATTCGTCGAAGACCCCCGCCACGCTTTGGACGTTTTCCTTGCCGGTGATCTTGGAGAGAATGTCAGCCGTGGTGGTGATCACCTCACCGCCCGACGCTACGACCTCGGTTTCGAGCCGGGTGAGCAGGGCGTGCGGCGCACGGCCTTCAGCCATCACCAGCGTCTGCGGCAGGCGTCCGGCACTGCGGGCGTCTTCAAGCAGCCGCAGTCCCTCGACGAGAAACTGCCCGCTGCGCTTGCGATGCTTCTTCTCGCGCAAGCTGCGCAGATACTTGACCGTTGGATTGGAAAAACCGGTGATGTGCTTGTGCATGGGCGAAACCGCTGGCGGCACAGCAGCCCGCCGTCAATCCTCGCCGAAGCCGTCCGCGATCAGCGCGATCAGATCGGCCAGCACCGCCTCGGCATTTTCGCCCGCCACCACCACTTCGACCACATCGCCCTTCGCTGCGCCGAGCATCATCAGCCCGAGGATCGAGCCCCCGGCGGCACTGTGCGGCGGTTTGCTGACGGTCACGGTCACCCCTTGGGGCAAAGCCGCCACCGCGCCTACGAACTTCGCGCTGGCCCGCGCGTGCAGGCCGCGCCGGTTGACGATAGTGACGCTCTGCCTTGCCTCCCCCATGGCGGCGCTCCGTCAGGCCTTCGCCCGGGCCGGAGCGGGGGCGGTTTCCTGCCCCAGCAATTCGCTGGCGATGGTGATATAATTGCGCCCCGCCGTCTGCGCGGCGTGGACGGCAGCAGTCACGTCCATTACCTTGCGCGCACCCGCGAGCCGGATCAGCATCGGCAGGTTGATCCCCGCAATCACCTCGACATGGCCTGCATCAAGCAGCGAAATCGCAAGGTTCGACGGCGTGCCGCCAAACAGGTCGGTGAGGATGATCACGCCCGCGCCCTTATCGACCGTGACAATCGCCTCAGTGATGTCGGTGCGGCGCTGCTCCATGTCGTCATGGGGGCCGATGCAGACGGTCGCGATGCCCTCTTGCGGGCCGACGACGTGCTCCATCGCCTCGACAAACTGGTCTGCGAGGCGACCGTGGGTAACGAGGATCAAACCGATCATGTGTGAAAAAGGGTCCGTTAACTGCCCGCCCGGAGGCAAGCCTTACGCGTTTCAACCGATCTGGACAATGCCGGTTATGGGCCGGTCAAGGGCCGGTTACGGCCTGATTGCCCCTCAGCGACGATCCCGTTCGATCTCGTCGGCTGTCCGTGAGCCCAGATTGCGATGCTGGACCGTGGGCGAAAATCCCTCCGCTTGCAAGCTTTCTGCCATGCGCTCGGCTGTATAGACCGAGCGGTGTCTCCCCCCGGTACAGCCGAAAGCGACGTGGACATAGGGTTTGCCCTGCGCCTGATAGCGCGGCAGCAGCACCAGCAGTAGATCCCGGATGCGCGCAAAAGCGTCGGCGAAGGCCGGGTCTCGCTCTATATGAGCGCCAACGGCCGCGTCCTGTCCGGTCAGCGGGCGCAGTTCGGGCACCCAGTGCGGATTGTCGAGAAAGCGCATGTCAAACACCAGATCAGCCAGCGGCGGCATCCCGCGGGCAAAGCCGAAACTCGACAGCGTGAGGGTCATCGCAGCGGCCGGATCGGCCGGGGCGAAGAGCTGGCGGATTTTGCCCTGCAGATCATTGCTGGTCATCGCAGTGGTGTCGATCATCACCTCGGCCCAGCGGCGCAGCGGCTCGAACAGTTCGCGTTCGGCGGCGATGCCTTCCTTGACCGGATGCCCAGCCGCCATCGGGTGGCGGCGGCGGGTTTCGTTGAAGCGGCGTTCGAGCTCGTGCCCGGCGCAATCGAGGAACAGGAAGGTGAGCGCGAGATCGGAGCGCTGGCTGAGGTCCTTTACCAGTGCGATGATATCGGCCGGGACAAAGCCGCGGGTGCGCGAATCGAACCCGATCGCGAGCGGACCGCGCGCCTCATCCGGCATGGTGACGAGGCGCTTGAGCAGGCGGACCGGGACATTGTCGATCGTCTCCCAGCCGAGATCCTCCAGCACCGCGAGCGTGGTGGACTTGCCTGCGCCCGACAGGCCAGTGACCAGTAGCAGCCGCTGCTTGGGGACGGGGTCAGGGGAGGCAGTATCAGTCATGCGGCCCATTCTGCCTGCTCCCACGGCAAAGGGAAGTGGGATCGCACACCAAGCCATGTTGCCGCAGCGCCCACTGCGCGCGCGCCGCCGGCGCAATCGTGCCCGGATCGAAGGCCAGCACCGGCACCGCAATCCCGGCGATATCGCGCCGGGGCAGGGCATCGGGCAGGCGTTCGACCGGGCCAGCGCCTAGTTCGAGCGCCAGCGCGACCGGCGTGGGTGCGGCGGGCGGCATATGGATTAGCCCGACTCCGCGCACTTCTATCAGCCCCGCGATATTGGGGGGCGGGCTGGCGACCAACCGCCCGCCATCGGGTGTCAGCGTGACAGCATCATCCCCGATCAGCCCCGCCCCGCGTTCAATCAGCGCCAACGCGAGGCTTGATTTGCCTGCGCCCGGCGGCCCGAAAAGCAGCAGCGCGCGGCCATCAATCGCGACGGCGCTGGCCTGTATTACGATCGGGGCACCGTTGGTCATTTCGCGGCTGGCAGTCGCAGCTTGAGGCACGCCCCCGGCGCGCCATCAGCGCGGTCATGTGCGGTGAGCGTGCCATCATGTGCCTCGGCAATGGCGCGCCCGATGGCGAGGCCCAGCCCTGAGTGATGGCCGAAGTCTTCTTCATCAGGACGCACCGAGTGGAAGCGTTCGAACACCTTTTCGCGCGATTCGGCGGGAATGCCGGGGCCGTGGTCACTGACAGTGAGGCTGACCCAGTTGCCATCGTGATCGATGCTTACCTCGATTGGTGCGTCGGGCGGGGAGAAGGAGACCGCGTTGTCGAGCAGGTTCTCGACCACGCGCTCCAACCGCGCGCCCACGCCGCGCACCAGAGCAGCATAGCCGCGCGTGGTGAGCGCAATCGCGCGGCCTTCGTTCTCGGCCCGGTGCTCGCGCCCGCCGATAATCGCGCGCACCATGTCGGCGAGGTCGATGGTCTCCAGCGTCGCGCGGCTCATTTCGGCATCGATCCGGCTGGCTTCGGAGATTTCGGTGACAAGGCGGTCGATCCGGCGCACATCATGAATAGCGATCTGGATCAGCTCTTTTCGCAGCGCCGGATCCTCGACCCGCGGGTGCGCCTCGATCGCGCTGCGCAAGCTGGCGAGGGGGTTCTTGATCTCATGCGCAACATCGGCGGCGAAGCTGTCGACCGCGTCGATGCGCTGGCGAAGCGCCCCGGTCATATCCGACACCGCGCGGGCGAGCAGGCCGATTTCGTCGCTGCGCTGCGGCAAGCGCGGCACCTCCACCTCGCGCTCGCGCCCCTGCCGCACGCGCACGGCGGCCGTGGCCAGCAACCGCAGCGGCGTGACGATGGTGCGCGCAAGGAACAGCGAAAGTGCGGCCGAGGCGGCCATCACCACCAGCATGGCGACGAACAAGGTGGTGCGCGCCGACCGCACGCTTTCGGTGATGTCGACCGCGTTGCGCACCGTCAGCAGGGTCGCGCCTTGCAACCCGACGGGCGCGGCAGCGGTAATCACCGGCGTGCCGTCGCGCCAATCATAGAGGCGCACCTGCGACAGGCCGAGTTCGCGCGCGCGGGCCAGTTCGGGCCAGGCGTCGGCTTGCTGCGCTTCGGGTTCGACATAGTCCTGCACCGCCTCGGCACTGACAATGGTATCGACCGTGCGGTCAAGCCAACGTGCAAAACGCTGCTCCCAATCATCGTCGTTGATGTCGTTGAACCGGAACGCAGGCGCGGCCAGGGCGAAGCTGTCAGCCGTGAGCTTGCCCTCGGCATCGAACATTCTGAGGCGCATCCGCTGTTCCTTGCCGATCTGCACCAGCAAGGCCTCCTGCCGCTCGCGGGTGGCCCCGGCGAGCGCTTCGGCGGTGATCTGGGCCTCGATCCGGGCGAGCTTGAAGCGTTCGTTGATCAGCTGCGTGCGGTAACCATCGAGATAGAACAGCCCGCCGCCCATGATCAGCAGCGGCAGAATATTCACCACCAGAATGCGCGCCGTGAGCGCGAAACGCCCGGTCGCCGTCAATTGCTCTCCCCCGGACGCGGCGGGCCCCCGTTCAGCCATGGATTTCAGCCATCGGTGAAGCTGTAGCCCGCGCCGTAAAGCGTATCGATCGCGTCAAAGCTGGCGTCGACCACCTTGAACTTGCGCCGCATCCGCTTGATGTGGCTGTCGACCGTGCGGTCATCGACGAAGACGTCGTCGGGATAGGCGGCATCCATCAGCTGATTGCGGCTCTTGATCACACCCGGACGGATCGCGAGCGCTTCCAGGATCAGGAACTCGGTGACGGTGAGGCTGACGCTCTGGCCGTCCCAGGTGACGTGGTGGCGCGCCGGGTCCATGAACAGCCGCCCGCGCGTGATGCTGGCTTGCGCAGGTTCGCTTTGCCCGGCGGTCAGATCGCTCGCCGCTCCCGTTTCGGCGCGGCGCAGGATCGCGCGGATGCGGGCGATCAGCAGACGCAGGCTGAAGGGCTTGGCGATGTAGTCATCCGCGCCCTGTTCGAGCCCCGCTTCCTCGTCGCTTTCATCATCCTTGCTGGTGAGGAAGATCACCGGGAGCGCCGAATGTTCGCGCAGCCGGCGCAGCAGCTCCATGCCGTCCATCTTGGGCATCTTGATGTCGAACACGGCCAAGTCGGGCGGATTGTCGAGCAGCGCCTTCAGGGCAGTTTCGCCATCGGAATAGAGCCGGGTGGCAAAGCCTTCCGCCTGCAGCGCGATCGAGACCGTGGTGAGAATGTTGCGATCATCATCCACCAGCGCGATCTGCACCGCCGCAGGCTGCGCGCTGGACGGGCTTTCGGCGGTCCCTGCCGGGTCACTGGTGATGTCGGACATGGTCACGATCCTCGCTGCCGCCGCCATGGCATAGTGAAACCGGTAGCGCCATCACGGGCGCGAGACAATCGCCACGGCCCGCCATTTGTGCGGATCAATCGGGCCGCTTCGCAAGCGGCTGCGGCGTGGCACTGGTCGCAAATCGCGCGCGCGCTGGCGACGATCGCACGCTGGTTGTGGAGCCGCGCGCGGCTTCTAGTTGCATAGGTATGCACGGCTGCTAGTCAGGCCCTGCTCGGCCTTGCGGATTCGCGGAAATTAACCGGCTCGCGGTGATGCTAGAGCGCCACTCTGCCATTTGGCACAGGAGACGTAACTTGACCTTGCTCGCTTACCCCTTGGCCGCCCAGAACCTTCACACCGGCGCGCACATCCACGCCAATCTCGGCACCTCGGCGCTGGTCGAGCACGCGCTCAAGAAGGGCGAGGGCAAGCTGACCAAGCACGGCGCGCTGCTGGTCGACACCGGCCGCTTCACGGGGCGCAGCGTGAAGGACAAGTACATCGTCCGCGATGCCGAAACCGAAAGCACGATCAACTGGGGCCCGATCAACCAGCCGATGAGCGAAGAGCACTTTGCCGCGCTCAAGGCGGACTTTCTCAAGGAACTCGAAGGACAGGACGAGCTTTACGTCGCCGACCTGTTCGGCGGCTCGCAGCCCGAATACCGGGTCAACGTGCGCGTCATCAACCAGCTCGCCTGGCACAACCTGTTCATCCGCACCCTGCTGGTGCGCCCCACGGCAGACGAATTGGCGAGCTTCGTCCCCGAATACACCATCATCAACCTGCCCAGCTTCAAGGCCGATCCCGAACGCCACGGCTGCCGCAGCGACACGGTGATCGCGGTGAGCTTCACCGAGAAGCTGATCC
>OFDC01000636.1_pt1 | contig 24386 bp, 17 predicted proteins | sample 1520941 | NCBI WGS metagenome assembly OFDC01 (sample SAMEA94258168, study PRJEB24077) | hot springs metagenome | biome: Aquatic biome; feature: Water | place: India | collected 2012-12-06 | depth 5 m | reverse complement strand
GTGATGCGCCTGCGGCGCCGGCGCTAGCCGGCGCCCGGACCGAACCGGGTTCATCCCCGGCTTCATTCCAAGGAAACGCCGCGCCTGCTAGGGAACGGACGAGACGGCCCTTTCACGGGCAACAGGATCGGGATCCGGACGCGGCGCCGGTCCCTGGGGAGTGTCGAGGCGACATGCCGGAGTTGAGCTCATCCGCGGCGGAAGCCGCCCTCGACCGCTCCGAGCGGCCCGGCCGGGTCAGCCTGCTCCTGCTGCTTGCCGGCCTCCTCGTCGGCGCCGCGGTGGGCCTGAGCTTCGTCGCCAACGAGCAGGCGCAGCCGATCATCCTCGGCCTGCTGGCGCTGCTGGCCATGGCGGGCGTGTTCTGCCTCTTCGCCTTTGCCATCGGGGCGATCCAGCTCACCGGGCAGGGCACCCGCAACGACGTCACCAAGGCGGTGGTCGATGCCGCGCCCGACGGCATGATCGCCATGGAGGAGGGCGGCCGGCCGATCTACGCCAACGCCGCCTATCTGAAGCTCGCCGGCAGCGACACCTTCACCAACCTGCGCCCCGTCGAGCGGGTCTTCGTCGGCTCGCCCGAGGTTTCGGAGGCGGTCTACCGCCTCGCACAGGCCGCGCGCGAGGGCATCCTCGCCGCCGCCGTGGTCGGCGCTCTGGCCCGGGGCGAGGAGGCTGGCCTGCTCGCCACGCACTACCACTCCCTGCTGCTCGCCTCGTTGCGGCGCCACCTGCAACTGTCGCTGCCGTTCTACGCCAATGGCGGCGCAGGCCGCTGGTGGCATGAGCAATACGCCGCCGCCAAGGCGGGCTACGAGCAGACGACCGCTCTGCTGGCCAGGCTGCCGGAACCACGCTTTGCCCTGCATGGCTTCGATCTCGTCCGCCGCGAGCTGGCGGCATGAGCGAGGCCCCCAATGTTGCCCCATGGAGCACCTACAAGCGGCTCTGGCCATGGCTCAAACCCTATGCGCCGCGCCTGATCCTCGTCCTCCTCGGCAGCCTCGTCGCCACTGGCCTGACCCTTGCGCAGCCGTGGATTTCCAAGCTGATGATCGACGAGGCGCTGTTGAAGCGGGACTGGCCGATGCTGGTGCGGATCGCCGGGCTTATGGTCGGGGCGACGGTCGGCGGCTTTGCCGTCAACGCACTGGTGTCGTACCGGTACGTCTCGCTCTCGGCGCAGATGCTGTTCGACATGCGCGTGGCCCTGCTGCGCCACCTCCAGCGCCTCTCCCCGCGTTTCTACGGCAGCTTCCGACTGGGCGATCTGATGTCGCGCCTCAACTCCGATGTCTCGGACGTGCAGCGCGTGGCGGGCGATACGCTGCTTTCAGTGCTCAGCAACCTGCTGTTCTTCACCGGCTCTGTCGCGATGATGCTGTGGCTGGACTGGAAGCTGTTCCTCGTCGGCACCGTGCTCGTGCCCTTCGCAGTCCTGAGCTTCCTCCACTTCCAGCGCCGCATGACCGACCTGACGCGGCAGATGCGCGAGCGCGGCGCGGACATCGGCAGCCTGCTGGCTGACACCATCCTCGGCATGCGCACGGTCAACGCGCTGGGCGCAGAGGCGCACGAGGCAGACCGCTTTGCCCGCGCCAACAGCGGCTTCGTGGCCACGATGCTGCGCATGCAGACGACCTCGTTCCTCACCGGCGCACTGCCCGGCACGATCGTGACGGCCTCCAGTGCGGCGGTAATCCTCTATGGCGGCAAGCAGATCATCGACGGCACGATGACCGTGGGCGCGCTCGTCGCCTTCATCACCTACCACGGCCGCCTGCTCGCCCCGGTGCAGGCGCTGATGGGCCTGACCGCGAGCCTTGCCACGGCGCGCGTCGCACTCGCCCGCATCTTCGAACTGTTCGACACCGCCCCCGAAGTGGTCGAGGCCGAAAAGCCTTGGCCCCTGCCGCTCATCTCCCGCGAAATCCGGCTTGAGAATGTGACCATGCACCACGGCCGCGCGCCGGTTCTGGACAACGCCAGCCTTGCCATTCCGGCCGGTTCTCTCACCGCCATCCTCGGCCCCTCCGGCGCGGGCAAGTCCACGCTGGCGGACCTGCTGGTGCGCTTCCTCGATCCGGTATCGGGCAGCGTCACCATCGACGGCACCGACTTGCGCGAATTGTCGCTCACTGACCTCAGGGCGCGAGTCCTGCTCGTCGATCAGGCCCCGTTCCTGTTCAACGCCAGCATCGCCGAGAACATCGCCTTCGCCCGCCCGGAAGCAACGATCGAACAGGTCACCGCCGCCGCCAGCGCCGCCGGCCTCGATCCGCTGATCGCCCGTCTGCCCCAGGGTCTCGCCACCCGCACCGGCGAGCGCGGCCTTGCTCTCTCGGCGGGCGAGCGCCACCGCATCGCCATCGCCCGCGCCCTGCTGCGCCAGCCCGATGTGCTGATCCTCGATGAGCCCACCGCCGCGCTGGACGAGGAGACCGAGCGCGTCGTTGCGCTGGGCCTGCGCCGCGCCCTGCCCCATGCCACGCTGATCGTGATCACGCACAAGCCTGCGCTCGCTGAAATGGCGGACCATGTGATCCGGCTGGAGGGAGGCAAGGCGCGCATAGAACCGCAGGTTACCGCGCATGGCTAGAATCGCGGTGATCGACAGCGGCGTCCACCCCACGCACCCGCACATCGACGCGGCGCGGCTCCTGCCCGGCTGCTCGATCCTCGCCGATGGCACGGTGCTGACCGACCCGCGCGAAGCGCTCGACAAGCTTGGCCATGGCACCGCCGTTACCGCCGCGATTCAGGAGCTTGCGCCGCAGGCCGAAATCCTGACCATCCGCGTCTTCCGCGATGGCCTGCGCGCCTCGGCCCGCGCATTGGCAACAGGCATCCGGCAAGCCCTCGAAGCCGAGTGCGACCTGATCAACCTCAGCCTCGGCACGGCAAGCCCCGCCCATGCCGAAGTCTTCGCGCTGTTGGCCGAGGAAGCGACAGACCGCGGCACCCTGATTGTCGCCGCGTACGAGGCAGACGGGCAGCCCTGCTGGCCGGGATGCCTGCCGCAAGTCCTCGGCGTCGGTCTCGACTGGGACCTGCCGCGCGGCACCCCGGCCCTTTGCGCCGACCATCGCATGGTCATGGCATCGGGCTACCCCCGCCCCATCCCCGGCGTCGAACCACGCCGCAACCTCTATGGCGTCAGCTTCGCCGTCGCGCAGGTGACCGGCTGGGTCGCGGCGTGCGGGCTGCGCCACCGGGCCGAGGCTATCGCCGCTTGCGCCGATTTGCGTACACCCCAAGGAGCCGGTGCCGACTAGGCTTACCCCCATGATCCAGCCTTTGCGCGCGCCCTCGCCCCAGCAAGCCCTCGCCGAAGGAGAAGCCCTGCTGGCAAGCGCGCCGCACAAGGCGCTGACGCAAGCCGAAGCGATCCTGCGGCAGGCTCCGGGTTATCCGCCTGCAGAATTCCTCGCCGCGCGGGCGCTGCGCAAGATGGGCAAGGGCAAGCAGGCCGTCGCCAGGCTTGACGCCCTGGCGCGAGCGAATGGCCGGGTCCCCGCCGTGTTGTGGGAACTGGGCCAGGCCGCTGCCGAAGCCAAAGACACGCAGCGCGCGATTGCCGCCCTGCAGGCGGTGACGCAGTTGCAGCCCACCGTCGCCGGTGGCTGGTTCCTCCTCGCCAGACAGTTGCGCAAGGCAGGACGCACGCAGGACGCATGGCGGGCCGACCTGTCCGGCGTCCACGCGTCCTCGCGCGATACCGGCCTGCTCAAGGCAGCGGTCGCGGTGCAGGATGGCGATCTCGAGGCCGCGGACCGGATGCTCGCCGAACGTCTCGCCCGCGATAGCGACGATCCCCCGGCTCTGCGCCTCCATGGCGAAATTGCCTGGCGAAAGGGCGAGATGACACCGGCCATCGCGCGCGTTGAACAGGCCGTGGCCAGCGCGCCGGGCTTCGATCTCGCGCGCGATTTCCTGATCCGCATGCTGCTCCAGACCAACCGCCTGCCCGAAGCGCTCGAACACGCCGAAGTGTTGCAGGCCTCGCCGATCCCCTCGCCCGGCCACAAGCTGATCCTCGCCTCGGTGCTGGTGCGCCTGGGCCATCAGGAGCGAGCGGCAGGCCTCTATCGTGATTTGCTCGCCCGTGATGCGGACCAGCCGCAAGTCTGGCAGAACCTCGGCCACGTGCTCAAGACCTTGGGCCGACAAGCCGAGGCAGTCGATGCCTATCGCGCCGCCGTCACCCGCCAACCGACCATGGGCGAGGCTTGGTGGAGCCTTGCCAATCTCAAGACGGTGAAGCTCGGGCCTGACGACATCGCGACGATGGAAGGCGCTCTCGCGTCGCTCGCCGACACCACCGAGGAGCGCCGGGAGGACGTGTTCCACCTGCACTTCTCGCTCGGCAAGGCGTTCGAGGATGCCAGGGACCACGCCGCCTCTTTCGCGCATTACGACAAGGGCAACACCCTGCGGCGCACGATGATCCTGCACGATGCCGATGCCTTCTCGGCAGAGGTTGAGGCGGCCCAGCGCACGTTCACTTCCGCATTCATCGCCACCATGGGAGACGGCGGCTGCCCTGCCCCCGATCCGATTTTCGTCGTCGGCCTGCCGCGCTCGGGCTCCACGCTGGTCGAACAGATCCTGTCGAGCCATCCCATGATCGAGGGCACGATGGAACTGCCCGAGATGATGATGATCGGGGCGCGGCTGCAATCGCGGGTCGACGAGGGCGAGTTTGCCGACTTCGCCGCGATGATCGCCTCGCTCACCCCGGCCGATCGCCAGCGGCTCGGCGAGGAATACATCGAGCGCACCCGCATCCACCGCCAGACTGACCGTCCGCTGTTCATCGACAAGATGCCCAACAACTGGCAGCACGTCGGCCTGATCCGGCTGATCCTGCCCAACGCCAGGATCGTCGACGCGCGGCGGCACCCTCTGTCCTGCTGTTTCTCAGGCTGGAAGCAGCACTTCGCGCGCGGCCAGACCTTCACTTACAATCTGACTGACATCGGGCGCTACTACAGCGATTACGTCGGCCTGATGGCAGCGTGGGACACGCAAGCGCCCGGCCACGTCCACCGCGTGATCTACGAGCGCATGGTCGCCGATACCGAAAGCGAAGTGCGGCGCCTGCTGGCTTACATCGGCGTGCCGTTCGATGCCGCCTGCCTCGAATTCTACAAGACCGAGCGCGCGGTGCGTACCGCCAGCTCTGAACAGGTCCGCCAGCCGATCTTCAAGGACGGGCTCGAGGCGTGGAAGCCCTACGAGCCGTGGCTCGGCCCGCTCAAGTCCGCGTTGGGTCCGGTGCTGGACAGCTACCCCGACGCGCCTTCCGTCTAAAGCCCTCTCCCCTTCAGGGGAGAGGGTTGGGAGAGGGGCGAGCGCCCACCAAGCCATCGCACAAGCATCTCCCCTTCTCTTCAGAGGAGGGGGATCATGCACACCACCCCACCAAAAAGCCCCCACGGTTTCCCGTGGGGGCACAGTCGCTTTCGCAGGGTAAAGTCCTGGGAACCTCAGTACTTCTGGCCCCAGCGGATGCCGAAGAACTGCGGTTTGATGATGAAAGTGCGGGACGAGCCCGAGCAGAAGTCGATCGAACAGAAGGTGTTCTTGGTCAGCTGCCCACGCTTGTCGAAGGCGTTCTGCAGGAACACGTCGAGCGTCCAGCTTTCGGTCTTGATCCCGGCCGAGAAGTCGAAGCTTACGAAGCCCGGGGTGTTGCCGTACAGAGCGTTCTGGTCGACATTGAGGTCCTGCGTTGCGCCGGTCTGGTAAAGCGCGGCACCCTGGACGTAGAAGTCCTTGTCGCCCCAATCGCCGTCATAGCGCACCGACGTGGTGCCCTTGAACTTCGGCTGGCGCGGCAGGCGGGTTCCGTCGATCGCGGCAACCGAAGGAGTCTGGCCATTGGTGCCCGGGACCGGCGTACCGACGGCGCAAGTGGCAAGCTGGGTGATGCTAAGCGCGGCGCGGTCTGCGATGAAATTGCAGAAGTCGCCCTTGAGCTTGCCGTCGTTATAGGCGCCCGAGGTCGAGAGTGTAACGGCACCAAGCTTGAGATCGGCGTCATACTCGATGCCCTTGACCTCGGCCTTGCCGGCGTTGCCGGTGTAGCCCGCACCCTGTGCGCCCGCGACCACAACCGAATACTGGATGTTGTTCCACTTTTCGAGATAGACTGCGGCGTTCAGGCGGAACATGTTGTTCCATGTACCCTTGAAGCCGAGTTCGAAGTTGGTCAGCTCTTCCGACTTGAACGGTGGCGCCGCCACGATCACTTGCGGCAACCCGCCCGAGGCACGAATGCGGAGCGGTCGGTTAAAGCCACCCGGACGGAACCCGGTCGAGTAGTTCGCATAGATCATCTTGTCCGGCTGGAACTGCCAGTTCACGGCGACCTTGTGCGTTTCGCCCTGCTCCCGATAGCGGCCGACGCTAAGCGGATCGAGGCGGTTGAAGTTGCGGCACTGCAGTCGCTCGGCCGGCAACGGCAGCGGGCAGCCCACCGCACCGGTCGGCAGGAAGATCGATGGTGCGTTCTGCGCCGATGCCGCCACGCCGCCAAATCCGGTCACGTCAAACCGCGTCCAGAAGTATCGGATGCCGCCGGTCAGCTTCAGTTCGGGCGTGATGTTGTAGTGCCCTTCAGCAAAGACAGCATAGTCTTTCCAGTGGTTTGTCTGCTCGCTGAGATAAAAGGCATCGCGCTTCACAGCGGGTGAGCCAAGGACCATCGTTCCGCCCTGGCTGACCGGAATGCCGAAGCCTGCCGGATTGCTGTCACCACCGCCCGACTGCGTGTAGCCGACGATGTCGGCCAGACCGTGGATACCGTAGTCGTTGTTGATGTCGTTGGTCTGGTGGTGAAGGAAACCACCGATGGTCACGTCGAACGGCCAGGACTTCGGCGTAGTCAGGCGCACTTCCTGCGTGAACTTCTTCTCGTTGCGAAGCCCGCTGTAGAACTGCGTGGGATTGATCAGGCTGCTGCACTTGAGCGAGGCGCCGGAACCGGTACAACCGTTCTTGCTGAAGAACTGCAGGTAGTTTTCGTAGCCCGGGCCGAAGCCATCATACGTGACGGTGTAGTAGGTGTAGTCATTCAGCAGCTTGATCTGGCGCTGGTAGTAGCCAGTGGCCGAGACCAGATCGAAGTCACCGATATGGCCGTGAATTGACAGAGCGGCCTGATACCACCTGTCGTTCTGGCTGGTCTTGTCATAGTCGTGGACTTCAAGATCGCCGACGCGGGGATCGAAACCGAAGTAACCATTGGTCGTCTGCTTCTGCGCACTGATCTGGGGCATGATGTCCCAGCCATCGAACGGCTGCCACAGCACCTGAATGCGCCCACCATAGCCTTCGATGGAGTTGTAGTCGTCCTGAGCGATCGACGAATTGTCGAGCGTGAAGCTGGTGTTCGGATTTTCGTCACCCAGCGTCAGGACCGAAGGGCGGCCGTCGTTGAACTTGCCGTTGTTGGGCGTGTTGTCGATGTAGCCGCCATCGCGGCGGTAGAAGCCCATTGCACGTACCGCCAGATTGTCGGCTATCGGCACATTGATGTAGCTCTGGTACTGCCCGCCAAAATCACCCTGGCCATACTTGTTGACCTCGGCGTCCCAGCCGAACTCGAACTTGTCGGTAGTTGGCTTCTTCGTGATGAAGCGGATCGTGCCGGCCAGAGAGCCAGCGCCATAAAGCGTGCCCTGCGGCCCCGAAAGTGCTTCGATACGTTCGAGGTCATAGGCCATGATGTCGGGCAGGCCAGTCCCGGTGATGGGGATATCGTCGATATAGTAGCCCACGGATTCACGCCCGCCGCCCGCCGGCACAATCCCGCGGAAATAGGGCGTGTTGCGGCCCGGCCCGATGCCGGCGAAGGTCACAGACGGCAGGAGCGAGGCAAAGTCGGTCAGGCCCTTGACTTGGCGCTGGCCAAGCGTGTCGGCGCTCAGCGCCTGCATCGAGATCGGGACTTTCTGGATCGAAGTGGCAGTGCGCGTCGCGGTCACCACGATCTCGCCCAGGCCCTGCTCCTCGGCAGCCTGCGGTTCGGCAGCAGGAGCGGCGGCTTCCTGAGGCTCGTCGGCGGCGCGGACGACGGTGGGCAGGACCATCGTCGAAAGGATGGTCGAAACGCCCAGCGCCCTCATGGCTTTGGATTTGAACCCGATCTGCTTCTTCATCTCGTCAACCCCCTGTTATGGCTGGCCCGGACAGGTCTGACCCGGCCCTTGCTTCTCCCCGTGCATCCATCCCCAATTCCATTGCGCATCTTCCCCACATTGCACCGCAACATGGCCGGACCGCCGCACAGACGGCCCAGATGAAAAGGCAAAGCATCCCCGCCAGCCGAAGACAGCAGCGTCTCCGGCCCCGTCGCGTCGGCGCGACAGACATCAGGTTGTCAGCAATACCCCTTCGACCGGCGCGGCCTTTTGACCATTCCATGACGCCTGTCCGGGATTGATAATGCTGCAGAGCAACATGGAGTCAACGCCCTTTTGGGCAGGTGGCTCACCCTTTTCGGATCGAGGCCAGAAACCCGTTGACGCACATAGCAAACGGCGCCCGGATCACTCCGGGCGCCGTTTCGGACAACAGCAAGGTTTTGCGCTTACCAGCTGCCGGTGTTCGGCATGCTGGCCCAAGGCTCCTGCGGCGGCAGATGGCCCTCCTGAAGAAGTTCGATCGAAATGCCGTCAGGCGATTTGACGAAAGCCATGTGCCCGTCGCGCGGGGGGCGGTGCACGATGTGGCCCGCATCCATGATGCGCTGGCAGGTCTCGTAGATATTGTCGACGCGATAGGCGAGATGGCCGAAATTGCGCCCGCCGCCATAGACTTCGGCAGGCGATCCGTCTTCCGGCGGCCAGTTGTAGGTCAGCTCGACCTCGGCGACGCCCTCCTGTCCGGGAGCGGACAGGAAGATCAGCGTGAAGCGTCCCTGCTCGCTCGAGAAGCGGCGCGTCTCCTTGAGACCGATCAGTTCGAAAAAGGCGATCGTCGCGTCCGGGTCGGTCACGCGGATCATGGTGTGGAGAAACTTGGTCACGGCTAGGGATTCCGTTCAAAAGCGGTTCATCGACAGAATCGCACAACTCGTCGCAGGCAACCAAGCCCGGGAGATGGCGATGCAGGCTGAAGATAGTGACGACGCGACGGAAACCCAAGGGCGCGGCTCACGTATCCTGCCGCAGGGTGGAATGGCGCTCCTGCCGGTCGCGATCCTGGCGGCCGGACTGGTCACCGGCGGCTGGTTCATCGGCGACGGATTCCGCCGCGCCAAGGTTGCCGATCGTTCCGTCACCGTGCGCGGCCTTGCCGAACGCGAGGTAACCGCCGATCTTGCCACATGGACCCTGGCCTATTCCGCCACCGCGCCCGACCTTGCCAGCGCACAGGCCAGCGTCGACCGCGACAGCCAGGCGATCCGCGCCTTCTTCGGCGAACTCGGCTTCCCCGCAGACGCGCTGCAGCCGACCGGGGTCAACGTCCAGACGATGACCAGCGACGGCGTCGTCAGCTTCTCGGTGCGCCAGCGCATGACCTTGCGCACCACCGATATCGCCCGCGCGCAACGGGCAGTGAAGCGCCAGTTCGATCTGGTGCGGCGCGGGGTGATGCTCGAGGAAGGCTCGGGCATGGCCTATACCTTCACGCGCCTCAACGCGATCAAGCCCGAGATGGTCGCCGCCGCCACCAAGGACGCACGCGCCGCCGCCGAACAGTTCGCGCGCGACAGCGGCGCCTCGGTCGATGGCATCAAGACCGCAAGCCAGGGTTATTTCGAGATCACCGCGCGCGATGGCGATGGCGGCGGCTGGGGCGTGTCGGACACGCCATACAAGAAGGTCCGGGTGGTCACGACGATCGACTTCTACTTGCGCTGATCCGGCCGGGCTGCGGGCCGGACTGCGGGCAAGCCCCGAGGGCCTCGGCAACGCATTGCTTGGCAAAGGTGTTGCATGAAGCACAGGCCGGGGCCATATCGCGCGCTAACGAGGATCCATGTTCAACAAGCTTCGCTCGCTGTTTTCATCTCCTGTCGCCGAAGAGCCCCTGCCGCAGCAGGCCTCCCTGCCTGCCGGGCAGCGCGTCTATGCGATTGGCGACATCCACGGACGGCTTGACCTGTTCGAGCAGCTGCTCGCCCGGATCGACGCCGACGATGCGTCGCGCGGGGCTGCCGACACGACGCTGATCCTGCTCGGCGATCTGGTCGATCGCGGCCCCGACAGCCGCGGCGTGATCGAGCGGGCAATGCAGCTCATGGCCACCGGCAAGGTCCGCATCCTTGCCGGCAACCATGAAGAGATGATGCTCGGCAGCCTGCGCGACGAGGAAACGATGCGCCATTTCCTGCGCCACGGCGGCCGGGAAACGCTGTTCAGCTATGGGTTGCGGGGCGAGGAATACAGCCGCGGCAATCTCGAAGAGATCATCGAGCGGGCGAATGCACTGGTTCCCCCCGATCACATTGCCTTCATGCAGGCGATGGAAGACCAGATCGTCATGGGCGATTACCTGTTCGTCCATGCCGGCATCCGCCCCGGTGTACCGCTTGACCGGCAGATGCCTTCGGACCTGCGCTGGATCCGCCGCGAATTTCTCGATCATGCCGATCCGCACGGCCACCTTGTCGTGCATGGCCACACGATCACCGACGAGCCGGTGCTGAGGCACAACCGCATCGGCATCGATACCGGCGCTTTTGCTTCCGGCAAGCTCACCGCCTTGGGTTGCGAGGGAGATCGGCGATGGCTGCTGACAGCTTTCATCGCACCGCAGGAACGCGAAGCCGCCTGAGCCGTTGAGGCGCTGCACTTCGCTGCAATGCAACAATTTTTGTTATGTGTTGCAACATCGCCACGACTTCCGGAAAATAGCGGGAAACGGGCGATCTGCGCAATCTTTGGATATGCGCGGGCAAACTCCGGGACAGTTTTTTACGCAGGCGCGAACCACGCCGCCGCATTGTCGTAACCTCGTCATTATAGTGTCACCTGAGACCGGTTTGGAGCCAAGGCAAGGGCCGCTAAGGCCGCTCGCGAAGGTTCGGCGCACCGGGTGATTCCCGCTCCGGCCTAAGCATACGGCGGGGAACAACCGCGCCACAAACCGCGCCACACGGCGCCTTGAAACGGGGTCAGATAATGCAGATGAAGTTCCTGGTCGCAGCCTCGACCATTGCTCTCGGTAGCGTCGCCATGGCCGGCGCAGCCCACGCCCAGTCCACCGGTTCGGTCGACTTCGAACAGCCGATCATCGTCACCGGCACCGTCGCCAAGTCGGTTGCAGGCGTCGAAACGCCGAACACGACCCGCGCCAAGCAGGTGCTTGACCAGGCCATCATCAGCCGCCAGGCACCCGGCCAGTCGATCAACGACATCATCAACCTCGTTCCCGGCGTCAGCTTCCAGAACAACGACCCGTTCGGTTCGGCCGGCGGCACGCTGACCATACGCGGTTTCGACAGCACGCGCATCTCGCAGACCTTTGACGGCCTGCCGCTGAACGACACCGGCAACTATGCGCTCTATTCGAACCAGCAGCTTGACCCCGAGCTGATCGAACAGGTCAACGTCAACCTCGGCTCGACCGATGTCGACAGCCCGACTGCCGCCGCTTCGGGTTCGACCGTCAACTACCGCACCCGCAAGCCGACCGAAGACTTCGGCGTGCGCATGGTCGGTTCGGCTGGCCGCTTCGATTTCATGCGCGTGTTCGGCTCGATCGACACTGGCAACCTCAATGCCTCGGGCCTTCGCGCGTTCATCGCCGCCAGCTCGGCCACCAATGACACCATCTTCGGAGGCATCGGCCAGATCGACAAGAAGCAGATCAACGCCCGCATCTTCCAGCCGCTGAGCGACAATGGCGACTTCATCTCGATCGCCGGTCACTACAACCGCAACCGCAACAACTTCTTCGGTTCGGTCAACCTGCGCAGCGACACCTTCCCCGACACCAAGGCCGAGCGTGACATCAAGACCGCGCGCTGCACCGTGCCCGCTGGCGTCGCAGGCGTTGCCGATGCCGCATCCAGCTGCGGTTCGGCCTTCGACTACCGCTACAACCCCTCGAACACCGGCAATATCCGCATCAATTCGCGCTTCACGCTGGCCGATGGCCTGGTGCTGACCGTCGATCCGAGCATCCAGTACACCAAGGCCAACGGCGGCGGCACGCTGATCGCCAGCGAAGGCCTCACCCCGCAGGGTCTTTCGGGCTTCATTCAGGGCTCGAGCTCGAACCCGAACTACTTCGCCGGTGTCGACATCAATGGCGACGGTGACATCCTCGATCGCGTCCGCGTCCACAGCCCCAGCCAGACCCAGACCTGGCGCCTCGGCGTCATCTCGTCGCTGCGCTACGATATCGACGACAACAACACCGTCCGTCTTGCCTACTCGTACGATCGCGGCCGTCACCGGCAGACGGGTGAAGCGGGTCTGCTCGCCCAGAACGGCTTCGGCGCCGATTACTTCCCGGTCGACAACCCGATCCTCGCCAAGGACGGTTCGAGCCTGCAGAAGCGCAACCGCCTGTCCTATGCGATCCTGCATCAGGTTTCGGGCGAATACCGCGGCGACTTCAAGGATCTGACGGTGACCGCCGGTGTGCGCATGCCGTTCTTCCGCCGCAACCTGACCAACTACTGCTTCGCAACGTCAGCAGGCGGCAACGTCGCCTGCTTCGGCACCGATGCGGCCAACGCCACGTACGACGCGGCAACCACCTTCCAGACCCCGCAGCAGCGCATCTTCAACTATTCGAAGCCGCTGCCGACCGCCGGCTTCACGTACCGCATCGGTGCCAGCGCCAGCGTGTTCGGCAACTACTCGAAGGGCCTGCAGGTGCCGGGTACGGACAACCTCTACCAGTCGTTCTTCTACGCTCCGGATCGTGCTGAAGCGAAGCCGAACCCCGAAACCTCGCACAACTTCGACCTCGGCTTCCGCGTCCGTTCGGGCCGCGTGCAGGCGCAGGCTTCGGGCTGGTGGACGATCTACAACAACCGTCTGGCCTCGGCCTACGACGTCGATCTGGATGCGACGATCTATCGCAACCTCGGCCGCGTTGACAAGTACGGCGTCGACGGCTCGATCTCGTTCATGCCGGTCGACCAGTTCAGCCTCTACCTGTTCGGCTCGTACCTGAAGTCGAAGATCAAGAACAACGTGGTCATCGGCGAGACGACCTCGGGCGGCGTGACCACCCCGATCTTCGCCCAGACCGCCGGCAAGCGGGAAGGCGGCGCGCCGGTCTACACCTTCGGCGCCCGCGCCCAGGGTGAAATCGGTCCGGTCTCGCTCGGCGTCCAGGCCAAGCGCACCGGTCCGCGCTACGTCAACGACCAGAACCTGCCGATCACCTCGGGCGGCTCGGTCGTCTATCCGAACAAGACCCCGGCCTACACGCTGGTCGATCTCGACGCCAAGGTCAGCCTCGAGTTCCTCGGCCTGAACGACAAGACGTTCTTCCAGCTGAACGTCCTCAACGTGTTCGACGAAGTCTACGTCGGCGGCTTCAGTGGCACCGCAACCTCGACCACGAGCGTGCCCTTCGCCCAGATCGGCGCACCGCGCACGGTGATCGGCTCGATCAGCGTCGGCTTCTGATAAGCCTGAACGGTTGAACAAAACAGCGCGGGGTGAGGCAACTCACCCCGCGCTTTTTCGTTTAAGGGCTGTTTGGACTTGCCGGTTGAAACGGAGTTACAGATCGAATCCGCAACCCGTCTTGCAACACCTCGCAAAGAAGTTATGCCCAACCTGATCTTCATATATGACAAATCTCGGCGACGGCGATGATCGAGTTGGGGGTTGGACGCTCATGGTATTGCAAAATAAAAGGTTCGGTGCCTTTTTGGGTCTGAACTTTCGCCGAGTGATTTCTCTTGCAGCCATACTTTCTGCCCTGTCCTTCACGCTGTCGTCGGTGCCGACGCCGGCCAAGGAGGCAGACCCTGTTCGAGAGGCAGTTGAGGCGATCACGCAGCGCTTCATGGCTCGTGTCAAAGCATGTGGTAGGGAATTGCCGTACACACCGGGCGTAGTAATCGACAGTCGGCCGACTTTGATAGCATTCTATTTCGATGACCGGTCGATCCACGCGTCGCGCTGGAGCGAGATGCCCCCTCCAGTTCAAGGCATGATTGCTGAATGGGCAAGACAGGGCACGTTGGGCTTGACTGCAGAAGGCCAATTTGCGGAAGTTTTCAATTCCCTGTTGGTCCCGCACGAACTTGGACATTTTGCTGCCTCAGTCAGCGGACGCGATAAGGGCCAATCATTCTGGGACGGTGAAGTTTACGCCAATCGCGTCGCAATTGCATTCTGGAAGGGTGAAACCGGCGGCGAACATCTCGAAAAACGCTTGATGAACTACAACCGATTTCTCGATGCCTTGCCCAATCCGGTTCCAGTTGGCCAACAACCAAGAGCATGGTTCGAGGCAAACTACGAATCGCTTGGCAACGATCCGCAGGCTTACGGTTGGTATCAAGGCCTGTTTATGCGAGAGGCTCGCAAAGCCGCAGAACGCGACGACTTCTGCAGCCTCGTCAGCCCGCCCTAGCGTTTTTCACTTATACACGCACGAATCCAGCGCTTCGTTCTTCACCACGCCCACGCGCCGGGCGATCGCGTTGCCGTGACGGCGGGTGAAGCCGCCAGCGCCGTTGACTTCGCGCTCCTTGGGCAGGGGCAGCACGGCGGCAATGCGCGCCGCCTCGACCGGGCTCAGCTTGCGCGCGCTCTTGCCATAATACCGCTGCGCACCGGCTTCCACGCCATAAGTGCCGATCCCGGTCTCGGCGACATTGAGGTAGACTTCCATGATCCGGCGCTTGCCCCAGATCGTCTCGATCAGCACGGTGTACCAGGCCTCCAGCCCCTTGCGGAAATAGCCGCCGCCCTGCCACAGGAACACGTTCTTGGCGGTCTGCTGGCTGATCGTCGAGCCGCCGCGGATGCGCCCGCCCTTCTGGTTGCGCTTGAACGCCTGCAACATTGCTTCCTGATCGAAGCCGTTGTGCTGGCAGAACTTGCCGTCCTCGCCCGAAATCACCGCTGCCACCATGTCACGGTCGATGTCACCAAGCGGAGTCCAGTCCTTGGTGATGGAATGATCGTCCATCAGCATGGTCAGTGTGATCGGCACCGGCACGAACTTGTAGATCACCACCTGAACCACCGAGATGAACAGGAAGGCGGCAATCAGCCGGGCCAGAACCCAGCCAATGCGCCCGATGATTCCGGAGCGTCGGCCAGTGGTGGTGCGGGGGTTCTTCAGGTCCTCGAGCATGGCCCCAGCCTATCCGCGCCGCACCCGGTCTGGCAACGCCTTGGCAGACCTGATCGTCAACTGCTCTGCGAATAACGATGCAGCCGGTCGGCCAGCCGCGCCACCGATGGCACGACGATGCGGCGTCCCTCGCGCGTGACCAGCCCTTCCTTGATCAGCAGCGAGAATTCGCGCGTCACGGTTTCGCGGTTCGTGCCGATGCGGGCGGCAAGTTCGGCTTGGGTCGGAATGCGGTTGATCGTGGCGGCCCCGGCCTGGTCCGGCTCGCCTGCCAGCCGCAGCAATTCGGCCTGCAGGCGCGGCCCCACGCCCATCGTCGAAAGCTCGTAGATGCGGTTTGTCAGGTAGCGGACTTGGTGCGAAAGGTACCGGGCCAGCCACAGCGAGAGGACCGGCTCCACGCCCAGCAGGCCGGTAAAGGTCGGCCCGGGAATGACCAGCAGCGTACTGTTCTCAGCCGCGACCACGTCGGCCGAGCGCGGCTCCCCGTCGATCGCGGCAAGTTCCCCGAACATCTCCCGCGCGCCGATGGCCCGGAGCACCGTCTCGCGCCCCTGCGCCGAAACGAGCGAGACGCTGACGCTGCCTTCCAGCACGACGTAGACGTCGGTCGCTGGCAGACCCACCGCAAGCAGGACCTGCCCCTTGCGCACGCGCATCTGCCGCCCGTGAAGAGCAAGAACTGCCTGGACATCATCCGGCACCATTAGGATCGAACTGGACACAGATATCACCGTTCCCGCGGCATCTCACGGCGAAGGCTTAGAGAATGTGCGCCAAATCACAAGGGGCCGGTGCGCTGGCCGACGGACGCCTCACGCGGGCGGACGGCATAGAGAGCGGCCCGACACTTCCACCGTTTTCGGCCAATTGCCGGGGACGAACGACCGAGGCCAATGCAGCGCTATCTCATCTGGAAATCCGGCCCCGGCCCCCTGCAGGTCGAATTCCGGCGCGTGGGCGAGGCCATCCTGCGCCCGTCGCTGCAGATCGTCACGCCGACCGGTTCCGATCCCCTGCCCCGGCAGGACGATTGCGATGTCGCGCGCTTTTCGCTTTCGGACGAGGATGTCGATCGCGTGCTTGCGGCACGGGGCGCTCTGCGCCCGCCCTGCCTGATGCTGCAATGCGATGCCTTTCTCGGCCTCGCATGCGACCAGCGGCGCTGGGGCTGGTCCATCCGCGTCTCGCGCCAGGGCGAGGCGCTGCCATGCTATGACCTTGACGGCACGGCCCTGCCGCTGCGCCGCGATGGCTTTACCCGGGCGCAGCTGCAACGCATCCCGGAACGCTCGGGCATGGCGCGCAGCCACCAGATCATCGGCCTGTCATGACCGGCTGTGCGACAGCACATGCAGAACGCCCCTGCCGATTCTCGTTGCGATTCAGTCAACAAACTGAATATCTGCCATTGTCAGTCGGTTCGGCGCGAGATTCGACCGGACTGTCATGGGGGCGAAAGACAACAAGGTGCGGGCCGAGGGACTCGATACTGCCACCGGACAACCGGTGCAGCCGATTGCCGGGGAAGCGAACGGGCGGGCGCCCTCGCTGTCCGGCGATGTCGAGGCCGTGCGCTTTGCCACCGTGCTTTTCGCCGATATCGTCGGCTCCACCCGGCTCATTTCCGTGCTCGATCCGGAAGACGCCCGTGATGTTCTTGACAGCACGATCAGCCTCATCCGCAAGGCGATCCACGATTTCGACGGCATGGTCGTGCGCGTACAGGGCGATGGCGTAATGGCCGTGTTCGGCGTGCATCCGGCGGTGGAGGACCACCCCTTGCGCGCCGCGCTTGCCGCACGTGCCATTGTCGAACGCATGCGCAGCGGGCCTTCGGGCATTCTTCCGGCACCGCGCGCACGCGTCGGCCTCCATTCCGGGCCGATCCTGCTGCGCCGCCAGGACAACGATTTCGGCAGCATCCTCGATGTCGTCGGCCACGCCACGCACGTTGCCGGGCAGATCGAAAAGCTCTCGCCACCGGCCAGCGTGGCGATTTCGGCCACCACCGTTTCGCTGATTGCCGAATCCTGCCAGTTGCAGCCGCTCGGCACGATCACCAGCGAGATCGACCAACGCGGCGAAGCGGTCTTCGAACTCACCGCGATTGATCTTGAAGGCGGGGACCGCATTCCGGTGAAGGGCAACGCCACCAGCCCGCTGATTGGCCGCGATGTCCAGCTCGACGCGGTCAAGGCGCTGGTTTCGGGTCAGGCGGGCGCCGCATTGTGCATCGTCGGCGAAGCCGGGATGGGCAAGAGCCGCCTGCTTCTGGAAGGCGCGCGCCTCTCGGCGGGCTTCGGCGTGACGACGCTGGTGGTCCGTGGCAACGCCCTGCTCGCGCCGGTGCCGTTCGGTTGCCTCGGCGGTCCTGTCCGCCATCTGATGCAACTGTTGCAGCCCCTGCTGGCCGACGTGGCATCCGCCGCAGCGTTGACGGCAGACCAGGCCGAATGCCTGCAGGGCCTTATCGACAATGGCCAGAAGTGGCTGGCCCATCTCGCTCCGGGCGACCGCAACCGTATCGCCACGCAGACCATCCTGCGCCTTTTGCAGCTCGCCGTAGTCCACGTTCCCCTGCTCCTGCTGGTCGACGATGGCCAGTATCTCGATCGCGAAAGCCTGTCGGTGCTCACCGGCATCAGGGATGGCCGCATCATGACGATGCTTCTGGCCGGACGGCCGGAAGCGCTCACCAGCCTCGCCCAATGCTGCGATCAGGTGATGAACCTCGAACCGCTCGGCCCCCGCGCCGCACGCAGCCTTGTCGCGATGATCAACCGCTTCGCTCCGCTTGATGACGATACAATTGAGCGGATTCTCGACCGTGCCCAAGGCCTGCCGCTCGCCCTGCAGGAATTCGCGGTCAGCGCGCAGGGAGAGGACGGCACAGAACCGGCCGAACTGTCGGCCCGCATCCCGGCACGGCTCGATGCCCTGCTTGGCGCCCGCCTCGCCGCGCTTGACGATGATGCGACGCGCCTGTGCCAGTTCTGCGCCGCACTTGGGCCGATCTTCCCGGTAAGCCGACTGCAGAACGGCGCTGCCCTCGTCTGCCGCAACCCTTCCGGCGCCATCGCGCGGCTGGTCGAAGCGCGCGTGGTGGAATTCGCCGTGGCCAACCAGGCGCGCTTCACCCACCAGCTTGTGCAGGAAGCGGCCTACCGCACCATGCCCCGCCGTCGGCGCACCATGATGCACGCCAGGGCGCTCGAACTGCTCGCCGTGCAAGCCACGTCGTCGCAGGAGGCCGAGGTCGCCAGCCATGCCGAACTTGCGACCCACGCCGAAAAGGCCGGTCTGCCGCAGCGCGCCCTCGGACATCTCTGGGATGCCTGCCAGCAGGCATTGAGCCTCGCCGCGATCGATTCGGTGCGCCAGCTCTACCTGCGCGCGCGTGAAATGGCGGCACGCCTCGAACCGGCCGCTGCCGCCATGGAACGGGCGCGCTTCTCGCTGCTCGCCTTCGATACGCTGCAGCAACTCTCGCAAGAGCAGATAACGCGCGAGGACATGGCACTTCTGGCCGAAGGCACCGTCGACATGGGCCCCGGCATCCGCACCGTGGCGCGGATCAACATGGCGCTGCTTGACTGGATCGATGGCGCTCCGCTTCAGGGTGAAGCCTGGCTCGCCCGCGCCGAGGCCGATCTCGATGCGCATGACAGCTTGCCCCGCCGGACCTATGCCGATCTCGTCGCGGCCTATCTCGCCTTCTCGCAAGCCCGCCCGCGTGCGGCAATCGCGCGGATCGAACGTCTGGGCAACCGGCTGGACGATGGACAGCGCGGATCGACCTTCGGCGCGGTGGTGGTGATCCCCCACGTCCTCGCCCGCGCTTTCGGCGCGTGGTATCTTACCGATCTGGGTGAAATCGCCAAGGCACGCTCGTGGGTGGCCGAGGCGCTCAACCTTTCGCGCCGCTATGCCCACGCCTATTCCCGACTGCTCGCCGATCTCGCCCATGGCTACCTGCATTATCGCGAGGGCAGGTTCGAACGGGCCCTTGGCATATTGCGCGGCGCCTATGCCGATTGCCTGCACCATCATTTCCTCGGCTTCGAACCGGCCAGCGCAAGCTGGCTTGCCCTGACCCTGATCGAACTCGGCCAATTGCACGAAGCCGAAGCCGTGCTGGCGGAATCGGTCGCGCGTGGCCACTTCCGGCAGGTCCGCACTTCTGCGACCTACTACCTGCACGAGGCCCGCGCCCGCCTCGCCATGGCGCAGGGCAAGGTGGTGCAGGCCGCCGACCTTGCCGCCGAGGCTCTCGAACACAGCCGCTCGTGCGGAGAAGCGATGCACGAACTGCACGCACTGGTGCTGTGCCGCGAGGTTGAGGCGCATACCGGGATGGCCGTGTGGGGCGCGCAGGATGTGCCGACCGCCGATCTCGTCAGCAGGATCGACGAACTCGGCCTCGCTTGCCTGCAACGCCGGCTCGTCGCCATCGAGGATCGCATCGCATGAACCAGCAGGACGTGCTTGCCGCAGCGTCAGCCCGGTTGTTCCAGCCGGGTGCGCCCGCGCTGCTCCGCTGCGCCGAGCTGGACAAGAACGGCGTTCTTGTCTTCGCCGCCGCAAGGCACGACGTGGTCAGCGCCCTGCTCTGCGAAGAAGACACGTTCTCGCTGCAGCAGTACGACGACTTGCTCGAACAGGTCCTGCCCGGCACGCGCTATCTGGTGGGTGAGAACGACGCCAACCGGCAAGTGCGCCTCCGCCAGCTTCACGCCGCGCAAGGCTGGCTCAATGCCCGCATCCCCGGCGTGAACCCAAGCCTTCCGCCCAATCTCGATCCCGGTTTCCGCGGCTGGATTGCAGCCATGGCGCGCGAGGAAGCTACGCATCTTCTCGACCGTTACCAGTCGCGCGCGCGCACTGGCGAGACCATCAATTTCGTCCGCGAATATGCCTTCCTGCTCTCCTACCGCATGGCGCGGCGGGTTCTGGGCGTGCCTGCACCCTCCAAGGTGCCATGGCCGGTGCCGCTGCTGCTGTTTGCACGGAACCTGACGAGACCCGGCCCCGCCCTTCGCCGCAGGGACGAACTGGGCGATGCGCTCAACGCCCTGTTCCTGCAGGTGCCACTGTTCGGCCATGTCTTCGGAACCATCACCACCAGCACCGGGACGATGCCGTGGCTGGCCGGGAAGACCGCCAGCGTCGGCCTCGCCGCCATCGACGATGCGCTCGACATGCCGCAAGTGGCGCCCGAAACCAGCCTGCTCAGCGCGCTTGTCGCGGTGCAGCCGCAGTTCCCCGAAGTCGCCGACTACCGCCTGCAGGCGCGCAGCGTCCTGTTCGAACTGACCGGCGCGCTCGTGCTGATCGTCGGCAAGGTGCTTTCGGAAGTGGCAGCCTTCAGCACCTCGGAGAGTGGACGTGCAGCGGGCATCCCCTGGCCCGCGCTGGTGCAGCGGCTGGGCGATCCCGCGCCAGGGCCCGAAGCGCGCGACGCCACCGTCGCCGAAATGCTGCGCCTTGCTGATACCAGCCAGCTCGTCCGCCGCGTCCGCCACGATTGCACCTGGCGCGGGGAACAACTGAAGGCCGGTGACCGCATCGTTGCGCTGGTCGGCGCTGCAGCGCACGACGAGGCCGCATTCCCCCAGCCGCACCGCTTCGCTCCCGATCCGGCGCGCCCCTACATCACCTCCGGCCCGCTGCAGGGGCCCCATGTCTGCTACGGCCGGGGCATTGCCTGGACCATCATTGCCGAGGCCATCGCCGCCACATCCGGGCGGATTGAACCCGCTCCCAACGCCGCTCTCGGCACCTTCCTCGGCCTGCCCGACGACCTGAGCTTTACCGCCATCCCCTAATTACAAAGGAACCAACCTTTGAGCGTCAATCAGGACTTCGTCACCGTTGCCATCCCCTTCGGAGACAAGTCCGAATGGTGCGACGTCGGCGATATAGAGCGCGAGATCGGCGAACTCGGCAATCCGGCGAACGAAGCCATGGCCACGGCCCTGCGCCAGACCGGCGTGGTCCACTTCGCCAGCATCCACGCCATCCCGCCCGAGGCGCCGGGAAAGCAGGCCCATCTGGTGCTAGAAGCCACCGTCGATGGCGACGCCGGACGTGCGCTCGATCTGATTGCCGAACACGCCGGAGCGCTCCTGCTCCCGGTGCTCAAGCTGACCAGCGGCATCAGCGCGGTCGGCGAGGTCCTGCCGCTGCTGCGTCGCCATGCCTACGGCATCAACCCGGCGGTGTTCCGCGTGCCGTTTCTCGACCGCCGCCTGACCGGCCTGCCCTTCGTCGGTCTGCCGGGCCTCGGCGTTCGCACCATCGACGAGAACCGAGCAATCGTCGCCAAGGCGCGTTCCATCATCGCGCGCGAACGTGCCCGCTCCTCGCTCCACGGCCCGCAAAGCCTGTTCCGCGTCGTCGCGACAGAGCTGAAGGACGACCTCGCCCATCTGGAAGACCGCAAGCCGCCCAGGCTCGCGTTCTGCGAACGCAACGACGCGCCGTGGCTGGATTTCGCCCGCTCGCGCTGGACGCTCGGCTGGATCGGTAAGGGCCTTGCCAACGCACAAGGACTGATCTGGCCGCTGCTGGGTATCGGCTATCTTCTGGCACTTCTGCTCGGCCGCGCGGGCGGAGCCACCGGCTTTGCGCTCCTCAAGGGCGCGATCCTGCCCGCCGTGGTCATCGCGCTGCTGATTGTCGCCGCGGTGGCGTGGGCCTTGCGCCGCGACGAACTCGCCAACACGCCAGTGGACCGCACGCCATCTGCCGCCGCACTCGGCGCGATGATGGCCAAGGAGAATGCCCCCGGCGTCATCCCAAACCACATGGTCAGCGTGACCACGCTGCGCCGCGCATGGGTGCGCAAGTGGACCTTGCCGCTCGCCTTCACTGCCGTTGCCATCATGGCGAAGATCGGGGTGATGCGGAAAGGCTTCCTCGCCACCATCGGCACGATCCACGCCGCGCGCTGGGTGGTCCTGCCCGGCACGCGCCAACTGGTGTTCTTCTCCAACTACGATGGCAGCTGGGAAAGCTACCTCGAGGACTTCATCACCAAGGCGTCCGAGGGCGTCACCGCCGTCTGGAGCAATGCCGAAGGTTTCCCCGCCACGCGACTGCTGTTCTTCAAGGGCGCCGAGGACGGCGACCGGATGAAGCGCTATGCCCGCTGCTCGATGCGCCCCACCCCGTTCTGGTTCGCCGCACACCCCGATCTTTCCACCACCGCCATGCGCAAGCACGCGCTGATCGTCAGCGGCCTCCTGTGCAAGGACCGCCTCGAAGCCAACCCGTCGGACGCCGAGGCCTGGCTCGACCTGTTCGGCTCGATCCCACGCCCCGATTACGGGTTGCAGTATGAGGAAATCCAGACGCTGATGTTTGGCGGGCTGAAGCGTCATCCGCACAGCCGCGTCGTCGCGCTCAACTTCGGAGAGCCGAGGCGCGAAGGCAGCGCCCACCCTTATGCCCACGTGCAGAAGTGGCTGGCTGGCCTGATCGCCGAAGACCTCGTCTCGTTCGGTGACAAGCCGCCGCAGGACTTCGTCTGCAATATCGCCTTCTCCGCCGCCGGCCTGCGCCTGCTCGGGCTGGACAAGGAACTGGCGCTCGAAGGCCCGGGCACGCCGCAAGGCTTCCCGCCGGCCTTCTCGCTCGGCATGGCCCACGCCAGCCGCAAGCGCGCACTGGGCGATCCAGAACAGCTCGAATGGTGTGACGACGATACCCACATCGTGCTGCTGCTCTATGCCAAGGACGAAGTTGCCGCGCAGAAGTTCGCGCAGATCGTCAGCGACGCTGCCGCCATCGGCATCACCGAAAAGGCCTCCATACGCACCGGCCTCAAGGCCTTCGACCTCGAACGCTTCAAGGAGGCATGGCGAACCAGCGACGACAGCGTGTCCAAGCCTGCCGAGGGCGCAGAATTCGTCCATGCCACATCAAGCAACGACGACCTCTCCGAAGAACCCTTCGGCTTCGTCGACGGCGTCTCGCAGCCCCTGGTGCGCGGCTTTCCCGGCCGCCACGGCGCGCCGGATCCTGTCCACGGCGTCGAACCCGGCGAGTTCATCCTCGGCTATACCGACAACCGCGGCTACTACCCGCCATCGCCGCTGGTCGAGCGCCCGATGCAGGATCTCGGGATGTGCCCGCAGCTCCTCCTCCCCTCGCCCCCGCCCGACCAGCCGACGCAGTACCCCGACTTCGCCGATCAGGGCGCCCGCGCGCGCGATTTCGGCCGCAACGGCAGCTATCTGGTGATCCGCCAGCTCGCGCAGGACGTCGACGGCTTTCGCAGGCAGCTCGATGAAAAGGCGCACGAAATCTGCAAGCAGCCCGATGTCATCAACCCGCACAACGGCAACATCCATCGCACCCGCGAATGGATCGCCGCCAAGATGCTCGGCCGCTGGCGCGATGGCTCGGCGCTGATCGACAATCCCTTCCACCCGGCAATGAAAAGCGGGCTGGACGCGATGCGGAAGAACGATTTCCTCTACAAGGACGCCGACCCGCAAGGCCTGCGCTGTCCCTTCGGTGCCCACGTCCGCCGCACCTTCCCGCGCGACAGCCTCGCGCCGACGGAGCCAGTCGAGCTGTCGGTCAGCAACCGCCACCGCCTGCTCCGCCGTGGCCGGCCCTATCTCGACAACGACGGCGATACCGCGCGCGGCACGCTGTTCATGGCCTTCAACGCCGATCTCGAACGCCAGTTCGAATTCGTCCAGCAGACCTGGCTCGCCTCGCCCACTTTCCACGGCCTCGAATGCGAACCCGATCCCTTCGCCATGCACAAGGGCCCGACCGAAACTGCCGACCAGCGCTTCACCATCCACGGCCGCAACGCCCCACTGGAGCTATGCCCGGTACAGCGCTACGTCACCTTGAAAGGCGGCGGCTACTTCTTCCTGCCGGGCCGCCATGCCCTGTGGTTCCTCGCAGGCGCGGCGCTGGAGACGGACCGGCTGCATATGTCCTGAGGCAACAAGCGTAGCAGGCCCACCCCGCTGCGACTAATTTCGCTTATCGCTCAATAAGTCTCGCTCCCCTCCCGCCTGCGGGAGGGGCTACCTCTTCTTGCCCCCTCCCACAGGCGGGAGGGGTTGGGG
>OFDC01000635.1_pt1 | contig 24417 bp, 19 predicted proteins | sample 1520941 | NCBI WGS metagenome assembly OFDC01 (sample SAMEA94258168, study PRJEB24077) | hot springs metagenome | biome: Aquatic biome; feature: Water | place: India | collected 2012-12-06 | depth 5 m | reverse complement strand
GTCGGCTAAAAGGTTGTCATTTTACCTTTGATATGGTCACGGTTGGCGGTACCGAAAATACCATCATGGCAGCGGCATTGGCGGAAGGAACCACGCACCTAGAAAACTGTGCGCGTGAACCAGAAGTGGTTGATTTGGCTAATATGCTTGTCAAAATGGGCGCAAAAATTGAAGGCATTGGCACCGCTTATATGACCATTGAAGGCGTTGACAAATTAAATGGCTGTGAGTATTCAGTAGTACCAGACCGTATCGAAACAGGCTCATATCTTGCGCTTGCCATGATGACAGGCGGCGAAGTGACTGCCAAAAAAACCGAAGCCAGCTTGATGCAATCTGTGCTTAAAAAATTTGAAGAAATGGGCGCCCAAGTCACGGTTGGCAGTGACTGGATTAATGTCAAAATGGTGGGTCGTCCAAAAGCGGTTGATATCCGCACATTACCACACCCTGCTTTCCCAACCGATATGCAAGCCCAGCTCATGACAGTTTGCTGTATTGCAGAAGGCACCAGTACTATTATTGAAAATATTTTTGAAAATCGCTACATGCATGTCCCTGAGCTGCAACGTATGGGCGCCAATATCAAAGTCGATGGTCATACCGCTGTTGTTCAAGGCGTCGATAAACTCAATGCCGCGCCTGTCATTGCAACCGATTTACGCGCGTCTATGTCGCTGGTAATGGCAGCGGTGGCAGCCCAAGGCGAGACCTGTATCGAGCGCATTTACCACATTGACCGTGGTTATGAGTATGTGGAAGATAAACTGCGCGGCTTGGGCGTCACCATTGAGCGGGTAAAAGGCGAATAACAGGTATAAGACAATGACACAAGCAAATGATGCCAATTATAATGGTCTTACCTTAGCGTTATCTAAAGGGCGAATCTTAAAAGATACCTTACCCTTGCTAAAAAAGGCAGGTATCGAACTACTTGAAGACCCCGAAGAATCACGTAAACTTATTTTCCCGACCACGCATGCTGACGTGCGGATTTTGATTTTACGCGCCAGTGACGTGCCAACCTATGTGGAACATGGGGCGGCAGATTTTGGTGTAGCGGGTAAAGATGTGCTGATGGAGCATGGCTCAAGCAATTTATATGAATTGCTTGACCTACAAATTGCCAAATGCCGTTTGATGACGGCAGGTAAAGTGGGGCTACAATTACCCAGTCGTCGTCTTCGAATTGCCACCAAATATGTCAATGTGACGCGCGCGTTTTTTGCCAGTCGCGGTGAACAAGTGGATGTGATTAAACTCTATGGTTCCATGGAACTTGCGCCATTGGTAGGCTTGGGTGATTTGATTGTGGATGTGGTCGATACCGGTAATACCTTAAAAGCCAATGGTCTAGAGCCGCGCCAAGAGATTTGCCAAGTCTCTTCGCGTTTGATTGTCAATCAGGTCAGTTATAAGCGTAAATTTGCCCTGCTTGAGCCCATCATTGAAAGCTTTAAGCAAAGCGTCGCTGATAATTCCCAGTAACGGTTCAAAAATTACCATGATGCAGCATCTTTTTGTGTATGGCACACTAGCGCCCAATCGCGACAACCACAGTATTATGACACCCATCAACAACGGCAGTTGGCAAGCTGCGACTATTCATGGGCATTTGATGCCAGATGGCGGCTGGGGCTCGGCGCTCGGTTTTCCTGCAGTCATCCCAGATGAACAAGGCGACATGATAGCGGGCTTGGTGTTTTCGTCGGATGATTTACCCAATCATTGGGCGCGGCTAGATGAGTTTGAAGGTGAAGCCTATCAGCGCATTGAAGTAACCGCCACGCTTGACAATGGTGCAAAAATCCAAACCTTTGTGTATGCACTCGACAATCTACAGCATTATTGAAGCTGGCTATGCCGATTAAAACATGAAAGATGAAAACATGGAAAATCAAGACATTGAAAATTAAAAAAGACGTTATTAAGACGTCTTTTTTTAACTGGGCGAATTTTAACTGGGCGAAAACTAAAAGTGGTGACGGGTTTGCTCGGTTTAGCTGATTTTGATGCGCTGGCTTTGATGCGCTGGCTTTGATGCGCTGGCTTTGATGCACCGATTTGGATGAGTTGGCAAAGCTGTGCAGGCTAAAAAGCCGCTTTCATCCATGAAAAAATTTGTTATGCTATGTATTAGTCATTTTTTATTGTTAGGGGAATACCATGCGATTGTTAAATAGCCAACAAGCCAGTTTTGAGCAGGAATTGACAGAGCTGCTTGCTTTTGAAACGGTAAATGATCCAGCGCTACTGGCTACGGTCGATGATATTATTGCGCAAGTGCGTCAGGGTGGGGATGAGGTGGTGTTAAAGCTGACCCAACAATTTGACAACCATCCTGCCAAAACCTTTGCTGAGCTAGAGATTTCACAAGAAAAGCTCAAACAAGCATTTGATGGGTTAAATCCTACAATCAAGCAAGCGCTTGAACTGGCGGCACAGCGCGTCACATCTTTTCACGAGCGCCAACGGCAAGAAAGCTGGACGTATCAAGATGCGCTAGGCAATACGCTTGGACAACAAGTTACGCCACTCGATAAAGTGGGTATTTATGTGCCAGGTGGGCTGGCAAGTTATCCATCGAGTGTCTTAATGAATGCGTTACCCGCAAAAGTGGCAGGGGTCGGGCAAATTATCATGGTGGTGCCTGCCCCTCATGGTGAACTAAATCCCTTGGTATTGGCGGCCGCTTATTTGGCGGGTGTGGATAAAGTCTTTACCATTGGGGGCGCGCAAGCGGTGGCAGCGTTGGCTTACGGTACTAACACCATCCCGCAAGTTGATAAAATCACAGGACCTGGCAACAAATACGTGGCAGCCGCCAAACGCGCCGTGTTTGGGCAAGTGGGCATTGACATGATTGCAGGCCCCTCGGAAGTACTGGTATATGCCGAAGGTGTGGCAAATGATAAAGCCGACTGGTTAGCCATGGATTTATTGTCGCAAGCTGAGCATGATACTGTCGCGCAAGCGATTTTTGTCACCCCATCTGAGCCGTTACTTAAAAAAGTTGCGCAGGAAATAGAAAAAGCCTTAGTAGATTTGCCAAAAGCTGACATCGCTAAAGCGGCGATTGCCAACCGTGGCGCGCTGATTTTGGTGAAAGACCGCGCAGAAGGTATTGAGGTGATTAACCGCATTGCGCCTGAGCATTTGGAGTTATCGGTAGATGACCCAGAAGCGATGCTCAAAGATGTCCGCCATGCGGGCGCTATCTTTATGGGTCGCTATACCCCTGAAGCGATTGGCGATTATTGCGCTGGCCCTAATCACGTGTTGCCAACGTCAGGTACCGCACGCTTTAGTTCACCGCTTGGCGTGTATGATTTTCAAAAGAAATCTTCGATTATTTATTGTAGCGAGCAAGGTAGCCAAATGCTGGCAAAAACCGCCGATATACTGGCGGTGGAAGAGAATTTGGATGCCCACGCGCGTTCAGCCCGTTACCGTGTGAAATAGGTTCAAACGCGCCTGTGGCAATTCAACAGCTTATTATGGCAATTGAACAGGGCGTTTAACTCCTTTAACTCATTTTAACGGGGAAGTTAACGCTGCTTTGTCAATACATCTAGGCGTAGCCGTTCTTCAGGCGTAAACATCGTCTGCTGTAACGCCACAATTTGTTGTTGTGCTTGCGGCACATTACCCAATTTGCTCAGTATTTGGTTAGACTGTGTCTGATAAGTTGCCACACGCTGCGCAAATTGTGCTTCAGATTGGTCAAGCTGCTCAAGCCGTTTGACCGCTTCAGGCGAGACGTATTGACTACGCATGGCATTGATTTGGCTTTGCGTTGCCCCTTGCTGCTGCATTTGCTGCGTTTGCGCTAATAACTTGTCAATATTGCGCTGCTCGGTTAGCTTTGTCTGTAGATTTGGGTCTTTAACACTGGCGATATAGGCGGTTTGCGCCTTATCAATGATAGCTTGGCGCTGGTCATTGCTCAGTTGCGCGTTTTGGTTGGCTTCGACGACCGTCATGTTGTAGTCATTGAGGGCTTGTTCATCCCCAAAAAAGGCTTCACGGGTTTTGGCGTCAAAATAGCGGGCTTGCAGCTGTTGTACTGCGCGTAATTGGTTCTTAATCGCAGATAAATCTAATGCGCTGACATTGGGGTTTTGCTGTGCTTTAGGCTTATCTAGCTGGCTGACAGCAGTCAAATAGGTGAGATAATTTTGAAAAATGTTAACCGCTTGGCTTGCGGCAGGCTCAGGCGTATGTTCACGAATATAGGCAATCACCCGTTGTTCAATCTGGGTTAAGGGCTCTTCCCCTTGTGCGGACAAAAAATAATCAAACAGTCGGCGCAAACCCGCGGTCACCACCAATTGCTTGTTTTCATCGATAATAATTTCGCCATCGACTTGGGTGCCTTGTAGTGATTTGGGCAGCGATGTGGCCAGTGATATGGGCAGGGGGTTAGCGTTCGCGGTGATGGAGGACGCATTGGCGAGCGTTGCGGTTTGATGGGACGGCAATCCACTAGATGGACTGGTACTGGCAGCATCCTGCGGCAAAGGATTGGCTGTTTTGACAGCGTCCTTAGGTTTTAACCACAGGATGCAGGCTATCAATAATGCGATGATGCTACTGGCTAATACGATTATTAGCCAGTTTATCGGTCGTTGGTTTGTGTCAGGGTTGTTTGAAGGAACCATAGGCATAAGCTTACAACGATTGACCTTTTAAGCGATTGACTTGGTTGCGATAGACAGTCAATGGATTGGTGTCTAGCAAACTGACAATGCCAAATACCTGATTGACTGAATCCATATGATTCATTTTATAGTTATCACGAATCACTTCACCGAGACGACTTGAACAGGGTGAGACAAGACCATCATTGGCTTCGCCATTGAATGATAAACCCGTCAACCCCAGCACCGTATCAGACGGATCGACAAGCATGGTCATAGTTTGGGCGCCACTAAGTGAGTAGTAACGTACATTATTGACCACCGTGTTTTTTGGGTATCCACAATAACTGGTCGGCATGGCTGCAGGGAATTTTTGGTTAAATTTAGCCGCATAATTGGTGGTGAGTGCATTGACGGCTGCCCAACCATCTTGCTGCTGCAGTTGATTGAGTGGCACGCCAGATCCGATGTCCATCACACCGCCCACCAATTCAAAAAACTTGATTGCCATTAAAGAAGCGGTATTAAATTCGCCAGCGGGTAAGCCATCAGCCGCACTGCCTTCAGTCACCATTTTGACCGTCCAATCCGCCATTTTTGAGCCTTGCTCAGGGCTGGAAATCGCTGTCACAGACGAGACTAGCGATGGCGCAACCCCCGCCACATAGCGAATATCAATCCCACCATGGCTATGACCGATTAAGTTAACCTTCGGGCTGCCGGTGATGGCAATGATGGTTTTGATTTGTTGGAGTAGCTGCTCACCGCGCACTTCGGTGTCATTGACACTTGATGTCTTGGTCACATACACACTGGCGCCATTTTTGGTGAGATCTTGAGGGATGCCATTAAAATAATCGACCAAACCAAACATTTTGCTCCAGCCACCAAGCCCATGAGCAAGTACGATAGGGTATTTGGTTTTTGCAAAATTTGAGGTGGCGGTGAGGGTAGTGACTGCGACACAGCCAGTGGCATTGGCACAGTTGTAATAGCTTGAGGCATAAGAAGATGCAGAAAATGCGATGGAAGAAAAAAGCAATCCTTTGGCGGCACGGCGCATAAAGCGATGATTTGACATATACTGATCCTTGTAAAGTCATAATGAAGTTTCGCTGTCCTATGGATTAATTTAACCTAAATCAAGAATTTGTGAATCAAATGAAATGACTGGTCAGTATATTTTTTGGCAAAGTCAGTTGATGCAGTATGTAGATAGGGTTAAAGATCAAGTGATGTATTGGCACAATTGGCGTGCCATCTACAAAAGCAGACACAAATTGTCATTGATTTTCTGCTAAGATTTGCTAAGGTAACGGCTGATTTTTCGTTTTTGCTGTTTATTGATTTTTTGCCCCTCATTACAAGAGAATAACTGACCCACTATGTTAGAACTACTATCTGACCCGTCAGCGTGGCTAAGCCTTGCGACGCTTGTCATTCTTGAGATTGTTTTAGGTATTGATAATCTTGTCTTTATTGCCATCTTAGCCAATAAACTCCCGCCGCATCAGCGCGCTAAAGCCCGTAATCTAGGTCTAGGTCTAGCACTACTCATGCGATTGGTGCTCTTATCCATGATTTCATGGCTCATTACCTTAACCGATCCTGTGCTCACCTTGGGAAGTTTTGATTTATCGGTTCGCGATATTATTTTATTGGTAGGCGGGGTTTTCTTGCTGTTTAAAGCAACGACAGAGCTGCATGAGCGGCTGGAAGGAAAACCTGAACATACCAACCAAAGCAAAGTGCAAGCTGGGTTTATGGCGGTTGTCGCACAGATTGTGATTTTGGACGCAGTGTTCTCGTTTGACGCGGTGATTACTGCCGTAGGCATGGCAAAACACCTTGAAATCATGATGGCGGCAGTGATCATTGCCATGGTATTGATGGTGGCTGCGTCCAAAGCCTTGACGGAGTTTGTCGGTCGTCACCCGACCGTGGTGATTTTATGCTTAAGTTTCCTACTGATGATTGGCTTTAGCTTGATTGTCGAAGGACTAGGCTTTCATATGCCAAAAGGTTACTTGTACGCGGCGATTGCGTTCTCAATTTTGATTGAAGTGTTTAACCAAGTAGCCAAACGCAATAAAACCAAATATGAAAATCAAATTCCGATTCGTGACCGTACTGCGGATGCAATTTTACGCTTAATGGGTGGTAAAACCGAAGAAGCGGTTACCCCAGAGAATAATTCAGAACATTTTGATTTTGATAGTATGCCATTTGCACAAGAAGAGCGTTATATGATTAGTGGCGTACTAGCGCTTAATGAGCGCGATGTGCATACCATCATGACGCCGCGCAATGATATCTCTTGGGTCAATATCAACGGTAGCCGCGAAGAAATGCGCGCGCAATTGCTTGATACGCCGCATAGCTTGTTCCCTGTGTGCCGAGATACCATCGATAAAGTGCTCGGGGTAGTACGCGCCAAAGACTTTTTGGATTTGCTCTATAAGAATGTCGCAGATATTGAAACCGCCATTAAACCCTTACTTAACAAGCAGCAGCCTGTGTTTGTGTCAGAAAGCATTGACAATCTAAAACTGCTCAATATGCTTAAAAAAGCCAAAGGTAATTTGGCGATGGTGATTGATGAATATGGTCAAGTCGCAGGGCTAGTGACACCGCTTGATGTGCTAGAGGCGATTGCAGGTGAGTTCCCTGATGAAGATGAAACTTTAGAAATTATCCCGTATGACGATTATTGGATAGTGGAAGGTACCGCAAGCTTGCACCAACTACGTTTGGAGCTTGACGATCCAGATTTTCTACTCGATGCCGATCAGTTCACCATTGGCGGGTATTTGATTTCGCAGTTGACCGATGTCCCAGAAGTCAATCAAACCATTGATATCGGTGCCTATAAGTTTACCATTCTAGAAACTTCAAAATCGCGCATTTTGAAATTAAAAGTTGAACGTGAAGCCCCGATGGTGGCAACGGTGTAAACCAATGCTTGGGTATAAAAAAAGGGGTCATTAACCCCTTTTTTTATTACTTTTTTAGGGATATAACAATTAAGGAATTTTCTAGTTTTGATTTTTAGGGTTATTTTTTCGCGGCAAAAAAACGCTGTAGCCCCGCCAATACCAAGTCTTGCCGAATTTCCACGCTGGCTGATAGGTGCGGCTCAAAAGTATGGGCATCACCGCCTGTCATGGTGATTTCAAATTGTGGGTAGCGATGAATGGTTTCATTGATTGCCCCAACAATGGATAACATAATACCGTGATGCACCGCGTCTTGGGTATTGGTGCCTGAATCTATACTATCAAAAGTGCCATCAATAATACTAATCTGGCGCGTTCCTGAGAATAGCGACTCGCGCTGCAAATAGATACTGGGGAAAATATAGCCCCCCAAATGATGACCCTGATCGACCAAATCAATGGTAACGGCAGTGCCGCAGCCAATCACGCATTGTTTTTTGCTAGGCTCGATGATACCGAGCATTTGTAGCCAGCGGTCAACGCCAAGTTGGGCAGGGTTATAATCGCTCGACATCAGCGCGTGCTTGGCATCGACTTGGGCAAATTCAAACGGTTTTTGCAATCGCTCTAGGCTTTCTGCGACGTGATTATTGACCGCTTGTCCAAGTACAGATGACACCCCGATAAAATCAGGATTGAGTCGTTCAAGCCGAAAGGTCAACCCTTTGAGCAATTCGGCAGGCGCTTGCAAATGCTGCTCAGCGGCATGATCGAGCACTTGACCGCTATCGTCTGTTAGCCAATATTTTAAGCGGGTATTACCCAAGTCTAGCCAAAGTTTTGTCATAAATAATAGCCTTTGAGTGGGATGCTTTATTTGTGTTTATTTGCCTGCAATGATGAAACGGCTGAATCCAAAACTTGAATGGTGCCTGTCCAAATCGTTTGTATGCTGCCATCTGCTTGCTCAATGGTTAGACAGCCTTGCGCATCGATACCTGCTGCAATGCCTGTGATTGATTGCTCAGATAAGGCGTTATGAATTTGCAAATGCTTGTTTTTTAATACGTCTCTTTGGGCAAAATCATGGATAAATTGCTGGCTTGCTTCAGCCGCTTGCAGCTGATTAAATTGCCCAATCGCATTAGCTATGGCATCGCTAATGGGCTGATAAAACTCACTGGGCTGTAAGCGCTGCGTTGTCAAATCTTGCAGGCTTATTGCTTGGTAGTTTAAGCCTTCTTGGGTTTGCTGGGTCAGCACAGGGGCATGGACAATATTGACACCCACACCGATGACGACCCCTAGCATGTGACCTGCGACATTGACAGGCTCTATCAAAATACCCGCGAGTTTTTGAAATTGGTCAGGTAGGTTGTCTTGTGGTTGATAAAAACCGACATCGTTCACCCATTTGACGCCAATGGTGGGCAAATGCTTTGCCAGTCTTGTTTGATTGATGGCTTCTATGATAGGGATTTGACTGAGCTGATAACCCACGCACAGTGACAAGCGACCATCTAGTCGATAAGATAAGCAAAGATTTTGCTGCCAAGCATAGGCTTGTGTCGGCACATACAGCGATAAATAAACATTGCCTAGCGGTGATTGCCATGATCTGCCATGTTGACCACGTCCGCCTGATTGGGTATCTGCAGTGAGTACATGGGGGCGGCTAAAATGCGGTCGGTTATGGTCGGTGGGCGACTGCGCTTGATAGCTTAGTATCATCCACTCAATCAGCTGGCTGTTGGTTGAGTGGGTGCTGGCTAGATGGGTATGGCAAAGCGAATCAATTCTCATGGGGATGGGTACATAGGGTGGGTTTTATAAGCTTAGGCACAATGTTACAAACGACAAAAAGATAAGTTTGCTATACTAACGCTATTTTTAATCAAAGGAAATGCAAAAAATGATGTATCTGTGGTTTTTGCTGGCGGGGGCATTTGCTGGCACGTGTGCGGGGCTGTTTGGCGTCGGTGGCGGATTGATTATCGTACCTGTGCTGATGGCGATTTTTAAAGCGTATGGCTATCCAAGCGATGTCATTACCCATTTGGCGGTAGGGACATCGCTTGCCACGATTGTGGTGACATCGATAAGCTCCATGCAATCGCACAATAAGCGCGGCGGCGTGCGCTGGGATGTATGGCGCAATATGTCGATTGGCTTGGTAGTTGGTAGTTTTGTTGGTGCTTATATCGCAGATTTATTGCATGGTAAGGTCTTGGCATTTTTGATTGCAGGCATGGCGCTGTTTATGGGGCTAAAAATGCTTCTGGCTAAAAAATCGGAAGTTGTCGCGACCACTCACTTGCCATCTGCGCCTGTGCAAACAGGGGTTGGCGGGTTCATTGGCGCAGCATCGGCAATTTTTGGTATTGGCGGTGGCAGTTTTACTGTGCCGTTTTTGAGCCGTTTTGGTTTGACCATGCAACAAGCGGTGGGTACGTCAGCAGCCTGTGGCTTACCGATAGCCATTGCGGGGGCGCTCGGGTTTATGTTTTTTGGTAAAGATGTACAGGGCTTGCCCGCTGAGGCGATTGGCTTTGTGCATGTCACTGCGTTTTTGTGTATTTCAGTGACGAGTTATGTATTTGCCAAGGTGGGGGCAAAATTGGCGCACCAATTGCCTGCCAACACCTTAAAGCGCATGTTTGGTGGTCTGCTGATGATTGTGGGAGCAAAAATGATGCTGGGCGCGCTTGAGATTAATTTATGGTAACAATAAACAATAGGTTTTGTGTCATGTCATGACAGTGAATTTTACAAGCCATTCTCAATCATATGCCCCATGCGCTGTTTTTTGGTGTTGAGGTAGGCTTCATTGTGGGGGTTGACACCCACCAACAGCGGTACGCGCGCTACCACTTCAATGCCAATGTCATTGAGATAGTCAATTTTGTTGGGGTTGTTGGTTATCAGCTTTACCTTATCCACACCGACATGCTCAAGCATCGGCTTGCACATCTCATAGGTACGAGCATCGGCAGGCAAACCGAGCAGCAAATTGGCATCAAGCGTATCATGTCCTTGGTCTTGCAGCGCATAGGCTCGGATTTTGTTGGTCAGTCCAATCCCGCGTCCTTCTTGGCGCAAATATAAAATCGCCCCGCAGCCGCCATTTTTAGCATAAGCTTGAATCATCTGCATGGTGGCGTTGAGCTGAGGGCCGCAGTCGCATTTAAGCGAACTAAAGGCATCCCCTGTCAAACATTCGCTATGAATGCGTACCAATGGGATTTTGGATTTATCAGCCGTGGGCAAGCCAACCGTCAGCATGACGTGTTCATGCTTGCGATTGCCCAGCGCATCGCGTGCCGTGTCGTCCGTATCTTCAAACACATGAATATCAAATAGCCCATGCGCTGTTGGTAAGGTTGCTTGCGTGATAAATTGATACGACACCCACTACTCCAAAAAAATGACCGCTGATCCAAACAACTGAACCAAGTCGGTAAACCCAAAAATAAAAGTGCCCTTTACATGAAGGCATTGATTAAAATATCAAGAAGGATAGCGTCATTACGCATCTTATCAATAAACCGCACATGCTATCTAAGGCAACTTTTTTGTCAAAATTTATCAAAAATTCAAGGCGCTAAGCTAAACTTTATAGCAGCTATAAGATACAATCTAAAATAGCGAGGTTTGATGTTTAATCAACAAAAAAATGCTATTATGCCACATTCATGCGCCACATTGGCAATTCAAAGCTGGTAATACTAGCTTAGCCACCTAGATTTTCAAGCGCCCAACGCTTTGGCAGTCTGTCAATTTTGTGCCCGTATTTTGTGCCAATTTTGTGCCAACAATAAGGTGTCGATAGTCATTGTGCGTTTTAACTATTTATTTTTTTCACCTGTGTCAACAGGGCTCATCGAGTGCCTGTAAGCAATGAAAAGTGTCAGCCAAGATATGTCAAAAACTAAAATAGCTAACCAAAAATACCCATTAAAAACCTTTGATACCATCCCTATGCTAAAGCCGCATACGCCGCTGCTCGATGGGGTGGACAGTCCTCACGACCTAAAAAAAATGAGTACCGCGCAATTGCAGCAATTAGCCGATGAACTGCGCGAGTTTTTGCTGTATACAACGGGCGTCAGCGGCGGGCATTTTGGTTCTAACCTTGGGGTTGTTGAGCTTACCATTGCACTGCATTATGTCTTTAATTCACCCAAAGACCAAATTGTCTGGGACGTAGGGCACCAAGCCTATCCCCACAAAATTTTAACGGGTCGCCGTGACAAGCTTACCACCATTCGTAGCCAACATGGGCTGACTGCTTTCCCCGAGCGTCATGAGTCTGAGTACGATACTTTTGGCGTTGGGCATTCATCGACGGCGATTTCTGCAGGGCTCGGCATGTCGCTTGCTATGCGCTATTTAGGCAAACGTGACAAAGTAGTTAGCATTGTCGGTGATGGGGCTATGACAGGCGGCATGGCGTTTGAAGCGATGAATGACGCGGTGCAGCAAAATGCCGATTTGATTGTGGTACTCAACGATAATGACATGTCAATTTCGCAAGCAACGGGCGGATTTTCTAAACATTTAGCCACCCTTTGGCAGCGTGGTTTGGCAGTCGATATCGATAAAAACGGTGATGCAATTTTTACCAAGCGCGTCATCTCCAGCGAAGACCGCCGTATTCGTCATTATTTGCACATGGCAAATGAAGCCATAGATGACTGGACCTCGCGTCTGCCCAATAAAATTGTCGAAAAATTGGCAGAAAAAGGTATTCCAAAACCGTCTCAGTTAGAGACATTACCTGAGAAAATCGCCAATAAACTGATTGATGAAGTGTTCCCCGAAAACTTATTTAAAGCCATCGGTTTTCAGTATTTTGGACCGTTTGACGGGCATGATGTTGCCAAATTGGCTCAGGTATTTGAACGGGTCAAGCAGCTAAAAGGTGCAGTACTCGTCCATGTGCATACGGTGAAAGGTAAAGGCTTTTTACCGGCAGAATGCGACCCGATTACGTATCATGCCATTACCAAACTTAAGAAAATCAACCCAGCGCAAGAAAAATCTGTGCCAGTTGCCAGCCAAAAGCCCGTAGCTACTGTAACTACTCCCGCCAAAAAATACTCGCAAGTATTTGGTGAGTTTATTTGCGATAAAGCCGCCACCGACAAACAACTGATGGCGATTACCCCTGCGATGGCTGAAGGCTCAGGCATGACCGAATTTGCCAAGCGCTTTTCAAGCCAATTCTTTGATGTGGCGATTGCCGAGCAACATGCCGTGACCCTAGCGGGCGGTATGGCAACCCAAGGCGTCAAACCGATTGTCGCGATTTACTCCACATTTTTACAACGTGGCTATGACCAACTAATTCACGATGTGGCGTTGCAAAATCTCAACGTGATGTTTGCCATTGACCGTGCAGGCTTGGTCGGTGAAGACGGTGCGACCCATGCGGGGGTGTTTGATATCGCCTTTATGCGAACAGTGCCTAATATGGTGATTGCTTGTCCAAAAGATGAAAACGAGTGCTATAACTTACTTAATACCTGTTATGAGCATATTGGACCCTCTGCGGTGCGTTATCCACGTGGCAATGGCATTGGCGCCCCGATTGATAAAAACCAAGCGATGTATCCAATCGGTAAGGCAGCGCTTGAGCAGACTATCGATGCCACTGGAGAAGGTGCGAGCAACGTGGCGAAAAAAGTTGCGGTGCTTGCTTTTGGTACCATGGTAAAGACGGCGGTCACGGCGTGTCAAAACTTAGCCGAAACTTACCCAACGACGACGTTTTTTGTTTATAATATGCGGTTTGTTAAACCGTTAGACAGCGAATTACTGGATACGCTATTGGCGCAAAACTGCTCCATTGTTACCCTTGAAGAACACCAAGTCATGGGCGGTGCCGGTAGTGCGGTCAATGAATACCTCGTTGCCCAAGCAGCAAAAACAAGCCAAGCCTTGCCAACGCTACTTAATATCGGTATCCCCGATAAATATATCGCGCATGGCAGCCCTGAGCAGCAATTAGCCGATTGTGGGCTAGATGTCGCGGGTGTGGTCAAACAGATGCAAACGATTTTGTCATAAATTTTAGATTTTTATCCTTCAATAAAAGGTCAATTATGGAACCGATGGTCGTCATGGCAGCCCGCGCTGCCCAAAAAGTAGGTCAAGAGATTTTAAATGCACACAACAATCGCCACAAGCTAGAGTTCACGATTGAAAGCAAAGGCTTAGATGGTTTGGTGACCCAAATCGACCGTTACAGCGAAGAATTATTGATTGCGATGCTCAAAGAAAGTTACCCAACCCACTCATTTTTGGGTGAAGAGTTTGGGCTACAAGAAGGCAAGGGCAATGATAAAGACTGGTGCTGGGTCATTGATCCATTAGATGGTACCCACAACTTTATTCATGGCTTACCGCATTTTTGTGTCTCAATCGGGGTGCAAAAAAATGGCGTCACCGAACATGGCATCATCTATGACCCAGTGCGTGATGAGATGTTTTCAGCCAGTCGTGGTAAAGGTGCGCGTCTCAACCAACGCCGTATCAGCGTCAGTGAACATAAAACCATTGATGGCGGCTTTTTTACCACAGGGCATCCGCTTGAGCGTAACCGCGCGGAAGGTAAAGTATCGTATGCCAAAGAGCATTTTGAAAGCTTACAAAAAATCTGCGAGCAAGGCGGTCAAGTGCGCCGTGTGGGTTCAGCCGCATTAGATTTGGCATATGTAGCAGCAGGACGATTTGATGGTTATTTTGAAATGTCTATCAAACCTTGGGATATCTGCGCTGGTGAATTGATTGTCACTGAAGCGCGCGGTACTGTGGTTGACCATACAGGCGCGCACAATGCCATGCAAACAGGCTCTATCTTTGCGGCAAATATCAAACTGTTAAAACCATTGATGCAAACCGTGGTGCCAGTTTGGGGCAGTGCCGTGAAAGGCTGATGTGACTGTGACACTAAAAACGCGCTAATCCATAGCGCGTTTTTTATTTCATAATCAATTCGTAAAAAAATAGGTTAAGCTAAAGAGAATAAGCTAAAGCGGCTAAATAAAAACGGCAATCAATATTCACTGATTGCCGTCCTCGTTCTATATGCTGTTTTTTAGCATATTGTTTATAGCATCTTATTTATAGCATCTTATTTATAGTATCTTGCTAAAAATCCCCTAACTGGCGTATATTAGAAGGGCTATCTTTCAAGATATTGTAGTTTGTTTGGCACGCCATCCCATTCTTTGGCATCGGGTAGTGGGTCGTGCCTGGCTGAGATGTTTGGCCATTTTTCGGCGAGTTCTGCATTCAGTTCGATGTATATTTCTTGACCTTTTGGCACTTCATCTTCTGAGAAAATCGCATTGGCAGGGCATTCTGGCTCACACAGCGCACAGTCAATACATTCATCAGGATGGATGACCAAAAAATTCGGACCTTCATAGAAACAGTCCACAGGACAGACTTCAACGCAGTCAGTATATTTACAACGAACACAGTTATCAGTAACGACGAAAGTCATGGCGGTGGCTACCTTTTTTTAGTTGCACAAATGTTAAAAGCATAAAAAATACAATCGTATTATTTTAGCGCGTTATGCTTTTTTTAACAATTCCTTTAATGAATAAATAAATTCTAACGCCTGTTTCGGCGTCAGCTCGTCAGGGTTTAGGGCGTTTAGTTGTTGAGTAAGTTTATATTCATCAGCCTTCAACGTTTGATAGTCAGCCGCGGCACTTTGCAAATCCAGACCCATTTGTTTCTCGTCTTTTGTTGGATAGGGTAAAGGATGGTTTGGCAAGCTTTTTTGTTCGCTGTGGTTATCCAAATAATATTGCGCTTGGGCTAATAAGGCTTGCGGCAAACCTGCCATTTTGGCGACATGCAAGCCAAAACTGCGATGCGTCGCCCCGGGTGCGATTTTATGCAATAGCAGCAACTGCCCGTTGATTTCTTGGGTGACAAGGTGCTGATTAAACATTTTGGGGTGGCGCTCAGCCAGTTCAGTGAGCTCAAAATAATGGGTGGCAAATAGGGTCAAACAGCCAATTTTTTCTGCTAAATAATTTACGCACGCATGCGCAATCGCTAGACCATCTTGGGTGCTGGTGCCACGACCGACTTCATCCATGAGTACCAATGAGTTGGCATTGGCTTGGTTCATGATATTGGCGGTTTCAATCATCTCGACCATAAAGGTTGATTTACCACTTGCCAAGTCATCTGCCGAGCCAATGCGGGTAAAAATCCGCTCAATACGACCGAGCGTCACCGACTGCGCAGGGACATACGCGCCACAACAAGCAAGTAGCACGATAAGCGCGGTTTGACGCATGTAGGTCGATTTACCGCCCATATTGGGGCCTGTGATGAGCATCAAGCGTTCAAGTTGGCTGGCTGTTCCCATGACACAGTCATTGGCGACAAATGGGTCAAGCGATGGCGTCTGATGCTGAGCTTGGCGCTGTTGACCTGCTTCAACCACGATATGGCGTCCGCCTTGGATATTAAGGCTTGCGCTATCATCCGTGGTATTAAACAATGGGCGGCACCAGTTTTTACTATGATGAGAACGATTCTGCAAACGCGTTAGGCTGACCCAGTTGGCAAGTACGTCCAAATACCCAATCGCTTTGGCAAGGCGCTGCACCTCGCCAAGCTGTGATTTGAGCTGATGGAGCAGATTTTCATAGATACGCTTCTCAAGGGTCAACGCTTGCCCTTGCGCCGATAGATAGGATTCTTCAATGGTTTTGAGCGCTGGCGTGATAAAGCGTTCAGCATTTTTGAGCGTTTGACGGCGGGTAAAATATTCAGGCGCGTTCTTGGCTTGTAGGGCGCTGAGTTCAAAATAAAATCCGCTCACTTTATTAAAGCCCACTTTGAGCATGGGCAGGTTGTTTTTTTGCCGCTCTTGCGCCGCCAATGCTTCCAAAGTTTGCTCGATATTGCCATGCAGATTTTGCCATTCATCAAGCTGTGGGTCATAGCCCTTTTTTATCATACCGCCATCACGGATGTGGGCGGGCGGCTCATCGACAATCGCTTGCTCTAGTAAGGCATGGATGTTGGCAAAGCTATCAGTTAAGGCTAAGTCAGGCAGCTGTTTGCTAAGCATGGCAAGCAAAGGCGTCTCGGCAGTTAGCGTCGTTATGGTGGTAAAATCAAAATGTTGCTGCAACTGCTTTGACAACGCTAACGCTTGCGCCAGACTCAGACGCAATTTGAGCAAATCGGTCGGTTTTGCTGAACCCAAGCCAATGCGTCCCCCAATCCGCTCGATATCGTTGATTTCGCTTAAGGTTTGTTTAAGCAATTCAAACGCTTCTATCGGTAATGTCATCAGTTGTTCAACCGCATCAAGCCTGCGGTTAATCAGGGTGATATTGCGTAGCGGTCGGTGCAAATGATGCACCAAAGCGCGTTTGCCCATCGGCGTTTGGCAATGATCAATCACCGATAACAGCGAAATACCCGATGCTAACACGGGTTTAAAAATTTCCAAATTTTGCTGACTGATGGTATCAAGCTGCAAAAAATCGCCGTTATGCTCGAGCTGCAGGCTGCGAATATGGCGTAAATCAGCTTGCTGGGTCTGTTTGCCGTAATGCAGCACAACCGATGCCGATGAGATGGCAAGCGGTTTTTGCTCAATGCCAAACCCTGCCAGCGTGGTGACGCCAAGATGCTGGGTCAGATGTTCAAGGGCGTTATTGGGCAGAAAATAACTGTGCGGCTGTGACAAAATCGGCGGTAGGGTGGCTGTTGGGCTATTTGCGCTCAGACAATCCTGCAAAAAATGTTGCCACGCCTCAGACAGCTGTTCATCTATCAGCACTTCACTGGGATCAAAGCGGGCGAGTGCATTAGCAAGCTCGCTTTGTAGCGCAGTATGACTGTCGCAGTTAAGCTCAGTGACACGGATTTGCCCTTGCGTCAAATCCAGCTGCGCCAATCCCACCGACATTTGCTGTTTGGCAAAGCTGATCGCGACGACTGTTGGTGTTTGTCCTTGGGTGATAAGGCTATCATCGGTCAGCGTTCCTGCGGTTAAAGTACGGACGACTTTACGTTCCATAATCTTAGCGGCATTGGCTTTTGTTTTGCTGGTTTTTGTTGCCGTGTTTTTTGCTGTGCTTTTGGCTGCAGTGTCTGTTGCTACAGTGTTTTCTTCAAGGCTGTCTTCAAGATTGTGTTCTGGACTGTCTTCAGGCCTTTCTTCTTCGACTTGTTCACAGATCACCACGGTTTGCCCGGCATTAATCAGCCGAGCAATATAGCCGTCTGCCGAATGAAACGGCACGCCTGCCATCGGGATGGTATTGCCCTGTTTATCTTTGCCACGTCGGGTCAAGGTGATGCCCAAAATATCGGCAGCAAGCTTGGCATCATCAAAAAACAGCTCATAGAAATCGCCCATCCGGTACAGCACCAAGGCATGCGGATAATCCGCTTTTAGGGTGAGATATTGCTGCATCATGGGGGTGTGATGGTCAAGATTGTGAGGCATGGTCTGGGTCATAATGGTTAAACGTTATGAAATATGGTTTTGATATTGTGCTCGCCCATGTGTTGCACCACTTTTAGTTTAAGGTTACTTAGCGGACACACCGTCAACGGCATTTGCTCCGCTATCAAGCTTAAAATCTTGCAAGAAATTTTTAGCAATAACAATTTCGAAAATAAAGTTCAATTATGGGGATGGATTGATAAAGATAAAGGTAATAGAGTCAAGCGGTTCAAACTTACAGACTGTCATAACCTTGTATCTAAAAAAAGCAAACCCATATATAATAGCAAAATTTATTTTGAACACCTTTATTAACCGTCATCGTATTAAAAGTCATCGCACTTATTGATTTGAGCACTTTAGGAAAATCCTCGTATGTTAGGCAAAATGATAGGCAAGGTTATCGGCACCAAAAACGACCGTGAGCTTAAGCGAATGCGTAAGTTGGTCGACAAAATCAACGCCTTAGAACCCAAAATCCAGTCCCTCTCTGACGAAGCATTAAAACAGAAAACTGCGGAATTTAAAACCCAATTTGCGCAGGGTACTAGCCTAGATGCCATTTTACCTGAAGCTTTTGCGGTCTGTCGTGAAGCCTCAAGACGTGTCCTTGGCATGCGTCACTACGATGTACAGCTCATCGGGGGTATCACCCTGCACGAAGGTAAAATCGCCGAGATGCGCACGGGTGAAGGTAAAACCTTGATGGCAACGCTTGCGATATATCTCAACGCGATTAGCGGTAAAGGCGTGCATGTGGTTACCGTCAATGACTATTTGGCAAGCCGTGACGCCGAACTAAACCGCCCGTTGTTTGATTTTTTGGGCTTGACTGTCGGCGTGATTTACTCACAGCAAGATCCGATGGAAAAATTTGAGGCCTATGCCGCAGATATTACCTACGGTACCAACAACGAATACGGCTTTGACTACCTGCGTGACAATATGGTATTTAGCCTAGATGAGAAAAAACAGCGCGGACTCAACTATTGTATCATCGATGAGATTGACTCGATTTTGATTGATGAAGCGCGTACGCCGCTGATTATCTCGGGTCAAGCCGAAGACTCATCGGCTATGTACCGGCTGATTGACACCATCATCCCGCGCCTTAAACGCTCAGAAACCGAAGAAGGCAACCGCGAAAACCGTGAGCAGGATTTTTGGATTGATGAAAAAAATCGCCAAATCGAAATCAGCGAAAAAGGCTACGAGAAAATCGAAAAATTCTTGGTGGAAAAAGGCGAGCTTGGTGAAAACGAGAGCCTATATAGCCCAGCGCGCTTGCCACTACTAGCCCATGTCCAAGCCGCGATTCGTGCGCACCATTTATTTGTTAAAAACATTCACTATATCGTGCATGAAGGCGAAGTCATCATTGTCGATGAAAACACAGGGCGTACTATGCCCGGTCGCCGCTGGTCAGAAGGGTTGCACCAAGCGGTTGAAGCCAAAGAACAGGTCGAAATCCAAGCCGAAAACCAAACCCTTGCCACTACCACTTTCCAAAATTATTTCCGTCTGTATGACAAACTCTCAGGCATGACAGGTACAGCAGATACCGAAGCTGCGGAGTTTAAACAAACTTACGATTTAGATGTGGTGATTATCCCAACCCACAAACCAATTCAGCGTATCGACCTTGATGACCAAATTTTCTTAAGTAAAATGGGCAAATATCAAGGCATCATCCGCGAAATCAAACGCATTCAAGAAAAACAGGCGCCGATTTTGGTGGGGACGGCAACCATTGAAGCCAGTGAAGTGCTTTCAGAGTTGTTGACGCAAGAAGGCATTCAACATAACGTCCTCAATGCCAAACAGCACGAGCGTGAAGCCGATATTATCGCGCAAGCGGGTAGGCCTAATGCGGTCACTATTGCCACCAACATGGCAGGTCGCGGTACCGATATTATCTTGGGGGGTAACTGGCAAGCCGAGCTCGCCAAAATCGACAACGTCACCCCTGAAATGAAACAGCAAGCCTATGCCGAATGGCAAGTGCGAAACCAACAAGTGCTAGAGGCGGGTGGTTTGCATATCATCGGTTCTGAGCGTCACGAATCACGCCGTATTGATAACCAATTACGCGGTCGTGCCGGTCGTCAAGGTGACCCTGGGGAGTCACGCTTTTTCTTGTCGCTTGAAGATGACTTGATGCGGATTTTCGCTGGCGATCGCGTGGTCAATATGATGCGCGCCATGGGGCTAAAAGAAGACGAAGCCATTGAGCACAAAATGGTATCACGCTCGATTGAAAACGCCCAAAGGAAAGTGGAAAACCGCGACTTTGATGCCCGTAAGAGCCTACTCAAATACGATGACGTTGCCAACGAACAACGTAAGGTTATCTATAAACAGCGCGATGAACTGCTTGCCCAAAGTAATCTACAAGCAGCTATCGAAGCGATGCATTATGATGTGTACAATGCCTTGATTGACCAGTTCGTGCCACCCGGTTCGATTGATGACCAATGGGACATTGATGGGCTTGAAGACGAGCTTGAAAGTGAGTTTCGTATTCATATGCCAATCAATGACTGGCTAGATGCCGATCGCCGTTTGGATGAAGAAGGTTTGCGTCAAAAAATCATTGAGGCTGCGTTACTCAACTACCGCGCTCGCCGTGAGCAAATGGGTGAGGAAAATGCCGCCCAACTTGAGCGTCACTTTATGCTATCTAGCCTAGATAAGCATTGGAAAGAACATCTAAACCAAATGGATCAACTGCGTAAAGGTATCCATCTACGAGGCTATGCGCAAAAAAATCCTGAGCAAGAATATAAATCTGAAGCCTTCTCATTGTTCCAAAGTATGCTTGGTGCTATCAAGTCTGAAACTGTGCAAGATTTAGCGCGTGTGCATATCCCAACGCCAGAAGAAATCGCTGAGCTTGAGCGCCAGCAACGTGAACAAGCCGAGATGATGCGTCTGCATTTTGAGCACCAAGAAATGAATGGCGTGACCGGTGAGCTAAGTGAAGATGAAGACATGATTGCGCGTAACAGCCAGCAACGTACGCGAGCCACGTATTCATTTGGTCTAAGCAGCTCAGCGGCAACCGCGAGTCCAGAGATGGCTGAAAATGGTGAAAATCCTTATGCCAACTTAGCAATTAGCCGAAATGCCCCTTGTCCTTGTGGGTCAGGTTTAAAATACAAGCAATGCCATGGTAAAATTTAAGGTGACATCATTATCATCTTTAAATTGGCAACCTTGTTGATTGAACAATTTTTACTATATTAGGCTATCAAGTACGTTATCGGGCTGAGCGATTTATTGATAGTAGAGGAATACCCATGCAAAACACACTAGCAAAAATCACCATGCTGAGTTTAGTATCGGCGCTTACGTTGACAGCTTGTGATAAAAAGACAGACAGCACAGACAACGCCGCGGCAGCGTCAGCGGCAGAATCACAAGCCGTACCAATGTCAGCTGCGCCTGCCGATGAAAAAAATAGCGCCGCTGTGACCGAAGCCAATGCCACCGTAGATACTGGTCCTGACGCTACCAACGCCAGTGGCACGGCGACCACTGTAGATGCGATGCCAGCGAGTAGTATCGAAGCAGAATCAGCAGAAGATGGCGGCGCGGATAATTCAGCCATGGATAAAATTACCGAAAATGATACCGTGATTGATAATGCGCCTGCCTCGCCCAACGCACCAAAAGCCACTGACGATGCAGCGCCTGCCGTCGGTAACCAAAAGGTTGGTCAATAACAACTAAACCCACAAAAAAAGCTGACACCCATCAGCTTTTTTAATACTTCATCTAAACGCTATTCAAACTAAATGCGGCTCAAATAATTATCAAAACGCACGATATCATTTGATAGGCTTAGCTTAGGCGATTGATCCGCAAGAAAAGGCGCTGATTTAGGTCGTTTCACCACTACCATACCCTGTGGGGTTATTTGCGCCAACGCCGCCGACAATAATTGTTGGGCTTGTGCAATGGACGGTGGGGTCGTCACAGTATGCAACATCTGCATATGTTTATTTACCGCTGATTTATAGCTATCAGCGGGAAACATCGGATCTAGATAGACACGGTCGACTTTTGGCAATTTAGCCAGCAACGCTATCGCGTCGCCATGATAAATCGTTAATCTACTCATCAATTTTTGCCAGTTGCGATGCTGCACCATTTTTTGCTGTTCTAGTTGCAGTAGCAAAAACATGAGTGGCTGCTGCTCTAGCAAAGTCACACTGGCACCGGTACTTGCCAAGATTAAGCTATCATGCCCAAATCCTGCGGTTGCATCAATGACAGTCATGTTAGCTTTTAGCTGCATGGCTTTGAGTAGCAGTTCAGTTTTTTTGCCCGCTTTGACCACACGCTGTTGTAGGCTTTGCCAATTTGGGCTAACTTTCATGCCAGCTGCGATGACAAAAACATCGCCTACCTCATCAATCAGCACACTGTTATCATCGACGGATTTCAGCCATTTTTGAGTTACTTTGCTAGTAATCTTTTGTGGTTGTAAATTGACGGATAAAGGAGTGAGTATCGTTTCAACGTTTGCCAAACGCTGCTCGCTTGGCAAAGTGTCGACATAATACAGTTGGATTGATTGATGAGATAGCATAGGGATTTAAATATAGCCCAGCATACCAGCGATGAGTACCAGTATGCCTACCACGATGCGCCACCAAGCAAAAATCGTAAAATCACGGGTACTGACCCAGTTAACCAACCATTTGATGAAAATCATGGCAAAAATAAATGAGACCACCACACCCACTGCCATGATGGTCCAGTCTTCAGCGCTAGTCAAAATATGATGGTTTTTGGTCAGGTCTAGTAGCCCAGCACCTACTAACACAGGAATCCCTAAAAAGAAAGAATACTCCGCAGACGCTTTACGTGATACCCCCAAAAATAGGGAACCGATAATGGTAGAACCTGAGCGAGAAGTACCAGGAATCAAGGCAAGACATTGAATCAAACCAATGATAATCGCCGTTTTAATATCAATATCTTCCGCTTCGGCATATTTGACGGTATGTTTGTGTTGTTGGCGCTCCGCCCAAAAGATAATCAAACCACCGACAATCAATGAGATTGCCACCACGGTTGGGTTAAACAACGCCGCTTTTAACGCTTTATCAAACATCAAACCTATCAGCATAATCGGGATGGTGGAAATAATCAGCGAGATGCCCAGTTGACGCGGGTTTTTGCGCTCAGGGTCTTTACCCGTGATAAGTCCCATCAAGGCACGCCATAGCCGCCCCCAGTACAAATAAATTACCGCTGAAATCGCACCCAGCTGAATGACGACGATAAACAAGTCGGCTTTGTCTTTGGTCCAAAAATTTAACAGAGAGTCGGCAAGAATTAAATGCCCAGTACTTGAAATCGGTAAAAATTCGGTAATGCCCTCAACCATGCCCATGATGATGGCTTTAAAAATCAAAATAAGATCCATAACGTATCCAACAATGTTAGTGATTAACAGTCAAAGCTAAAAATTTTGCGCTTATCACAAGCTAAAGGGTAGCGAGTCAAACTTAACACAATATGAGTAATCAGCCGACAACTTAAGCCTTTTGTTGTTCGGCGAGCGTTTTCCACGCATTATTTCTTAAATAAACTGGCAACGCCAGATCAGCAGGGACAGATTGCTGCTGCTGATACAAGGCTAACCCAAGTTTGGCAATGATAACCGCTGAGGGGCGAATATCGGCAAAGATGGCTTGACCTAGCTGCGCATTGACCAAGGTTGCGCCATTTCCTACTAAGGCTAAGTCTTTGTCTATCACACTGTCATAATCAAGTAAATGTTCAGTAGCGCCTGCCACCAGCTGCATGATACCATCACTCATGGCGTATTCACCTGCGTATACTTGGTTCATGCGCGCATCTGTCAGCGCCAATACGTGGGGGCGTTGGTGTAGTTCAAATGCCGTTTGGGCGATAGCTTGCAGGCTTGATACCGGCAAACAAGGCACATCATGGGCAAAGGCGATGGCTTGCGCTACCGCCGTATTAATGCGTATGCCACTAAAAGCTCCGGGTCCTCGGTTAAAAGCAATCGCAGTGAGGTGTGACCAATCAATCGATGATGCCGTCATCAGCGCGTGTATCATCGGCAAAATTTGCTGGGTTTGTAGACGATTTCCCGTAAGGGTCTGTTCAGCGACGACATTACCTGCTAAATCCATGAATGCCACTGAACATTGGTCAAACACACTTTCAAGTGCCAAAATCATAACAAATTGCCTTTAGCGTTGGCAGCAATCATGCGCTTAAAGCACACAAATTTTGCCTAAAAAATTGCTTGGTATGATACCACTAAAAACAAATTTGAGCATAATTTAGTTAACAGGGATTT
>OFDC01000634.1_pt1 | contig 24496 bp, 30 predicted proteins | sample 1520941 | NCBI WGS metagenome assembly OFDC01 (sample SAMEA94258168, study PRJEB24077) | hot springs metagenome | biome: Aquatic biome; feature: Water | place: India | collected 2012-12-06 | depth 5 m | reverse complement strand
GCCGGCCGCACCAGTTCCACCGTGACGCGGGCGCCCGTCAGCGGTGCACCGGCGCGGTCGGTCAGCACGAGTTCCAGCCGGTCATTCTCGGGATGCCAGCGGGTGGCGATCCGCCAGCCCAGCGTGTCGCGTGCCTGCTGGGCGGCGACGACGTCGTTGTAGTGCAGGCCGCGGTCGCGCGGTTTGGGCGTGTAGAGACCGGAGAAGGAACCGACCGCGAGCCAGATCATGGTGCCATTCACGGCGAACACGATCGCGAAGCCCAGGACGAACAGCCAGGGGATGTGGCGATCACGGCGGGTGGCTGCAGGGACGGCGACGGTCATGGCGTATCTCCTCAGCGGGACGGTCCGACGAACACCGCATCGTGCGCGGCGCGGGTCTCGCTGCCGGCGTCGCGGATGCCGAAAGCGATGGGCCGCGTTCCCGACGGCGCGGCCGACGCCGGCACCGTCACGAAGACGCGGAAAGTGCCGACCGTGTCGGGATGAACGGCGAGTTCGGCTTCGCCGCCCTCGGTGCCGGCGCCGACGACGCCCAGCGTCGCCTGCGGCAGGCCGGACACGGCGAGCCGGTAACGGTGCTCCTGCCTCTGCTTGTTCAGGATCTTCACCGTGTAGGCGTTGCGGATGTCGCCGTTCGACAGGCGCACGAAGTTCGGGCTGCGGTCGCGCTGGACCGTCAGCTCGGCGGTGGTGCGCAACACGAAGGCCGTCAGGAATATCGCCGCCACCACGAGGAGCAGGCCGGCATAGAGCACCGTGCGCGGCCGGACGGGACGCCAGCGTGCCTCCTTTGTCCCCTTCGTCTGTTCCTTGACCTGCTGGTTGGCCAGCGTGTCCCAGCGGATCAGGCCGCGCGGGCGGCCGACCTTGTCCATGGTCTGGGTGCAGGCATCGACGCAGAGCGAGCAGCCGATGCATTCGATCTGCTGGCCGTCGCGGATGTCGATGCCGGTCGGGCAGACCGCGACGCACAGGTTGCAGTCGATGCAGTCGCCGCGGCCTTCCCAGCCGTCGCCCGCCTTGTGCTTGCCGCGCTTCTCGCCGCGCCACTTCTGATAGGTGACGATCAGGCTCTGCTCGTCGAGCATCGCCGCCTGGAAGCGCGGCCAGGGGCACATGTAGGTGCAGACCTGCTCGCGGGCCCAGCCCGCCAACACGTAGGTGGTCGCGGTGAACAGGCCGACGAAGGCATAGACTTCCGCCGATGCCTCGCCGCGGAAGATCTTCACCAGCGTACTCGGCGCATCGACGTAGTAGAAGACCCAGGCGCCGCCGGTCGCCGCCGCGATGGCGAGCCACGCCGCATGCTTCAGCGTCTTGCGCGCCGCCTTTGCGACGGACATCGGCTGGCGATCCATCCGCATGCGTTCGTTGCGGTCGCCCTCGATCAGCCGCTCGACCCACATGAAGAGGTCGGTCCACACGGTCTGCGGACAGGTGAAGCCGCACCACACGCGCCCGAACAGCGAGGTGGCGAGGAACAGGCCGAAGGCGGCCAGGATCAGCAGGCCGGTGACGAAGTAGACTTCCTGCGGCCAGATCACCGTGTCGAAGAACCAGCCGCGACGACCGTCGAGATCGATCAGGATGGCCTGGTTGGGCGCATCCGGGCCGCGATCCCAGCGGATCCACGGCACGAGGTAGTAGATGCCCAGAAGCAGGACGAGGACGCCCCACTTGATGCGCCGCCACTGCCCGGCGATGGCCCGCGGGTAGACCTTGATGCGCGTGACGTAGAGCGGCAACGCTTCCTTCTGCTTGCGCAGGGAAACCGCTTCGTCGTCGCGGACGCGATTGTCCATTGTACGCCTGCCCGCATTGCGCCTAGCGGCCGCCGCCCAGCGCGTGGACGTAGATGGCCAGCATCTTCATGGTCGCCTCGTCGAGGCGGCCGTTCCATGCCGGCATGCTGCCGTTGCGCGCGTAGAAGATGGACCGGTAGACCGAATCGCGGTCGCCGCCATAGAGCCACAGCCCGTCGGCGAGATTGGGGGCGCCCAGCTCCTGGTTGCCCTTGCCCTCGGCGCCGTGGCACGCGACGCACTGCTCCTGGTAGATCTTCGCGCCTTCCGGCGTGGCTTTCGCCTTGCCCGAGAGACTGAGGACATAATCGGTGACGGCCGCCACCTGCGCGCCGGTCAGCATCCCGTCGGCGCCGAAGCGCGGCATCATCGACTGGCGCGACTTGTCGTCGGCGTTGCGGATGCCGTGCCGGATGGTGGTGTAGATCTGGTCGAGGCTGCCTCCCCAGATCCAGTCGTCGTCGACCAGGTTGGGGAAGCCCGGGCTGCCCGCGCCGCCGGCGCCATGACACTGCATGCAGTTGGTCTGGAACGCCGAGCGGCCACCGGCCATCGCGAAGTTGAGCAGTTCCGGCTCCTTGGCGATCTGGGCGAGCGGCGTCGCGCGGATGCGGTCGACGAAGACGGCGCGCGACTTCGCCTGGGCGGCGAGTTCCTGGGTCAGCTCGACGCGGCTGGAATAGCCCAGAGAGCCTTCCAAATGGCCGTTCAGCCACGGCCAGGACGGGTAGAGGAAGCAGTACACGGCCGCGAAGACGATGGTGGCGTAGAACGTGTAGACCCACCAGGTCGGCAGCGGCGTGTTCAGCTCCTTGACGCCGTCCCATTCGTGGCCGGTCGTGTCGCGGCCCGACAATGTGTCCTTCTCGATCTTGGTCGGCATGACGGGTCCTTCAGCGGTCGTCGTCTTTGAGGGGAATCTGCGCGTCCTTCTCGAAGCGCTTCTTGTTGCGGGGCCGCCAGGCCCAGAAGGCGATGCCGGCAAAGACGATCAGCGCCCACACGGTCCACAGCGAGCCCAGGAACTCGCCCAGCGATTGCAGGGTCATGGCCGCCTCCTACTGCCGCAGCCGCTCGGGCGGCAGGTCGCCGAAGCGGACCAGCGTGCCGAGCATCTGCAGATACGCCACCAGCGCATCCATCTCGGTGATGGCCGTGGTGTTGCCGTTGAACTTGCCGACGACCACGCGCGGATAGCGCTTCTCCAGCGCCGTCGGATCGCGATCGGGATCGACCTGGGCTTCGAGGTCGGCCTTGGCGTTGGCGATCATCTCGTCGGTGTAGGGCGTGCCGACCATGCGCAGCGTCTTCAGGTGCTGCGCGATGTCGCCGTAGTCGAGCGGCTTGTCGGCGAGGAACCCGTAGGCCGGCATGATGCTCTCCGGCACCACGGCGCGCGGCGAGGCGAGATGCGCCACGTGCCAATCGTTGGAGTAGCGGCCGCCGACGCGCGCGAGGTCCGGCCCGGTGCGCTTGGAGCCCCACTGGAACGGCTTGTCGTACATGCTCTCGGCGGCGAGGCTGTAGTGGCCGTAACGCTCGACCTCGTCCTTGAAGGGCCGGATCTGCTGGCTGTGGCAGAGGTAGCAGCCCTCGCGGATGTAGATGTTGCGGCCCAGCAGCTCGAGCGGCGTATAGGGCCGCACGCCATCGACCCGCTCGATCGTCGTCTCGATGGTGAACAGCGGGATGATCTGCACCAGGCCGCCGATCGATACGGTGACCAGGGTCAGGACGAGCATCAGAATGGCGTTCTTCTCGATCCATTCGTGACGGATGAACATCGCGCGTCTCCTAGGCTGCGAGTGCAGGGCGGGGACGGACGGCGAGCGTTGCCTCGCCGCGGATCGTTCGCCACATGTTGTAGGCCATCAGCAGGCCGCCGGTGAGGAAGAAGAGCCCGCCCAGCAGCCGGATGGCATAGAAGGGCTGCATGGCCGCGACCGTCTCGACGAACGAGTACTGCAGGAAGCCGAGTTCGTCGTAGGCACGCCACATCAGGCCCTGCATGATGCCGCTCACCCACATCGCCGTGATGTAGAGCACGATGCCGATGGTGGAGACCCAGTAGTGCCATCCCATCAGGCGCGTGGACCACATGCCCGAACGGTTCCACAGCTTCGGCACCATGTAGTAGAGCGTGCCGAACACGATGAAGGCGACCCAGCCCAGCGCGCCGGAATGGACATGGCCGATCGTCCAGTCGGTGTAGTGGCTGAGCGAGTTGACGGCCTTGATCGACATGACCGGGCCTTCGAAGGTCGACATGCCGTAGAAGCCGACGGCGGTGACGGAGAAGCGCAGGCCGGGATCGGTGCGCAGCTTGTCCCACGCGCCCGACAGCGTCATCAGGCCGTTGATCATGCCGCCCCAGCTCGGCATCCAAAGCATGACCGAGAAGACCATGCCGAGCGTCTGCGCCCAGTCGGGCAGCGACGTGTAATGCAGGTGATGCGGGCCGGCCCAGATGTACATGAACACCAGGGACCAGAAGTGCACGATGGACAGGCGGTAGGAATAGACCGGCCGGTTCGCCGCCTTGGGGATGTAGTAGTACATCATCCCGAGAAAGGCCGCGGTGAGGAAGAACCCGACCGCGTTGTGGCCGTACCACCACTGGATCATCGCATCCTGCACGCCCGACCAGGCGCCGTAGCTCTTGGTCCCGGTGATCGACACCGGCAGCGCGAGATTGTTGACGATGTGCAGCATCGCGATGGTGACGATGAAGGCCAGGTAGAACCAGTTGGCCACGTAGATGTGCGGCTCCTCGCGCTTCAGCACGGTGCCGAGATAGGCCAGCAGATAGGCGACCCAGACGATCGTCAGCCACAGGTCGACGAACCATTCGGGCTCGGCGTACTCCTTGCTCTGCGTGATGCCGAGCAGGTAGCCGGTGGCCGCCATGACGATGAAGAACTGGTAGCCGAGCAGGATGAACCAGGCGAGCGGCTCGCCGCCGAACAGGCGGGCGCGGCAGGTGCGCTGCACGACGTGGAAGGCGGTGCCGATCAGCGCGGTGCCGCCGAAGGCGAAGATCGCCGCCGAGGTGTGCAGCGGCCGCAGCCGTCCGAAGGTGAGGTAGGGACTGTCGAAGCTGAGCTGCGGCCAGACGAGCTGGGCGGCGATGATGACGCCGACAAGGAAGGCGGCGACGCCCCAGAACATCGTCAGTACGACGGCGGCCCGGATCGGATCCTCGACATAGTGCGGCGTTGCTCGCGCACCGGCTGACAGGACGGCTGGACTCGACATGATCTCTCCCGCTTTGACGCGGGGAGACTAGGAAGGTGGGCCGCAATCTCCCTTGATGTGGGTCAAGGCTTCGCGCCGCCAGCCGGTATGAAGTGTCGCATCATGTCCGGAAAAAACTCATCATGAGCGAACCCGTCGCAGTGTTTCAGGGACCGTCGCCGCAGATCCGGCGCGTGCCCATCGACCGGCCCTGGGTCTGGCTGGCCGCGGGCTGGAACGATCTCTGGGCGGCGCCGGTGAGCGGCCTCGCCTGGGGCGCGGGGGCGGTCGCTGCGGGCTGGGCTTCCATCGCGCTGCTGCTGTGGTTCGAGCAGCCCTGGCTGGTCCTGCCGCTCAGCGCCGGCTTTTTCTTCGTGGGACCGTTCGTGGCGGTCGGCCTGTACGAAACCAGCCGCCGGCTCGGCGCGGGCCTGCCGGTCGACGGCAGGGCAACGCTCGGGGCGTGGCGGCGCAATCCCGATCAGATCGCCCTCATGGGTGTCGTGCTGCTGCTGTTGCACCTGGCCTGGATGCGCGCCGCGCAACTCCTGTTCGCCCTATTTCAAGGCCAAGGCGTGCCGTCGTGGGACCGCTTCTCCGACGTCCTCTGGCATTCCGCCCGCAGCCTTCCGTTCCTGACGGCCGGTGTGGCGATCGGCGCGGCGCTGGCGGCGCTCGCCTTTGTCATCGGCGCCTTCTCCATTCCCTTCCTGCTCGACCGCCGCCATTCGAACGTGTTCGAGGCGATCGCCACCTCGGTTGCCGCGGTGCGCCTCAACCCGCGGCCGATGCTGCTGTGGGCGGGCCTGATCGTCATGCTCGTGGCCATGGCGATGGTGCCGGGGCTGCTCGGACTGGTCGTCGTGTTGCCGGTGGTGGCGCATGCCACCTGGCATGCCTATCGCGACGTGGTGGTCTTCGAGCCGGCTCCCCTCCCTGGTGAGGCTACCGCCGCTGGCCTCCGTAATTCTCCGTAGTCGAATCCCTGAATTTCCCTCTGGCGGGACAGGTCGTATCGATGCTTGCGGACCCGGCAGAGGTGAAGCCGGGTCGAGAGAGGGGACATGAGCAGAAATCCGAAGCCAATGACTTCTGAGGAGTTCGTCCAGGACGTGAGCGGAATCGGTCTGTGGCTGTCCGCCTCCCTCCTGCTCGTGCTCGCGATCGCCGCAGCCCTCGAGACACTCGCTACGGTGTGAGGTCGCCTGCGGAACGGGCAAGGCGCTCACAGCCGCTGCCTGAGCCGATCGCCGGCTACAGTCGCTGACTCGCCAGAGCGAGCATGAGCAGGGCATTGCCCACCAGCAGTGGAGCGCTCACCCATGTCGCCGCCGCGCGCATGCGGCGCCGCATGATCAGCCCGCCCCAGCCGACGGCCACGAGCGCGGGCACGGTGCCCAGGGCAAAGCCCGTCATCGCCAGGGCGCCTTCCGTCACCGAGCCGGTGCCAGCGGCTGCCGCGAGCGCGGCATAGAGCAGGCCGCAGGGCAGGAAGCCCAGCAAGACGCCGAGCCCGTAGCGCCCGGCCGGGTGGCGGGAACGCGACAGCGGAGCGGCGAGCCGCGACAGGGTGGAACTCCAGGGAGTCGTCCTGCTCCCGATCGCCAGGCCGGCCGCCTGCGCAATCAGCAACAGCGCCGCGATCGCCAGGAAAAGCGACGACAGCCAGGCGAAGCCGGTGGTGGCGGCGAACAGGGCGGTCGCGCCGCCCGCGATCCCGCCCAGCAGCGTGTAGGTCGTGGCGCGCCCCAGATGATAAGGCGCCAGCGCCGCGCCGGAGAGGCGCCGCCATTCGCCGTAGCCGGACGGGGGCGTGGCGTCGACGGTCGCCATCACCTGGCCCAGAACGAAGGGCCCGCACATGCCGACGCAATGCAGCGCGCCGCCCGCGAGGCCGGCCACGAACAAGCCCAGCGGCAGGGACGCTGCGAACGCAGGCAGATGCAGGCCTTCGCTACACAGGGCGATGAGGCGCGAGACGATTTCCATGTCCTCATTGGACACGGTCGGCGGCTCCCGCGTCTTGACCTGCATCAAGGCGGGCAGAGTCCCGGGGTCGCAGATTTCGATGCCTGCCAAGGAGCTGCCGATGACCTACAAGACGATCCTGGTCCATTGCGATGCCGGCCCGAAGGTCGCCCAGCGCCTCGCCGTGGCCGCGGACCTTGCGGAGCGGCACGCCGCGCATCTGGTGGGCCTGCATGCAAGTCCGCCGCTGGAGGCTCCGGTCTTCTTCGAAGGCATGCCCATGGACAGTCTCTTCGCCAGCTATGAAGCCGGCGCCAGGGCCGACGAGAGCGCCGCGCGCAAGGAATTCGACAAGGCCCTCAAGGGTCGGCACCTCTCCTCCGAATGGCGGGTGACGGAGGGCTTCATCGACAGCGAACTCGCCGTCCAGTCGCGCTATGCCGACCTGCTCGTGGTCGGCCAGACCGATCCCGAGGCGCAGACGCCGACACCGTCGGACCTGCCGGAATCCGTGGTTCTCTCGACCGGCCGGCCCTGCCTGGTCGTGCCGCATGTGGGTGTCCGCAAGCCGCCGGGCCAGAACGTGCTTCTGTGCTGGAATGCCACGCGGGAAAGCGCCCGGGCCGCGGCCGATGCTCTGCCGCTTCTGCGCGCCGCCCGCAAGGTGACGGTGCTCGTCGTCGACCCGCGCACCTCGCCCAACGGGCACGGCGCCGAGCCGGGCGCGGACGTCGCGCACTGGCTGGCCCGCCACGGCGTGAAGGTGACGGTGCAGCGCGACGTCGCGGCGGACACGGATGTCGGCGGGGTCATCCTGTCGCGCGCCGCCGATCTCGACGTCGACCTGATCGTGATGGGCATCTACGGACACAGCCGGGTGCGCGAGATGGTGCTGGGCGGTGCCAGCCGCACCCTTCTCGCCAGCATGACGGTCCCGGTCTTCATCTCCCATTGAGGCAGGCGATCGTGGACGGCACCAACCTCGCGCGGCGGAGCCTGGCGGCATACGATCGGCCCGTCCCGCGCTACACCAGCTATCCGACCGCCGCGCAGTTCCATGCGGCGGTGGGACCGGCGGATCATCGTGCCTGGCTCGCGGCCCTGCCCGATGCCCGGGCCACGGTCTACCTGCACGTGCCGTTCTGCCGGCAACTCTGCTGGTATTGCGCCTGCAACACGTCGGCAATGAGCCGGGCACAGCCACTCGACGATTATGCGCAGGCGCTGATGCGTGAGATCGACCTGGTTGCCGATGCCGTTCCGCATCTGCTGGTGGGCACGATCCAGTGGGGCGGCGGCACGCCCTCGCAGCTCGGCGCCGCGCGCCTGGCCCAGGTCTCACGGCATCTGGCGGGGCGGTTCGACCGGGCCAGCGGCGCGGAAACGTCGGTCGAGGTCGATCCGCGTTTCTGCGACGAGACCTTCGTCGCGGCAATGGTCGATGCCGGCGTCACGCGGGTGAGCGTCGGCGTGCAGGATTTCGACATCGACGTGCAGAAGGCCATCAACCGGCTTCAGTCGGTCGAGATCACGGGCGCGGCCATCGGGCGGTTCCGGGACTCCGGCGTGCGGCACGTGAACGTCGATCTCGTGTATGGGCTGCCCCGTCAGACGCTGGAGTCGCTGTCGCGCACGCTCGATGTCGCCCTCGCGATCCGTCCCGAACGCTTCGCGGTGTTCGGCTACGCGCACGTGCCCTGGATGAAGACCCGGCAGCAGCTCATCGACGTGTCGACCCTTCCCGGCCTGCCCGAGCGCGCCGCGATGGCCGACCTCGTCGCCGAACGGCTCGTCGCGGCCGGCTACAAGCGAATCGGTCTCGATCATTTCGCCCTGCCGGGGGATGCGCTGGCGACGGCGGCGGGCCGCGGCCAGCTGCGCCGCAGCTTTCAGGGCTACGTCGCCGAGGAGTTGCCCTCGGTCGTCGGCTTCGGCGCCTCGGCGATCTCGAGCCTGCCCCAGGGATTCGTCCAGAACGCGTCCGACACCAGGCGATACCAGTCGGCCATCGCGGCGGGCATGCTTGCGACCCAGCGGGGCGTGGCGACCCATGCGGTGGACCGGCTGCGTGCCGAGATCATCGACCGCCTGATGTGCAACTTCTCGGCGGACCTGGGTGAGATTTGCCGCCGTCACGAGTTCGCGGTTGCACCCTTCCTGGCCGGTATCGCGGAACTGCCGGCGCTGATCGATGACGGCCTCGTGCGCCTCGACGGCGATCGGCTGCATGTCACCGATCGCGGGCAGCCGCTGGTGCGGTTCGTGTGCGCCGCCTTCGACCAATACCTTGCCCACGGCACGGGACGCCATTCCAGCGGGATCTGACGGAGTCTTTCAATGAGCACCTACCTTCTCGTTCAGCGCCATGTCGAGGCCGCACTCGCCGAGGCGGCGGCCAAGGGCATCGACGGCGATGTCGTGGCCCGGTCCCTGCTGTCCGAGGCGATCCGGATTTTCCGGCTCAACCGCTCGGCCGGAGACATCGCCGCGGAACTGACGGCGGCGATCGACAATCTCGACGAGGATGCGCCGCTCGCCTTCATCCGGCCCTGAGTTTCGCCCCGCCGCTCGGGCGTGGTATCGTCTGCGGCACGCGCCGCCGATCGATGCAGAAGACATTTCCATGAGCGAACCGACATTAGCGCTGGCGCTGGAGGCGGCCGAGGCACGGCTGCGCTCGGTCCTGCAGACCGTGCCGGACGCCATGCTGATCATCGACGAGAAGGGACTGATCGAGTCGTTGAGCACGACGGCCGAGCGGCTGTTCGGCTACGACCATGCCGAGGTCGTGGGCCGTAACGTAAGCATTCTCATGCCGTCCCCCGACCGGGAGCGCCACGACGCCTATATCGCGCGCTATCTGGCGACCGGCGAGAAGCGCATCATCGGCATCGGACGCATCGTCGTCGGACAGCGCAAGGATGGCTCGACCTTTCCCATGCACCTGACCGTGGGCGAGTTGCGCACCGACGACCGTCATCATTTCACGGGCTTCATCCGCGACCTCACCGACCAGCAGATGACGGAGTCGCGGCTGAAGGAGCTGCAATCGGAAGTGGCGCACATGTCGCGCTTCACGGCGCTGGGCGAGATGGCGTCGACGCTTGCCCATGAGATCAACCAGCCCCTCACGGCCATCAGCAACTACCTCAAGGGCTCGCAGCGCATCCTGCAGCGGCTCGACGGCGAGGAGGTCGCGGTGCTGCGCGACGCGATCGGCAAGGCCGCCGATCAGGCGCTGCGGGCCGGCCAGATCATCCGGCGCCTGCGCGAGTTCGTATCGCGCGGCGACAGCGAGCGCACGATCGAGAACCTGCCCAAGCTGATCGAGGATGCCAGCACGCTCGCCCTGGTCGGTGCGCGGGAAGGCGGCATCGAAACCGTGTTCCGGCTCGATCCGAGCGCCACGCAGGTCTTCGCCGATCGCATCCAGATCCAGCAGGTGCTGGTCAACCTGATCCGAAATGCCATCGAGGCGATGGCCGAGGCCGCGCCGCCGCGCTCGCTCGAGATCGCAACCGTATTGAGGGAAGGCGGCTTCGTGGAGGTCTCGGTCGCCGATTCGGGCGCCGGCCTCGCGCCCGAGGTGGCGCGCAATCTTTTCCAGCCGTTCGTCACGACCAAGCGCAAGGGGATGGGATTGGGTCTCTCGATCTGCCGCACGATCGTCGAGGCGCATGGCGGCCGGATATCCGTCGCCGGACGGGAAGGCGGCGGCACCGCCTTTCGTTTCACCCTGCCGGCGATCGCCGGACGCGAGGAGGGCGACGATGTCTAGCCAGGTGGTTCATGTGATCGACGACGATGTCGACGTCCGCCAGTCGCTGGCCTTCCTGCTCAGCACGGCGGGGCTGGCCGTGCGCGTCCACGATTCGGCGACCACGTTCCTGCAGCTCCTGCAGGATATCCAGGATGGATGCGTCGTCACCGACATCCGGATGCCGGGAATGGACGGGCTGCAGCTCCAGAAGCGACTCGCCGAACTGCGCCCCCGTCTGCCGGTGATCGTCATGACCGGCCATGGCGACGTGCCGCTGGCCGTGCAGGCCATGAAGGCCGGCGCCGTCGACTTCATCGAGAAGCCCTTCGACGACGAAGTCCTGCTCGCTGCGATCCGTTCCGCGTTGACGCGGCATGCCCGCGACAGCGAGCACGAGTCCCGGGTTTCCGCCATCAGCGCACGCCTCGCCCTCCTGTCGGCGCGCGAGCGCGAAGTGTTGAAGGGCCTGGTCGACGGCAAGCCCAACAAGGTGATCGCCTACGATCTCGGCATCAGCGCCCGAACCGTCGAAGTCTACCGGGCCAACGTCATGACCAAGATGCAGGCCGACAGCCTGTCGGCGCTGGTGCGCATGGTGCTGGCGACGGCGCCGTCTGACAAGACGCCCGGCCCGGACAACACCCCGTCCCCCTGATCCCGGTTGTGGTTCAGCGTCGGCCGTCGCCGGCCGGTTGAAGGGTGAGATCGACGAACCGTGTCAGTTCGTCCCGAGACACTTTGCGCGGCTCGGCGAGTTCGAACAGCGTCCGCCGCGCGAGCACCACGCGGGCGGCCACGGCAATCGACCGGTTCTCCAGCGACAGCCCGGCCGGAAGGCGCAGCGAGAATCCCAGCGGCAGGTGCCAGCCGCTTCGCACGACCTGTTCGGTCAGGATGCCCGGCGGGTCCTGCGCGGTGTCGAGCAACTGGATCTGTAGTTCGATGCCTCTCTGCAGCGGTTCCTTCGAGGGATAGGTCGCGGAGCCGTTGATGACGATCGCCGGCGGCAGGCGGTCGCCCAGATCTCGCAGCAACGCGCTCGCATGAAACATGGTCGCCTGCCCATGGGCGTTCAGAACGCAGGTGAAGCGAAAGAGGAACGAGGTTCCGTCGCGCCTCTTCGCCCAGCCATTGCTCGTGATCGTCGTCAGGATGGCCTGCGGGTCCGCATCTTCGGTCTTGTCGATGGTCATCCAGGGGCGACCGTCGAGGGCCAGCGTCATGAAGGCCGGATCGCCCTGTCGCACGGTACCACCGGTCTTGCCGGCGCACCGCGAAAGCAGGGAGACCGGCGTGTTGTCCACCGGCTCGGCACGAACATCCAGCGACAGGGCCAGCGCGAAAAGCACGACGACTGCTTGTGTGAGGCGGACGCAGACCGTCCAACCCCATCGCATGAGAGCCTGTGGCTGGGGCTGATGCATCATCTCCTGCTCCTCCGACCTCGTACGGCGGGACTGCGCGAGGCTTGGCCCGGTGCGGCGACACGGTAGAGGGAGCGCGACCGGTCCCCATGATCCAGATCAACGACGGTCCGCTTTCGGGGTGAGACACAATCGTCCGCCGAACGCATCCGAGCCCGACAGCCGCACCGACAAGGGAGATGACAGATGCACTTGAAGCAGATTCGACTGGAGCTTGCCCGGACGCCCGAGTTCCCCAACGGAAGCGCGGCGCACGGTTACGAGCTCGTGGCCCCGCTGGATGCCAAGGGTCACCTCGACTCCGCGGGCTTCGCGGATGCCAAGGCGGCCTGCACCGTTCGCCGCTTCTGGGCGGGCGCCGACGACGAGCATGGGGCGCTGATCCACACGCGCGGCGGCTGGGTTTTCTCCTACGCGCCCGGCCCTGATGACGACGAGCCGATCTTCAAGCTCGACCGGCATCAGTTCACGGTCGGCGACTACGTCACCGTCACCGAGCACGATGGCGTCGCGAGACCGTTCCGGGTCGTCGAGGTGAAGCCCGCCATCCTTCGCCGCTGACGGCAACGGGTGCCCCGAATCAATGGAGGTCCACATGTCCGCACCATGGTCATCCATCATCCCCGAGCCCGGCCTGTCCGCTGCGGGCGATTCGTTCGTCGAGTGGCAGCGCGGCGTGACCGAGTTCGCCTTCCGGCGCCTCAATCGCAACCTGCAGTGCTGCCAGGATTTCATGACCGCACGGACACCGGCCGACCTGCACAAGGTCCAGCAGGACTGGGCCCTGCAGTTCTCGTCCGATTACCAGGCCGAGATCCGGCGGCAGATGGAGCTGCTGGCCGCCGCGCCGGCCACTTCGGAAGAGGTGCAGGAGTCGGCCGCGCTCGTCGCCTGATCTCCGGCCGGTTGAGGCAGATCAATCCGCCGTGACCGGCCCAAGACTATCGTCGTGCGTGAAACGCGGAGGAAGGTCATGGCCAGGATGATGGCGGCCGTTTTCGCCGAACCGGGGCGCATCGTCCTGGAATCACGTCCGGTACCCGATGTCGGACCGTCGGATGCGCTGCTGCGCATCTCGACTACGACGATCTGCGGCACCGACGTTCACATCCTTCGCGGCGAGTATCCCGTTCGCAAGGGACTGATCGTCGGCCACGAGCCGGTGGGGATCATCGAGAAGCTCGGCTCGCAGGTCAAAGGCTACAAGGAAGGCCAGCGCGTCATCGCCGGTGCGATCACGCCCAGCGGGCACAGCTATGCGTGCCTCTGCGGCCAGCACTCGCAGGACGGGGCCGATACCCGCCACGGTTTCAAGCCGGCGGGCGGCTGGCGCTTCGGCAACACGATCGACGGCTGTCAGGCGGAGTTCGTGTTGGTGCCCGACGCGATGGCGAACCTGTCGCCAGTGCCGGGCAACCTCAGCGACGAGCAGGTCCTGATGTGCCCCGACATCATGTCGACGGGATTTGCCGGCGCCGAGAGTGGCCAGGTCCGGATCGGCGACACGGTGGCGGTGTTCGCCCTCGGCCCGATCGGGCTTTGCGCGGCGCTCGGGGCGCGGCTGATGGGCGCGACCACCGTGATCGGCGTCGATACCGTTGCGGCGCGGATGGCCGTCGCCCGCAAGCTCGGCGTCGATCACGTGATCGACTTTCGCAAGGTCGATCCGGTCGTGGCGATTCGCGAGTTCACTGACGGTCGCGGCGTCGATGTCGCGATCGAGGCGCTCGGCACCCAGCAGACCTTCGAGAACGCCCTGCGGGTGCTGCGGCCTGGCGGGACGCTGTCGAGCCTCGGTGTCTATTCGGGCGATCTCCGCATCCCGCTCGACGCCTTTACCGCGGGACTGGGCGACAACAGGATCGTCACCTCCCTGTGCCCCGGCGGCAAGGAACGCATGCGGCGCCTGATGGCTGCGGTCGCCTCGGGCCGGGCGAATCTGGAGGCGCTGGTCACTCACCGGTTCGCCCTGGCCGACATCGAGGCGGCCTACGAACTCTTCGCGCATCAGCGCGACGGTGTGCTGAAAGTGGCGATCACGCCGTGAGGCCGGCATGACCCACGCCACCGACCCGGTCGCACGACCGACGCCCTCCCCGATGCCCCGCGATCCGCTGCGCCCGGGTTTTGTCTGGGGCGCGTCGACCTCGTCGTACCAGATCGAGGGCGCTGCCCGGGAAGACGGGCGCGGCGAGAGCGTCTGGGACCTGTTCTGCCGCCAGCCGGGACGCATCCAGAATGGCGACACGGGCGACGTGGCCTGCGATCACTATCACCGGTATCGCGAAGACGTCGCCCTGCTGCGGGACCTCGGCATCGGAGCCTACCGGTTCTCGATCGCGTGGCCGCGCGTCCTTCCGTCCGGCCGGGGATTTCCGAACGAAGCGGGGCTCGCTTTCTACGACCGGCTCGTCGACAGTTTGCTGGCCGCCGGCATCGAGCCGTGGGTCTGCCTCTACCACTGGGACCTTCCGCAAGTCCTGCAGGAGGCGAGAGGCTGGGCCAACCGGGACTGCGCAAGCTGGTTCGCCGATTATGCGCGCGTCGTCGCGAGCCGCCTCGGCGACCGGGTCAAGCGGTTCGCGACCTTCAACGAACCGGGCGTTTTCACCCTTTTCGGCTATGCCTTCGGCTGGCACCCGCCTGCAGTGGACGATGCGGCCAGCCATCACGCGGCGATCCATCACGTCAACCTGGCGCACGGGATGGCCATCGACGTGCTGCGCGACTACGTGATCGGCGCATCGCTGGGCGCCATCCATAACATGCAGCCGGCGCGTCCCGTGCGGGCGACGCCCGAAGACCAGGCAGCCGCACGGATGCTCGATTGCTACTGGAATCGCGCATTCGCGGATCCGCAGATGCTGGGTGTCTATCCCGGGGCCCTCGCGCCCCGCATGGCGCCGTTCTGCCGCGACGGCGACCTGGAGCGTATCCATCGCCCGGTCGACTGGCTGGGCGTCAATCACTATTCGCCGGTCTATGCGCGGGCCGATTCCGCGTCGAGGCTGGGCTTCGCGTGGAGCGACGCGCCGGCGGACGCGCCGCGCTCGCCCATCGGATGGCAGATCGACCCGGCCGCCTTTCGCGACGTCCTGCTCGATGCCTGCGACCGCTACGGGTTGCCGATCTACGTCACGGAGAACGGCGCGGGCGCGGTCGAGCAGGCGGACGCCTCCGGCGCCGTCGACGATCGCGAGCGCATCGACTATCTCGCGGCGTATCTCGAGGCGCTCGAAGAAGCGACCGTACTCGGTGCGGACGTTCGAGGCTATTTCGTGTGGTCGCTGCTCGACAATTTCGAGTGGGGCGCCGGCTATGCGAGCCGCTTCGGCATCGTCCGCGTGGATTACGCCACGCAGGCGCGCACGCCCAAAGCCTCGGCCAGATGGTACGCAGCGCGGATCGCGGCCCATCGCGCGAAGGCGACGGCATGACCTACCGTCTCCTGGCCGATGTCGGCGGGACGCGAACCCGGTTTGCGCTTCTCGACGGCGACCGGCTGGGAGCCATCGAATCGGTGCCGACGGGCGCCTATTCGAGCGCCGTCGATGCGTTCCGTCACTTTCTCAACGGCCAGGCACAGGGCGTCGTCGTCGAGGAGGCCGTGATCGCGGCGGCGGGTCCTGTCTCGGGTGGGCGCTGCAAGCTCACGAACGCATCCTGGGTGCTGGAGAGCGAGCAACTCCAGCGCCTCCTGTCGCTGCGCGACGTCACGCTCGTCAACGATCTCGCCGCGCTCGCCTGGGGCGTGCCGGGCCTGACGGACGGTGACGTCGTCTCCATCGGCGACGGCTATTGCGATCCGGGCAGTCCGGTCGTCCTGCTGGCGCCCGGCACCGGACTGGGTGTCGCCTGCTACATTCCCGGCGCCGAGGGCCCGCACGTGCTGCCGAGCGAAGGCGGGCATGCGACTCTGGCGGCGGGAGATGCGGCCGAAGCATCCGTGATCGAATTCCTGCGCCACCGCTTCGACCATGTTTCCGCCGAGCGCGTGCTCTCGGGAAGCGGACTGGTGAATCTCTACCAGGCACTCGGCGGCCACGAGGGCCGCGCCGGAGCGGCCACGCCCGAAGAGATCGTGCGCGGTGCCCTGCACGGCGGCAACTCGCAGGCCGGCGAGGCGGTCGACATGTTCTGCGGCTTCCTCGGGTCCTTCGCGGGCGATCTGGCGCTTCTGTTTGGCGCCAAGGGCGGCGTCCTGCTCGGGGGCGGCATCGCACCGCGGCTCGTTTCGGTGCTGCAGCGCTCGGCGTTCCGGGCGAAGTTCGTTCGCAAGGGTCGATTCGAGTCCTATGCCGCCCGCATCGCGACTCGCGTCATCGTCCGTCCGGAGCCGACCTTCCTCGGCCTCAAGGCCCTGGCGACGAGAAGCGGGACGTGAGGGAAGACGCGCCCTCCGCCGTGGGACGAGGATCGCTGCGGCGTTTCTGGCGTACGGCCGCGGGTTTCGGAATCGGCGCGGGAAGCTGGCTGCCCTGGCTTCTCATCGGGGCGCTCGTCGTCTGCGTGATCGCCCAGCTGCTCGTGCAGTACAGGCTGAACATCTGGAACCGCGACTTCTTCGATGCGCTGGAGCAGCGCAATGGATCGGAGATCCGGAACCAGACCTACCTCTTGCCGCAGTTCGCGGCAGCCAGCATCGCGCTGGCCGCCTTCGCGGTCTGGGCGCGCATGACCTTTCAGCGGCGGTGGCGTGGTTGGCTGACCAATCGCCTGCTCGAACTCTGGCTCGATAACGACAACTGTCGTCGGCTCGATGCCGGCGCGGACGAACCGCAGCTGCCGGAATATCGCATCGCCGAGGATGCCCGCATCGCCACGGATGCGCCGATCGATCTCGTCACCGGACTCCTGTCGTCGGTCCTGACCGCTTCGACCTTCGTGGTCGTCCTGTGGACGATCGGTGGCAGCCTTCCCGTCGGCCCGCGCGAGCTCGACTTCGAGTTGCCGGGTTACCTGGTCTTCGCCAGCGTTCTCTATGCAGCCCTGACGACGGGATTGATGATCCTCGTGGGCCGCCGGATGGCACATGTCATCGAGCGGAAGAATCAGGCGGAGTCAGAGTTGAAGTTCGCCGTCGCGCGGCTCCGCTCGGCGCAGGGCGACCAACGGGCATCCGGCGCGGTCGCCCAGGCCGCGCCCGTGGGCTTTGCCCTGGCGGAGGTGTTGCGCACCTGGGCCTCGCTGTGCGGCCAGCATGTGCGAACGACGCTCGTCTCGCACGGCAACACGCTGCTCGCGCCGATCATCGGACTGATCCTCTGTGTCCCCAAGTACATCGACCGGTCCCTGTCGCTGGGGGAGGTGACGCAGGCCGCGGCGGCGTTCGCGGCGGTCCAGATCGCGTTCAACTGGCTGGTCGACAACTATCCGAGACTGGCCGAATGGGCGTCGTCCGCCAGCCGCGTCGGCGTCCTGCTGCGGGCGATCGACAGGCTCGCGGCGTCGCGGGGTTGATGTACGTCAAGGGGCCGACTTTCCCGGCATGCGACGATGATTCGTCCGTGAGGGGAGGCTGCCGTGACGAAGGATACCTACGGTTATCTCGGCGTCGAACCGGGTGTGCTGCGCGAACAGCTGGAGAAGCTGGCGGCGACCCTCGAGACCATGGTGAACGCCGAGACCAAGGACGCGCGGCACAGCGCCGACGAGGCCGCCCGCGGCCTGCTGGCCAAGGCCAGGGCGCTCGCCGACAGGATCGATGTGGATCAAGCCGCGGCGCTGGCGCGGGATGGCCGCCAGGAGCTCGAACGGTCGATCCGCGAACGGCCCTGGACGTCGGTGGCCTGCGCCGCGGCCGCCGGCCTGCTGCTGGGTGTCCTGTTGGTGCGCCGGTGAGCGACGCAAAGGCGGCATCGCCGGGTGCCGCGTCCGTCATGAGCATGGCGCTGCGGATAGTCGGCTTGATGGCGGCCACCATCGCGGGCAACGCGGCCCGCAGGACCGCCCGGCGAGTCGGCCGGTGGAGCATTGTGGTGGTGCTCTGCACCGTCAGCATCGCGTTTTTCAGCTTTGCCGCGTTCAGCTTCCTCGCGCGTTGGCTCGACAGTGCCTCTGCCGCGCTGATCCTCGGCGGCGCGTATCTCGTGGCCGCGCTCGTCCTCGCTCTGATTGTCCAGTCGGCCGACCGCAGACCACCGGCCCGCTGATCGTCATTCACGTTGAGGCACTCCCATGAACTACCGGACGATATTGGTGTCGTTGCCGCCGGGCCGTGCGAACGGTCGGCTGATGGCGGCGTCGGTCGATCTGGCCAAGCGCTTCGACGCCGTCCTTCTCGGGCGCGCCGCGTGCCGACCGATCCATTGCCTTTGCCACGACTATCCCGTTCCCGCCGGCCTGTTCGAGGAGGACCGCCGGCAGCGCGAGAGGCATCTGCTGGAAGCGGAAACGGATTTCCGGACGGCCACCGCGAGTCTGAAGCAGCCGGTCGACTGGAGCGGGCGGAGCTGCCTCGAGCCGCTGGCGGACCACCTCGCGGGAGAGTCGGCCGCGGCCGATCTCATCGTCGTGGGAACGGCGAAGAAGGGCGATCCGTTCGACGCCACCCGACAACCCGATCTCTGCGATCTGGTCATGAAGGCGGGCCGACCGGTGCTGCTTCTGCCGCAATCCCGCGACCCGGCGTCTTTCGACCGCGTTCTGGTGGCGTGGAAGGACTCACGGGAAGCCCGGCGTGCGATCGCCGACGCGCTGCCGCTGCTCAAGGCGGCCACCACTGTGACCGTCGTCACGATGGACGCGGCAGAGGACCTGGCGGTTGCGCGCAACAGCGTCGCGCGCGTGGCGAACTGGCTGGCACGCCACGACATCAAGGCGGAAACCCTGGTCGTTCCCACGACGAAGGCCAACGCGTCGCAACTTCTGGAGATTGCGCGGGGTGGCGATGCCAACCTGATCGTGGCGGGCGCCTACGGATACAGTCGTGAAGGGAAATGGACACTGGGCGGCGTCACGGCGGAGCTTCTGACGGGGGAGCGGTGCGCCTTTCTTTCGCACTAATCCTTGCCGGGGCTGCGCTGCTCCTGCTTGCGGCTTGTGGCGGCGACCCGCCGGTGCCTGCCGAGAGCGCGGCCTCGCCACAGCGCGACGAGAGGAACGCGGCCCTGAGGGAGGTCGGTGTTGACGTCCCGCTCAGCGGCAAGTTCGTCGTGGTGAACATCCCGTCGTTCGAACTCATCGCGTTCGAGAACGGCACCCCCGTCCTGCGCAGTCGTGTGGTCGTCGGGAAGCGTGCCACGCCGACGCCCGAGCTGGCGACGGCCATCGTCGCGGTGAAATTCAATCCGTCCTGGACGCCCACGCCCGCGATGGTGCGATGGGAGGGCGCCCGCTTCATGCCGCCGGGGCCGCACAACCCTCTCGGCCGGGTGCTCTTCGAACTCGACAACGATCAATTGATCTTCATGCACGATACGAACGACCGGTCGTACTTCGATAGGGCCAGCCGTGCCTTCAGCCATGGATGCATCCGCGTCGAGCAGGCGCGCGAGCTTGCCGGCTGGGCGCTGGACAGGACGCGACCGGAGATCGATTCGGCGATTGCCGCGGGTGCCACGCGACGTGTGCCGCTGACGGCCGAAATTCCCACACGGATCGTCTACCGGACGCGCTTTCCCGATGCCGCGGGGCGCCTGATCGACCATCCCGATGTCTATGGACGCGGCACGCTCGCGCTGGCCGCCGGCGATCGTCAGGGATCGGAGAACTGCTCAGCCGCGCTTTGAGGCGGCGTGCCGCGCGGGCGGTGTCAGGCCCGATCAGCAGCCCTGGAGATGGCGCAGACCCTTGATGTCGCACAGGTCCACGTCGCGGCTTCCCGAGCGCAACCCGATGAGGTGGTTGCGCGCCAGCTGCGTCAGGGTGCGCGATACCGTCTCGATGGTGAGGCCGAGATGGTCGGCGATATCGGCGCGCTGCATCGGCAGGACGACATGCCCGTCCTCCTGCGAGAGGCGAGCCGCCATTTCCAGCAGGAAGCTGGCGAGCTTCTCCTGCGCCGTCTTGCGGCCGAGCAGCAGCATGTGGTCCTGCGCCCGCTCGAGGCTCCGCATCATCGACATCATGACCTGTTCGCCGAAGGCGGGGTCGTCGGCCGTCAGCTCGACGAGCCGGGACCGCCGGAAGGCGATCACGGACGTGGCCTCGACCGCCTCGGCGGTGAAGCGGTGGTCGCTGTCGGCCTCCAGGCCGAAGATGTCGCCGGGCAGATGGAAGGCGTCGATCTGGCGACGCCCGTCGCTGAGCAGCTTGTAGGAGCGGACCGAGCCCGACACGACCTTGTAGAAGTAGTCGGCCTCGTCGCCTTCGGCGAACAACTCGTCGCCCTTGGCGAAATGCTGCGGGAGACCGATGGCGCCGGAGCGGCGGGCGGGGGCGGCTGAGCCCTTGAAGACGATGGCCGGGGTCGAGTGCTGCGGACGAATGGCGGTTGTTTGCATCTTGTCCCCCTGACGGTGATCTCGATCGAACCGTCAGCTGGGTACCTTGAGTTCAGTCCTACTGGTATTCGGGTCTTAGACTAAGGGATTCTACGTAGTCCGACGGGAAAGACCGTTCACGAACTCTGAGAAAAGCCGGTACTTCACGCTGACGACGGCAAACTCGCGGGCCCAGTTCACCAGGTCGCCCCAGGGATCGTTGAGCTTGCCGAGGCCGCCGACGATGGCCACGACGGTCCCGACCTCCATGCGGCCTTCCAGCACCTGCCACCCGCCCAGACACAGGGCAGAGGCGACGCCCAGGTGGTGCATCATGTTCATCAGCAGGTTGAGCGTGAACTTCCGCCTGTAGATTCCCATGTTGAGCGTGAAGACGCGGCCGATCGGCCCGTGGGCCCAGGCCCATCCCGTCGTCCGGGCCACGACATGGTCGACCACGCCGGCACTGATGCTCCGCTTCACGAGGATCCTCTCGCGTGCCCTGCGGTTGATGCCGGCCTGCAGGAGCGGCACGAAGACGGTCTGCGGCAGGAAGAACGCAAGGCCGAGCAGGGCCAGCCGCCAGTCGAGCATGACCATGTATCCGATCAGGCTCACCAGGATGCCCGCCTGCAACAACGGCTCGGAGAGACTGATGCCTGTGAAGCCGCCGATCGGTTCGGCCTCCTCCAGCATCATCGATATCTGCGCTCCGATCTCCTCAATCGAGCCGGTGCGATCGGTCCGCTCGGCGGCCAGCGACACGACGCTCCGCAGGTTTCTCACCGAGTCCTCGGCAACCCAGCCGCGGTAGACGTTGAGGAGGAGCTTCAGGACCTGCTCGCCGAGCGCGACCGCTGCGTAACCGCCCGCCAGCCACATCACGGTCGAGAACGATCCGCGTTCGACCAGCGTGTTCACGAGGCGGCGCTGGAGTTCGAGCGGCAGGGCGGCCAGCGCAAAGACCGCCACCGAAAGCGCGGCCAGACCGATCTGATGGCGACCCGAGTAGGCTACGACATATCCGGCGACCCGCCGCGGCAGCAAGGTGCCGGGCTCAGGCGCTGCCATGGAAGATGTGCTGGATCGTCTCGACGAGCCCCGGCCCGCTGAGTGGCTTCTCGAGCACGGCACTCACGCCCAGCCGGGCGGCCCTGCCTCGCAGCGCCCGGTTGACCAGACCGCTGATCAGGATGACCGGCAGGTCGGGCTTGCTGCCGCGCAGGCGCTCGATGAGTTCAAGCCCGTCGACCTCCGGCATCCTGTAGTCGGTGATCAACAGGCAGTTCCGGCAGGGAATGGATTCGGCGAGGAGTCCGGCGGAGCTGGCATAGCTGCGGACGCAGAAGCCCTCCGCATGCAGAGCGAAGGCGAGTGCGTTGCGCACCGCGTCGTCGTCGTCCACCACCAGGACAAGAGGCGCCTCGATTCCCATGTCGCATGGTTCTCCACCGGGCGCGGCCGGGCATTGATCCAGAGCAAACCCGCACTCGCCCTCGCTCAATGGGAGACGAAGAGCGGAACGGTCGTTCGGGCGAGGACCGCCTGGCTGGCGCCTCCGAGGATCATTTCGCGCATCCGGCCATGCCCGTAGAGTCCCATGACGATCAGGTCGGCATCGACGTCCGAGGCCCGTGAGAGGATCACGCCGCCCACGTCATTGTCCGCTGCGACCTCCCGCTGCACCGTCACGGCAACACCGTGGCGCGCCAGCCATGCCGCGACATCGGCGCCCGGTTCGGCACCGTGGCCATCGGGGGAACTGTGGGGATTGACGACCAGTATCGTCACCTTCTTCGAGCCGCGCAGGAGAGGCAGCGCATCGGTGGCCGCCCGCGCGCTTTCGCGTGATGCATTCCAGCAAAGCAGGATGTTCGTGCCCGGTGTCCTTTCGGCACCGGCGCGCGGGACGACGAGACAGGGCCGCCCGGCCGACAGGGCAACGACCTCCGGCAGATCGGTCGGGGTCGATGTCGCGGCATCTGGATCAGCCTGTCCGACGACCAGGAGATCGGCATATCGCGCCTGGCTGGCGAGCACGGCGTCGATGTAGCCATCGGCGAGCCGCCATTCGTGGGAAAGCTGGCGCCCCCTGACGGCGCTTTCGAAGGCGGCCTTGGCAGCGCCGGCCTCCGCCTTGAGGGCCGAGTCGTAGCTCGAAAACAGCGCATCCATGGCGACGCCGCCTTCGAAGAAGGCGGATACCTGAAGAGGCGGTCGCGCATGCACGCCGACCAAGTGTGCCGAGTAGCGCTCGGCCATTGCGGCCGCAAGGGCGAGCCGCCGGCCCGCCTCGGCAGCCGCATCGCAGTGAACGAGAATGGTCTTGAAACCCATGGCCACCTCCCTGCCCGTCGCGACCTTGGTCGCACGGCAGCAAGAAGCCGACCTTGATGTAGGTCACGAGGAAGACCGGCTTTTCTTGATTTGTCTCAAGGCGATCCCGCGAGGGCCGACTAGGTTCGCTGCATCAGGTCACTCTTGGAATGGAGTCCAGAATGCCCGCCCGCACTCTCGGTATATCGGCCGTGGCTGTCCTCGTCGCTCTCGCTGCCCGGAAGTAGCCGGAGATCGGCGGGCTCGTGCCTCCGGATCGCGACGAGGGCGTGCCAATGGCGCTGTCGCCCGACCATCCCCCGCTGCTCAAGTGGCGGGGGGTCGCGGCCATCGCCTTCGCGGCGCTCGTCTTCTTCTGGCCGCACCTGGCGGCCATCCATCTGGTCTATCTGTGGGGCGGCTACTCCCTCGTCGATGGTCTCCTCACGTGGGCCGTGGCCATCAGGGGTGGGCCCGGTACACCGCGGGTCTGGCTGGGCCTGATGGGAGGCGCGGGCGTTGCCTGCGCCGCTTCCGTAATGGCGGCGCCCGACGTCGTGGGCCGGTACCTGGTGCCGCTGGTTTCAGCCTGGGCCGTATGTACGGGTCTCCTGCAACTCTGGATCGCGCTGAAGATCCGGGGAACGGTCGAACGCGGATGGGTCGTGTCGCTCGACGGGCTGGGCGCGGTCGCCTTCGGCCTCGGCTTGCTGTTGTGCTACCGCTTCGAGTTCGAGGCGTTCGTGTGGATGATCGGTATCTTCTCGGGAATGCTCGGCGCGCTGTTCCTGCTCGCGCACGCGTGGCTCGACGGGTGACCCGCCGAGCGCATCTTCACGATCCGGGCCCGCTCAGTGCGGCGCGCGACCGGCCGCGGCAACGGGGCCGCCCATGCGGTCGATGGCCTTGAAGGCGCGCCGGGCATGGGCGACCAACTCGCCGTCGGTCGGGTGATCCATCGCTTCGACGCCGGCCAGCCGCTTCAGGTCGTGGGGAAGGTGGGCCTCCAGATGCCGGACGAGCGCCAGTTTGGCCTGTCCGGGCCCGACGAGAAGCCAGCTCGTCGTGCCGCGAACGGCGTCGACGATGCGATCCAGGAAATCGAGTTCGATCGCCGCATGGCCGGACCCGATCGCGCCGGCCTTGTGATGGACCTTGCGGAAGGGATTGTGCGCCTTGAGCACTTCGCCTTCGACGTCCACCGCGTTGAAGCGAAAGACGTGGGCTTCCTTGCTGTCCATCCAGACGATTGCGTGATTGTGCGTCATTGTTGCTCCAGTCCTTGGCAGAACTGTGCGGTCGGCACCGGCGTTCCACCTTGATGTGGGTCAAGGCTCCGCGCGGCGGATTTTGAATCCGGCATCAAAGCCGAATAGCCTGCGTCCGGATGGAAAACAGTTTCGTCACGCTTCTGCGGGGGGATCCCGCACCTCGCTTCCAGGCCGCGACCGAGGGCAACCCGCGCTACATCTTCGACACGGTGGCGGGGCGCTACGTCGTGCTGTGCTTTCATGTGTCGGGCGGCACGCCCGGCGGCGCCGCCGCGCTCGCGGCCGTGGCCGCC
>OFDC01000633.1_pt1 | contig 24506 bp, 23 predicted proteins | sample 1520941 | NCBI WGS metagenome assembly OFDC01 (sample SAMEA94258168, study PRJEB24077) | hot springs metagenome | biome: Aquatic biome; feature: Water | place: India | collected 2012-12-06 | depth 5 m | reverse complement strand
GTTTCAAAAAAGTTTCTGACTATGTAGATAACAAATTTACGGTTAGAATCAAAAACCAAGCTGTTGTTACAGCTGGAGACCTCGGAAAATTTACTCAAAGTTTCCAAATTTTAAATCCTGACTTGGTTATCGCTCGTATGGATGACCAAAAGGAATTAGAAATCGAGCTTATCGTAGATAAAGGTCGTGGTTATGTAGCTGCTGATGAGCAAAAGCAAAATGACCTTCCGATTGGATTCATTTCTATAGATTCTATTTTTACACCTATCAAAAATGTTAAATATAGCATTGAAAATACGCGTGTAGAACAAAGAACTGACTACGAAAAACTTTTACTTGAAATCAAAACGGATGGTTCAATCCACCCAGAGAGAGCTTTACAAGAAGCTGCTCATATTTTGATTCAACACTTCTTGAAGTTTACGGACGAAAACATGGTATTTGATACCAAGAAAGATGATGAAGATAATATTGTTGATGAAGAATTCTTACACATGCGTAAGTTGTTGAAGACTTCTTTACAAGATTTAGATTTATCAGTACGTGCGTACAACTGTTTGAAATCTGCTGATATTCGTACATTAGGCGATTTAGCAAGACTTGAAGTAGCTGATATGATGAAATTCCGTAACTTCGGTAAGAAGTCTTTAACGGAGTTGGAGCAATTAGTTGCTGACAAAGGCTTACATTTCGGTATGGATGTAACGAAATATAAGTTAGACGAAGATTGATAGTGAACCTTCCTCTTTCTATGCTAAATAGAAAGAGGATTTTTTATATTTTTCGAACCGCAGTTATCGAGTTAATAAATTTATAATCGTAATAGGTGGAATTGCCAAGACTGCGTAGGCTATTTTGACCGTTACTTACGAAACAATTACAATGAGACACGGAAATAAAATCAACCATTTAGGTAGAACACATTCTCACAGAGATGCTTTGTTGAAAAACATGGCGATTTCATTAATTCAAAACAAGCGTATTGAAACAACTTTGGCTAAGGCTAAAGAATTGCGTAAATATGTTGAGCCTTTGATTACGAAATCAAAAAATGACAGCACGCACTCACGTAGAACTGTTTTCTCTTACTTGCAAGACAAAGAAGCTATCAAAACTTTGTTTGGTGAAATTGCTGAGAAAGTTGCTAATCGTAATGGTGGATACACTCGTATCATCAAGTTAGGAACTCGTTTTGGTGATAACGCTGAGGTAGCTCTAATTGAATTGGTTGACTATAACGAAGCATTATTGACTTCAGTTGAAGAGAAATCTACGAAAACGCGTCGTAGTCGTCGTGGTGGTAAAAAAGCTGAAACAGCTGCTGTTGCTGATGAATCATCAGTTGAAGTAGTTGAAGAAGTGGCAGCTCCTGCAGTAGTAGACGCACCGGCACAAGACGAAACTCCAGCCGCTGAAGGCGAAGAAACAAAAGAAGCTTAAAAACTTTTGAAGTTTCAGAAAAACCTCAAACGAAAGTTTGAGGTTTTTTTTTGACCTTTTACAACCTATTGATGTTACTTTTAGTCAAAGAATACAAGTAACATTTTAATTTCAGACTTATGAAAAAGATATATCTTGTTGTTGCATGTTTTAATCTATTTCAGCTCGCTTTTGGCCAAGGCGATGTAGAGTTTAACTTTGGAGGTAATTATAAAGATTGTAGAGTGCATGATGTCGAGATTGATAAAGATGATAACTTTATTACCACGGGTGTGTTTTTGTCTTATAATAAAAATGATAGTTTAGGGGGATTAGCAATTAGTTATGAAAACAGAAATTTGATAAGAAAGACGTTGTATAATTCTGGGGGATTTGTAGCAAAATTTAAACCTAATAAAGAAATTCAATGGTTGATTACATTTGAAAATGCAGGTTCAAAAAATCATGTATTGGTAGATGATAGTAGTAATGTTTATCTAATTGGTAAATTTTATCAGAAAATCACTTTTGATTCTAATAATATATTGTACAGTTCAACAGGAGATATTTTTGTTGCAAAATATACGAGTGAAGGTAAATTGAAATGGGCAAAAAAATATCTTGGGAGTAGTGATGATGGAACGTTAAAGCCAAAAATTGATAGTCAGGGGAATTTGCATATAATAGGGAAATATAAAAATACTTTGGAAGTTGAAGGTAAACAAATCTTGAAAACAACCGGAAATAACCCAGAACCATATATTTTGAAATTAGATAGAAATGGAAATTACATTTGGGCAAAATCATTTAATGAAAACTTGGCTTTAAATGCCATAAGTGTTAATTCTAAAAGCGAGGTTTTTATAGTTGGTGATTTCAAGGGTAGTTTAACGATAAATGGAAATATCCTCGAATCTGAGGGAGTAGAAGATATTTTTTATGCTAAATACGATAAAAATGGTCAATTTTTATGGGTAAAAACTATCGCTGGAAAAGTTGAAGATAAATGCCATAATATTGAAACTGATAAACTGGGCAATGTATATTTGGCAGGAATTATGTCTGATAATGCTAAGTTCGATATGTTAAATGTCAATATCAAAACTACCAATGGAAAGAGTATTTTTGTAGCGAAAATTAACGATACTGACGGAAAAATGGACTGGGTTAAGAATATATCTTATCTAAAGGATATAGATGCAACACATTTTACAACAGTACAACTATTAAAATTGAATACTAATGGAGAGCCTTATATTTTTGGAACTATGATAAACTCTTTAAGTATTGAATCAAAAGAAATAATTAATGTAAATGGTCTATTTCGATATATAGTAAAGTTTGATACTCAAGGCAAACTTATATCGGCAACGCCAAAAGTAGATAATAGTACCAGTGCATCAACATATATTACTTCTATGACTATTGATTCGAAAAGAAACATCTATGTTTCAGGGTATACAAGTTATATAAGAGTAGGTAATAGTTATGGTTTTTTGAAAACAAATGTTGAACTTTATGAAAGTAGTTGCAACAATAAGAATGTTAGTATCATAAGAAATTATAATTTGAGTGGTAATTTGACATTATCAGATGCAATATTAGACAATTACAATTTCAATTATCAATGGTACAAAAACGGAGAAGCAATTTCAAATGCTACACAAGCATTATTTCAAGCCAAAGAAGCAGGATATTATAGTTTGAAATTAATCAACAAAACTAATACTTCTTGCCAAGTCAGTAGCTCAAATACGATTCTTATCTATCCAAGTGTTAACCCATTTCCGGTTCAAATTAGCATCTTTAATCAAGGTAAATATTTATATATCACCTCTTTTGATGACAGATTTTTTTTAAAAGGTAAAATTGAATGGTATCGGAATGATACATTGGTAAAAGTAGTATCTCCTAACACAAATACAAATTCAGATTATTTTTATAGTAGCGATGGTATTTATAAAGTAAAAAGATATTATGATGAGGGTAATATCATAAAAGAATCAAATGAAGTGAACATTAAAAACGGTTTAGCTCTTCAAATTTCCAAAGGAATTTTTTATGACGACCAAGATTACTGTAAACCTGTTCCCTTTTTAAAACCAACTTGGGGTGAAAATGATAATAACATGCTTATTAATGACCCTAATAATAAATTTCAATGGTTTTTGAATGGCCAATTAATCAAAGATTCTACTAATGCTCATTTTAAACCTATTATAACTGGGGAATATAATGTCAGCATTTTTTTTCCGTCTGAAAACAAAACATATACTTCTGGTAAATATAAAATAGTAGCTGAAGATTTTCCAAAATCTTTGCCAATTTCCAAAATAGAAGATAATTGTGGTGCTCAAGCTTTATTGAAAATTGATGATTCTTTTGTGCAAAGGTTTGGTTATGAGAGCATCATTTGGCGAAAAGATGATAAAATAATTCCAGAAGCGACGCAGCCATTTCTAAGAGTCAACAAAGGAGGCTTTTATACTTTTTCAGTGCAATATAAAGAACCTAATACAGGAAAAACCTGTAACTATAATTCATTCATTAATTACGAAAGAAAGAATGATTTTAAGCTAAACCTCGGCTATGCTTACGCAGGTTCGGGATGTGTAATAGATTCTTTTAAGGTATTTACTGAACAAAATACCAAATACAACTATACTTGGACGAAAAATGATGTGCCAATAGTTGGTCAAAATTCAAACGAAATATTTATTAAAGACAAAGCACGTTACAAGGGAATTATTAAACGTGATGATGGATGTATCAATGAAACAGATGAGATTAATCTAAAAGGTTGTGCAAGTGAAGAGTACGACAAATTCTTACTCATTAATCCTCCTAAAATCAATGCAGATAAATTATTTATAAAAAGCGATGAAATTAGTACGCTCAGTGTTGAGGGATGTACGAATGTAGATTTCCAATGGTTAAAAGATACCAAACTGATTGCAGAAGCAACCCAAACTTCATTAAAAGTCCAAGATTCAGGAAAATATGCCATTCAGCTATCAAAAATGGGGTGTATTGTAATCTCAAATAGCATTGAAATAATCGTAGAACCCATTTTAGGAGTAGGGGAAGTAAAAGAGGCTTTTGAGGTAGAGGTTTATCCTAATCCTACCGAGGAACAATTACAAGTAAATTTAAGCTCATTTAATTCGAACTCTACCCGAGCTCGACTAATGGATATTTTAGGACGTGAAGTAATTGATTGGGGAATTTTAAAAGCTGAGCAAAACTACCTTGATTTGGGTTCACTTAAAGGAGGAGCTTACTTATTGTTGTTAGAAAAAGAATCAAAGAGAGTTGTTAAAAAAATAATTAAAAAATAATCTGAATGTTTTCCAACCTTTTGAAATGAAATCAGTCAGTACATAAAAGAAGCAAAAATGGGTCGAATTTTATTTATTTTATTGATTTGGTGGCTTGTACTATCATGCGATGTAGCAAAAGAAGATAGTGTAGGCACGATAATGAATGGAGGAGAAAATACCACCAGTACCTTCTATACTTTAAAGGAATCTAATCTAAGTATCGACCCAACGTCTTTTGAAAAACTTAAATCAGCAAATGCATTAATAGTGAGTCAAGTCCCTAAAAATGGTGAAGCGAAGTTTTTAGAAAATGGATTTGTATTTTATCGTCGAACGAACCAAAATGCTTTGAATGATTCATTTACAATAAGTGGAAAAGAGTTAAGCGGAACAACTGTCAATGAAGAAATAAAAGTGAATTTTGTTGCAAGTTTAAATGATTTGCCTTGTAATGCAGGACTTTTGGGCGATAAAATTGAAGCCGAAATAGGCAAAGCAAAAGAAATAAATGTATTAGAAAATGATAAAACTTGTGGAGATTTCAACAGTAATTCTTTAAGCATTGAAATTCGCCCCAAAAATGGTAAAGTAGAAATAATCAATCAAAAAATAGTTTATACTTCCAATCAAGACTTCATGGGCGATGATATTTTCTTTTATAGAGTAGGCATTAATAATAAAAAAAATCCAATGGCTCCAGTAGAAGTATCAGTTTTGGAATCGGAAGAATGTGTGAAAGGTATGACTGATGATGTGATAAATATTTTAAGTTATACCACTGATACTGATTTATTGCTTAATGTATTAGATAACGACCGAATTTGCACGAATTATAAAAATGCAGAATTGAAAATTATCAAAAATCTATCAGTAGGTACACTTAGAATTGAAAAAAATAACAATAAATGGTTGATTTACTTCAGGTCTTCAACACCTCCAAAAGGCATTCAGACTTTCGAATATGGGCTTTTTCGCTCAGAAAAGATATATATCAAGGCAACAGTTTCAATCAACTTTAATTAAAATTTATATAGCCTAAACCATTTACCCAGCTTTTGTGCAGTCAAACGACCGTCAATTATTAGAAGGGTGTCTAAGAAGAGATTCCAAGGCACAAGCGGCACTTTATCATCAGTATAAAGGTCGCTTTTTTGGTATTTGCCGACGATATGCAAAAAATCGTGAAGATGCTGAAGATTTATTGCAAGATGCTTTCGTGAAAATCTTTTTGAATTTAAACGAATTGAAAAGTGCAGAACAAATGAGTGCTTGGATTAGGAGAGTGGTAGTGAATGTATGCATTGATTATTATCATAAGAAAGTAAACTTCACAAACATTGATGAAATACACGATATACCAACCAAAGATTGGGAAACCGATGATGTGATTTCTCAAATGAGTAATTTGGAATTGCTCACCGCCGTAAACGAGCTTCCAGATGGAGCAAGGATGGTTTTCAATTTGTTTGTAATTGACGGATTTTCCCACCAAGAAATTAGTGAAATGCTCAATATTACAGAGGGAACCTCAAAATCTCAGTTGTTTTTTGCCAAAAAAATATTGAGAAAAAAACTTGAAAAAATAGGCATAAGGGCTTAGATTTTAAATCTTAAAAAACAGTTTACCAAAAAATGGAAAACTTTGAAGATAATTTAGAAAAAGAATACCATGAGCGTTTCCACGATTTTGAGGAAATGCCAAATGATATTTTGTGGGCGAATATACAAGCCCGAATAGAACCCGAACAGAAAAAAAGAACAATTTTTATTTGGTGGACAAATACTCGAAATAGGAGTATAGCCGCTGGAATTTTGCTTGGATTTCTATTTGGGGGATATTTACTATCAAGTTTATTAGATGATTCGAAGAAAGTATCCAACTTTAATGGAAAAACTATAAATGCTACTACATCCAAACAAACGAGTGCGAAATCGACTACTAAATCTACACAAATAATTGACAATGAAGTAAATATCAATAGAGAAAAGGCTAAAAAGGCTGATAATAACTTAGTGGAATTAAATGAGAGGAGAGATCCAATTGCCAGTCGAGCAAAAATAGCAAAACCAAATCAGGAAAGAGTGGTGAGTGAGAATTCTTCAGCAGTTGTTTCCTTGACTAAATCCCCAACGATTGCAGAAAATAAAAATTCAACACTAATTAATGAAATAAGTTCTATTGAAATAAAATCACCAATTGAAGGTGAATTAAGCAAAGAAGCAGGTCTAAATACCTCAAAAATGATTGAATTTGAGAAATTAGTATTTCTTGACTCAAGAAAAGCTAAATTTGGTAATTTTAATAAAATCCTTGAAATACAAATTGCTAGTAATGAACCATATGAAATTGAAGAGCCTAGTCGAGAACGAATGGTTTTTATTCCACCTTCAGAAGTCTTTGCAAATGTAAGTCCAATGTTGAGTTATTATGTTTTTTCGCCTAATAGAAATGATAATTTCATGGTCAATAACTTAAATGGTTCTTCAAATCGATTAAGTTTTGCCGCACAATTAGGTTTTGTTTATCCATTGACAAAGAAATTAGATATTCGTACAGGATTGAGTTATATGGCTGGTAAATCTAATATTAGTTATGGGGTTTCAGATTTGAATCAGAAGGTAGTAAAATTAATAGATGAACACACCATTGAAGTTTCACCAGCTAACTCTATTTATAGCGAACGTAAAAACTGGCAATATTTGGAACTTCAGTCTGATTTACTTTATGATATTCGTAAATTACAAGCACTTTCGTTGGGTTTTAGAGCAGGAATTCAAACAGATGCTATCAATAAACCAATTTTTAATGCTCGCTTAGGGTATCTAATGAGTAAACCAGTAAATAATAAAATTGCTCTTTGGATTGAACCATCCGTTGTTTTTTCTTTGTCTTCACGCCACTCGCTTGATAATTACTTTATGTATCATACTACCGGATTTAGTTTAAATATGGGTGTAAGTTTGTTGAGACAAGATTAATAATTCTGAAAATGGACTGAATTTTATCTGCATAAGTTTACTTTTAGGCGAATTTAAAGGTGATAATTGTTGCATATTTTCAATTCTCAATCCTTAATTCCTAATTCTTCCCTATCTTTGCAAAAAAAATAATATCAAGCAAGTGAGTAAATACGCGACAACCGAAATTACAAGTGCCGAAATTCCATCGGATAATCCTGTTCATCAACGCTTATACTTTCCTTATGTAGAAGCTGCAAAAATTATTAATGGAAATGTATTAGAATTAGGCTGTGGCTGGGGACGTGGCGTTGAGACACTCATTGAAAAATGTGAGCATTATACAGGTTTAGATAAAAATCAACCTTTAATTGACCAACTACAAGCGGCTTACCCGAATCATACCTTTCGTACGGCTGATTTACCGCACTTGACCGCATTTCAAGATAATACGTTTGATTACGTAGTTACTTTCCAAGTAATTGAACATATTCAGGATGACCATAAATTTTTAGCAGAAATAGCCCGTGTTTTGAAACCTAATGGCAAAGTTTTGCTAACTACTGTTAATCGCCCTTACTCATTGAGCCGTAATCCTTGGCACGTACGTGAATATGACACGCAAGAGTTACGTACTTTAATGCAAAAGTATTTCTCGAAAGTCGAAACAATGGGTGTAGGAGGTAACAAAAAAGTATGGGATTATTACGAAGAAAATAAGCAATCGGTGAATAAAATCATGCGTTTTGATATTTTCGATTTGCAACATCGTTTGCCAGCTTGGATGCTTAGAGTACCTTATGAAATATTGAATCGTTTTAATAGAAATAAATTAATGGCTGAAACAGGTAGTTTGGCTGCTTCTATTGATGTAACCGATTTTCATGTTTCGAATGAACCTGAAAAATGCATTGATTTCTTTTTTGTTGCTACGAAGTAGAGTAATTTTCTAAATTGCTCTATTCTATGATTTTAACCACCCTCAGTTGTTGAGTGGGAAAAAATAGTATTTTTTGCATTTATACCTTCACATACCCTTCTGCCGTAGAGCCTGTCATTACTGTGACTTTCATTTCAGCACTAATCTGACACTGAAAAGTTCGGTAGTTGAAGCTATTTGTCGAGAAATTGAACTACAATCAGGTTATTTGAAAAACAAACGCCTTGAGACAATTTATTTTGGGGGAGGAACTCCCTCCTTGCTCAATATGAATGAGTTATATGATATTTTTGAGACTATTCGGAAATATTATACTTACGCCGAAGATATTGAGATTACGATGGAGGCAAACCCTGACGATATCACTCGTGACCGACTGGCAATTTTACAAAGGTTCGGAATTAATCGTTTAAGTATTGGTATTCAGTCTTTTAATGATAATCACTTAAAGTATCTGAATCGGATTCATTCTTCCGAGCACGCTGAAAGTTCAGTTAAATTAGCCCAAGATATGGGTTTCGAAAATATCACGATTGATTTGATTTATGGAATTCATCCATTATTGACACTTCCTAAAAAAGAACAAAAAAATAATAAAGTATATGAGAGTGGAGTGCATCAAATTTGGCATGAAGATTTAGCTAAAGCGATTTCATTAAATGTACCTCATATTTCTTCCTATTGTTTGACGATTGAAGAAAAAACTGTTTTCGGGAAATGGCTACAGATTAATAAAATTCCGCCCATTGATGAAGAATTTGCTTCTCAACAATTCGATATTTTGGTGAAAACACTAGCAGATGCTGGGTATGAACAATATGAAATATCAAATTTTTGTAGAGATAACCAATATTCTCGCCATAATACTTCTTATTGGAAACGTCATGAATATTTAGGAATCGGACCATCGGCTCATTCCTTTAATGGAGAAACTCGACAATTCAATGTTTCGAATAATTCTGCCTACATTAAATCTCTTTTATTAGGTCAAGTTCCAGCCGATTTTGAAATTCTAAGCCCCGAAGATAAAGTCAATGATTATATTATGACCGGTCTGCGTACGAAGTGGGGTTGTGATGTTTTAGAAATCGAAAAGCTAGTTGGTAAAAAGTGGATTACCACAAACCAAGAAATATTAAATCAAAATCTGCGACAAGGTTTCATAGAAGTTGATAGTCAAATAATTACGCTTACTCAAAGAGGAAAACTATTCGCAGATAAAATTGCGAGCGATTTATTTTTGATTTAAAAAAATAATTGTAGATTTGATTAAGTCTATTATTTTTCTTTCAACGTTTGAACCTAAAAAAAAATGAAAATCGTAAATTTAATCATCACTTACCTTGTTGGTTTAGTATTTTTTGTATTTGGTATTGAGCACTTTGTGCACTTACTACCGAAACCTGAAATGACGGGCGATGCTGCTACTTGGGCTGGAATTCTCATGTCAAGTGGTTACATGACTGTTGTGAAGATTTTAGAAATTGCTTTTGGAGCGATGCTTCTAGCTAATTTTAAGCGTCCACTAGCTTGGTTACTTCTACTGCCGATAGTGGTTAATATTGCATTGTTTGAAGTATTTATTGCGAAAACACCGGGAATTGGAATTGCACTACTGCTAATGAATTCCTACATGGTTTATAGCAATAGAGAAACGTATAAAGGGTTGATTTAAAATCCTATCAAAAAAGCCATTCATTCGAATGGCTTTTTTTGAAATAATAATCTTATTTACTGCTTTTCAGAGAATGGGATTATCAGTTTCTCTCCACGAGCAGCATAATTTTTAGTCTTTTTATTGGCTTGCATAATAAGCGTTTGAGAAACACCATATTTATTACTTACTACTCTGATAATATCGCCCGGGCCAACAGTATGAATGGCTTTAATCCTTACTTTAAGCTTCGTTACACCTACTTTAATACCATTTTCGTCAATACCTGGATTTAGAGCCTTCAGCGTTTCTTTTTTCATATTGTAGCGGTTGGCAATACCAAAAAATGTTTCTCCATCTCCAACGGTATGAGTGTAGGTTTCGCCGCCAGATGGAATAACAACTTTTGTTTTTTCTTCTTTTACTTTCTCCTCTTTAACCGCTTTTTCTTCTTTCTTTAGCTCTTCTTTTTTAGGTTCTTCTTTGGTTGCTGAAGCCTCATCTTTATTGCCTGTTTTTGCTAAAGATACTTCAGGAAGAGCCTCTGCTGTTGAGCTACTTATAGGTGTTTCTTCTTCAATCGTTTTCTCTTCTTCTGGTTGCTTTTTAATCGCGTTGGCAACGGTATCAGCAGGAACTGCTGTGAGGTCTTCATTGCCATTAGTATCATCAGACATGTACTTCCAACCAATATATAGTAAAGCAAAAATAATACCCACAAGTACTAACAACACTGCCATTGGTAGATTGCGAGTTGCTTCTTTCGGACGTTCATTACGTTGTTCTCGATTTTCACGGTCTTCAAACTGCATGGGAAATGGGAATTTTAAATTTATAAATAGGAAAACAAGTATCTTTTATTGCTCAATAGGTCAATTAAACAAAAGTAAGATTTTATAAGTAAGAATACAATACAACTTGATAATCAAACAGTTATTTGACTATTAGTGTTTTAGTTAGTGCTTACATAATTTCTAAAACTTAGCTTTTCTTTAATTCTTCATTCATCTCTTCTACTAAATCCTTCAATCCTTCGCTATATGCTCTTAATTTTTTTGCTATTTCTTCATCGCTTGCTCCTAAGATTTGAGCAGCCAATATACCCGCATTTTTAGCACCATTGAGAGATACCGTAGCTACTGGTACACCTGCTGGCATTTGTAAAATTGAAAGAATTGAATCCCAGCCATCAATTGAATTACTTGATTTAATCGGAACTCCAATTACGGGAAGGGTAGTGCTTGATGAAACCATTCCAGGTAAATGTGCTGCTCCACCTGCTCCTGCAATAATTACTTTTAAGCCACGGCGTCGAGCTGAGTGAGCATAATCAAGCATTTTTTGTGGTGTACGGTGTGCGGAAACTACCTCTTTTTCGTATGGTATTCCAAACTGTTCTAACATTTCTACTGCTCCCGACATCACTTTCCAGTCTGAGAGGCTACCCATGATGATTCCAACCATTTTATTGAATGTATAATTAATAATGCAAAATGTACAATGTGTTTCGTTTACTTTCAAAAGTGTTACTTTGGGAAAGTTCTTCGAATAAAAGGATACAGCGTTCAGCTAATTCTCTTTATTCATTTTACATTATTCATTTCTTGATATTACCTTTAGTTTTTCTTTTACAAAATTGACCTTTTCTTTTAATTTATCAAAATTTTGGTCTATAATCGTGATATGCCCCATTTTTCTGAAAGGTTTGGTTAATTTCTTACCATACAAGAAAGGGTGTACACCTTCAATCGCCAGAATATCATTCATCCCCTCATAAACGGCCTCACCAGAATAACCATCTTCTCCCAAAAGATTAACCATTGCAGCTTTCGAATGTGCAATTGTACTACCCAAAGGCAAGTCAAAAATAGCTCTCAGGTGTTGCTCATATTGTGAAACATCATTTGCTCTGATACTTTGATGACCGCTATTGTGTGGGCGTGGTGCTACTTCGTTTATCAATATTTGCCCATCTTTTGTTAAAAACATCTCAACGGCTAACAATCCTACAACCCCAAACGCTTCTGCCGTGCGAATAGCTACATCCTCAGCTTGTTTTTCAATTTCGGCATTGATTTCGGCTGGTGCAAATAGGTATTCAACCAAATTTGCTTCAGGATGAAAAACCATTTCAACTACGGGAAAAGTCTTACATTCGCCACTTGGATTCCGTGCTACAATTACAGCCAATTCTTTTTCAAAATCAACCATTTTCTCTAATACGCTGGGCTGGTCGAATGCTTTAGCTAAATCTGCTTCCGTACGAATGACTTGAACACCTTTGCCATCATAGCCTCCAGTACCAAGTTTGTGGACGGCCGGAAGAAAATCCTTGTAATTGCTTACATCGGCACGGTCGTTAGTAAGAATAAAATCAGCGGTTGGAAGATTATTTTCTTTATAAAATTGCTTTTGTATTCTTTTATCTTGAATGAGTCGAAGAACAGAAGGTTGTGGATAAACCAATTTTCCTTGATTTTGTAAAGCTTCCAGTGCTTCGATACTCACATTTTCAATTTCGATAGTGATAATATCACAATCTTGACCAAAAGCCATCACTGTATCGAAATCTTTCAATGAGCCATTTACAAACTCGTGTGCAATAAATTTGCAAGGAGCATCTGGGTCTGGGTCGAGCGATTTTATAGTAAAGTCGAAGTCGATGGCAGCCTGAATAATCATTCTGCCTAATTGGCCACCGCCAAGAATTCCAAGTTTCTGAGTATTATTGAATTGCACGAATGGAAGTTTTTTGTGCAAAGATAAGCATGGTACTATCGAAAAACAATCTTAATGTGTATGATTGAACTCATTTCCACAATGAGGGCACTTAATGCTGGGTTTTTGTCGCCTTATTTGTTCCGCAAAACCCGAGGCTAAGATACCTGTAGGTAAGGCAAAAAGAGCTACTCCAAGGATAGAAATAATGCCACCAATGATTTTGCCAATAGGAGTGATAGGTCGGTAATCGGCATCACCAACGGTTGTCATGGCATTCACACACCACCACATGGTTTCTGGAATACTCGAAAACTTTCTAGGTTGAGTTTCATGTTCGAAGTAATAAAGAGTACTCGAAGAAATAATCAATACAAATACAATAAAAACAAAGCTCAAGATAAGTTCTTCTTGTTTTTCTTTAATTACTTTTTGAATAATTTTTAGGGCATGAAATACTTACTAACCCTAAAAAGGCGAAGCATTCGAAGCAAACGAAGAATACGAATAAATCCAAGGTCTGTTAAGAAAAAACTAGCATAGAAAGGTAAAATAGATAACAAATCTACCAAACCCCAAGCCGAAAAAATAAATTTTATTCGTCCTTTTACTGGATGTGAAAAATGAGGGTCATCTACACATGACCATAATCGAAGGATGTATTCAATGGTAAAAACAACGACCGAAAATACTTCAAAATCTACTAATAAACTGTGGTATTTTTTATGAATACTTGGCACTGTATCAATGATAATCGCCACTGCATTAAGCGAAATGATGACCGTCAGAAATATGTTTATCCAAAAACTCAGGCCAAGTTTTTGATGCCACGTAATTTCGAGAATTCCGTGTATCTTTTTTCTTAAAGGAGCTTTTTTGGTCATTTAGCTTAGAACATATATTTCTTGTGGCAATTTAAGAAAAACAATATTTATTCTACAACCAAAAGTAAAAAAGAAGGTCAGTAAATATTTACCGACCTTCTTTTTATTTTAATTATTTATTTTGTTGTAAGCTTTACTTTCTTTTCTACATTCTTTTTCCATTGCTTTATCGCAGCATTTCATTTCTTTTTTTGCTGCTTCACGGCGTGCTTTTCGTCCGATTTTTTCGTTGTCAATGGCTAATACCACAGTGGCAGAAGATACTAGCAATACTAATGTAACAATTAAATTTTTCATGATAAAATATTTTACAATACAGAGTTGAATACTGTACCCCAAATATTATACCATTAATTTTAATTGATAGATAAAGTATGCGTTATCTCAGCAGAAGCTCTGAATTGAGCAGTAGCCGAACAATACTTTTCCATAGAAAGCTGAATAGCTCTTTCTACTTTACCTTGGTCGAGTTGACCTTTTAAAGCAAAGTGAATATTTATCTTACGGAATGGACTCATTTCAGTTCCTTCAATCTTTACGCGTTCACCATCAACCGTAATTCTGAAATCCTCAATTACTTGACGTTGTTTTTTCAGAATCAAAATTACATCAATGGCCGTACAGCCACCTAATCCCATCAAAAGCATTTCCATTGGACGTGCTCCTAAATTATGACCACCAATATCAACATTGGCATCCATATGGTTGATAGTACCAGCTACTCCAACAGCTTCAAAATGGAATGCGTCATCTACTCTTACAAGTTCTACTTTCATCTGCTTAGCTCTATAAGTTTCTTTATTACAAAGGTAATATTTTTCTAACGCTTAGACTAATCTGAAAGTTTCCTGATACTTTTTAAATAAATGCTTTAATATTAGAAATATACAATTATTTGATACTAAAAATAGATATTTAATATTATACGTATTTTTTAATTAAATGATAAAAAATATGTGAAAATGATAAAAAATGAAACCTATTTTTTCTATAACTAACAAGAAATATTGTATTATTCTAATAATTAAAATTACTATTAAAAGATTGTGTGCCAAATATTATTTTGTGATATATGTTTTTTGCAAAATAATTTTGAAAATACTTGACAAGTATCAGATTTTTATACTATGTTTGTATCATAAAACAACAAAATCATGAGAAATAGTATAGATAAAGAAACTTACACATGGACATTTAAGGTTTTTGCACTACTAGGAAGCCTAATATTGTTAGTAAATTTATTCCTGTATTTTTCTACTGAGCCAATGCATGCAGTAGCTTTCAAGTTTGCAAGTTCGGCCCTTTGCTTGTTGTTGGCAGTGGGTGTGTGGCTTCGTTTAGAATATTTAAAAGTTTTCAAGTTAGCTACTTATAAAGCTCGTAGAGTACCTATGTGGGCTTCAATCTTTGTATTTGTTGTAACTGCTTTTACAAGATTTTTCTAAGATATTTCCCTTAAACCAAATATAAATTTTGAAGGAGCGATGTGTCATGCACATCGCTTTTTTTATGCAATATTGTCAATGGGTTTGACAAAAATTAGACATTTTCTGCCTTTTTGTCTTGAAAAATTAATTGTTTTTAATGTTATTCTGTCAATATTTCCGAAAATTAAAATCTGCATACTTTTTGATGAATAGAGTATTGTAAAAAAACAAATTAATAAACACAACTTATTCAGCATTAAAAGCCTTAAAAATAAAGAGCTATGAATTTTAATCAATATACAATTAAGGCCCAAGAGGTGATTCAGAAAGCATCTGAAATTGCTATGGGAAGCGGCCAACAGGCCATAGAAACAGGTCATATTTTAAAAGCTATTCTTGAGGAAGATGCAAATACTGCCACCTTTTTACTAAAAAAGGTTGATGCAAAAAAAGAAAACATACAACCTAAGCTCGAAAATATTGTTGCTGCTTACCCAAAAGTTTCAGGAAATAATAATGGGCAAGTTTATTTGAGCAATGATACCGCACAGGCATTTAGCCGTGCATCCAATTTAATGAAAGAATTGGGTGATGAATATGTAAGTGTCGAGACTTTACTTTTGAGTTTGGTTGGAGGAAAAGACTCGGTTGCGAGTTTATTGAAGGAGAATAATTTGAATGAAAAAAACTTAAAAGGAGCTATTAAAGAATTAAGAGGAAATAACACTGTGAAAGAACAAAACGCTGAAAATACTTATCAAGCCCTTTCTCGTTACAGCAAAAATCTAAATGATTTAGCACGAAAAGGCAAAATTGACCCCGTAATCGGACGTGATGATGAAATTCGTAGGGTTCTACAAATTCTTTCTCGCCGTACTAAAAATAACCCAATACTTTTGGGAGAACCTGGAGTTGGTAAAACTGCCATTGTTGAAGGTTTAGCCCAAAGAATTGTTTCTGGAGATGTTCCAGAAAACTTAAAAACTAAAACCATTGTGTCGCTTGACATGGGTTTGTTGATTGCAGGTGCAAAATATAAAGGAGAATTTGAAGAACGCTTAAAGGCAGTTATCAAAGAGGTAACTGATTCAAACGGCGAAATGATTTTGTTTATTGATGAAATTCATACGCTAGTAGGAGCAGGAGCAGGAGGAGATGGAGCGATGGATGCGGCAAATTTATTGAAACCGGCACTTTCTCGTGGAGAATTGCATACAATTGGTGCAACTACCTTAAACGAATACCAAAAATATATTGAGAAAGATAAAGCTCTTGAGCGTCGTTTCCAATCGGTAGTAGTTGATGAACCAAATGTGCAAGATGCCATTTCAATCTTACGTGGAATCAAAGAAAAATATGAGCTTCATCACGGCGTACGTATTCAAGATGATGCAGTAATTGCCGCAGTTGAGTTATCAGATAGATACATTTCTGATAGATTTTTACCTGATAAAGCTATCGACTTAATGGACGAGGCCGCTTCAAAATTACGTTTGGAGATGGATTCTGTTCCAGAAGAATTAGATGAATTAAATCGTCGAATCATGCAACTTGAAATTGAAAGAGAAGCTATTCGACGTGAGAATAATCGTGAAAAAGAAGCGGTTCTAAATAAAGATATTGCGGAATTAAGTGAAAAACGCAATGATTTAAAATCGAAGTGGGAAAATGAAAAAGGTTCATTGAATGAATTACGCTCTTTAAAAGAACAAATTGAACAATTAAAAATTGAAGCTGAACAAGCTGAACGTTCTGGCGATTACGGTAAAGTAGCCGAAATTCGTTACGGAAAATTAATAGAAGCCAATAATCGCTTGAATGAAATTCAATCGGCGAATAATGAACAGCCAGCGAATTTATTGAACGAAGAAGTAACTGCTGAGAATATTGCCGAAGTCGTTGCTCGTTGGACGGGTGTTCCAGTTACAAAGATGCTTCAAAGTGAGCGTGAAAAGCTTTTACACCTTGAAGATGAATTACGAAGGAGAGTAGCTGGTCAAGAAGAAGCCATTGAGTTGGTTGCAGATGCCGTTCGACGTTCTCGTGCAGGTATGCAAGACCCTAAGAAACCAATCGGAAGTTTCTTGTTCTTAGGAAGTACGGGTGTTGGAAAGACCGAATTAGCCAAAGCCTTAGCTGAATATCTATTTAATGATGATTCTGCCATGGTTAGGATTGATATGAGTGAATATCAAGAACGCCACGCAGTAAGCCGTTTGGTTGGAGCACCTCCAGGATATGTTGGCTACGATGAGGGTGGCCAGTTGACAGAGGCTGTTAGAAGAAAACCTTATAGTGTGATTTTATTAGATGAGATTGAAAAAGCTCATCCAGATGTATGGAATATTTTGTTGCAGGTTCTTGACGAAGGCCGTTTGACAGATAATAAGGGTCGTACGGCAAACTTTAAAAATACCATCATCATCATGACCTCAAATATTGGTAGCCATTTTATTCAAGAAAAATATCTTGAGTCAAAAGGGGATGAAAAAGGTTGGCAGTTATTCTACAAAGAAGAAGCTAAAAATGAAGTAATGAACTTGCTTAAGGCTTCCGTAAGACCAGAGTTTTTAAATCGTATTGATGAAATTGTATTGTTCGACCCATTAACTAAAAATAATATCCGTCGAATTGTTCAAATTCAGTTCAAACAAATTCAAAGCCGTTTGGCAGAGCAAGGAATTACACTTGAAGCAAGTGATGCCGTATTAGATAAATTAGGAGAAGAAGGTTACGATATCACTTTTGGAGCAAGACCACTCAAAAGAGTACTTCAACGTAGAGTTTTGAATGAATTATCGAAACAAATTTTATCGGGTAAAGTGCTCAAAGATTCAGTAGTAATGATGGAAGTAGATAATGCCGGTGAGATTGTTTTTGAAAATATATCTTCAGTAGAAGAAGTAATATAAGTAAGTAAATAGGGTAAATTTAGATTAGGTTTAGTTAGGTTTAGAACTCCTGTGAGATGATTTTCTTGCAGGAGTTTTTTTTACATTTATGTAAAGTCCATTTTACTACTATTTCAATATATCTTTATAAACAGGTAGAAGTTGTTCTTGCGTCATTCCTGCTTTTGTTCGTGAATCATACAGTATTTTTATATAATCTTTATCGACATCAGTATAGTCGGTTGGATTATACTCAAGGTCAATGGTATCCCACATAATCGAACGTTTGGTTGGTACGTGCGAAAAACCTATGGCATGTCCAATTTCATGACGGGTAATTAATCTACGGTCGAGTTGAGGAAATACATGTGTAACCCAGACTACAACTTTTTCAAGTTCATTTTTAGAATTTACCGACATAAAAGCCGTTCCTCCAACTTGCAGTTCTCCCTGTAGGCTAAGTTTGTATTTTGATTCAAACTCAGTATCTCTACCAGAGAAAATCTTAATATTAGCCTTCGATTCATCAGTGGTTTTAATGAATTTACATGATTGTGTATATTGATTGATTTGATTAAATACACTGTCTGAAATTGCTACTAAAGAGCTTGTTCCTGCACCCTCATTGTCAAACCAGTAATAGACTTCAGATTGAGACCATTTTTGAATTTTACCTCTACTACCACCTAGGCCAGCACTTTTGAAAGTATTAAACACAAACTGTCCATCGATGGTGCTTGGCTGCCACGCTGTATCAGCAGGCGATGGCGTTTCGCTTTTACTACACGATAGAGCAAATAATAATACGATGGCACTTAGGATACGTGAATACATAAATTAAATATTTTAGTAAATGTACAAACGAAGAAAAAAGATAAAATCATTTACAAATAATTAAATTTTATTAATGACAAGTAAAGTTTTATTCGTCTTTAGGTAAAATATTTTCCCAGAGTTTACCATAATCAAATTCATCTTTTGGCCACATATCCGAATTATGGGCTTTAGTAATCATTAATTTTCCATTTTGAAGTATTTTTTTTGTTTTTAGTACCCTAGCCAATTTTTCATGAGCATCGATTTGTGCTTGGCTAAAATGATTTTTGGTAAATGAGTTATTCAAACGTTCAAGTATTTTTGTCTCATCAAACTCAATCGGTTGGTCGCTACCAATAATCATGAAGCCATCAATTTCGTAGATATATGGAAATACTTCTGCAAAACCATTTCTTATTCGCCCAGTAGCTCCCCAAGTAATGGCCATTCCTCCTTTTTTTAGCCTTGATTTAAGTAATTTAAAATATTCAATTGAGTAAAGGTTTCCTGAATAAGATGATTTCGGACGCAGGGCATCTGCTTCTAAAATATCATATAGTTTTGGATTTTGGTGTAAATAATATCGACCATCTTGCAGAATGAGTTTTACTCTTTTATCATTCATAATTCGCAAGGCCGAACTATCTTTTGAACGTTTGACGTATTCTCGAACAGCATCAGGTTGGTTGACAATCACTTCAAAACAATCGAGGGTTTGGGTCTCTGGTCTGCCACCTGCATTATATAGTGTACATGCCGAACCAAGGCCGACAATCCCAATATCTACTGGGTTTGGATGAATTAATGAAGGTACAGCACCCAATGTAAAGTGGGTGATATCTTTATGAAATGGAAACATACTTTGCCCTAAGCCATTGATATACACATAAGATTCATCACTCAAGGTTTTAATGAATGAAAGAGCGGTTTCATCTTCTTTTACAATAAATCTCTTTGCATCAGACATGCCACTAAACTTCATCCAAAATTTTTCATTATCAGGAATCAATATAATTGTCATGATTAAGACAACGCCCATCATAAGCCTCACAAAAACAGAATAAAATTGGTTGCGATGAATAGCCAAAACATAAACCAAACCAATTAAGCTGATTAATTTGATTGTTAGGGCAGTTCCAAGGTGGTTAAAGCCAATAAGCGTAACAAACCAAGCTCCAATTGTAGAACCTACGATATTGACAAATTGTAACCAACCCACTTTACGGCCTACCTCATCAAATTTATCTTGAATAATAGTTTGTGAGATTGTAAAACTAAATCCCATGATGAATGTAGGAACTGCCATCAAAAAAAATGGAATAACAAACATTGTTGAAATGGCAATTTTGGCAGCAAAGGAGGTCTCATAACTCTGGAAATACTCAAATAAATAAGCAAATATTGATTTCTCGCTAATAACAGTATGTAATAATAGTATTGAGCCCGCCGAATATAAATAGAGTAGATATTGCGAGTTTAAGAAAAGTTTTAGCCTATTTGTTTTGATTTTTTTGGCTAATCTCACTCCCACATAAGTGCCAATTGCCATCATGGCAAGATAAATAGTGAGTATGATTGAAAATGTCAATGCAATTGATTTCATCATGGTTTCAATCATTCTAAACCAAATGATTTCAAAGCAAATAGCCATAAATCCAGAAGCTGTATATTGGAGAATCCAATAACTGAAGTTTCTATTCCAAGAAAATACTCCTTCTGAAGAGTTTTTTTGTACTTCAACTTCTGCTTTTTGAGGTGAAGTCGTTTGAAAATAATAGATAATTCCAGCAGTTATTGCACATAAGAAATTGAAACTTGCTCCTAAACGAACCGCATTTTCAAAGCCGATAACTCTTATTAATATAAATGTTGTGATAAAAGTGCCCGCTGCGGCTCCAAGAGTATTGGTAAAATACAATAAACTGATGTAATGGGCCTGATTTTCGGCGTTTTTTTGCTCAAATGCTTTTGATAATAATGGAAGTGATAACCCCATTAGGAAAGTGGGGAAGAGCAAAATAAGGAATAATGTTAGATAGGTTTGAAAGGTAGAACCTCCATACAAAATATTTCCTTGGTAGAGCCAATCATAAATAATTGATTTACTGATGAGTGCAAAAGTGCCAATACCTAGTTCAGCTAATACAAAAAACAAAATGGGTTGGTTTTTTTTTGCATTATCTGCTATTTGTCCGCCAGCTAAATACCCAAGACCTAAGCCAGCCATAAATGCGGATACAATTAAACTGATACTCACAGAACTAATTCCAGTGTAGAAAACTAGCCATCTTTGCCAAATTACTTGGTATATAAGTGCGGCAAAGCCCGAGAAAAAAAAGATAAATAGTAATGCTAAAGAACGGTATTTTTGAGTGTTGGAAGTGTTTGTCATGGTTAGGTTAGTAAATTATTGTAAGTATACATGTTCGGAATATGTTTAATCTTTCCATTTAATATTACAGCCCATACTCGGATACTGTATTTCAGAAATCATTTGATTAGACAAAATTGCCTCTAAAGCACCTCTGAGATCTTGTCCGGTTACTGGTTTGGGATTCTCTACTCTTGGACGAGACTCATCCAATCTACCACGGTAACGTAGTTTTTGATTACCATCAAAAATATAAAAATCAGGTGTACAAGCTGCATCGTATGCCTTGGCTACTTCTTGGCTTTCATCATACAAGTATGGAAAAGTAAAGCCATTCTCTGATGCAAATATTTTCATGGCTTCGGGGCCATCTTGTGGATATTTCAAGACATCATTTGAGCTAATAGCAATAAATTTTACGCCTTTGGGTTGAAAATCATGGGCCATTCTTACAATTTCACCTTTTACGTGGATTACATAAGGACAATGATTGCAAATAAACATTACCACCGTTGCTTTATCAGAAAATAAATCAACTGATGATAGTATTTGACCAGAAATAGTATCAATTAAACGAAAATCAGGAGCAGTTGTCCCGATGGGTAACATATTCGACTCGGTAAGTGCCATAATTGTTCTTTTTTCAATCAATTTGCAATTTAACTAAATTTTAATGGATTAGAGTAGGGGATTTTTACAAATAATTTGTCATGTCATATATGAAATGCAACCTTTTAGCGTTTTCATGCATCTACCAAAAAAAGGATAGTTTATGAAAAATCAATCAAAGCTCCGCTTTTTAACCTTAGCAGGTATTTTTGCTTTAGTCTCGCTAAGTCTTTCGAGTTGTTTTTATAGTGGCTATGGTTATTATAGACCTCGCTACTATTCGAGACCGTACTACAGTTATAGGTCATATCCACCGCCGCCACCTAGACGTTATTATTATGACAACCATAGAAATTATAGATATGATAATAGAAATCGTGGATATAGAAACGATAGAGATTCAAGGGGACATGGGCGTAGATATTAAACCATAAAAAATACCCCTCAGTTTTTGCTGAGGGGTATTTTTTATGGTTTTGGGCTTGAATTAAAGCCAACGAAAATCATATTTCACATTTTTATATTCCTTCAATTCCATAGTAGCTCCACCAACATAAAAATCAACTTCTATTTTTACAGGAACTCGGTTTTTATCATCCGAAACCCAAATTCGAATGGCATCTTCTCCTTCAAACATTTTATTTGGAGGTAAAATTGGATTGAGTTTGATTACATTTATTTTTCCATATTTTGTTCTAATCACTCCTTTGCCATTGTATTTTACTTTCATATTATAAATCTCGTCATCAAAAAACATATTTGATGCAAGGGTTTCACCCACTTTCACTTTTGAAAAATCAATTGTACGTAAAAAATAATAGGCTGATACCACATCATGAATATTATCAGGAAGTTTAAAGTTTTTACGCTCTTTATTTTGTTCTCTGATGGCCGCATTTGATATATGGTCGAAAACAATGGTCTGTTCTTTTCGGTAATTATTTTCGTGTAAATCCATTAAGAATTTTTGTGGAAGAATTGCCGCTGTATCTAAATAAGAACGATAAGTGTTTCTGATATGAAAGAGGTCGGTTAGTCCTGTTGTTCGGCCAAAAATATTTATTCGATAACATGGCCGATTATTTACTGAATAAATTTGTGGACTTACATCTACAGTAGCTTCGCCAATGCTTAAAAAACCATACTTTACTTTGTATTCAAAATACTCGCCTGCCTTGAATGCATGATTAGGCATATAGCGGTAGCTATCACTCACTGCAAAAGAGCAAGTAAGAATGATTAAATTGAAAAATAAGATTTTTTTGAGGAAACCCATTGTAAATGAATACTTGAAATAATTTCTTATCTAGAAAACAATACTACTCGGATATTTATTTTTGAGGTATATTAAATAATTGTTAAAGTCGCTTTTAAAGCTATTAACAAATTCATCTTTAAACTGGTTCTGTTTGCTTTGGTAGGTCAGGTATCCAATAAAATACGCATTATTAGGCAAATTATTGTCATTTAGTAGCCATTTCTTCTTATTTATCAGTCTTTTCTCAAACTCACCAGCAAGTAATGTATCTGTCGAATTGATAATCTCTATAATTAAATCTTTTTTCTGACGCTTCTTTTCCTGAATTGTCATTTTCTGAGACATATTTTTATATAGGCTATCAAGTTTCTTAGCTCCTCTCAATAAATGCTGGCTATATGCATCATTGTATTTTTTTGAGAATTGATAGCGTTTAAGTTCTTTTGAATCTTTGCCATATTTACTCTCAAGAAATCGGATTGCCCCATAATCACCTACGAAATCGGCTAAGTTTTCATTGAACTCTAAATTGTTTTTTACAAAAAGTGTACCATGGGTTAGCTCATGGATAATGAGTGCAGCAAGCCTACCTTCTGATTTTTCTAACATCGAACTCAGAATGGGGTCTTTTAAATACCCTAAGGTACTCCAAGCAGATACTTCATTGAGTTGGGTATCATAACCTTGTCTCTTTAGCTCATCAAGTTCATCGTCAGCGATTGACTTTTCAAAATGTCCTTTGTAGCTGAAAGTCCCAATAATAGGGAAATGCCATTTTCTTGCTTTTAGTTCGAAGGCTTCTGAAGCAGTGATTACCCACAAAATCGGCTTTTGTTGTTGGTCATAAAATGTTGTATAATTTTCGGAAGGATTCAACCCTAGCGAATCAACAGCAAACTTTTTTATTTCTTGAATTAGTTGAATTCTACTTTTTAGTGAGTCGGGAAAAGTTTTATCGGCTAAAACTTCTTCAACTGGCCGAGTATTTAAAATTATTTTCACTTGCCCTTTTGCCTGTCGATAAGCGTAAACTGTCGAGTCAAAATTGAAGATAATAAATACGAACAAGAGTATAAGTAATCCGATGAAAGTAAATTTTAAAGCTTTCAAGATTTTTTTCATCATATTCGTAGTTTTAAGAAGTGTATAAAACAAAAAAATCCTAAACTTTTCAATTTAGGATTTTCAGAGCCCCCAGCCGGGATCAAACCAGCGACCTACTGATTACAAGTCAGTTGCTC
>OFDC01000632.1_pt1 | contig 24511 bp, 25 predicted proteins | sample 1520941 | NCBI WGS metagenome assembly OFDC01 (sample SAMEA94258168, study PRJEB24077) | hot springs metagenome | biome: Aquatic biome; feature: Water | place: India | collected 2012-12-06 | depth 5 m | reverse complement strand
TGGATCACGATGAACCGGCCGCAGTTCAACAATGCCCAGAACGGGCAGATGACCTATGCGCTCGACGATGCCTTCAACCGCGCGGTGCAGGACGACAACGTCCGAGCCATCGTGCTGGCGGGCGAGGGCAAGCACTTCTCGGCAGGCCATGACATCGGCACGCCGGGGCGCGACCTGCACCACGAGTTCGACAAGCGGCTGATGTTCCCGCCGCACACCAACAAGCCGGGTGCCGAACTGCTCTATACCCGCGAGCAGGAGCAGTACCTGGGCATGTGCCGCCGATGGCGCGACATCTCCAAGCCGACCATTGCCATGGTGCAGGGCGCCTGCGTGGCGGGCGGGCTGATGCTGGCATGGGTGTGCGACCTTATCGTCGCTTCGGAAGATGCGTTCTTCCAGGACCCGGTCAATCCGCTGATGGGCATTCCCGGCGTCGAATACTTCGCTCATGCCTATGAACTGCCGCCGCGCGTGGCCAAGGAATTCCTGTTGCTGGGCGAGCGCATGCCGGCGGCGCGGGCCTACAGCTTCGGCATGGTCAACAAGGTGGTGCCCCGCGCCGAACTGCGCGAGGCGACAGCGGCCTGGGCGAACAAGCTCGCCAAGCAAGGCCGTCTTGGCAACTGGCTGACCAAGCAATCGGTCAACCACGTCGAGGAACTGCGCGGCAAGCGTGCGGCGATGGACGCGGTCTATCACATGCACCACTTCGCCCACGCGCAGAACGATATCGTCACCGGCAATTCGATTGCCGGGGTAAGCGGGACGTCTGCCGCCGCAGCGAATAAGAAGGACGCGGGCGAAGGCTGATGGCAAGCGCGCTTCACACCGTCCTGACCGAGCGCCTTGGCTGCACGGCTCCGATCATCCAGACCGCGATGGGCTGGGTGGCCGAGCCGAGCCTTGTCATCGGCAGCTGCAATGCGGGGGCCTTCGGCTTCCTTGGCGCGGCGGTGATGACGCCCGACGAATGCCGCGAGAAGATCCTTGCCGTGCGCAAGGGTACTGACAAGCCGTTCGGGGTGAACTTTCACTCGTTCCAGCCCGGGGCGGAGCAGATCGTCGAGCTGATCCTTGCCAATGCCGAGCAGGTGCGCGCGGTCAGCTTCGGGCGCGGGCCCAATGCCAGGATGATCGGGCGCTTCAAGGACGCCGGCATCCTGTGCATCCCGACCGTCGGCGCGGTGAAGCATGCGAAGAAGATGGAAGAGCTGGGCGTCGACATGATCAGCGTCCAGGGCGGCGAGGGCGGTGGCCACACCGGTTCGGTGCCGACGACGATCCTGCTGCCGCAAGTGCTCGATACGGTGAAGGTGCCGGTGATTGCCAGCGGTGGCTTTGCCGATGGGCGCGGGCTGGTGGCGGCGCTGGCCTATGGCGCGGTGGGCATCGCGATGGGCACGCGCTTCCTGCTGACGCAGGAAAGCCCGGTGCCCGACAGCGCCAAGGCGGCCTACCTCAAGGCCGGAACCGACCAGATCATCGTCACGACCAAGCTCGACGGCATCCCGCAGCGCATGGTGCGCACGCGGCTGATGGACCGCATCGAGAAGTCTGGCTCATTGGCCATGTGGTTGCGCGCGTTCGAGGCCGGCGCGGCAATGAAGCGCCAGACTGGGGCTTCGTGGCTGCACTTCATCAAGGCGGCCAAGGGCATGACCGGTCACGGCGACGTGCCCCTGAAGCAGGCAATGATGGCCGCGACGATGCCGATGCTGATCCAGAAGGCCGTGGTCGATGGCGACATCGAGAACGGCGTGATGGCGACCGGCGTCGTCGGTGGGCGCATATCCGAGATACCAACCTGCCAGGAACTTGTGACACGCATCATGGCCGAAGCCGAGCAGCGCCTGGTTGCGCTTGGCGTGCCCGGTGCAAACGCCGCTGCGGCCAGCGCGGCCTGAGGGGAAGAACAATGCCGATCACGCTTACCGTCAAGGACCGCATCGCCGAGATCGTGTTCGACGTGCCGCCGGTCAACGCGTTCGACAGCGAGACCTGGATGTCGCTGCCCGCGATCGTCAAGCAGGCGGCGGCGGACCCGGAAGCCAATGTCGTGCTGATCCGCGCGGCCGAGGATTCGCGCGGGTTCTGCGGCGGCGTCGACATCAAGGAGATGCAGGCCCACCCGGAACGCATCACCGTGCTCAATCGCGGCAATTTCCTGACCTTCAAGGCGATCCACGAGGCGGAAATCCCGGTGGTGGTTGCCGCGCACAAGTTCGTGATCGGCGGTGGCATCGGCATTTGCGGGGCGAGCGACGTGATCATTGCGGCGGACGATGCCTTCTTCTCGCTGCCCGAGGTCGATCGCGGCGCGATGGGCGGGGCGAGCCACATGTCGCGCATGCTGCCGCTGCACAAGGTGCGCGCGGCGTTCTTCACCGGTGGCAACATCCCGGCGCAGGAAGCCTACCGCCTCGGCGCGGTGGAGAAGGTGGTTCCGCGCGCCGATCTGGTGGCCGAGGCGCACGCCTTCTGCGGCGTGATCGCTTCGAAGAGCCGCAAGGCGCTGGTCATCGCCAAGGAAGCGCTCAACGGCCTCGAGGCGCGCGACGTGGATCGCGGGTATCGCTGGGAGCAGGGCTTCACGCTGGAAATGTACATGCACGAGGACAGCCAGCGCGCGCGCGATGCCTTTGTTGAAACCGGCAAGGCGGCGAAGTTCTGATGGACCTGACGTACACTCCCGAACAGCAGGCTTTCCGCGCCGAAGTCCGCGCGTGGCTGGAAGCGCACGTGCCCACGGCGCCGCTCGAGCACTATGACGCGACGCGCGAGGGCTTCGAGGCCCACCGCCAGTGGGAAGCGACGCTGAAGAGCGGCGACTGGGGCATGGTGACTTGGCCCAAGGAATACGGCGGGCGCGGGCTCGACCTGATCCAGTGGCTGATCTTCGAGGAAGAGTATTACCGCGCCGGGGCTCCGGGCCGCGTCAACCAGAACGGCATCTTCCTGCTCGGCCCAACCCTGATGGAATTCGGCACGCACGAGCAGAAGCAGCGCTTCCTGCCGCCGATGGCGAGCGGCGAGGAAATCTGGGCGCAGGCCTGGTCCGAACCGCAAGCGGGCTCCGACCTTGCCGGGGTGCGCGCCACAGCCGTCCGTGAGGGCGACGAATACGTGCTCAACGGCCACAAGATCTGGTCGAGCCGCGCCGCGTTTGCCGACTGGGCCTTCGGCCTGTTCCGCGAGCCGGGCAGCGAACGGCACAAGGGGATGAGCCTGATCTTTTTCCGGCTCGATCAGGAAGGCGTGACCCGCAATCCGATCCGCAAGATCAACGGGCATGTCGGCTTTGCCGAGATCTTCCTCGACAACGTGCGCGTGCCTGCGTTCAACCGGCTGGGCGAGGAGGGGCAGGGCTGGCACATCTGCATGGCGACCGCCGGGTTCGAGCGCGGCTTGATGCTGCGCAGCCCGGCGCGGTTTCAGGAAGCCGCCGCGGCTCTTGTTGCGCTGTGGCAGAGTCGCAAGGAGAGTTGCGATCCCGCGCTCGAGGCGGATGTGGTGCGGGCGCACATGAATGCCGAGGCCTATGCGCTCAACATCTACCAGACCGCATCGCGGCTGATGGCGGGCGCGAAGATCGGGCCGGAGGCTTCGACCAACAAGATCTTCTGGTCAGAGATGGACATCCACCTGCACGAGACTGCGCTGGCGATCCTCGGGGCCGAGGCGGAACTGCTGCCGCCCACAGGCGAGCACGAGTGGCTGGACGATTACATCTTCTCGCTGGCTGGGCCGATCTACGCCGGGTCGAACGAGATCCAGCGCAACATCATTGCCGAGCGCATGCTCGGCCTGCCGCGCTGAGGAGGGACGGGCACATGGACTTCACCCTCAACGACGAACAGCTGATGTTTGCCGACACGGCGCGGACGCTGCTGGGCGATACCTGCACGCCAGATCACTGGCACAAGATGATGGAGCAGGGCGTTGCCTTCGACGCCGCGCGCTGGGCGCAGATCGCTGGGAACGGCTTTACGCTGCTGCTCCTGCCCGAAGCGGCGGGCGGCATGGGGCTGACCGAGCTGGACCTTGCGCTGATTGCCATCGAGGCAGGCTATGTCGCACTGCCCGAGCCGCTTGCCGAAAGTGCCGGCGTTGGTGCGCCTCTGCTGGCAAGCCTTGCGCCCGAACATCCGGTGCTGGCCGATCCGGCGGCGATCGTCGCGGTGGCGCCAACGATCAATCCAGTCGTCGCCAATGCCGACGTTGCGGCGGCTATCCTGATCGAAAAGGATGGGCGGGCTTATCTCGTCACTCCGGATCAGGTGACGCTGACGCCTGCCGAGACCATCGATCCCTTCCGCCGTCTGTTCCGCATCGAGTGGGACGAGAGCAAGGCCGAGGACCTCGGCCCTGCCGACTGGACGCTGGCGCTTGATCGCGCTTCGCTGTTCGCAGCAGCGCAGGGGCTGGGGCTGGCGCAGCGGGCGGTCGATCTCGCCGTCGCCTATGCCAAGGACCGCATGCAGTTCGGCAAGCCGATCGGATCGTACCAGGCGGTGAAGCATCACCTTGCCAGTGCGCAGACCGCCATCGAGTTCGCGCGGCCGGTGGTGCTCGCCGCTGCAGCCGAGATCGGACACGCTGACGTCCATTCGCGGGCGCGCGTGTCCGAGGCCAAGATCGTGGCGCTGGAAGCGGCAGAAAAGGCCGCACGGGCATCGATCCAGGTGCACGGTGCGATGGGCTACTCGTGGGAAGTGGACGTCCACCTGTTCCTCAAGCGTGCGCTGGCGCTGAAGGCGGCATGGGGCACGCCCGCGTTCCATCGCAGCCGCGTTGCCACGCGCATCTTCACCCAGCCGCTTGGCGCCGACCAGACCTTTGCCCGCGAGACAGAACATGCCTGAAGCCTATATCGTCGACGCCGTGCGCGCGCCTGTGGGGCGCAAGAAGGGCAGCCTTGCGCACATCCACCCGGCCGATCTTGCCGCGCACCCGATCCGCGAGCTGATGGCGCGGCATGACTTCGATCCGGCGCTGGTCGAGGATGTGGTGTGGGGCTGCACCGAGACCATCGGCGGGCAGGCGGGCGACATCGGCCGCACCGCGTGGCTCGTCGCCGGTCTTGCCGAGGACGTGCCGGGCGTGACCATCGACCGCCAATGCGGCAGCGCGCAGCAGGCGGTACACTTTGCCGCGCAGGGCGTGATGAGCGGGACGCAGGACATTGTCGTGGCTGGTGGCAGCCAGGCGATGAACCGCATTCCGATCATGGCGGCGATGACCGCAGGCGCCGCCTATGGCTTCGAAAGCCCTTTCCTTGGCGCCAAGGGTTGGGACGCGCGCTATGGCGACGAAGAAGTGAACCAGATCCGCTCGGCCGAGATGATTGCCGAGAAGTGGGCCATCACCCGCGAGGAAATGGACGCTTTCGCCTATGAAAGCCACCGCCGCGCCCAGCATGCCACCGAGCAGGGCTGGTTCAAGAACGAGATCTTGCCACTCGAAGGGCTGGACCGCGACGAGACGATCCGTCCGGGTACGACGCTCGAAGGCCTCGCCTCGCTCAACCCCGTGCGCGAGGGCGGGCGGATTACCGCAGGCAATGCAAGCCAGAACTCCGACTGTGCAGCCGCGCTGCTGATCGTGAGCGAGCGAGCACTCAAGGAGCACAACCTCAAGCCGCGCGCGCGCATCCACCACATGTCGGTCCGCGCCGACAATCCGGTATGGATGCTGACCGGGCCGCTCAATGCCACGCGCTATGCCATGCAGAAATCGGGCATGAAGCTTTCCGACATCGACCTGTTCGAATGCAACGAGGCCTTTGCCTCCGTGCCGATGGCGTGGATGAAGGAACTCGATATCCCGCATGAGAAGGTGAACGTTCAGGGCGGCGCGATTGCGCTGGGCCATCCGATCGGATCGACCGGGGCCAAGCTGATGACGACGCTGCTCAATTCGCTGGAGCGCACCGGCGGCCGTTATGGCCTGCAGACGATGTGCGAAGGCGGCGGGCAGGCCAACGTCACGATCATCGAGCGGCTCTGATCATCATGGGGTCCGCAACCGCCATCACCAACCTGCTCTATCGCTACGCGGAACTGATGGATGCAGGGAAGCTGGGGGAGGTCGCCGCGATGTTCGAACATGCGCGCGTCACCCTCGGCGGTGGCAAGGTGGTCGAGGGCGCGGCGCCCATGCTTGAGCAATGGCAGGCCTTCGTGCGCATCCACCCCTGCGGCACGCCGCGCACGCGCCACGTCATCACCAACCCGATTGTCGAGATCGACGAGGCGGTGGGAAGGGCGAGCTGCCGGTCGGTCTACACAGTGTTCCAGCAGACGCCGGAGCTGCCGCTCCAGGCCATCGCGTCGGGGCGCTATCACGACACGTTTGAGCGCGTGGAAGGCATCTGGCGCTTCGCTACGCGCGACTATTCCATGCTCGATTACATCGGCGACCTTTCGCAGCACCTGCTGCTGCCGGTCGGCTGAAGAACTTCACAGGAGATACAAGTGGGCATCTGCGAAAATCGCACTGTCATCATCACCGGAGCCGCCGGAGGGCTTGGCCGCGCCTATGCGCTGGCCTTCGGCGCGGAAGGCGCGAACGTGGTGGTCAACGACATCGGCACCTCGCTCGGCGGTGAAGGGCGCGATACCAGCGCGGCTGACGCCGTGGTCGCCGAGATCAAGGCGGCGGGCGGCAAGGCCATCGCCAACTACGAGGACATCACCGACTGGGACGCGGCCAAGCGCATCGTCGATGCCGCGATCGAGGCGTTCGGTGACCTGCACGTGGTCGTCAACAACGCCGGCATCGTGCGTGATCGCATGTTCGTCTCGGCCACGGTCGAGGAATGGGATGCTACCATGCACGTCCACCTGCGCGGCCACTTCTGCATTGCGCGCCATGCGGTGAACTACTGGCGGGCCAAGCAGAAGGACGGCCGCGATCCCGACGCCCGCATCATCAACACTTCCAGCGGCGCGGGGCTGCAAGGCTCGATTGCACAGGCGGCCTATTCGACTGCCAAGGGTGGCATCGCCTCGCTGACGCTGGTCCAGGCGGCAGAGCTTGGCCGCTATGGCATCACCGCCAATGCGCTGGCCCCTTCGGCCCGTACCCGCATGACCGAAGGCGCCTTTGCCGAGAAGATGAAGGCGGTGGAAGAAGGGTTCGACGTGATGGACCCGGCCAATGTCGCGCCGACCGTCGTTTGGCTCGGCAGCGCGCACAGCGCCCACGTTACCGGGTGTGTCTTCGAACTCGAAGGGGGCAAGATCATGCTGGAGGACGGTTGGCGCGAAGGGCCGTTCGTCGATCAACAGGCGCGCTGGGAGCCTGCGCAGGTGGGCGAAGTGGTCGACAAGCTGATCGAAGCGCGCCTGCCGCCGCGCAAGGTATGGGGCACGGCCTGAAGGCCCAGACGGAGTAGAGACGATGGAATTTGCCTTCACCGACGAACAGGCGATGATCGCCGAGACCGTGCGCGGCTTCTTCGCCGCGAACGCGACGAGCGAGCGCACGAGGCTGGCCATGGCGGCTGACGGGATTGACCGCGAGTTGTGGTCCTCGTTCGCGAACGAGTTGGGCCTCGCCGGGATCGGCCTGCCCGAAGAGCATGGCGGGGCAGGCCTCGGCATGGTCGAAATGGCGCTGGTGGCCGAGGCTGCCGGGGCGCAGGTGGCGGCGCTGCCGCTGCTGGGCCACGTAATGATCGGGCAGGGCATTGCGCGTGGGGGTTCCGAGGCGCAGAAGGCGGAATGGTTGCCGCGCCTTGCTGCGGGTGAGTTGATCGCGACGGCGGCGTGGGCTCCGCAGCTGGCCGTGGAGGATGGCCGGATTTCGGGCACGTTCCCGTTCCTGCCGCATGGCGCTTCGGCTGATCTGCTGCTGGTCCATTCGGGCAGCGATGCGTGGATCGTCGACCTAAAGGGCGCTGGTGTGAGTGTGCAGGCGCACGTCACGATGGACCAGACCCGGCCTTTTGCCACGGCGACGCTCGATGGCGCGCAGGGCGAGCAGCTTGCTGATGGCGATGCGGCAATTGCCGGGGCGCTGGCCGCCGGGTGGATCTGCCTTGCCGCCGAGGCGCTGGGCGGAGCGCAGGCGACGCTGGATCGGACCGTGGCCTATTCCAAGGAGCGCGTGCAGTTCGGTCGGCAGATCGGTTCGTTCCAGGCCTACAAGCACCGGCTTGCCGACATGATGATCGAGATCGAGCAGGCGCGCTCGGCGGTCTATTGGGCGGCCTGCGCGGTGGACGAGGGGTCGGACGAGGCGCAGGTGGCGCTCCATTCGGCCAAGGCGTTCTGTGCCGACACCTACTTCATGTGCGCGGGCAACATGATCCAGCTGCACGGTGGCATCGGCTTTACGTGGGAGCATGACGCGCACCTGTTCTTCAAGCGCGCGCGCTCGATCCAGACGCTGCTTGGCGATGGCCAGTGGCACCGCGAGCAGGTTGCCTCGGCGGTTCTCGGGGCGGCTGCATGAAGCTCGGATTCTCCCCCGCCGACGAGGCCTTCCGCGCCGAGTGCGCGGACTGGCTGCAGGCGGAAATGACCGGGGCATTCGCCGACATCCGCGGCATCCCCAACCTGTGTGACGCGATCCCGCGCCGCAAGGAGTGGGAGCAGCGGCTGGGCGAGGCTGGCTGGAGCTGCATCGGATGGCCGCGCGAATGGGGCGGTCGTGACGCGACCATCGCCCAACAGGTGATCTTCGCCGAGGAATACGCGCGGGCAGGCGCTCCCAACCGCATCAACCACATCGGCGTGGAGCTGGCCGGGCCGACGATCCTCGCGTTCGGGTCAGAGGAACAGAAGGCGCGCTATCTGCCCGAGATCGCGGCAGGGCGGCAGATCTGGTGCCAAGGCTATTCCGAGCCGAATGCCGGGTCCGACCTTGCCAACGTCAAGACCAAGGCGCGTCTGGAAGATGGGCAGTGGGCGGTCAATGGCCAGAAGGTCTGGACCAGCCTGGCCCACTATTCGGACATGATCTTCGTCGTCGCGCGCAGCGAGGAAGGTTCAGCGGGGCCGAAGGGCCTGTCGTTCCTGCTGATGGACATGGACCAGCCCGGCATCGATGTCCGCCCGATCCGCCAGATCAATGGCGAGGCCGAGTTCAACGAGACCTTCTTCACCGACGCGCGCTGTGCCGCCGATGCCATGCTCGGCGCGGCAGGCGAGGGCTGGAAGGTGGCGATGGCGTTGCTGGCGTTCGAGCGCGGGGTTTCCACGCTCGGCCAGCAAATGCAGTTCCGCAACGAACTCGATGCGGTGATCGATGCGGCCAAGGCCAACGGCAAGGCTGCCGATCCGGTACTGCGCCAGAAGATCGCGCGGGCGGAAACTGGCTTGCGCCTGATGCGCTATGGTGCGCTGCGGATGCTTTCGGGCACCGATCTTGCCGCCATCGACGGCGCGGCGCTGACCTACAAGATCCAGTGGGCAACCTGGCGGCGCAACCTTGGCGAGCTGGGCATGGAGGTGCTCGGACAGGCGGCGGAAGTCGCCCTCGGTGACCACTACTCCTGGCCGACCCTGCCCAACCTGTTTCTCTTCAGCCGTTCCGACACGATCTACGGCGGCACCAACCAGATCCAGCGCAACCTGATCGCCGAGCGCGGTCTGGGACTCCCGCGCGAACCGAGAGGCCAAGCATGAGCGTTCCCGTTCCTCCCTATCCGACCCCGCTGGGCATGCTGAAGGGCAAGACGGTCGTGGTCACCGCCGCCGCCGGCACCGGCATCGGCTTTGCCGTGGCCAAGCGCGCCGCCGAAGAGGGTGCGCGTCTGCTGATCAGCGACTTCCACGAACGGCGTCTGGGCGAGGCAGCGGATCGCATCGCGGCAGAAGTCGGTTGCGAGCGTCCGTTCACGCAGGTCTGCGACGTGACCAGCGAGGCGCAAGTGCAGGACTTGCGCGATGCGGCGCTGGAAAAGCTCGGCAAGGTCGACGTGCTGATCAACAACGCCGGCCTTGGCGGAGAGGTCGATGTCGTCGACATGACCGACGAGCAGTGGAGCCGCGTGCTTGATGTGACGCTGACAAGCCTGTTTCGCATGACGCGGGCGTTTCTGCCTTCGATGTATGCAAACAAGTCCGGCGTGATGGTCAACAACGCTTCGGTGCTGGGCTGGCGGGCACAGAAGGGCCAGGCGCATTATGCCGCGGCCAAGGCCGGCGTCATGGCCTTCACCCGCTGTTCCGCGCTGGAAGCTGCGGACCACGGCGTGCGCATCAATGCCGTCGCGCCGAGCCTTGCCATGCACCCGTTCCTCGCCAAGGTGACCACCGAGGAGCGTCTTGCCGAACTGGTCAAGACCGAGGCCTACGGTCGCCCCGCCGAAGTGTGGGAAGTGGCCAATGTCATGCTGTTCCTCGCCTCTGACCTCTCCTCATACATGACCGGCGAAATCGTCCCGGTCTCCAGCCAGAGGGCCTGATCGTGGCGGTGGTGTTCGAAAAGCCCGCCGATCTGCTCGGCAAGGAAGGCACGCTGTTGCCGCCGACCGAGTGGCTGCTGATCGATCAGGAACGCGTCAACGGCTTTGCCGATGTGACTGGCGATCACCAGTGGATCCATGTCGACGTCGAGCGCGCCAAGGCGGGGCCGTTCGGCGGCACCATCGTCCATGGCTACCTGACGATGAGCCTGGTCAACTACTTCCTGCCCCAACTGATCGAAGTGCGCGGCTTTGCCCATGCGGTGAACGTCGGCGCTGATCGCCTGCGCTTCCTTTCGCCGGTCAAGGTCGGCAGCCGCATTCGCGGGGTGGGCGAAGTGGTTTCGGTCGAGGAAGTGAAGGGCGCCATCCAGTCGGTCGTGCGCGTCACCGTCGAGATCGAGGGACAGGACAAGCCCGCCTGCGTGCTCGATACCATGAGCCGCTATTTTCCGGAGTGAATGCGATGCCTGATCCCAAGGTGATGGAAGCTGCCGTCCACGAGTATGTCGCCGCATTCGATGCCGGTGCGCCCGAACGGGTTGCTGCGCTGTTTGCGGAAGACGCCACGGTCGAAGACCCGGTGGGGACTGAACCCAAGGTAGGCCAGGCGGCGATTCTAGAATTCTACACCGCCTCGATGCAGACCGGTGCCAAGCTCGCGCTCGATGGCGCGGTGCGTCTGTGCGGCCCTTATGCGGCGTTCGCGTTCACGGTCCACCTCCACTGGGAGGGCAAGGATCAACGGGTCGAGGTGATCGACACCTTCAAGTTCAACGACGACGGCAAGGTCGTAGAAATGCGGGCCTATTTCGGGCCTTCCAACATGCACGGCTTCGGCTGAGAGGATATAGACATGCGTGAAGCCGCCATCGTTTCGACCGCCCGTACTGGCGTGGGCAAGGCCTATCGCGGGGCCTTCAACGACACCGAAGCTCCGGTGCTCTCCAGCCACGTTGTCAACGCCGCCATCGCGCGCGCAGGAGTTGATCCGGCGCGGGTGGACGATGTCTACCTCGGCGTCGGCAACCACTGGAACACGCAGAGCTACAATCTCGGACGGCTGACCGTGCACGGTTCGGTCCTGCCCGACACGACTGGCGGCTTCACGCTCGACCGCAAGTGTTCTTCCGGCCTGAACGCCATCGCGCTCGCGGCGCGCGGGATCATGTGCAACGAGATCGACGTTGCCGTGGCGGGCGGCATGGAAAGTATTTCGCTGACCATCAACAAGCACGCCCCGGCCTTCCGCAACCGTTCCGAATTCATCAAGGCAGCGGATCCGCACGCCTACATGGTGATGATCGAAACCGCCGAGATCGTGGCCGAACGCTATGGCGTGACGCGCGAGGAGCAGGACCGCTTTGCCGCACTATCGCAGCAGCGCGCTTCGGCGGCGCAGGAAGCGGGCAAGTTCGATGACGAGATCGTGCCGATCACCGTCACCAAGGCGCTTTTCGACAAGGAAGGCAACGAGACCGGCAAGGAAGAAGTCACCCTCGCCAAGGATGAAGGCGTGCGCGCGGGCACGACCTATGAGGCGCTGGCGGGCCTCAAGCCGGTGTTCAAGAACGGTCAGGTGATTGCCGAGGGCAAGCATGTTACCGCAGGCAACGCCAGCCAGCTTTCCGATGGCGCTTCGGCGCAAGTGCTGATGGACCTCGCTACCGCCAAGGCTGAAGGCCGCCCGGTGCTGGGCATCTATCGCGGCTTCCAGGTGGCGGGCTGCGGGGCCGAGGAAATGGGCATCGGCCCGGTCTTCGCGATCCCCAAGCTGCTCGACCGGGCGGGCTTGAAGATCGAGGACATCGGCCTGTTCGAGATCAACGAGGCCTTTGCGTCGCAGGCCGTCTATTGCCAGCAGAAGCTCGGGATCGATCCCGACAAGCTCAACGTCAACGGCGGCGGCATTGCCATCGGCCATCCGTTCGGCATGACCGGATCAAGGCTGGTTGGCCATGCCCTGATCGAGGGCAAGCGGCGAGGCGTGAAGTACGTTGTCGTCTCGATGTGCGTGGCGGGCGGCATGGGTGCGGCCGGCCTGTTCGAAGTGGCTTGAGCTGGTTGAGAGGCCCAATCCCATGACCGAGGCAATGGGCAACTGGCCCGGCTCGATCCCCGGCGCAGCGAAGGCGGCAGCCGAGCAGTGGCCTGATGTGCCTGCGCTGATCGTCGGCGCGCGGCAATGGACCTTCGCCGAATTGTGGGCCGATGCCCGCCGTTCGGCCTCGGCCATGCTGGCGAGTGGCATCGCCCATGGCGACCGTGTGGGCATCTGGGCGCCGAACACGCGCGAATGGATTCTCGCGGCGTTGGGCGCACAGGCCGTTGGCGCGACAATCGTGCCAATGAACACGCGCTTCAAGGGCGGGGAGGCCGCCGATATCCTTCGCCGCGCACGGGTGAAACTGCTGTTTGCCCCGGCCGGTTTTCTGGGTCAGGACTATGCCGCACTGATCGCAGGCGAGGACCTGCCCGATCTGGTCGAAACGGTTCACATCGACCGGGATTTCGACGCCTTTGTGGCGCGTGGCAAGGGGGCGGATGATCCAGCGGTTGACGATGCATTTGCCGCGGTTTCCCCGGACGACATCTGCGACATTATCTTTACCTCGGGCACAACTGGCAGGCCGAAAGGAGCCTTGACCGCTCACTGCCAAGCGACACAGATCTTTGGCGACTGGGCGGTACGGGTCGATCTCCGCCCAGGCGATCGCTACCTGATCGTAAACCCGTTTTTCCATACGTTCGGCTATAAGGCAGGTTGGTCGGCCTGCCTTGTTCGAGGCGCAACGATCGTGCCGATGGCGACTTTCGATGTCGCTCAAATGGTCCGCCAGATCGAGCAGAACCGGATTACCTTCATTCCGGGTCCACCAACGATCTACCAGTCGCTGCTGCAGGAACTGGCGGGCGACCGGCCGCGCGATTTCTCGTCACTCCGGGTCGCCGTGACCGGAGCTGCACCCGTACCGCCGGTACTGGTCGAGAGGATGCGCAGCGAACTGGGCATGTCCAACATCGTCAACGGCTATGGCATGACCGAGTGCGGCTGCATTTCGATGACGCGACAGGGCGACGATGCGCTGACGGTTTCCAACACCTGCGGTGTTCCGCTGCCCGGACTTGAGGTGCGGTGCGTTGGTGACGACGGGCAGGATGTGGACACCGGGAAAGCGGGCGAGCTGTGGGTGCGTGGCTATGGCGTCATGCGCGGGTATCTAGACGATCCGGCAGCCACGGCTGACGCGATCGACAGCGATGGCTGGCTTCATACCGGCGATATCGGCACGATCGATGACCGCGGCTACCTCAAGATTACCGACCGCAAGAAGGACATGTTCATTTCAGGCGGGTTCAATGTCTATCCCGCCGAGATCGAAGCCATACTTGCCAAGCATCCCGCCATTGCGCAGGCCGCCGTGATCGGAGTGCCCGATGAGCGCATGGGCGAGCAGGGCAAGGCGTTCATCCTGCCGCGGACCGGATGCGAGGCACCTTCGGAAGCGGAAATTGCCGCCTGGGCGCGGCAGGAAATGGCCAACTACAAGGTGCCCCGCAGTTTCGTGATCGTTGATGACCTGCCGAGGAATGCTGCCGGAAAGGTGATGAAGACGGAACTGCGCTGATCAAGGCGCAGAGATAACGGAGAGAGCAATGCAGCGATTTGTCGGCAAGGTTGCAATTGTCACCGGAGCGGGATCGGGCATCGGCCGCGCCGCAGCAATCCGCTTTGCGCAGGAGGGCGCGCGAGTATTCTGCGCGGATCTCAATCTTGCGGCGGCGCAGGCAGTCGTGGCTGAGATCGGTGAGAGCGCAAGCGCGGTAAAGGTCGACGTGGCCGACCATGCCAGCAACGTTGCGATGGTGGCGCAGGTCCTGGCCGAGGCCGGCCGGCTGGATTTCGCCTTCCTCAACGCCGGACTCTACGGTGCTGCCGAAGGCCTCGACACGGTTGACGAGGCGCTGTTCGACAAGCTCGTCTCGGTCAATCTCAAAGGCGCGTTCAACGGCATCAAGGCGGTGCAACCGGTGATCGAGCAGGGCGGCGCGGTGGTGGTCACGGCTTCGGCAGCGGGAGTCGTCGGCCATCCGGCGAACCCGGCCTACAGTGCTGCCAAGCATGGCGTGGTCGGGCTGGTGAAGTCCTGCATCGATGCCTTTGCGGCGCGTGGCGCGCGGATCAACGCGCTGTGTCCCGGCGGTGTCGAGACGCCGCTGATCGGCGCGCCCGATGTTGCGATCGTCGGTGGCCAAGAGCTTCCGCGCGTGCCCTTGCGCGGCATGGGACGCGCGCAGCATGTTGCCGAAGTGGCGCTGTGGTTGTGCAGCCCGGCCTCGGGCTTCATCACCGGGCAGGCGCAAGTGCTTGACGCAGGACTGCTTTCGACCTTTGCACCAGTGATGCTGCCCGTAGGTCCCTGATGGGCGCGGATGCCGCACAGGCAAGGATGAAGGCAGCACTGCAGGCCTACGTCGACCTGATCAATGCCGGCGATGCAGATGGGGTGACTGCGCTGTTTGCGCCCGATGCGGTAATCGAGGATCCGATAGGGTCGGAACCCCGCAGCGGGCCAGCGATCGCCGCGTGGTTCGCCGATACCGTTGCCTACCAGACCCGGATCACGCCGGTGGCACCCCATCGCGGATCCCACGCCAACGAGGCGCTGTTGATCTTCGACGTGGAGTTCACGCCGCCGGGCGGCCAGCGCCTGCGCATCCGCTCGGCCGATGCCTGCCGTTTCGACGAAGAAGGCAGGATCATAAGCCTGCGGGCATTCTGGGGGCCGGACGACATCCAGCCCGCGTGATGGGTGGCTTCAGCCCAGCGGGGCCGGGCGGTAGAGTGCACCGTTGGCCCAGCCGACGATCTCTTCGCCCGCAGTCGTGATCAGATCGTCGACTTCGCCGAGCAGAAGATCATGCGTGCCGTAGCTGATATGTTCGCGGATCGTGCAGAAAATCGCAGCGGGGGCGCCTTCGATGTACCACACGCCGTGGTGCACGGCATGGACATGTTGCCGCCAGTCGTCCTGCGTAAAGCGTGCCGCGCGGGCGGCGGGATCGGCAAAGGGTGCCATGTGACCATCCTGCCGGCTGTGCAGCAGGTTGATGCAGAAGCGGCCGGCACGCATCATCGCCGCGTGTGCGCTGCCGGAACGGTTGACGCAGATGGCCATGGATGGCGGGTCAAGACAGACGGGCATGAGCGCGGACATGGCGAGGCCGACCGGCTCACCGCTGTCCGTATCGAAGCTGGTGACGATGCCGACGGGCGCGGGCATGATCCGCAGGACGCTCTTCAATCTTGCATCGAGCGGTGAGGTGTCGTGCGGTGCGGCCGCGACAGCATCTGTCACAGATAGTCCCCTTTCTGCGCGGAATCAGAGATTATTCTGCTTCCGCATTGTTATTTGCGCTGTTGCATAGCAAGATGTCTACGCAAAGCCAAAAGGAAGGTGAGCAATGCAGGGCAGGATCCAGGATCGCGCGATTATCGTTGTTGGCGCCGGTACCGGTATTGGCGCAGCCACGGTGCAACGCCTCTGCGCCGAAGGCGCGCGAGTTTGCGTGGCCGACCTGAACTTTGCTGCAGCGCAGGCCGTGGCAGACCGCATGGTCGACGCCGGACACGAAGCCCACGCCATCGAGGTGGACATAACCGACCAGGCTGCGGTGCAGGCATGCTTTGCCGAAGCAATCGCCCGGCTCGGGCGACTGGATGGAGCGCACATCAACGCTGCAGACCTCAAGACGATCTTTTCGGACTCGGATGCGCTGGCGCTTGAACTGGAAACGTTCGACCGGACCATGGCGGTAAACCTGCGCGGGCACCTGCTCGCCACCCGCGCCGCCTTGCCGCATTTGCTGGAAAGCGGGCGCGGCGCCATTGTCTATACGAGTTCGGATGCGTCGGGGGCGGGGGAGCCGGAGCGCCCCTCCTATGCAGCGTCGAAGGCCGGCCTAAATGCGCTGATGCGCCATGTCGCAAGCAAGTGGGGGAAGCAGGGGCTTACCGCCAACTGCGTCGCTCCCGGCTTCGTGATGACGCCCGAGATGATTGCGGGCGGGGCCGTTCCCCCGGACTGGATCGACCATTGCATCGCTGCAACCCGCAGCACGCGCCTGGGGCAGGTGGAGGACGTTGCGGCGATGGTCGCCCTGCTGCTGTCCGAAGACGGCCGGTGGATCAACGGGCAGGTGATCCATGTGAACGGTGGCGCCATGCTGACCTGAGCCTTCGGATGGGGCTGCAGGTCCTGCCTGGACTGCCCAAATCGCGATCAGGCGATGCTGTCGAAATAGCTTTCGATCACTGCATCGGGCATGCCGATCCCGCGCAGGCAGAACCATGTTGCCTGCCGGACAAGCTCGTCACCCTCGATGCCGTATGGTCGCGCAGCCTTGGGCAAGCCCCCTATCGCCGCCAGCATGGTGCCGACGTGCTCGATGAACATGGCTGAGGCTGGCACGTCGAGCGCTTCGCCAACGAGGCCACCCTCGGCCCGCGCAGAGGCATAGGCAGCTTCCATGGTGGCGGCGTTGCGCCTTTGCGAACGACGGTAAATCAGGCTGGCGTAAGAGCCATCTCCGGCAAGGCTCGCCAGCATCATGCGGTGCGTGTCGTCGCGCGCAGGCTCTTCCGCATCGGTGGCGCAAGCCGTGATGAAGGTGTGGATCGCGGCGGCAAGTCCCATCGGCCCTTCGCCGTTTACGCCCTGTTCGCGCCAGCGCTCGTCCTGCTCAAGGAACACCTGACGCAGAACCGCGCGGTAGAGAGCGAGCTTGCTGGGGAAATGGCGGAACACCAGCGCTTCGGAGACCTTGGCCTCGCGCGCGATCTGCAGCGTCTTGGCCCCGTCGTAGCCATGCTGCGAGAAGACCCGCCGCGCGGCAGCAACGATCTGGCCTCGGCGCTGCACGGCCGGAATTCGGGTCTTCGTCATGATTGCTCACTTACTTAGGCGGTGCAGTGAGTCAATCGCGCAGAACCAACCGTAGACCGGGCTAATGCAGGTCGGGCTTCATCAGCGCCGAGGCTGGGACGCGTTCTGCCCAGAAAGCGCCTTCGAGGTCGGTATCGACATCGACCGCGCCGCGCACGCCGAGGACTTCGCGCGCCTCCGCCAGCGGCAGATGGAAGCACGGCTCGAGCTTCTTCATGAACAATGCGTCGCTGGCCTTGCCGACTACCATGCCGCGTTGGATCGCATCGGTGCAGGTGTTCCATACTTGCGGATAATGCAGCATCGTCCGCACGGTGTAGCGCAACGATCCGAAAATCTGGATCAGGCTCAGCTCGGCCGCCAGCTCCGGATTGCGGATGTGCTTGAACACGTTGGTCAGGCGGTACCAGTAGGGGACGAGCTCACCCATGAAATTGAACCCGCCGCCGCACAGGATGTGTTCAAAATCGTGCGTTTGGCCGGAGCGGAGGTTGTAGAACTCCAGCTGGCTTTTCGGTTCGCGCCACGGGGTAATCTGGATCTCGTAGTTTCCTTCGGTGATCCACTGATAGAATATCCCGCCAAGCGAGCCTGGTGCATACTGTGCGAAGTCCTTAATCGCGTATGTCGAGTAGAAGCCCTCGGAGAGCCAGGCATCGAGCTCGGGATTGATCTGCCGCTCTGCCGTGAACATCTCCTCTATGGCATCGTGATCGCGCAGTTCCTCGAGGATCGGCAGGAATTCATACATTTCGGCAGGGGGCGGCAGGTCCGGCCCGTTGCGGCGCAGCAGGATCATTGCCAGCCAATCGCGCAAGCGCGGGTTGTTGAGATACTTAGACGACGACACGAGCACGCTCGATGGCGTTTCGACCGGCATGATGCCGCGGGCGAGATAGGGCATGTCTGGCATTGGTTCTGGTCCGATGCTTATCTGTTGCGGAGCGATCAGGCGGCGAAGTGTTCCTCGGGCTCGGGCGGGAAGATCGTGGGCTGGCCGGGATCATAGATCCGGGTGAGCAGGCCGATGAAGGAGGGATCGGTCAGCGGATCGGTGGGCATCCGGAACGCTTCGCCACGCTTGCGCAGGTCCGAGATGATGATGTCGAAGATCATCTCGTGGCTAAGGTCGTCGGTATGGTCGAGCGCGCGCTTCATTTCGGCCATGTCCATGTAGATGTCGGCGCCCCAGTGAACGAGGAAGCGGAATTCGTCCTCGGGGATCTTCTGTATCACCTTGCCATCTGTTGTGATCTGCCAGCCGGTGGGGTCTTCGGGATCAGCCGACATGAGGGAGTTGATCGCGAGCCCTTCAGGACGCCGCAGGGCGGCGGCACCGTTGGACTGCGCAGTGTGATACATCTTCTCGTTTTCGACCACGACGGCGCGGCCCCACATCGGCGCATGGATCTGCTGCGGCGGTTGCTGCGGACCTTCGGGCCAAAATGTGAAGCCACCACCGGTCCTGCCCCTGTAGTACCAGGCGATGACCTGCGCCTTCTTGGCGCGCCAGCGTTCGAACAGGTTTGACTTGACCATGGTGTTCATCAGCCAGATCGGCGTGTTGTGCATCGACGCGCCGCGGAAACGCGTGGCATCGACATGCGGGTTGCCGCCGCCCGAGCATGGCCCCTGAATGTTGAACAGCATGTTTTCTGGCGTCGCGTATCGCGCGCCCCAGTAATCCCGCACGAGGGCAAGGAAGTGGCTGTTGAAGAAGCAGTCCTCGATCTCGGGATAAAATGCGGTTGCTGCGGTGCCGAAATAGCCGCGAAACACCGGTGACAGGAACATGTCCCAGGTCGGCTTGAAACCTTCCGGGACCGCACCAGACGTCGTGGCGACGACTTCCTCGGGCGATTTGAAATGCTGCGCAAGAATCAATGACCACGGCCCATTGCTGCGCACGATCTCCAGCATTCGCGCATGCTGGTCTGGAGAATAGGCATTTTCGATGACACGCGGCGCGGCGACAGGCCTGAAAACGCTGTCGGTTGACATGGGCATCTCTCCAATATGAGCGAGCGAACGCCAGAGACGATCGTTTAAAGCGTGTGTGGACTGACTGATGGCATCCAGGTCGGTCAACACGATTTCCGGGGTACTACTGGCCGACAGGGTAGGCGGATCTGGCTGTTTTTGGCTTTGTTTTCAATTGAACATCGATTCTTGCGCGCACCGTATGAGGTGAAACCGATCGATAAGGCATATACCTATCGCGCAGAGCAGCGGCGGTCAATTATCTGCCGACAATGCTACGCAACATTCGTATGATTTACGCTCTTGCGGTTATTTTGCGTAGTTGATACGCTTCTTCAGCAAACAAAAGAGAATCTGGGATGAGGGGCCTGCAGCCGCCTTTGCAAGAGGCAGGCGTGCGCACTTGGGGTGCGTGCAGCACTTCTCTCATTCCAGCTATGCTTGGCGTTCTGCCGGACGCCTTGCAGGTTTGGTCTTGGAGGGAGAGGACAATGTCTGAAAAAAGCCGCATGCGTTCCGATGTAGGTCGTCGCTTCACAACCGCACTGCTGGCGGGTGCATCACTTTGCTGCGCTGCCTTGCCGCAAATCGCGAATGCTGCAGATAATGCTGCAGATGAGCAGGCTACCGATGGTGTTGCTCCCAACAACATGGAGATCATCGTTACGGCCAACCGCCGCGAAGAGCGCGCGCAAGACGTGCCGATCTCGATCACCGCAATCAGTGCCGAGAGCATCCGCGAACGCGGCTTGACACAGCTGCAGGACCTGCAGGCTTCGGTCCCCTCGCTGGTGGTGGGGCCGAACGGCCAGGCTTCGCGTGACGTGATGTCGCCATCGATCCGTGGCCAGAGCGCGTCTTTCCAGGGTTCACCTGCCGTCGTCGTCTACATGAACGAAGTGCCGCTGGTATCTGCCATTACGCTTTCCGGACAGGGCGGGCCAGGCAGCTTCGTCGATCTGCAGAACGTGCAGGTGCTGGCCGGCGCACAGGGCACGCTGTTCGGCCGCAATACCACCGGCGGCGCCATACTGCTGACCCCGGCCAAGCCGACCGACAAGCTGGAAGGTTATGTCCAGGCAGGCTTCGGCAACTACAGCATGGTCGAAACCGAAGCCGTGCTGAACCTGCCGATCTCGGACAAGGTCCGCCTGCGCCTTGTCGGTGCATCACGCGATCGTGACGGTTTCACGCGGGACGTGAACTGGAACAAGGATCGCGACGACCAGCACTGGCGCATGGGCCGCGTCGGGCTGTGGATCGAACCGGTCGAGGGCGTCACCAACTACACGCTGGGCTACTACGGCAAGTCGCACAGCAATGGCACCGGTTCGATCGCCAAGAACTTCAACACCAACTACTTCGTCGGTCTGGCAACGCGGCCCATCCCGGTCGCTCCGGGCGTGTCCCTGCCGCTGGGCGCGATTGCGCCGACGTTCAATTTTTGCGGTGCGGGCACCGGCCCTGCCAATTGCAGCTTCTATACCAACCTGCTCAACCAGCAGAATGCACGCGGCATCCGCCAGACGGCGCACGGGCTCGACAGTTTTGCCAAGCTGGAATCGTGGGGCATCAACAACACCACCGACATCGAACTTTCCGGCACTCTGAAGCTGCGCAACATCTTCAGCTATGCAGAGCTGAAGTCCTACTACGCCAACGATCAGGACGGCACCATCGCCCCAGTCTATGACACCGGCACCACGGTCGAAAGCCGCACTGCGCCGCGCGACTGGTACAAGCAGGTGACCGAGGAACTGCAACTGCAAGGCACCGGCCTTAACGACAAGCTGACCTACACCGTGGGCGGCTTCTACTACAAGCAGAGCCCGCGCGGGACGATGGAATCCTATTCGATCAACGTCTGCGGCTTGCAGACGATAGCCGGTTGCCCGATCGGCCAGAGCCAGATTCGCGTGACCAACGAATCCAAGGCGCTCTATGCGCAAGGCTCGCTGGATTTCGGCGCGTTCTCACCATCGCTTGACCGGCTGCGGCTGACGGCAGGCTATCGCTATACCTGGGACACCGTGGAGGGCTCCACGACATCGTTCAGCTACGTGCCGCTGCCGGGCGGGGCGAAGTTCGTCACGGCCTGCTCGTGGAAGTCGAATCCGAACCCGACGCAGCCCATCGCCGATCCGCTCAATACCTGCCTGTTCGGCGCAAAGCTGAAAAGCTCGTCGCCCAACTGGACCATCGGGCTCGACTACCGCCCGAACGACAACATCATGGTCTATGGCAAGGTCACGCGCGGCTACAAGGCCGGTGGCTTCAACAGCTATGCCGTGTTCGAGAACACCCGCACCTTCGGGCCGGAGACCGTGACTGACTACGAAGCGGGCTTCAAGACCGACTTCAACGCTGGCGGCATGCGTGGGCGCTTCAACGTCAACGGCTTCTGGCTGGACTACAAGAACATCCAGCGCGCGGCTGGTGACTTCAACCGGGCAACCGGCGGCAACGGCGCGATCACGCTGAACAACGCTTCGGCCGAGATCAAGGGCGTCGAAGTGGAGGCGATGATCCAGCCGACGCAGAACATCGAACTGGGCGGCAACTACAGCCACCTCAGCGCCAAGTACAAATCCTTCAAGTTCGATTCGAGCTCGGGCGTGTGGGATTGTACTGCGCAGTCGATCACTTCGCCCAAGGTCTTTGCCGGGGCGGACATGACCTGCCGTCCACTGCAGTACCTCTCGCCCAACATCCTGTCGGTCTATGGCCGCTTCTCGCTGCCGGTTTCGGAAGATGTCGGCAATTTCAGCCTGTTCCTCAGCTACAACTGGACCGACAAGCAGCCGACCGCGCCGTTTTCGACCGAGCGCTTCCCGGATGGGACGATCAACGAACCGGGCGTGCTGCTGCCGAGCTATGGCCTGCTCAACGCCACGATCGACTGGAAGGGCGTGATGGGCGCGCCGGTAGACCTGAGCCTGTTCGCCACCAACATCACCAAGAAGAACTACATCATCTCGAACACCGGCATCTTCCAGACGATCGGCGCGCAGAGCGTGATCTATGGCGAGCCGCGCATGTTCGGCCTGCGCTTGCGCTACAGCTTCGGCAACTGACGAGTGATGGAGATGGCGGCGTGACGGGAAGACTTTCTGGGCGCGCCGCCGTCATCACCGGCGGTGCCGATGGCATCGGTGAGGGAATTGCCCGCCGCTTCGCCAGGGAAGGGGCGGGCGTCGTCGTGGCGGACTACGACGCCGAGCGCGGGCCAGCGGTGGTAGACCAGCTTTGCGCAGGCGGGGCGCAGGCGGTCTTCATCCAGTGCGATGTCTCTTCCCGTGACGATGTTTTCGCGGCGGTGGACCTGTGTGCCGACCGGTTCGGTGCGGTCGATATCCTCGTCAACAACGCCTATCGCGGCGAAGGACCAGTCCGGATCGAGCGCAAGACCGACGCGCGCTTCGACGATGCGCTGAAGATGTGTCTCTATGCCACGAAGTGGGCGATGGAGCGGGCACTGCCGCACATGAAGGCGCGGGGCTGGGGCCGGGTGATCAACATGGCCTCGCTGAACGGCGTCAACGCACACATGGGCAGCGCAGACTACAACGTCGCCAAGGAGGCGGTGCGGGCCTATTCACGCACAGCCGCGCGGGAATGGGCGCCCTATGGCATCTGCGTCAACGTGATCTGCCCGGCAGCGGTCTCGGCCGCCTATCGCCGTTTTGCGGAAATGGCACCCGACGTGGCGAAGGCGACTGCAGCCGCAAACCCGATGGGCCGCATGGGCGATCCCGAGGCGGACATCGGCGGCGTCGCGCTATTCCTCGCCAGCGAGGACGCGCGGTACCTGACCGGCAACACCCTGTTTGCCGACGGTGGTGGCCATATCAACGGCGTGCCGTGGGCGCCGGATTTCGGGGACGACTGAAGCGTCGCCTCAGTTGGCGCCACTCCAGATGATTGCGGCGTCTCCGCTGTTGGTCTGCCACAGGGCATCGCGGCGGGTGATCCGCCAACCTTCGGGACGGAAGGTCCATCGGTCGATGTATTCGCCGTTCGTGTCGAACACCGGACCGCCCGTGTCACCAGGGCGCTGGTGGCGGGCCTGGACATAGGCGCGGCTCGTGGCGGTCAAGCTGCCGGGCGCAACGTCGACCGTGATGCTGCCGATCAGGTGCTGGCTTGGCCCGCAGACATCGAGGAAGCGGCGCATGTTGGCTTCAAGCGCCGCCAACCCGGAGTGTTCGCCGAGGCCGTAGTCGAAGGTGAGGTCGGCGGCGAAAACTTCTGCCAGGGCGTGCCATTGCTTTGTGTCCAGCACGCGAGCGAAGCGCGCGAGGCCTTCACGGATCGCGCGATCGGCTTGAAGCTCGGCGATGGTCTCCTGGAGGGTGGCAGGTTCTTTGCGCAAACCGGTTATTCGTCCCAGTGGATCAGGTGGCTTATGTCGGTGCGCTCGTGCGGTTTGCGCCCGGTGGTGGCGAGGCGCTGGACGCTGGGGTTGCCTTTCATCTCGCTGAACTTGCGCAGGACTTCGATCACGCGGTCGTAGTAAGTGGATTCAATCTTCCACACCCCGCCTTCGCGGCGATAGGCGTCGGTATAGATCGCCGTGCCGAAGGTGTGGGCGTCCTTCTCGAGATCGATGAACACGTCCTGCAGGTACCACAGGCCGGTGGCGCTGTTGTCGCCAGTCACGCTGATCTCGGGCATGATGCCGATGTGCATGGCCAGCGCGCCCGAATGGAACGAGTTGGACAGGAACTCGACCATCGCCTCGCGCCCCTTGAGCGAGACCTTGTAGGTGCCGCCGTTGTAGGTGCAGGCGACGTCTGCCGTGAACAGCGCCGGCAGGGCGGCGAAATCGCCGGTGTCGATGGCGCGGAAGTAGCGGTGCTTGAGCACCTTGATCTCTTCCATGTCGGAGAGCTGCTGGAGCGTGTAGGGCATTGCGGGATCAGGCTTTCTGTTCTTGCGCGTAGAGCAATTCGGCGCGGGCCTTGAGAGCGCGGGCGCTGTCGTCGAAGGCGCGCTTTACCCATGGTCCGGCAAAGCGGAAGACGTGGATGCCGTTGTTCCCCAAGAACGCGTCCGTCGAGAAATAGCGGCATGAAGCATCGCCGGTCGGTTCGATCACCTGATCGCGGCGGGCGGGGTAGGGCCAGAAGTCCGAGTGGACCATTTCCCACGAGATCATGCGCTCGGG